>JYMV01008486.1_pt1 | contig 353604 bp, 386 predicted proteins | sample 338911 | NCBI WGS metagenome assembly JYMV01 (sample SAMN03354496, study PRJNA234377) | hydrothermal vent metagenome | biome: Deep sea; feature: Hydrothermal plumes at the Eastern Lau Spreading Center, Western Pacific Ocean; material: Seawater | place: Tonga | collected 2009 | depth 2000 m m
AGACAACGTTATACGCAAGTGTCGCCCCCGTGACGGCAAGGACTAATGCAGCAAGTGCACTTGCTATGCGCTTTGGGGACGGCAGCGTAAGGTCGTCAAGTCTACCTGGCTTGGCCGGCTGCGGCTCATCAATTTCAATGTCCTCGTAAAGAGGAACATTGAATGTTTCGTCCCAACCTACGCCTTGAGCTTCGTACAGCTCTCGAAGTTCTACTTCGGGTAGCTGTTGTTCAGCATCATCTGACAATAAAATCACCTCCTAAGTGAATTTTTTGATTCAAACGGGAGTATTAACTTTTAACAAAAGTCAAAAACCCCGTTTGAATACGTAGCAACAAAAAGTTAAAGTACAGACCTTTCTTTTTCAGAAAAGCCCACACAAAACTCCCTCACCATTGGCTTGTGCTGACTTTTCGGATGTCTCACATTTGCTCTACTGCATGAAGTAACATTGTTACCCAAGGTTGTCATTGAAAACTACTGCGCAATGTGCGTAAAAGTTGTCAATGTTATCTCATGTATAGCTCAAATGTTCGGTGAGTTATTTGGGACAACTCACTATGAATATATTATGGGATATCAATAGTATATGTCAAGTAAATCTTAAGGTTGAAATGACAGGTATTGTTTGGGTGTTTTTGGTAGATTAGTTGCGAGAGAGCGGCGGCTCGGGCGTGTGCATGATGCACATTGGTTGCCCGAGCCGCCATGCTCCTCCTGCTAGCTGACGCCGGCCGGCTCGTCGGTCACGACGACCTCGGTGGTCTCGGCGATGGGTTCGACGGTGCGATCCAACAACGCGTTGATGTCGAGGTCGGCGACCAGCTGGTCGAAGGATTCCGCGGTACGCAGCTCCTTGTGGAGTTCGACGAGGGCCACTGCGATGTGCTCGAAGGCGACGGTCAGGGAGCCCAGCTTCGCACCGAGTCCCTCAAGGGTGGTGTCTTCCTTGGGCGGCGGCTGCTGGCGCAGCTTGGCCATGATGCGACCGAACCTGTCCTTGCGCTCATTCGCGAGCAACTTGAAGGCAGCCTCAGCCATCGTCTCCATGGTGTCCATGGCAGCGGTCTCGAGCTCGATCAGCAGTGCCGCAGCACGTGAGGCCTCCAGGTTGCTGGTGTCGACGGTGATCGCACCAAGGGTCGGGTGAACGACCTGGACGACATCCTCGCCGCCGAGGAGGGGGTGCGCTTGGGTGATCACGATTTCGGTTTTCGAGCTGACCAGGTTGTCGACCAGGCAGTTGTTGCCGTTGCAGCCGAGACCGCAGTCGCCCGATACTCCGAAGTTGTCTTCCATTTGCTTCTCCTGTGCTTGTAGTAGTCGGATCTCGCGTCTAGGGACCTACTCCCAAGGTTATTAACCTACCAAAAAGCACTATGATGTGCGATCTGGTTAAAATCTAAGACCCCTTAAATTTAAACCAGATCACACGAACAATACCTGTCAAAATAAAAAGCGAGCTGTCTACGCTCACTTTATTGCTTAACCACACTGTCGTGTAATTACTTTGAAAATATATAATAATATATATAAATTGTCAACTACTCAGCATGTCTTTACGCAGTTCAATTAACAGGCTAATGACTTTTTTAGTTACGGGCTTTTTAACCGTAAATCGAATCAATCCTTTGGAATATTCATAGTTTTTAAGTTCAGGTGTGATCTGTTCGATCACTTTTGGGCTAAACGGGTAGACACTCATATGGTGTTTAGCTATTGAAAAACCAATCAATGGACGTCCGTTCAATTTTAGGGCAGGGTAGCCGTAGCTTAGTCCTTCGGTAGCTTTTGGCTCTTGTTCTTTCGCATAGTTCCATAAATCAAGCAATACCGCCAAACGATCTGGGTCAGCGTCTTTGTAGTAATCTGTTAACACGCTCACTTGGTAGGGTCCCGTAATATTTTATTCATTGTTTTGCCTTTTGCTAATTCATCTATCAACTTATCAAGGTAGCGAATCTCTTGCATTAAGGGCTCTTTGACATCTTCAACCCGCACACCACAAACAACGCCAGTGATTAGTTTGCGCTGCGGGTTAAGTAGGGTCGCTTGATCAAAAAATGTCCTAAAATCAATTTCGTTAATTAACGCTTTTTGCAATAAATCATCAGTGTAGCCAGTTAACCAGTTTAGTATCTGATCAACTTCTTCTTTTGTTCGTCCTTTTTTTGTGGCCTTTTGCACATACAGGGGGTACACCTTAGCAAAGCTCATGCTGTAGATGGGGTGATCGATGCTGTTCATACCTACTTATTATTATAACGTGAGCAGAGCGTAATTTAGCATTTACAGCTGTTTTTATTTTTTTTGCACTTTCCGCAGGTTTTTTTGGTTTTTTCTTGGTTCTCGTGCTGATGATTATAATGACTATCGCTGTGGTCATGGCTGTCTTTGTTGTGCGCACCAAACATGTCTACGCTATTCGCCATTTCTTGCATGTGATCATGCATACAAGCTGTGGTGCCAAGAACCATCGACATTTCGGCTAAACGAGTGAGGTCGCCATTTTCTTGAACAGTTTCAATGTGCCAGGTTAAAGCCGCAAATGCTTCTTGGTCATCTTTATCATCAACTGCTCGGCTTAGGGCAGCGTCAAAATCAAGATCTATGTCATTGCCACTAACGTCCTTTGCTTCTGGCGCATTCGAAAAAAAATCATCAAGATCAAACTCGCCGGCAAGCACTTCCATTACGACGCCATACCCGCTAAGTTCTGCCCAAGCTCATTAGGTTTGTTCGTTGATTCTTTTGCTGCCAGCGTAAACCCGGCAGAGGCAATAAACGGATCATCGATCGGGAAAGGTAATTGTTGACCCTCAACAACAAATACGCCAGCAATAGAATCAGAAGTAAGCACGTATTCTCGGTTTTGGCGGACATTTCCATTGACGCCAAAGTCAGTAATGCCGCTGGCGGCTATATCAGCCGACAGCTGTGTGCCTTCAACTAACTGGTGAACCTGTTGGTGAATGTCGCGTGCGTCTGTTAAAGCAGCGGCCACAACGGCATGCCCAATTTCGCCACCGTTAACTTTGCTGCCGCTGTGGCTACCAGTTTCTGGCATATGCTGAGCGGCAATTTTAGCCAACAATACTTGCTGAAAATCTGTAAATGGACGAGTGATAGACTGTTGGTCTGCTGGTCGCATGTCCTCGGCAGCGGTAAGCGCCCCTATACGCACATTGTTAGGCTTAGAATCAGGCAAAACTATGCCAGGTACAAAGGCTTTTTTGCCGTCTTTATTAACGCCTACGATAACCCGTGTTTGCGGTAAGGTTGCTAGTTCGTCAGCTCTAGCGCTACTTAACATAATGACTGGTCCATCTGTCTCTATTTTAAGTTTGTGTTTTATTTCGCGGTAAGTAGGTGGAGTCATTTTGTCGTTTTTTCGCTCAAATAACACACCTTCTTGTTGAGCAATATCGCCGTACCTGCCAGCAGCGTCTTCGAATTGGTCTGTAGTAAATTTCATACTTGGTAGTGTAGTTAAAAGTATTACTATTGCAATTTTGTTGCAATAAGAGCCATAATTGAAACATGTCAGCAGAACATACTCATAAATTCAAGAAACTATTAACCAGTAAGGGCTATCGCGTCACGCAAGCCAGGCTTGAGACGTTTAAGCTATTACACAAACCAGAACCACAAACCATAAAAAGTATTTTAGAAGCCGCTCAAGGTACAGTAGACAAAGTTAGCGTGTACAGAAATCTAGATCTGTTTGAAAAGCTCGGTTTAATACACCGCGTGCAAATAGGGTGGAAGTATAAGTTAGAATTATCTGACGAATTTTTAGACCACCACCACCATTTAAGTTGCTTAAAATGTGGTAGGGTCATAGACATCGAAGACGAAAAACATATTGAGCATTTTATTGCCGAGGTATCAAAACACTATGGGTTTGTCGCCAAGCAGCACCAGTTTGAAGTAAGTGGGTATTGTAGGGAATGTAAATATTTATAAGAAATGGAATAGCTCTTTTTCGCTGTCGAATAAAGGTTTAGGCTTTTCGGCGGTTTTTACCCGACAATTTACAAACAAACCCTTGCAAGGTAAGAGCTAGCAGCACCAAACCAACTACAGGTACAGCTACGCCAATATATCCATTAATTGTTGGGTTAAGGAACGGGTAGGGATACCAATCAACAATTGGCCCGCGCACCAAGCTATAAACAACATAACTAACAGGGAATAGTAACCATTTTAAGCTACTTTTAAACAATATTTTGGTGGCTGGTCTGTCTATTAAATAATCAATTAACACCGCAACAGGAATTATATAATGCAACACAATGTTATCCCACGGAACAGCTGTTAGCGTGGTGTTTTCAAGCCCTGCAAGCAAAACGGCAAAGCCAATCCCAACAATCAAAATGTACACAGTTACCGCTGCTCGAATAACATCTAATTTTTTATTTTTACCCATAGCTACTGCGTAACTGCTTAGCAAGAAGACACAGATCACAATAATATTGGTTTCGATCGTAAAATAACTAAAAAAATTCGAGGCATTAAATATACCGCGTTCGATAATTGTGGCTATTTCAGTTACTACGGCACTCAGTCCAAGTAGTGCAAAAAATAATTTGTAAACTATTAGAAATTTTTTGTTTACGGTCATTAAAATGAGTATAGCACTAGCGTTTTTTATTCAAAATAAATTTTACTGGTAACTAAATTGCGTAAAGCATGACTTAAAGATCAACTACCTTTGTTACTATTCAAAAAAGTCAGCAGCAGCAACTTTATTATGGGTGAAATTTTTCACCAGCATTTAACATAGCTATAAATTTTTCAATTCGACGCTTACGGGTTGCGTCAGTTTTAGCGGTTTGCAGCCGCCAGGCAAAAGCATATGTATTAGTTTTGTTAAGTGTGTTATAAAACGCTTCGGCTTTAGGGTGTTTTTTTAGTTCGTTTAGAAAAAAATCGGGGGTAGTCATGTTTGCAGGCGAATCGTAGGCGGCGTCCCAGCGACCATCTTCCTTGGCTCTTTTTACTTCGGACTGACCGGCAGTAGTCATTCGTTTCTCTGCCTGTAAGCGCGCTACGTGCTCTATGTTGCGTTTAGACCACATGCTGCGTGCGCGGCGTGGTGTAAATTTCTGTAAATACGAATGCTCGTCGTAGCTTTTCTTCTGGCCGTCTATCCAGCCGTAACACAGGGCTTCGTCTAAAGCTTCAGCATAGCTAACTGTTCGTAGGCCGGAGCCTTTTTGTGAATCTTTAGCCACACACCATCAACCGGTTTGTGATTTTTACTTAGCCAAGTTCGCCAAGTTGCTGCATTATTAAATGCTTTAATATCGTAATCGAGTTTCATTGGGCTATCGGGGCTTTTTATCAATCAGCACATCTTGCTGCCATTTACTTGGTTTTTTGTCGGTGCGGTGAATACAACCAACCCAACAGCAGGGGCGCTTTTGACCGTCTAGCAATTCTTCAACCGTGCGCTCTATTCGTCGTGCACGAGTCTTGTCTTGCTTGGCGTCCTCAACCCAACAAATAAACTCGTTACGGGCAATAGGGGTAATTGCCTCCCATAACTGGATAATTTCATCAGTTTCGGCCAGTGCAGCTGCTAAATCGCTTGGTAGTTTGTGGTGAATGCCAGCCGACAGTTCTATTTTATTCATGTATTTAGTATATCAATTCTTTCTTTAAAGATGAGAGCCGCCTCTAGTTATTACCGTTTTGGGCAGGAATGTTTATAAACTCTTCCCCCGTTCTTAGCGCTCTTATATAGGCTTTCATGGGCTCAAATAGCCGAGGAAGGTTTTCTAGAGAGTGCCATTGCCACGGCCCCATTTTAGTCGGCTCTGTGTTTAGTGCTTCACCAGATAAATACGTTGCCACAAACCCAATTCCTTTAAACAATACGTGTCCACGCGCTGTTTCTGCAGGGTAGAATATCTCACATATTCTGCGCGGAGTGGCTACCTGTATATCTTCTCCGCATTCTTCTAACAATTCTCGGTGCAGGGCATCAGTTAGTGATTCGTTTGCTTCGACTAAACCTCCGGGCCCGGTAAATAAACCATCACCGAGCTCAACTAATCTTTCTGCTAGGAGTACAGAGTTTTCGCGCATAATCACCAAACCAACACCTGTCTTTTGTGCTACGTTCTGCGTCATAGTATTAACTGTATCAGAAACCATCTGATCTTCTGCGACAGAGGCGGCTAGTATCGATCCACTTTTTAAATAAATTCGAAAAGTACAAACACCGCATTGCACTAAATCGTTCAATGTCATTCAATGCATTTAATAACTGGTTTGTTCCCTGCGGCCATCTAACGTTGCGCAGTACTCTCTTAGTCGTTTTTGTACATTTAGGCAATGCACTCGCAACAATTTATTTCGATTAACAGCAACATAGGCCGACCCCATAGCCAAACTGAAAAGTACTATCATAGAAACTATAATGGTATTTATGAAAACAAAGTTGTATAATATTCAGAATGACTATTCCGAAACCAGAATTTACAACCGATGATATTCCAGAGCTACAAGAAAAAGTAGAAGAATATGCTGGTTTACTACGCGAAGACCCAACACAACCTAAGCTAGTTGGAAAACTAGCAACAGCGCTGTCGGTACTCGATGACCTTACGGCAACTTTGCCCGAAGATACAGCAATCGAGCTTGAAGCATGGCGTTCTGGTATTGCTTTAGACAGCTATTCTGTTGTAGCTGAAAGCCTAGGCAGGAACCCAAAAACTTTACGCCTTAGACCTTTTCTAGATACCCCAATTTCGGATGCAGCAGCTGATAGAAATCGGTTACAAAAAGAAGAGGCACGATTAAGGCGGGAAGAATCGAAGAAACAGAAACTAGAACAGATAATCGGTGAAATTAAAGAAGAAGAAAAAGCTAATGCCATCACTGGCAAGCAATTAAAGCAGCTAAAATTCTTTGACCCATATGCAGAGCCTAAGCAAAGGGACGGCAAGTGGTTAAAGCATTTAATCGGAACCATAAATGATAACGGCTCAGAAGAAAAAGTGTTTACTGCCGATGAAGCACAAGTATTGGCGGGTCATGTCTTAGGCTCGCTCGATCCAGGTAATCTTAGGGCTCTACAGGATTCTATCGCAAAAATTGGTGTGTTAGCGCAAGAAGCAAATAGGCTTGGATTGCGACATGTACCAGAAGGACTGTTTACTGCGTTCGGAAAACTACAAGAGTTGGTGGAATCGGACGGGCTGCAAAAGCATCGAAGCCTCCGGGTCCTTAAAGAGTGGGTGAGTCTTTTCGAGGTCTCGCAAGACGAGGCGGCCAGCGTCTTAGAGTCTATGGTCAATATTGGTCCATTTGCTAATTGTGAGCGACTACCACTTGAGCCTTTTCCTCCAGGATCGGTAGAGGGCTCGCCGAAAGACACTATTATCAAGATTCCCAAAGATCTTGTTACAGAAGAAAACATTATGGAAGACATTCAAACCGCCGTAGGTCATTCCAATGGTGAATACACCGTAGAGCGACAACGAGTAATTGAATTTATTGAACTTAAAGAAAGATTAGAACATGACTATCCAGGGTCGGTTACGGTCTATAGATCTTTACGTGCAAACTGGCACCCGATGCCTCGGTACATTATTGAAGTAAGCCAAGATCCAGATCCAGCAATGGCAATAGTCGAAAGCCCTATATATTCAAATGCAACTTACTTTATAAACAATGGAGATTGGATAGGAACGTTAGGATTCTGCAGAGAGGATGCTAGAAAGCTAGGTGCTGTTCCTAAAGTGCACAGTCACAATCCACGCCTTAAACACATCGACAAACTCCATAACCTAGTTAAACAGTCGTACGGAAAGGCGATTAGGTTTTAAGATGGCAGAATTCGAATTAGCTCAAACCACGTACAGCAAGTATGTTGCCGAGCAAGAGGTTACAAAGGCGCTGGTTTCTACAGGTGCAGTGTACCTTGGGTTAAAAACAGCAATGGAATATATCAACGCCCCAGAATTTATTTCTACAACTGGCTACAAATATGCGGGAACAATATTTAACAACGAAATAGCAGAGACCAAACCCTTGCACGTATTTTCGTCCGACACCGAAACAGTTTACGACGGGGTTCTTGTTCCGCACGAAGAATCCAATACTACAGAGCAGCTTGCCCAACAGGTTTTTGACATAGTGTACGAACATGCATCTGACCTAGAATCAGGTGTCACAATCAATGTCGAAACCGGTTTTTTTAGCTCTTTTGGAAGAGACCAAGAGGCACTACTGGTCGGAAAGCAACCGCTATACGGCCGAGATGGAAACATTCCACCCGTAGAAGTTTATACCTACGATGGCTCCTATGGTGACGTTATAAGTATGGCGATAGCAGAAATTGTTACAGAGCGTTTATCTGAGGACTTTGGCATAACAGACAGCGTGGTATTTGAAGATTCTATGTTTCAAGAGGATGGCATAACCCTGCCGCTGAGTGTCCAACAGTACACTGCAATCGACGATTTGGCTGGAGAAATAGGATTTTCAAATGGCTACAGTCTACTTGAGGTGTTTAAGGAAGGCACGTCTAATGGTGAAGTAGCTGGACTCGTTCGCGAAGCCATTGAAGACAATGACGGGTTAGAAGAAGACGAAAATTTGCTTATACGCGTAACAAAAGAGTATGACGAAACCGTAGAAAACGTTAACGGGGAAATTAATGAAGTATGCCAAATCGATCTACATGAATATAAATATACTCTCCTAGAAGAGCAGCAACAGCCAACGCCGCTCGCAGCTACAGCTTCACTGCTCTTAGTGTTTGCAGCTACGCTACGTTTTCGGCGAGTTCAACGTGAGTTACGATCCAAAAAAAGTGCATATGACGGCACAGTGGTTCCTGACAAAAAAGACATTAATGCGGCTTTATCGGGCAAGGGTACACTTGAGCAGCGACTAGCAGTCCAAGAATACTCTGAAGCACTCCGCGAAATACCCCAACGGCCATTCATGGATTTGTTACGGAGCAGCTCTAAGTCGGTAGCTTGGTTCGCCGTAAATGGTTTGGCAGCAGCAATCTTTTTTGGTGGTCTTATGAACGGTGAACCTGATGTCGAGCTAGCGGCAGAAGACGAGTTACTGGACTATGTTCCATTTGCATCTCAGTGTGATCAATCTTCGCCCATTGCATTTACGCACCCCGACCCACAGCCAAGTGAATCAAGAAGTGCAGTACTCAACTCTATCTCAGAATTTGTTATCGACTAAATAGCTATAACGTTAAGCATTTGCTAACACAAGTACACAGGTATTTTTGTGATTGCTTACGCAGTTTCTAAAAACCTGTCGAGCTTGTTCATTTGTGAACTAAAGCCTTCGACCATTCCCATTTCAAGCAATTCTTTAATTTGTTCTGCGGTTTCGCAGGTTGCTTTAATTATCATGGTTGTTTTGCCATCTTGTTCTACTAATTGCACGTTAGTTTTTAGGGTCGGCATGTCTTTATTTGGCTCTCCACTTTCATCGCTAAAAACATCGGTGTAGTTAAAGTTAGTTGGTTTATTAATTTGCTCTATAAACATTAAGCCCCACGAATGTTGGTCGTACCAATCGCCTTGGTTTTTGTCGACACAGTGCATGTCGTAGTGAATGCGGCCGCCTTCTTTAAAATCAAATTCTTTTGCTGTTGTTTCCCAGCCTTCTGGGCCCCACCATGCTTCAAAGGTTTCTTTGTCGGCATAGGCTTGCCAAAGTTTTTCGGCCGACCCGTTAAAGGTTCGTTCAATAGTTAGGGTAGTTCCTTCGTGGCTAGCTTTTGTGTTGTTCATTCATCCTCCTTAATAAATTTATCTAGTTTTTCTAATGAATAATCTCAAACAGTTAAATCAGTCAACCAACACAATATCTATAGGATAGGAGGTCATTTTTTTTAATTTTGGCGGTATTGCTGTGATTTTCGAATTCGTACACATCACAAAAAGCAACTTTGTTGTCTTTGTAGGTAATAACTCCGTTGGCCGAACATAGCTTTCCGTGGCTCAAAATGTTTTCTAGGTGCAGTGTGTCGGCCTCTGGTGTATTCATTTCTTTTAGAATGTTTTTAATGCTTTCTTTTCCGGTCCATCTACCTTTGCCAACTACAACCCACTCGGCGTCGTCGCTCATCATATCAACCACTTTGTTCATGTCTGCGTACGCAAAGGCAATGTTGAAGTCTTTTATAAATTGCTTTTTAGGAGCATTGTCACAATCCGCGTCTACAGTAATTTTAGTCATGCATTAAGTGTAGCAAAAAAGACAAACTGAGTTGCCGGCCTTCATATTCTACTGCGATTTTGATTTTGAATGGTTAAGTATTTCTGCAACTTAATGCTTTGATAAAATATAGAAGGTTTAAAGGAGGATTTATGGCAGATCAAGATAGTACCGTTACAAAAAATAAAAATAAATTAAGCAAAGAGCAAAAACAATATTTGCGTTTTGGCGCGATGATAGCCACATCAATGGTGGTTATGCATGTTGTTACATACGTTAATACCTATCAGTTTTCTCATGTTGAACTGAGCGAAACTAGATTCTTTATGACTTTGCTTATGGGCTCAACAATGGCAGTAGTAATGCTAGGGTTTATGTTGGGCATGTACAAGAACGCAAAGATTAATTTTGGGATTGTTTTAGGCAGTATATTGATGTTTGCTCTAGGCACTTTTCTTGTGAGGAGTCAAAACACGGTTGACGATAGCTCGTATATGAATGCAATGATTCCTCATCATTCAATTGCTATTTTAACAAGTGAAAATTCTGAAATTAAAGATAAAAGAGTTTGTGAGCTTGCAGTTGAAATCATTGAAGCACAGCGACGGGAAATTAATGAAATGCAGTGGCTAATTGATGATATAGCAAAAAATGGATATGCGTTTACAGAGGAGCAAGCACAGCAACGTGCGGCGCCTGACTTTGAAGGTAGTTCGATTCGTCAGTGTGAAGGATAGTGCCTGACCTAGAAGTGTATGTTTGATGTGGGTGTGCACTTCTCACCCTGATCTCTGTCGGCCAGGGCCTTGAGTCCTGATCGCAGACCAATTTAAAAAGCCACCTTACGGCAGCTTCATGAATTGGTGCGGGTGAGCCTGCCTGCAGGTAGGCAGGGGGACTCAGTCACGTTGCGCGACCCCGAAAAAACATTTTTTAAAGCAGTACGAGTCGAGAGTTAGTTTAAAGGGATAATCACGCGCAATAGTGACAACGGGTTGAGCTAGTGTTTATAAAATAGTATTGGTAAACTCACATTGTGGACAATGAAAACCAAAACCCTCAAAGCAATACGCCAACTACCGAACAGCCCACTAGCAGCGCCCCCGTATTTATTGGCATGAGCGAAGCACAACCCGAGCCTAACTCTAATACTCCTTCTAAAAAAAGAATTTTTGGCACAATAGCACTAGTAATTGCTTTATTGCTTGCGCTACCGAGTTACTTTTTTTTGACAAAGAATGAAGATAAAACCGTTTCTAGCGCTTCATCATCCAGCAATCAGACATTTTATATACCTAAACAGACTTCTCAGATGCAGAACCCAACTTTAGTAGAATACGAAAACGCCCCTACTGAAAGTGTTTTAACCTACACGATCGGCACCATTCAATTTGGCCAAGGACTTAGCAAAGGGGTGCACACTGTTACACAGTATGAAAAAACCGACGCGTTTAGCCCGCCAGAATCATGTCGTCTAGGGCCAGGCGCATCAAGCGCTGTGAAATGCTTTGCTTATGATCAATCGACTCTTTCGGGCGAAGTCTATGTGTATGAAGGCCAGCGACCGGGAGCAATACAGAACACATCAATTGGGTCATATACCACTGTATTCGCGTTGCTGGGTGACACTGTAGTCCAGATTGAGAGTGCGGACACATCGACTCAGGACGTTATAGATTTAATCTCGTCATTTATTGCTGTACCTGCTTCCGAACTGCCAGAAACCATCACACGCAGTGTTCTGGAGAAAGACAAAGAAGACACCGAGGTTATAGTTAACCAGCTCGAATGGGCCTACGTACCAACGTATATACCAGCTGGTGTGAATGATTTTCATCGATGTGGGACTAATCGAGGATCTTCGGATATTTTTGTCTGTACATTTCAAATTGATGAGTACCCAGGTTTCTTGTCTGATTCTTCATACAAATATCTTGTAGAAAATTATACTGGGTCTGATGGTGAAATTTTGCTGATACTTAGCTTTACACAGATGACACAGTTTCCCTACCAAAAGAACATGGAGCCATTTTTATATAATGATGAAAAGTGCGACATCCAATCGATATACGACTTAGCTATCGCTACCGACGATTCAAGCTTAACGGCATCACGAGAGCTTGAGTCAGAATTTTCGACAGCCGCCCCTCGTGAAGGCGACAGATGCATACAAGTAACCTCGCCTAGAGGAAGGGAGCTAGTGTATGATTCTTTCAAAAATTACCCAGGTTCTATTGAGATACCCAAGCTATTTTACTTCCGTATCGACGACACGATCACAGTACTTCATATGGATAGAGATAACAGCTGGGAGGCTGAAGTGACAGCAAGTTCATTGCCGCAGGCAGATGAAAATTATCTTGATGAACTTTTAAAGTTTATTGATGGATTTGAGCCTGTCAGATAAATTTCTGCTACATTAGTCTCTTTTAAAACTTCATTCGGCCCAGGTCTTGAGCCAATTCATAGCAAGGAAAATGCTCCCCTTAAACGGAGAGCATTTTTCTTGGTGCGGGTGAGCCTGCCTGCCGCCTGCCTGACGGCAGTCAGGGTAGGCGGGGGGACTCCACTCACAGATAAATTTCTTCTAGAAATTTTCCGCGAGCCCGACTCGACTTGGCGACTAATGTCGTCCAGGTCTCCGTCCTTGCGAAATGCAGACATGCATTTCTCACCCTACGGGGCTTGAGTCTCTTCATCGACGACAGACCATTAAAAAAACCGCCCAAAATGGACGGTCCTTTTAATGGTGCGGGTGAGGGGACTCAAACCCCTGGCCTCTTCCTTGGCAAGGAAGCGCTCTATCAACTGAGCTACACCCGCGCGTCAATGGATGCTGTTAGCATTCGTTGACGCGCAATACTACGCGCAAACTTCTGCTGTTTGCTCCATTTCCTTCTAAATTTTCAAACAGACATTTGCATAATAGAAGGAATGTCTTGGTTTAAAAATTTAAGAAACATAAAACTCGTTGAGCTTTGTAGATTTTACCCCAAGTAGCATTGCTTGATCAAGCGGCTAATTAATAGAACATAATTGAAAAATAAACAATAAATAACTATAGTAATTGCAATATGCCGGTACGAAGAAGCACATTTGATGAGGTGGTAAGACAGCGCGATGAAGCTATGGACGAGGCTGGTCGCTACCGTGGACTCATTGAAAGGTCTCAGTCTATAGGCAGTGGCATAGTTAGGGCAGTAGAGCAGCGGTTAGAAGAGGGTGAATTTGAAGAAGACGTTTGGCGGGTAGCTGCCTTTGATGCTGAGCAAGCCCATGTAGAGTCTGTGGTAGGGAAGTTAGCGAAAGCCTTACGAACCGAACAAACTCAAAAGTCTACTGCTAGCCTTATTGGTGAATTCCCGGGCCTTCTAGAAGAGATTAGAGAAAATTATATTAACAACGGGACGTTTGATGCGTTAGCAGCAGAAGAGCAGCTAAAAATGCGCGAGAGTGCACGGGCGATAGTTTTTGGGGAGCTACATCAGCGAGCCAAAGATGAAGCAGCTCAGGATAAAGACAATTTCAAAGACGAAGAGCGTGATAGATATGAAGCGTCATATGAGTTCGCCGACTACAAAAACGAAGTTAGGGCTAGCAATGAAGAACAATGGCGTAGCGAAGTGGAAGCCGACTGTAAGCAGCGTATTGATAAAGAAGAGCAAGAGCGAGAAGAAGCATTTAAAAAGCAGGCTGCCAAGGAATTCATGGAGTCTGAAGAAGCAGCGCGCTATAGACAGGAAAGACGAGCTAAACTAGAAGAGGAGTGGGCCGAGCTGTCGCAGGTAGCGGTGTTAGAGACAATAGACGCCGACACATTGATGCAAATTCGAGCTAAGGAGCAGGCCCAGGCGCTTAGGCAGAGAGAGCGTGAATTGGACATAACTGAACTGCGGGATGAATTTACCTCAGGCAACGGAATAAGTGTTGACCGTTTTAAAAACGGTGATGAGCTGGTTTTGTATTTAGGTTCTAAATCTACACCGATCGAAGAATACACTGTCCGCACTAGGCATGGGTATCCAGAAAAAAAGCAGCGCAGGATATCGATTTTACACCAAGTTCGGTCACTTCGCTTAACTCGAGTTGCAGAAGGGTTTGTGGTTGATAGTGACTCATTGGCAGAAGTTGACTCCCATTTTGTTCCGTATATTGAAGATAATGTTGTCCCCGAAGGAACAGTTGTCGATGTAGGCAGGGTCATGACAGATGAATCTGGCGACACGCAGCTTTCACCAGCAATAAAACAAGGGATAGAGCCGTTTTATAGGTCACACGCCAACGGAAATAGCCCAACTGGAATGGGCTGCAAGCTAGTGGGGTTATCGGTTAACGGTCACGACATAGTGCAGTTCGACAGGATAGAAGTAAGTCGCTAAAACCATAAGTGTTATACTTTAGCTGAATGAAACATCGACCAGTTTGGCAGCGACTACTTGTATGGTTTTTTGGGCTTATTGCGAGCCTGAGTTTGAGTGTTTTTATTGTGGTGTCTATTGTAAACAGCACGGTGCTCGACAAAGCCTTTATGAAAGAAATCATTACCAGCGAAGGCGTATTTACCCTTATTGGCGACACAGTGGCAGAGGGCATTAGCGAGAACGATGTCGACCAAAGTGTGGTTGAAATTGAGTCAATCGTAAACGACTATATTGATTACGAGGCCTTTGCGCAGTCGTCGAGCAGTTTTATTGACAGTGTTTTTAATTGGCTTGAAGGAACAACACCGGATATTGATTTTGACATTCAAGTATTGGGGTCTCAGGCAGAATTTAAGTCGTTTATAGAAGAACTTTTGGTGGTAAAGTTGAGTGGGCTTGAAGACTGTCGGTCGCAAGAAGAAACAAACAGAGCCCTAAAAGAGCCGTTTTCTGCCGAATGTAATCCGCCAGGGTTTAACGCCGAAACTGCCGGTGATTTTTTAGCGACTGTGCCAGACGAGCAATTTAACGAACTGTATGAGTCGGCGCAACTAACAGACGAACAGCTCGATTTTAATGAGGCCGAGGTAGAGAATTTACCAGACATTTATAGCGCGCTGCAGGCATTGCCGTTTGCCGCACTGAGCGCTGCGTTTATTGCCCTAGCGGCAGCGGTTGCAATAATTCGTACACCAAGTGAGAGCATGAAATTCGTCGGGAAAAACCTTATAAAACCAAGCTTTGGAGTGTTTGTTATTGGGCTGCTTGTATTTGTAATTTTTAAACTACCAACCCGCGCTGCTGAGGAGATTCAAACTCAACTAAGTTCGCCAAGTAGCTCCTTGCAAGATATAGCTGCATTAATCCAAGACAGAGGTGCAAGCCTAACGTTCTTATATGCTGGCACCATGTTTGCAATTGGCCTCGCCCTTTATATTTTTGGTCGACGAATCCATTTTGAACGAAAGCCCAACAGCTTTAAGCACTTAGTTGAAACCGAAGTAACGCACGATTTTAGTGAGATTGACTCAAGAAAACGCTAAAAATAAGCTACAATAGTTCAAGTTTGGTGCGTTGGCCCTGCCTACCGTCAGGCAGGCGAGAAGTTAGTTTATATGGCAGAAAAATTCTATGTTTACATATTAAAAAGCACTAAACAAAACAGAATTTATATTGGTCATACTCAAGATGTAACAAACAGATTGCATCGGCATAACTCCGGATATGTAAAATCAACTCAGCCATATCGCCCGTGGATACTTTTGGAATTACACCCATTTAAATCAAGAAACGAAGCAGTCGCAGCAGAAAAGTATTTTAAAACTAGTCAACAAAGAGAGTTTATTAAAAAACGACATCAGCTATAATAGCCTAAATGGCGCGTTGGCCGAGAAGTTAGGTACAGCTCTGCAAAAGCTGCTAGACGGGAGCGTTACCCGTACGCGCCTCCAAAGAAAAAATTTAGTATAGGTCTGTCGTACCTTCGGTAGATCTCCCGCAGGGAGACAAAACCTAGTAGACGGGAGCGTTACCCGTACGCACCTCCACGTCAGATAAATATCAATTGATTCTGTGTTTAAAAACAAGTTTTTAAATAAATTCATCAAAACGATTATCTTCCTTTTAAATCGATGAATCCTCTCATCGATTTATTAAATGAAAGTAAACCCCAAAGAAATAAAAGAACCGCTCAGGCAGAGCGGTTCTTTGGTTTTTAGTTACAATGTTTATTTGCTTAAGAAAGCGTCTAGAAGACCGTTTTTGCTTTTAACAAAGGCTGAGATTGCACCACCAAGTGTTGGGATGGCAAGCAAGCTTGCACCAGCACCTGTGTTAGGGAGTGAAGTTACTTCACGCTCTACAACTGTGTTAGTACGAGTAACAACTACTTCGTCTTTACACGCTTCGTGGTTAGGGTCTGCGTAGTCATCAGCATCGTCTTCATCAACTGTTACAAATTCACCGTTTTCGGTGTTACAGCGAACAACTTCTCGTTCGGTTACAGTTTCTGTAACGGTTGTTGTGTCTCTACACGCTTCGTGGTTTACGTCAGCGTAGTCATCTGCTTCGTCTTCTGGCACTGTTACAAATTCACCAGTTTCTGTGTTACAGCGTACTACTTCTGTTTCTGTAACTACTTCAGGTGGCTCTTCACACGCTGGGTTATCGACAATAACTGCCAACATTCGTCGTTCATCGTAGAATGGACCTTCTGGGTATTGGTGATCTGGATCAGCTCGGTCACTTCCGCGTACCAAGTCGATTTGGATCTTACATCCAAAACCATCACGTTCAGTTGTAGGAAGGTTAGTAGTAATGCTTGCTACAGGGTGTGCACGGTTATAGCCAGTAGTATCGCTGTAGTCAAAACGTCCGCCATCAGAACCATAGAAAAGTTGGTCCTTAAGGTTTTCGTTACAGCCTTCAGGTCGACATAGCCATACAGCTAGGTTTACTGTTGTTTCAGTACAGTCTTCTGGGCCGCTCATGCTAAACGTACCAGTTACTGTGTTGCCGTTAACTTCAATACCACCGTAGTCGCCGCTAACTTGACATTCTGTTGATTGAGCAGCTGCTGGTGAACCGTAGGTAAAAAACGCACCTACACCCATAAGCAGAAATGCTGCGAGTAATAATTTCTTCATTTACAAACTCCTTTGTTAATTACAACCACCTCTAGTTGTTGTATTTATATTATCATATTATAGTGCTTGTGTAAAGAATGTTAAATAAAAAACTTATGCTTTGGATTACTATTGCCAATTTTACAGATGACACTTAGAATATTACGAGTCCGGGCGAGTGATGGAATTGGTATACATAGCGGACTTAAAATCCGTGCCTTTTGGCATGAGGGTTCGAGCCCCTCCTCGCCCACCAAATAAGAAATGACCCGATTTTGGGTCTTTTTTTATTGTGAGCTGAGGATGAAAACCAATTTCTTGGTTTTCGTGTGGCATCGAACAGGCGGAGCGCGGCTTGCCCTTACGTGGCAAACCGCGAGCAGCCTAGTATTCTTGCATTATATAAACGCTAGCGTCTATAGTAGAGGTAATGTCTACAGCAGAACAGCCGGTTGCTACCAATAACCCTATGCTTGCTGTGCCTCCTTTTTCGGAAATGCCAAAAACTGATCTTGAGCAGCTTGCACACGATCAGCTCAGAATTTATGACGAAGAAAATCCCACCGCCCACGAGTTGGTACTGGCAGAAGCAAGCATAGAGCTAATCAAGCAAGAGCTAAGACGTCGCACAAAACAAGAAATATTAGCCTCGGCTGGGGGTATGATTACTACTGTTAGACAGGGCGTAACCGAGTCTGCAAAATCGAGCGCAGAATGGGTTGCAGGGGTAGTTGGTCGAAGAGTGTCTGGCCTTTTGGGCAAGGCAGCTATGGTTCACTTTATGTTTTTTGACAAAGACGATTGATTTTACCATAGAGTTTATGGTTAAATATTTGTAATCGCATAAAATCAAAAACGCGAGAGACAAAAACAGAGGAAAATTAAAAAAGTGAATGGTGATATAGCGGCAACTAAAGCCGTTCAAAAAAACAATGCATTATCAAGCGCACACGTAGACTTAGCGCATGCTGAGGATTTTGTGCCGCCTTCTCAAGAACCACCTGTACCTCCTGCACCGGTTGTTTCTCAGCCAGAACCAGTACAGGCGCCACAAAGCAGCTCGAAATTATGGTGGATAGTTGGAGCAATTGCTGCGCTGGTGATTATCGGTGGTCTTGGAACGCTCTTATTGATGAATAGAGGTGAGCCAGAGCCAGAACCAACAACACCGCCGGTTGTGCAGCAAGAGGTTTGTGAGTATGACGCCACGCTACTAGCCGACGACCCCGACTGTGTTGAGGTTGAAACTTGTGAATTTAATGCAAGTCTTGAAGCTGACGACCCTAATTGTTTTGAACCGTGTGAATTTGACGCAACACTAGCAGCCGATAGCCCAGATTGTATTACTCCGCAAGTTGAAGAAGCTCCACCGTGTCAATACAATGCCACCATACTAAGCACAGACCCAGACTGTGTTAAGCCAGAGCCTTGCCCGTACAGCGACATACTTACTGCCGACGACCCAGACTGTGTTGAGCCAGAACCGGTTGATACCGAATCTGAACCAGAAGAAGAAGCTGAACTTCCAGATACTGGCGACGCAAAATAAGCCGCTACCACTTTAGCTATAAAATTTGTTAAAATGTAAACAATTAAAAAGAGGTATGTAATGACAGTATTAATTGTTTTGCTTATAGTCGCTGGTGCGCTAGTGCTGTGGCTGATCGGTGTGTATAACGGTCTTGTGAAGTCAAACGTCCGCGTAGACGAAGCGTGGAGTGATATTTCGGTACAACTAAAGCGACGCTACGACTTGATCCCAAACTTGGTCAGCACCGTTAAAGGTTTTGCTAAACAAGAAAAAGAAGTTTTTGAAAACGTAACTAAAGCCCGAGCGAATGCTATTAACGCTACTGGTAGTCCAGCCGAGCAAGCTCAGGCAGAAAACATGTTTACCGGAGCATTAAAAAGCCTGTTTGCAGTTGCTGAGGCTTACCCACAGCTTAAGTCAGACCAAAACTTCTTGGCGCTACAAAGCGAACTAAGTGATACAGAAAACAAAATTCAAGCATCTCGCCGCTTTTACAATGGCGCTGCGCGTGACTTAAACATTAAGATCAAAGTGTTTCCTACAAATTTATTCGCACGTTCATTAGGTTTTACTGAACGAGAATTCTTTGAAGTCGAGAACGAAGTAGAAAAACAAAACGTTCAAGTTTCTTTCTAATATTTTTCATTGCAACAGGACAGGGGTAAATTTTAGATATGTATTCTAAGATTGCAGAAAATAAACGTAAAACGGTGTATTTAGTCCTCGGTTTATTTGGACTAATCATACTAATAGGGTACGTTATTTCTGTTTTGTACGACAGTCCAAGTATTACGCTTTTTGTTGGTGTTGGTGCGGTGATTTACACCCTGTTTAATTACTACGCTGCCGACAAAGTTGCGCTAAGTATTTCAAGAGCCAAGCAAGTCGACGCGTCAAGCGCTCCTCGTTTATACAAAACAGTTGAAAACCTCACTATTGCTACAGGCATGCCCATGCCTAAGGTCTATATTATGAACGACCCAGCCCCTAATGCTTTTGCAACCGGGCGAGATCCAGATCATGCCAGTGTGGCCGCCACCACAGGTCTACTTGATATGTTAAGCGACAGCGAGCTGGAAGGTGTTATGGCGCATGAACTAAGTCACGTCGCCAACTACGATATACGAGTTACCACTATAGTTTTTGGCATGTTTAGTGTTATTTCGCTCATTAGTGACTTCTTTTTGCGTAGTTTATGGTGGGGCGGCGGTAGCCGAGACAGAAATAATAATGGCGTGACGTTGTTGATTGGTATTGGGGTGTCAATTTTAGCTGCAATGGTCGCGAGCTTAATCCGCATGGCTGTGTCGCGGCAACGGGAATATTTGGCCGATGCATCAGGAGTTATGATGACTCGTTACCCGGACGGACTAGCCAGCGCCTTACAAAAAATAGGCAGTTATTCGCGTCCGACTAGTAGCGGCAGTAGTGCAACCGCTCATATGTTTTTTGAAAACCCTCTTAAAAAGACCGACAAAAACGCCGGTTTTATTGCGAACTTATTTAGCACTCACCCGCCGATTGCCAAACGAATTGAGCGTATTAACCAAGCCGGAACTCAATTGTAGTGGTACAGAAAAAAACTACAAAAACTAAAAAGGCTGTTAAAAAATCGAGTAAAACGACTGATGCTAAGCAAGATCAAAAGCACAAAAAAAGCCAAAAAAAAGAAGCCAAGCGTTATAAAAAATTAAAATTACTGCCGTTTTGGCGAATTGCATGGGAGGCAGTTAAGGTATTGTGGTCAATTAAGCGGCAGTTTGGCATATTTTTTGTTGCCCATTCATTACTTATCGTGTTTGTAATTAGTGACGAAATACTACAAACCAATGCCCAAGTATATTTTGGCGTAATAGTCGCACTGTTGATCAGCATGATGTATATCCATTTATTGCGCGAAGCCGCGAGAGAAAACCCAAAACCAAAAGTACAAACGTCATTTTTTGATGGTCCAAGCCAGATAATGGGCTTTATAACGTTATTGTCTTTGACAATTATCCAAATACTGCCATTTGCTTTCGGTGCACTTATTTTTCAAATTGCCATTGCTTCCGACATCGCCATACTGCTGTGGGAGCAAATCGCTTTTGGAATACTGTGGTTTATTTTGTCGTTGCCAAGCATGTACTGGCTTAGCACAACGTTGATGTCTCTTTTAATTGTTACCATTCCCGATGTCCGCCCGGTGGCTGCATGGCAGGCTGCTAAACAGCTAGTTAAAGGCTTTACGATTCAGGTTACGTGGCGAGTTTCGGTGTTTTTAATTATATATTCAGCTCTTTTGGTAGCGGCAGTTGTCGGTGCTTTTGCAGTGGGGCGTGAGGTGTTTGGTTTGCAAATACCAAACTACTCAATTGCAGTATTGGTTCCGTTGTTTTGGAGTTACGTATTTGTGTTATATAGAGATTTATTGAGCTATGAAAAAAAGCGAAGCTAAAGCCCGACTAGAAAAACTGCGCAAGGAAATAAACGACTATCGGTATAACTACCATGTACTAAACAAGTCGACGATGTCAGAGGCTGCAGCCGATGGCTTGAAGCATGAGCTAACCCAGCTAGAAGCCGAGTACCCTGATTTGATCACAGCCGACTCTCCTTCGCAACGGGTTGCCGGTGCTCCAGCCGAAGGCTTTAGTAAAGTTGAACACAGCCAGCGAATGCTTAGCTTAAATGATGTGTTTGACTTTGACGAGCTCGACAAGTGGTACGAACGGTTACTGAAACTAAACCCTGACTGGGATAAAAAAGTCTTAGCTGACTTAAAGCTCGACGGCTTAGCCTGTGCTTTGATCTACCAAGACGGTGTACTAACCACCGCTGTTACCAGAGGTGACGGATATGTCGGCGAGGATGTAACGCAAAATGTAAAAACTATCCAGACAGTTCCGCTCCGTTTGCGAGGCGATACTATTAATCCGGTTTTTTTGACAGGCAGGCTTGAAGTGCGCGGTGAAATTATTTTAGAAAATAAGGACTTTGAAGGGCTTAACAAGGAACGCGAGCAGGCAGGCCTTGAGCAGTACGCGAATCCACGGAACACCGCAGCAGGATCAATTCGTCAGCTTGACTCAAGTCTAGTAGCTGCCCGACCGCTTAAGTTTCACCCATACGCTGTTTTTCACGACAACATAACAACTAAGAAGCAAGAATATGAAGTAACCAACAGCTTAGGGTTTATTACTAATACATACGCCACCGTTTGCAATAGCCCGCGCGAAGCTAAGGATTATATTACCGACAGGGAACAAAAGCGCACAGGCTTGCCCTATAACACTGACGGGGTAGTATTGACAGTCAATGATCGACAGGCTTTTGTAGATTTTGGGGTTGTCGGCAAAGCTCCACGTGGAGCCTGCGCGTATAAATACCCAGCAGAACAGGCTACGACAAAAATAATGGACATTGTTATTAGCATTGGTCGCACAGGGGCCGCCATACCGGTAGCAATAATGGAACCAGTCTTGGTAGCGGGCAGTACGGTTCAGCGTGCAACGCTCCATAACGAAGACGAGATTGCTCGCAAAGATATTCGTATTGGTGACACGGTAATTATTCAAAAAGCTGGTGATATCATTCCAGAGGTAGTTCGACCAATCGAAAGTCTGCGTGATGGCAGCGAAAAACCCTACGATATACAAAAAGCCCTCGCTGATCACCCGCTGGAGTTTAAAAGAAAAGACGGTGAAGCCGTGTGGCGAGCAGTGAATTTAAACGACCCAGAAATTTTTAAACGCAGCTTGCAGCATTTTGTCAGCAAGGGTGCATTGGACATTGATGGAATGGGCAAAAAAGTTGTAGAACTGTTGGTAGACCAAAACTTGGCAACCGATTTAGCTGACATTTACAGCCTAACTTACACTGATATCTACAACCTAGAAGGCTTTGCCGAAAAATCGGCCCAACAGCTAATAGACGCCATTGCTGAAAAGAAAAACCCCGAACTAGCACGATTCATCTTTGGGCTTGGCATTCGTCACGTTGGCAAACAAACCGCCCTTGATTTAGCCAAAAAATACGGCACGTTAGAGAACTTTCTGAACGCAAGCTTCGAAGAGTTAGAAGAAATAGAGGGCGTTGGCGAAGTGGTTGCGCATTCAATTGAGGAATGGCTATCGGCCGACCAAACAATAGCTATGCTAGAGAAATTTAAGGCTAACCACGTTTGGCCACAGCCATATAAACAAACTACAGGAAGCATGACTGGTCAAAAGGTAGTAATTACTGGTTCGCTACCTGGCTATGGCCGCGAAGAAGGTTTTGAATTAGTTCGAAAAAATGGCGGAGAAGTCCAGTCGTCTGTAAGTAAAGACACGACAATGTTGGTTGTCGGTGAAAAGCCAGGCGCAAGTAAACGTAGAAAGGCCGCTAGCTTAGGTGTGTCTGAAGTAACAGCTAAAGAATTTTTGGAGAAAATACATGCATAAAGATAGTTTTGAACGCCATGTAGAAAAATATTTTAACGATGTCGACCAAACAGAGCTCGGGGACTTGTTAGAAAAACCGACTGCTATAGGCTGGAAAGTTGCCGGCTCCGATTTTCACAGCTCTTTAAGAGCAATAATGGAGTTTTGGGGTGGAGTGGAGCAGGTGCATATAGGCACAGTTAACGATAGAAAAATTGCTAGCTTGGTGTTTTCGGAAAGTTTTGCGCGAGGCATACAAGTGGTGAAATTAATGCAACGTCGCCCTGGATCAAGCGACGAGATTGGCACAGTTGATCATGTCGATTTTTTCGTTACGGATATCGATGCTGCACATCGTCGAGCTGAAGGATCAGGCTTGCTGGTTGAGGCTCAGGCCAATGATGCCCACAGTTGGTTATCCGCTACGCTTGAGGGCGAGCATTTTACACGCGAGATTAAGTTTGTTGACCGCAGCGTTTTAGCAATCGGAGTACGATCTCTTGCGGATGCCGAACAATCTATAATGGGAGATGAATAAAGCGTTTAAGCACCTCTTTTGCAGCACTAAAGTCTTTTGGCTCTACGTCATCTATTTGGTTCCGGACATAGCTTTGGTACAGCTTTAGGCGAAAAGTTAGTTTTTCATCATCGAGCTCTGGATGATACTGAACACCCCAGGCGTTTTTGTAGCGCATAGCTTGAATCGGGGAGTTGTGATTAGTTGCTAACACCTCAACATGGTTGGGAACAGACAGAACGGATGTTTTATGAGCGGTTGAAACGAAAAACGTTTCTGGTAGATCGCTAAATAACGGGTCATTGCGAGCTGCTGCACTTTGTTCGAGTTGAACTGTGCCAGTTTCTTCGTGTTTGGGACTGGGTTGAACATTGCCACCAAAGACGTCACCCAATATCTGATGGCCAAGGCATACTCCAAAAATGTGTTTTCCTTTGTCAACTTGTTCGGCTAAAAACGGGCGGAACGAGTCGAGCATAGCAAAATAGTGGTCATGGTCAGGATGCTCGTACCCTGTTTCACCGCTGCCGCCAATTATAATTTTGTCTGATTGAGCAGCTAATTTTCGTACTAATTGCCAGTCAGTGTTTGGGTTGAGCAGGTTCACGGTTTGAATTTGGTGGTAAGGAAGTTCCAGTGCGTCACAAAAGCATTTAAGTTCATGCCAACCAGCAGCGTCACTTCTAAACTGTAAGAGTAGAACCATGTTTTAAGTATAACCACTTTATATAAATAAGCTGTAAAATTTAGTTAATTACTAGATCACAGCCCTATAATCATTCGTACGCAGTAGACTTTCCATCGCGATTAATCCAAATCAACAAACCACAATCGCGCAGCTACTATACAAAAATTGACGATCGTAAAAATCTGTATAGTTCAGACACGTAAGCAAATTTTATTGCCTCGTAGCTTTTTTTTGGTTATGCTTAAAGACAGTGTGAGGCTCGCTGTTCGTGTGAACAGGGGGCTTTATTTATTATTGCTCTCTGGGTGGGATCACAGGAGCTGCTTGGAGTTTTGTAAAAACATGTAGAAACTATTTCTCTTCCCTCCGTACCCTGAAGCACAGTAAAGTCTCTCTAATTCAAGCCAAAATTCTCCACCATTTTTTTCTATCCCCGCTACTTCTAATCCAGCTTTATCTGCAAATAAACTAAATTCATCAATATTCATAATTTCTGGTGTTAGCGTTTCTCGAAGTACAACTATCCCAGTATCTGGGTCAAGTAAACGCGACACCTCTTGCAGTAGCCGCTGTGTGTGCTCAGAATTATCTGCGATTTGTGGATCTGTAAAAACATTACTAAGCACCACCTCGTGAGCTAACCCTGAAGGAAGTTCTGTTGTAGGGTCATAGACTTCTAGAGAAGCATTTATCTTTTGGAATCCCACTTTAGCCGCAGGATGCTGAAGCGCCTCTTTAACTAATAAATCACCAATTTCTTTAGTGCAGCGCAACCAAGACTCTACCCCTATATATTTAGCGGTAGTTTCGTAAAAGCTTGGATTATTTATCCAAATTGGATGTTCGCCGTGACCTATTTCGACAACAGTGTATGGATCGACGAAGAAACGTTCAGGTGACCCAATAATAAGCTGTTCTTGTGGTGTGGTTACAGTAGTCGATGGCATTAGGATATAATACAATAAAGTATGAAAAATACAATAGTCTGAATTGGTGGAGCTATGGGGATTCGAACCCCAGACCTCTTCGCTGCCAGCGAAGCGCTCTAGCCAGCTGAGCTATAGCCCCGTAGCTGATAATTCTACCAGAAAAATAATAAACTCTAGAAAAAATAATATACAATTAAAATAATGAGACGCGAGGGTTCGACAGTCGAGTACTACACGACGCCAATTGGTGAGTATGGTGGCGGGCAAGTCGCTAGTATTTCAGAGCATGAGTCATATGTCATTGATTATGGCGATGACACCTTGGGGTTTTACGAGCCAGTTTTTAACCGCATTGTCACAATTGGCGACGGGTCGTTTATAAATGAGCAGTCAGTTGGCGAAGGGGCGCACGCTGCAGAGCAGTTTATTGTAGAACTGTGGAAGTACGGCGGGCTTAGTTCGAGTACGCGCCAACTTAGTGAAACAGAAGCACGTAGTATAAAGCCTGACATTGGCCGATGGTCACGAGCGCAGCACCAAATAACTTCGGTAATTGCGGCGGTTGAGTACGGCTGCTCCGCTCAACAAGTAATGGTTATGGCGTTTCATGATGAAGCGCATTTACTCGGTTCGCATGACACCGAAATTTTATTTCAGCCAAAACACAAAGGCAATCATCACGACGAAGTGCTTGGCGAAAACGGTGAGCGAAGTGGGTTTTATGACCACTTGCGTGACATAGGGCTAGTTGAAGGTAATAGGTTTGTTGGTATCGATATGACTCTTGATGATCTCGTTAAGGAAGAGACAGAGACGGGTATACTTTGCCAGCCGAATGGCTTTATGGAAATTGACCGATTTTACATTGCTTCAGAAGGGTATATTTGGGCGGCCCCCAAAAATGATATACAAGAGTCACTGCAACATATACAGCACATGCACAACACACCCTATGGCGAACAGTTGGTGTTTACGAATATTGATGCAGCGGTTTTATGGAAGCGCACACAAGCACGTTTACAAGCCGAAAACTGGGCAGAACCAGTTCGATTTACTGTTGCCGACCTTGCAAACCAGCAAATTAAATTTGCGCTAGCTTCGTCGCATACGGATTTTAATTATGTGAATCAAGCCCACCCGAGCGATACATTATATGTGGCCCACGAAGACCACCAAGAGCACCTGCGGGCAGCAGGTAATCGCCACGGTTTTATAAACACTACAAGTAGAATTATTGATGCCATCGTTGCTCAGCAGCGACCGGTTCATGCTGAGTATAGTTTCGCCAACCCCTATACTGGCCCCGACCATTTACCTGATTGGCTCCATATGGGACAGGTTAGGCTCGACGTCGATGACGAGCAGCATACTAAATTAATTGGCGGTAGCGACCCCACGCACATAGTTATCGAATTACGGGCTCAAAAAGACCGATATCTTGACCCTGTGGTTAAGCTTGATGGCGTTGATTTTTTCCGAACATCAAGTATTCCCGCAATTGCGGGGGCTGTAGGTGCGGTGAAGGCCAATGGCAATAAAGCCCGTCAGGTTGTGATCGATCTTACAAAATTTAAAGACATTGACGGTAATCCGTTAACGCTAGAAGACAGAAGAGCACTCCATAACGGCTTTCGGCTTATTCAGCGTAAGTGGAATGAAGTTTTACAAAAACCGAAAATGACCAAAGAGCAGTTTACGGCACACATGCAAAGACAGAATGCTCGCTACAAAGAACTTGGCAAAATTGTTGCCGAAACTAATTTAGAACAAAGCAGCTTGGAAATCGCTGCAGCCTAGTCATTGCAACAGATGGGCGGTATACTGTTTTGGTATGCAACGCTATAACCCTAAAACAATAGAACCGAAATGGCAGAAAACCTGGGCCGACACTAGGCTGTATGAAGTAACCGAAGATTCAGACAAGCCAAAAATTTACGCCACACCTATGCTGCCGTACCCAAGTGGTGCTGGGTTGCATGTGGGGCATTGTTTTAATTATTCAATCGCCGATGCCGTGGCGCGCTTTCATCGCCAGCGCGGCTTTAATGTAATGACTAACATGGGCTGGGATGCCTTTGGTTTACCAACAGAAAACTATGCTATAAAAACTGGCATATCGCCTCAGCAAGCAACCAAAGATAACGTCGCCCGCTTCAAAGAACAGTTGAGTCGACTGGGCATGAGTTACGACTGGTCGCGCGAACTTAATACGACCGAACCAGAGTACTACAAATGGACCCAATGGATTTTTGCGGAATTATTTAAAGAAGGCCTAGCCTATCAAGGCGAAAGCCAGCAATGGTGGTGTACTAAATGTAAAACAGTGCTGGCCAACGAACAGGTAGAAAACAACAAGTGTTGGCGACACGACAAGCCAGAAGACCCAGAAGTAGAGCGACGCACCACAAAGCAGTGGTTCTTTAAAATTACCGACTACGCAGACGAACTGCTAGAACATATTGATGAACTCGACTGGCCAGACGGCATTAAAGAAAGCCAGCGGAATTGGATAGGCCGCTCCGTAGGAGCAGAGATAGATTTTGCTGTCGCAAAATCAGAGAATAGGGAAAAGAGCGCTGCGAGCAACGAACTGCACGATACGAACTGCCAAATACGAGTTTTTACAACACGGCCTGACACTTTGTACGGTGCTACCTATCTAGTGTTAGCGCCAGAGCATGAATTAGTTTCAAAGATTACTACCAACGAGCAAAAACAAGAAGTAGAAAAATATGTACATGAAGCCAAATCAAAGACTGATCTGCAGCGCAAAAAGGACGAAAAGCAAAAAACCGGTGTGTTTACCGGCGCTTATGCCATTAACCCGATAAACAACGAAAAAATTCCAATTTGGATAGCTGACTACGTTTTAATGGGCTACGGAACCGGCGCAATTATGGCTGTGCCGGCACACGACGAACGAGATCATGAATTTGCTGACAAGTTTAAACTTAAAATTGTAGAAACATATAAAAAGGCTGACCCAGAAGAGTCTAAATTTGGTGGCGAAGGGGTTGTTATCAATTCAGGTGAGTTTGATGGTTTGCGGACCGAGGATGCCCGCGAAAAAATTGTCGCCAAATTAGCCGATGACAAAAAAGCTCAAGAAAAGGTTAATTACAGAATGCGCGACTGGTTGATTAGTCGCCAGCGCTACTGGGGCGCGCCGATCCCAATTATTCATTGTGATGCTTGCGGCCCTGTTGCCGTGCCAGAACAGGATTTACCAGTTGTACTGCCCGAGGTTGAAAGTTATCAACCGACCGACGACGGTCAAACTGCGCTTGCTAGTGTCGAGGACTGGGTAAACGTCGAGTGCCCTACATGTAACAAGCCAGCGAAACGGGAAACAGACACAATGGATGGCTACGCCTGTAGTAGTTGGTATATGTACCGCTATACAGATTCAAAAAACACTACGGCTGCATTTTCAAAAGAAGCAGCTGACTATTGGTTCCCAGTAGATTTTTACTTTGGCGGTGATCACGCGGTTAGTCATTTACTGTATTTTAGATTTTGGAATAAATTTTTTGCGGACAAAGGCTATATAGACTCACAAACTCGCGAACCAGTTAAAAAACTTGTATACAACGGCTACATAAATGCGGCTGACGGTCGCAAAATGAGTAAAAGTTTAGGTAACGTGGTTGACCCGCTGGAAGTTATTGATAGCGGCTACGGCGCTGACGCGCTACGAACTTACATGCTTTTTATTGGTCCATATGACCAAGATGCTGTGTGGAACCCAAACGGGGTACCGGGAACATATAGGTTTTTAAACCGTGTGTGGGATTTTGTTCAAGAATTTATGGAAGCTAGGCCGGCTGACCCAGGCAAAGATGTTTCTGATCTAGAAACCGCAGTTGCAAGCAGTACTCACCGGGCTATTAAAAAAGTTACAGAAGACCTTAAGAATCTTAGTTTTAACACTGCAATTGCAGCACAAATGAAGCTAAGTAATGAGCTAAGAGAATTACAAAAAGAATTGCCGTTTGGACATGCCCCACGTACGTGGATGCACGCCATTGAAAGCACTCTACGACTACTTGCACCATTTGCCCCGCACATGACAGAAGAGTTGTGGCAGTCGTTTGGTCACAACACTGAATCGATACATATCGGCGGGTGGCCAGAATGGGACGATGAATTAGTTAAAGAAGAGCTTATTACTGTAGTCGTGCAAATAAACGGTAAAGTACGGGCAAATATTACGATGTCGGCTGAAGCAACCGAGGAAGAAATGGTTCAAGCTGCAAAAGAAGATACAAAAATCGCCGAATATTTGGAATCCGGCGAGTTGAAGAAAACTATTACTGTTCCGGGGCGGCTTGTTAACTTTGTGGTAGAGGGTTAATAGTCCGGGAATTCAACACCAGAGGCTTCCCAACCTGTACGTATTTCGTGTTCATGAGACATAACATCGTTGTCGTTTTCTTCGGGGCTGAGGGCGGTGCCTTCAGCGCTAGCTGGAGCTTCAGATTGTACAGCCGGCATATGTGGTAGCAGTTGTTGGTAGACTTCTTGACGGCCAGCTTCGTGACCGGTGCTGTATCCAGCGTCACGACCCATTGCATTACCTGCCATAAATGATGTAGCAGCGATACCTACTACGGCAATAACCTTAGCGGTACGACTTTTTAGTCTTTCGCGTAATGTTCTAGATTCGTATGGTATTTCGTTATTTGCCATGTGTAATAATCCTTATGATTAATGAAACAATATTACAATATAATATTAAAAAAGTCAATACCTAGTATTGATATGGATCAGATGATACTCTATAATGCCATAGAAGTTAAGTAATAGATAAGAGAGTGTTTGTTTATGATTGGTGGAACACCAAAAAAGCGCGTAACACCGCGAAGAACCGGCAACCGTAGAAGTCACAGAGTTTTAGATTTAGCTCGACGAGTTAATAAAACCAGCCCTGTTAAGGCTTTTACAACCAAAAAAGAATTTGGCAAGAAAAACAAGTAATTTAACAATTAGGAGCCTTTGTGGCCAGTAATAGACACCTTGGTAGAATAGTTGCACTACAAACACTGTACGAATACGATTTTCGTGGCGGTGAAGATTCTGGTCTTGATTTGATGGTTGTATATAAACGCAACATTGATCAGTTTAAGCAGCAAATCGATGATACTGATTTCGTAGAGAAGCTAGTACTTGGTGTTAGTAAAAAAGCCGCCGAGCTTGATGAAATTATTGCTCCTATTGCTCCTGACTGGCCTGTAGACCAAATTGCTCGAATTGATAAAATTATCTTACGTGTTGCGTTATTTGAATTAAATCAAGGTGACGGAACGCCTTCTAAGGTTATTATTAACGAAGCTGTCGAACTGGCGAAAGCCTTCGGTGGCGATAACTCCAGTAAGTTTATAAACGGTGTGCTGGGTACTGCTCTAAAGAATCTAGAGGAAAAAGATGGCAAAGAATAACAAGAATAAAGACCACAACCAGAAAAATCGCCCTGCTAATAACCAGTCTAGTAAACCAAAAACTCCACCAGCAGACCAAAAAAGACACCGCCCAAACCCGATGAACCCAATAAAACGCGGTGCAGAAAAGCTTTTTCGGCGTGGCGGCATTCAAGAAGTTGTTCGTGAGTTAACGGCAGGTGGGATTATTTATCGTCGCAATAACAGAGGCGGTATAGAAATTCTTTTAATTCAAGACGCTAAAGACCGTTGGACAATACCTAAAGGTCATATTGAAGAAGGTGAAAAACCAGACGAAACTGCTGAGCGTGAAATTATGGAAGAAACTGGGCTCCAAAAAATGAATGTGCATGCTCACCTTGGCAAAGTTAATTTTCGCTATCGCCGACAAGACAGTCTAGTACTTATAACTATGCACGTGTATTTAGTAGAAGCATTGGGCGATACCAACAAACTCCGTAAAGAATCTTGGATGAATGACATTAAATGGTTTCCTGCAACCGAGGCTTTTGACATTATTGAATACGACGATATTGGTAAGTTAGTCTTGCTTGCCATGAAACGAATACGAAGCGGGCAGCTCAAATAGTCCTACTATTTGAGCAGAGTAAAGTGTATGGAGAATAGAGCACAGAAAATCTCTGATTTTATAGATCTGGTAGCATGGCAAAAATCCCACACTTTTATTTTAGCGGCATACAAACAAATCGACGCGTATCCGTCGAAAGAGAATTTTGGGCTAACTAGCCAGACTAGAAGAGCGCTGGTCTCGATTACATCAAATATAGCTGAAGGTTTTGGCCGATCAACTAGTCCGGACCGTCTACATTTTTACATTATTGCTCAGGGCTCTCTAATTGAGGTTCAGAATCAACTCCTATTGGCCAAGGACCTGGGCTATCTTAAAGAAGCGGAATACGCTACATTAAAGAAAATGTCTTATGAAGTCCGGAGATTACTTGGCGGGCTCATTAAGTCTACTAAACAAGGAAAGTATAATGATTAAAACCCGCACTCTGAACTCTGCACTCAGTACTCTATTAAATTTTAGGAATTTAATATGAGTCAAAAAGATTACGTTGGTTTTGCAAAACATACTCTTGGGGTAGTATTTAAAGATATTGGTTTACTGCAAACGGCGCTTACGCATCGGTCGTGGGTTAATGAAGCCCGACGCAGTAAAGGAATTGAACACAACGAACGACTAGAGTTTTTAGGTGACGCAGTTTTAGAGCTGGTTACTACTGAATTTTTATATAGTCACTATGACGAAGCCGAGGGCATTATGACCAATTGGCGTAGTGCGCTTGTTCGCACCGAAAGCATTGGTGATGCCGCTGAAAAGCTTGGTTTTTTTGAAATGATGCGCATGAGCCGCGGTGAAAAAAGCGCCAGCGCTCGCGCTCGTCAACAGATGCTGGCGAATGCTTACGAAGCGATAGTTGGGGCTATTTATTGTGATCAGGGCTACGATGCCGCTCAGCAATTTATTGAAAAGACTGTGCTAGTAACGCTTGATGGCATTTTAAAAACTGGCTCGTGGCAGGACGCCAAGTCACGTTTACAAGAGCTTTCGCAAGCCAAAGAAGGCCACACACCAACCTACAAAGTTTTAAGCGAAAAAGGCCCTGATCATGACAAGGTATTCACTGTCGGCGTGTACGTTGGCGATGATTTGCGCGGACAGGGTGACGGCCCGTCAAAACAGACGGCTCAACAAGCTGCAGCCGAAAAAGCGCTTGATCATTATGGCGCTTGACACCCCTGTTGTTCATCTGTTAATGTAGCACGAGTCATAATCACTTATAAAATAAAGGCTATTTAGGAGATCCATGTTAGCACTACGCTTACAGCGTGTAGGTAGAAAAAAACTTGCACAATACAGATTAATTGCACAAGAACACAGCTTGCAGCCAACTAGCGGCAAAGTAGCAGCGTATCTTGGTAGTTACGACCCACATACAAAGAAAGCACAATTTAAAAAAGACGAAATTGAGAAGTACCTAGGTAACGGCGCGCAGCCTTCAAACCGAGTTGCAATTTTACTTAAAAAAGAAGGCATCAAACTGCCTGACTGGGTAGTTATTGAAACTAAAGAGCCAAAAAAAGTTGAGACTGAAGAGTCAGAGGCGGCAGAAGAAGCAGCAACACCAGAGGAAGCGCCAGCTCAAGAAGAATCAAAAGCGGAAGAACCTGCAGAAACCAAAGAAAGCAAGCCTGAAGACGAAGAAAAAGCAGAATAGTCTGTTTTTTACTAAACTAATTCTTTCGTATACAATTTAGTCATTAACAACTTGGGAGGAGACTGTCCATGGCGACAATAGACCAGCAGTTCGTTGAATTCGTTGTAAAGGCGTTAGTAAGCGATCCAGATTCAGTAAGTATTAACCGAACAATTGATGAAAAGGGTGTGCTTTTAGAGCTTAGTGTGGCTCAAGAAGATCTTGGCCGAGTTATAGGTAAACGCGGCAATACGGCACAAAGTATTCGTACACTTTTACGTGCTTTGGGCACAAAAAATGACGCTCGCTACAATTTAAAAATTGTTGATCCAGAGGGCGACGCCCGCCGTGCCGAGCGAAATGATAGAAAAGACGAAGACAAAAAGACGGAAGAAACAACGACTGCAGAACCAGCAGCGGCAGCAGTTCCGACTCCTGAACCAAGTGAATCCGCTAGCCAATGGGCTCACTTAAGTTCATCTAATGACGATTCTGATGATGAGGATGTGGACAACACAACAGATGAGCCAGAAGAGTCATCCACAGAAGCAGAAGATGACACCGTTGAAAAGCACAAAAAAGATCTTGCTGATCTCGATGATATCGGCCTATAATTAACATAACCTGAAAACGAAAACAGCGCTTGGTATGTAGCCGTTTTTGTTTAAAACAATCAGGACTCAAAAATAAACACATTCAAACCAAAACACGAGAGAGGTTTATGTGTAAACACCATCGCGCCGCTTGCGATGGTGTTTTAATTTATCACTATTTACGTATAATTACCCCAGATATGAAAATATTTACAATCAGCCTATTCCCTGAAATGTTCGAAAGCTATTTTGAACACTCTATGATGCTTAAAGCCAAAAAAAATGGTCATTTAGAGCTTGAAGTTGTTAATTTGCGTGACTTTGGGCTTGGCCCGCGTAAACAAGTCGACGATACAGTCTATGGCGGTGGTGACGGCATGCTTCTTAAACCAGAGCCAGTAGTAGCCGCAATTGAGTACGCTAAAGAAAAGCTGCCAAAAGCAAAAGCATACTTAATGTCGCCGCGCGGCAGAACGTTTAACCAAAAATTTGCTCAAGAGCTCTCTCGTGAAGCTGAACTTATTTTAGTTTGTGGGCGTTACGAAGGTTTTGACGAGCGCATTAGGGAATTCGTGGATGGATCTATCTGCATCGGTAATTACGTGCTTACTGGCGGCGAGCTGCCGGCTATGTCGGTTATAGATGCAGCAGTCAGGCTAATTCCTGGGGTCTTAGGAGGAGAAGCAAGTGCTGAGATAGAATCTTTCAGCCATGGGGACAATCTTGAGTATCCACAATACACCCGACCAGATGAATTTAGAGGGCTTACAGTGCCAGAGATACTTAAAAGCGGAAATCACGCGGCGGTAGAAAAATGGAGAGTTGATAACCAAAAAGGTTGACATATAATGCAAAAGTTGTACGGTATTAGTATGAGTGCTGAAGCTACCGTAACCGATATAAATGAATATCGTAACCGAAGGTTAAAAAAAGAGCCTGGGGTAACGGAACTTGTAGACAACCTCTTGCCAGATCCAGAAGCTATGCGTGGAGTTCGCTACGACAGGATATTAGATGGTTTATTTGATCAACTAGGCCGCCCCTTTGAAGGGATACAACACGAGCTTTTAGTGGATGATATTTATCAACCACCGAAATTCCAATTAAAAGCTGCAGTCTTAGAAACCAAAGATGATTTAAAAAGACCTACAACGTACACCGAAGACGCAAAAGCTCTCAGCGAACAACTGATTGGGCTTGTCGAGCCATTGGACCGAGAGTCATTAGAATTGTGCAGTCAAGCTGCAATTGTCGGCATTGCCAGTGCGAGTATTGCCCGAAGAGTGTTGCCGCCGAGTGTGACTGGACTAAAATCATACTCGCGGGGTTTGTGGGATCTTGCAGTTAAGGAATTTGCACGTCGTGAAGATGTCCCTCAAGAATCAGCCGGTCTACTAGATACAATTCGACTTAATAACAACGATTATGGGGCGTTTTATGGCAGAGAAAGATTGGTTTCAGGCATTGCTCAATCTTTAACTGCTCGCTTTATGGTATTTAATAGTATACCACCAAGACAGGTGCTGTCCGGTGATTACAACATTGGCACTATTGTTGGTGTTCTTCGAGAGTTGAGAGCCCAAGAAACTATCGCAAAGCTTAATAGGACGGGTGTTCAAGACAGAGATGTGGGAAGAAGTCTTGTTGCTGCGTTGTCACTTACTGATGTCGAATTGCTTTAGGCTGCTATCATCTGTTCGTTCATGAAGGTTTTACTGCATGTATACAAACCAAGCTATACTATTAGGTATAGGCGACATTAAGCGAGGAGAACATTTATGCGTATAAAATTTATTAAACCGGCTCATGCACACTGCGACTTAATGTGCGGTGTCTATGACCCAGCACAAGCTCGCATAGAAGCTCAATCGGTTTTAAATGCTGTTAAAAAGTATCACGACAGTGACGATGAGGTGTTTAGGGCCCGGGCAATTGCCATTAAAGAAGAGCGGGCAGAAGAAGTGAAGCGCCACCTGTGGGTGCTATGGACCGATTACTTTAAGCCAGAACACGCCGAGGCTCACCCAGAACTCCACGATTTAATATGGAGAGCCACCAAGGCTGCTGGTCAGGCTAAAAAAACTGTTGAGCTTTCTGACGCAGAAGATTTAATAAACCTCGTTGACCAAGTAGGGGAGTTATTTGCAACAACGAAAGATAACTACAATTATTCGGCAGTTGTTAAGAATTTAAGCTAAGTCTGCAAAAAAGTATCATTAAGAGGCTTGCACCGATCGCAGTCTATAGATGTAAAAAAATAAAAAAAACAAACACTAACGAAAACTGATTTAAAACTGATTTAAATCAGTTTTAGCTAACATTAAAGTAAATGGCAGAATATGAGCACTATGAAATTACCCAGACTATATGTGCGCCGAGTAGTCGGTCACAGCATGGAACCAACACTCCGCGAAGGCCAAATTCTGGTCTTTAGAAAGAAAACCTTTAGACTGAATTCGATCGCATTAGCACGACACAAAAACGTTGATGTGGTAAAGCGAATAGTCAGGATAGAAGATCATGGCGATAAAATTTGGCTCGAAGGCGACAATGCGGACAGCCACCACAATGCAATTGTTGATCGGAACAGCATACAGGGCGTATTGGTTTGGCCGCGAACAAACTGATTGAAGTGAGCAGAAAAATAACAAAAACCAAAAAACAGCCAGTGCTCGCGGCAGCACTATACACAATTTGACGATCGTCAAATTGTGTATAGGTATGAGGTTGGGAGGTTTACTTGTGGATAGGCTGGAGTGAAGGTATGAACGTGTGAGGGTGTGAATGTGTGAGGGTTTGAGTGCGTGAGGGTGGGTTGTTGGGCTAGGCGGAAGGCTAACGAATTGGACTAGCAAGAGCCAGCAACAAATTAAACAGCGCTTTAGTCACAGCTACCAGCCAGCATCATCGCCTGTGGTACTACGGTAAGACCACAGCGGCAATTTTGGTGAGCTTACAATACGGCTATATACCTAAACCTTGTTCAAAATTACCAATTGGATCGTACCATCCCTGTTCAAGGATATATTCTTGGATTTCTTTATCGATACCGAATAGAATCATTAATCCGACAATAATAAAAATTACACCCAGTATTTTCGGGAATTTACCGTTAGGATTTGTCAGCCAGCCAAGCTTGTTGGCAATTTTTTGTCCGCCAATAGCAATTAGCAGCAGAGTTCCAGCCAAGCCAATGCTATACACAATAAGGTTTAGTAACCCTTCTGCGAAGTTGTTGGCAATAAGTGGCCCAACGATCAAAAAATAGGTTGGACTGCAGCTTGTAAAAACTGGCCCCAGGCTAAGCCCTAAAATAGCGTCACTGTACTTACTCTTCTTAGCAGTAGATTTACTAAAAAACCCAGTCGATTTTTGGTAGAACTTAGTTTTTAGAGCTACCCATTCCCATAATTTAGGAACGGCAAAACTAAGACCAAATAAAACAACAACTGTGCCAGAGAAAATTTGCAGCGTTTGGTCAGAAATACTAAACGAGCTCACTGTTGAGCGAAGCAATATGCTAAATGCAACAATCGAAAGTACTAAACTACCAGTGATAACCAGTGGTCGTTTAAGATTGGGTTTTGACGGTTCGCTAGCTGCAGTAACCGAACCGCCTAAAATAACTGGCAGCAATGGCAGAACGCACGGGGCAAGTACAGTCAAAACTCCAGCAACGAATGAAATAATTAGTTGAGTCATGAGCTTAGTTTAAATAATCATTAGCTAAAGTGGCTAGCGTTGGTTCGTTGTAGGCTATGTAAACTTCGTCTTGAGCAGTTCCGTCGTTTGAAACTTTAATGAAGCTTGTTTGCAGCCGTATGCCGTAGAAATCGCGTAAGTCCTGGTTGCTGTCATAGTCAACTTTTAGGATGGTATAGCCAGCTGGTGTACCGTTCGCTAAGATATCAGCTTCCATTTGTCGACACTGCGGGCACCACGGTGCGTGAAAAAATAATACGACTTGGCCTTCGGCATTAGTTAGAGCTTTTTGTGAGTAGTCGGTATAGATACCGCTAACTGCTTGGCTTGTTTCAGACGAGCCGTCTTCTTGAGTGGTGCTAGTTTCGGTTTGAGAATTTGAGGACGGTGAAGTGTTGGCGGTGTCCGGTGTGTCGTCTGATGAAACAATTAAATACCCTAACCCTGCTACGAATAGAGCCACAAATATACCGACGCCAAGCGTTGTTTTATTCATAATAAATTCCTGATCCTCATTTTAAGTAAACACTATAATGATACCAGAACAGTGTATACTTTTAATCAATGCAAATTTTAAGTAAAATTCTTCCGCCGGTTACAGTTGGGCCTGTTAAAAGAGCTCTGTGGATTATTGGATTAGCCTTGGCTGCACTTCTTATTGTTGAGGTATTGTTGCTATTGGTTCTACGAAGCCAAGTTGGCATGTACAGTAATTACTGGGACAAACTAAATGTTGAGCAGAGTAAGTTTAGGGGGGACCAGCAAGAATTGATTTATGTAGCCTTAGGTGATTCTGCCGCACAAGGAATTGGAGCTACGAGCCCAATGCGCGGCTATGTTGGCTTGGTTGCTAAGCATTTAGAGCAAAAAACAGGCTCTTACGTTAAAATCATTAATTTAAGTAAAAGTGGCGCAGTTATAACGGAAGCGATTAATGACCAACTTCCTGAACTTGCAAAATATAAGCCGGACGTAATTACTGTTGAAATTGGCGCAAATAACATAAAAGACTTTGAGCCAGCTACGTTTAGGCGTGAGTTTAAGCAGTTAATAGATGGCCTGCCGGATGGTGCATATGTAGCAGACATCCCTGATTTTGGTACGGGACCATTAGTAAATAAGGCAGAAGCTGCCTCCAAAATAGTAAGAGATGAACTATCAAAACAGCCACGTCTTAACTCTGTACCACTTGAGGCAGAAACTAAGGAAAACTTTAACCATTGGTTGCACTATGCCCCCGATTTCTTTCACCCGAATAATTGGGGGTATAAGGTGTGGGCGAAGGCATTTACGGATACAATAGGACTATAAGCCCAAAACGTGGTATTCTTATAGAACTTAAGACAACTGCTTAAAGTTTTGAGTGTGAGTAATAGTTAAAAGTTCGTATCTGGGAAGCAGCGACTGAATTTCAGTGAGCCGGTGAGAAAATAAGGAAAATATGGGAACAAAGTTATTTGTTGGCAGCCTCAGTTGGGGTGTAGATGACCAAGCTTTAGCAGACGCATTTGCTGAATTTGGTAAAGTATCATCAGCTAAGGTTATCGTAGATCGTGAAACAAACCGATCAAAAGGCTTCGGATTCGTAGAATTCGAATCAGCTGAAGAAGCGAAAGCTGCTATCGATGGCATGAACGGGAAAGAAATTGATGGTCGCTCTGTGACTGTTAACGAAGCTCGTCCACAAGAGCCTCGAAACAACGATCGACGTTACTAAAATATTTTAGTGTAGATCAAAAAAACCGACTTGGAAGCAAGTCGGTTTTTTGTTGTTTTTGGTTTTGGTACTAGCGCCTGTGGCCAACAAACGTTACTGCGTAGCCAATTTCACCGCCGCGGCCAGTTCGACCAATGCGGTGAGTGTAGTCGTCGTAGGTTTGAGGAATATCATAGTTAATCACGTGACTAATTCCGTCAACATCGATCCCACGAGCCGCTACGTCGGTTGCAATCAAGATATCAACCTCATCCTTATGGAATTTCTTTAAAGCTCGTTGGCGAGCACCTTGGCTCTTGCCGCCGTGCATGTAGTCAGCAGAAAATCCGCGAGTTTTTAGTTCTTTATGCAGTTTTTCAACTGAATATTTGGTTTCTCTGAAGATCAACGTTTTTTGGACGTTTTCTAAAACCAGCAATTCATGCAATCGTTCGATCTTATCAACATCTTGTTTGTAGTTAATGACAGCTTGGTCGACATTATCGCTCGTCTCAGCAGTCCGTGCCATTATGTGCACAGGGCTATTGGTGAACGTTTCAATTAAGCCTTTAATTGTATTGCTCATAGTTGCTGAAAAGAACAGCGATTGGCGCTGATCAGGCAAGTTACTTAGAATGTCGCGGATGTCGTTAATAAAGCCCATGTCGAGCATACGGTCAACCTCATCAAGCACTACGTAACTAAAGTCGTGCAGTTTAAGTGTTTTACGCTCCAAATGATCTTTGATTCTTCCGGGTGTACCGATAACAATCTCTGGCCGACTGCGTAAGTCTCGCAGTTGTGGCCCGATTGGCACGCCGCCAATTAGTAGTGTGCCGAAAAGTCCGCTTTTCTTGGCGAAGGCTGCACATTCTTTTTCAATTTGAATAGCAAGCTCTCTGGTTGGAGCAATAATTAAAGCCTTTTGTGAACGATTAGCCATTAAATTGTGTAACAGCGGTAATAAAAATGCCCCAGTTTTGCCGGTTCCGGTATTGGCAATTCCAACTACGTCCTCGCCGCGTAAGATAACCGGTATCGATTTGTCTTGGATTTGTGTTGGTTTTTCAAAGTTTTTTGCTACGAGGTTTTGTGTAATAACTTCGTTAAAGCCGAAGTCAAAAAACGTATTTGTTGGTTCGTATTCTTTGACCTCACTAAATTTTGCAGGCTTAACAAACCGTTTTGGGTCGATTGTCTTACCAAATTTTCGTTTACCACCACCGCCACCTCGGCGTCTATTATTACTACTATAGTTACGCGAGTAATTTTTTCCACGTGCGTTGCGTGGTTTATAACCATTCTTCAAGAGAATAACCTTTCGTTATGTTGTATCTAGGGTGTTCTTTGATGAGTCCTAGATAAACAAATAACTACTAGATCATTAAAAAACAACTTTGACAATCTTACCACACCCACGCAACTTAACCTAATTCAAATATAATATGGTTGACGCAGAGACTGTTTTTAACTACATTTGCAGACTGTGATTGAATATATTATTTACTTCTTAGCGCTATTAAATCCATTCGCTCTTTTTGTGTATACACTACCGCTTAAAAAAGAGTTTGGTATTGGCCGCTACATCAAGATCATGACCTTTGCGTCGCTTATTTCAGCTTCTATTTACTTACTGTTCGCCCTAAGTGGCACCTATCTATTTGAGCATGTATTAAAAATACGTTTTGATAGTTTGCGGATTTTTGGCGGTGTCGTATTGCTAGCCTTTGCCTTAAGCTACATAGTTCAAGGTAAAGAGTCGTTTATTACTATAAAAGGCAAGCTTAGCAAGATTGCGTCCGAAGTTGCTTTGCCGTTTATGGTGGGCGCAGGCACAATTGCGCTTAGCGTTGTAATTGGTGGTGAGTTTTCAGCACTTGGAACAATTCTGACAATTATCATGGTTATGATTGCAAATTTGGCTATCGTAGCCTGCCTGGCATTTGTGCGACATAAACTTGTTGATAGGTTTAAAACTGTTTTTGATGAAAATATTGAAATAATTTTGCGACTGAATGGTTTTATTGTTGGAGCATTTGGTGTTGATCTTATAATTACTGGAATTCAAAATATTACCGCCTAAGCACAAGCGAGTTTAGCGATTCTAGGATACAATTGAAGTAGTAAATTTTAGGGGTGTTTTGAAGGTCAAAAAACGACGCTTGTCAGGTTTGTCTTTTAGTAGCCGAAGGTCTAAGTTAATAGGCGTATTGGTAGGTGTGCTGGCTTTAGTGCCGCTAGCCGGTTTAGCAGTTTCCAAGATAACGTATGGTAGTAGTTTTTTACCCAATACTAAAATTGCCGGCATAGACGTGTCAGGTAACACTATCGACCAAGCGGTTAACACGCTTTCTACCACCTTGAATTCTAGTGAAGTAACGCTAGTTCTTGATGGCCAAACCCAAACCTACACAGCTCCCCAGATAGGAATTACAATTCAACAGCAAGACATTCAGGAGCTACTAACTACGCGTTCTCTAGTTAGGCAGCTATTTCCGTACGTAGGGTCGTCTAGATTAGACACAGCGGTGGGAATTGATCGTAAAGACGTTATGCGGGCAACTGAGCAGTTTACCGACGATACATTTATTGAACCAGTATCAGCCGACTTTGGGTTAAACGACAGTGGTGGTCTGGCGCCAACTCCGTCTGCTGAGGGTTTTGGCGTAAACGTTAGTGAACTGAGCTCTCGGCTGCGGGATTCATATAGTCAGTCAATGGAGTCAATTTCTGTCACGTTGCAGACAGGCCCACTGACACCACCGGTAACCGAGTCAGAAATTGAGTCAAAACAGGGAATAGTGCAGCTAATTATAGGCCAGTCTTACACTATCAATGATGTTGCCGCGTCTGTTGAACAAATTGTTGGCTGGCTCGATCTAGATGAGCAAAAAAATGTAGTTGTTGATCAGGCGGCAGTTGGTAAATTTGTAGATTTTGTTGCTGTGCAACTTGAAAAACCGCCAGTCAATGAAGTTACCAGCGTTTATGTGAGCGGTAAAACGCCGCAAATAACAACAGCTGGGGTTAACGGGACGCAAGTTACCAACAAGTCACAGATAGCTGCTCAGCTTGTCGAGGCGGTTCAAAAGTCGCAGGGTGCAAGCCTGTCGTTTGAGTTCAGTGAAGTGCCGTTTGATTCAACCGAAGTTACCGTAGATGACAGCATAAAACTAAATTCGTACACCTATAGTGTTGAGATTTGGGGTACGACCCAATCTGACTTTAACGACTTTAAGGCCAAGGCAGCAGCGACGCTGGCTGATGGGCGAGGCTGGGCGGGTGGTGGAAATAGCTTTACGCAAGTCAGCAGTGGCGGCAATTTTACGTTAGTGTTGGCCAGTCCAGAGCGAGTAGAGTCGGCGGCACCAATTTGCTCTGCGGTGTATTCGTGTCGTGTTGGACGTAACGTAATTATTAACGATAATCGCTGGCGAACAGCAACAGATAGCTGGAATAGCGCAGGCGGTAGTTTGAGGGATTATCAGCACATGGTGATTAATCATGAAGTTGGTCATTGGCTCGGCAACGGCCACAGTAATTGCCCAGGAACAGGACAGCCGGCTCCTGTTATGCAGCAACAATCGATCAATCTTCAGGGCTGCACCTTTAATCCATGGCCACTAGCGAGCGAACTATAACGCTTGTGTATAATGAGCAATAGCAATAGATAGGCCGCAATGGACTTAAGTTATTTCGATATAAATTCGACTAAGGAAAAATCCTTATTTATTTTCGATCGAAATCTGCGTCTGGTTGGTCTGCGATTTATATATGTTACAGCGCTTGGGCTTGGTGCTACGTTGGCTAGTTTTTTCGCACACGAGCCAGCCGACACCTACATTCGCTACGTATTGATTGGCGGAGCTGCACTAGTAGTAAACATGGGTATTTGGCTACTTGCGCACGTTAACAGCCAAAAACTTGAACTACAACGGGCCGTGCTGGTTGGGCAGTTATTGTTTGACGTCGTGTTGGCTGCTTTTATCACCTATGACCAGGGTGGTCTTGAAGCACGAACGACGGCTTTGTTTGCATTGCCAATTGTGTCGGCAGGCCTGCTTTCGAGTCGGAAAATGGTGTTTGCAACCTCAATCATTGCCTCGCTAGCCTATGCGTCAGTAGTGGTACTGAGTGAAATCAATTCACAATCGGTCGCTTTGGACGATTTTTTAGTCCCACTGTTATTTTATCCGGCGTTCTTCGTGATTCTTGGGGTAATTGTTGGCTATTTAATGAAGCTTGATCGCTTTGAAATTCAAGAAAAGTCATTCGATAATTTCTTGCACCTAATAATGCATCAGTTAATGCACCCGGTTTCGACAGCTCGTTCGGTGCTTGATGTCTTGGATGACTCGGGTGTTAAGCCTAAAGAGCTCAAGAAACATATTCAAATATTAAAAGACGAAAATCAGGACTTGTTGATGTCTTTGAATAATTTATTTGAAAGTCTATCGTCTGAAAAAAAGGTGTCACAAGATTTTGAGTCTGATGTGGTTACTGTTATCACGGCAGCAGCAGAACAAATAGCAGAACGCTTTGACAGAAAAGCAGATTTAAAAATTGAGTATGATAAAGATCAAACTGCCATGGTTAACGCCGAACAAAATCGGCTACAAATTGCTATGCGTAATATTTTTAAAACAGCGTTTTTACGCAGTGAAAAAAAGCAGTTGATTAGGGTTGGGCTGAAAATTACTAAAGAAAAAGTCATTGTTACTATTCAAGACGGCGGAGTCGAACTGTCGACTAAGGAGATAAAAAAGATTTTTTCTAAATTTAAGATTGATACTGACAAACCCGAAATACAAGGTTTTGGACTAGAAATGTTTGTAGCGAATAAAATAATCACATCGTATAAAGGAGTTTTGCGGATGAATAGTGGAAAGCAGGGTACACTAACAACAGTAATCTTAGAAAGAAGTGGGAAAAAATGAAACGAATTTTAATGATCGAAGACTTTCCGGTCCTTCACAAAATTTATGGCGATTATTTAGAACGGCATGGTGAATATAAGGTTGAAACCGTTACCGACGTCGACCAGGCGCTTGAGTTGCTACAAAACATAGAATTCGACTTTATATTGCTTGACCTGCTGCTGCCTAAAATAAACGGCATCCAATTTCTGGAACAATTTGATAAACCAGAGAAGACTAAGGTTATTGTTTTAAGTGACTTCAATAAGCCAGAAACTGTGTCAGAGGCAATCAACCTCGGAGTAGCCGACTTTCTTATCAAAGCTGAAAACACTCCGTCGCAATTACTCGAGAAACTTAACTCCTACCAATAATATGGCATTAGGAAAATTTATAAAAAGAATGCTCAGCGGTGAACCAGTATTTCAGCCTGACGACCAACAAGCTACTAGCAAGCCGACCGAGCGACCAAGCCGAATAGATGGTAAAGATGTGCCAGAGGTTTTTATTGATCAGCGGTACGACTGTAGTTTTAACGGAAATATAATGACCTGTGACGCCTTTATTCTTAACAATTCGAAACAAATTGTTTTCTTAGATGAAATCCATATGTTTGGTAAAAAAATGGAGTTACAACGACAATTAGAGCCCGGTGAACGACGAGAGTTTCAGATTTATAATGGCCCTAAAATCTACGGAAATTATATTCAAGACTGCAAAATTTTATACCGGGGAAGTGACGGCGACTACTTTGCCAGTTTGCACGACATTGACTGCAAGCCAGGAGCCGATGGAGCACAGCGCTTGAGCAGAATTCGCTTTTTGCCACCAATTAAGGATGTTTAACTAGTTGTATGGATAGTATTGCAGCGACAATAAGTGCAAGTACCGATGATTTTTCCGGATATATTATAATCTTGCTGTTTTTTTTCGTACTGTTTTTTATTGTGTTTTTGCTATTTTCACCAGTAATTTTATTTGCCGCACGAGTTCGCAGAAAAGCAACACAAATCGCAAACGAACGAGCTGGCACCATTATTAGTCAGTTCGAGCCGCCGCAAGGTATGACGGCTGCTGAAGTTGGGCTTTTGTACGACATGGAGGTAGACACAAAAGAAGTGATTGCGTCTGTGTTGGAACTTGAGCACATGGGCGCCCTACGCATAACTGGCATGAATTCTGTAAAGATACTTGATACGTCTAAGTTAGCTTTGGCTAAAGAGCATCAAAAAATCGCGGTCGAATTCTTCACCAAATCAAACAAAAACCAGCCTGATGTTATTCAAGATACTAATCAAATTAGTGCGTTTGTTAATGGAAAAGAATATTCGTTCACAATTCCTGTGAGTCATAATCTTACAAGCTTTACGGCTGCTGTTAGACATGAGTTAAGTCAAAAAGGCTTTGTGGTTGACGATTTTAGAAGACAACGGCGAAAACGCATAGCCAGGACTGTATTTATAATAAGTTTACTGCCTATGATTTTTGCGTTTTTGCCGACAAATTGGAACGGTGTTGAATATGGTCCACTTAGCTTGTATTCAATATTTACTGGGTTGATTGTAACGTTCGGGCTTGGGTTTCTTTTATTCCCAGTGTATTTATTAATAGCCTATATAGTAGTTAAGTTTTGGATCAAGCATGCTGGTAAATATTGGCTATATACGAAAAAGATTCGCCAAATTTGGCCAGAGATCGAAGGATTTAGAATCTTTTTAGAAACAGTCGATTTAGATAATATCCAGTTTGAAGCGCAAGGTGACGATGCTTTTATGACTAAATCGGCACCGTATGCAATTGTGTTTGGCTATGATACAAAATGGGAGAATCTTATAAAACGGCGAAGTTCTAGCAGCTCATGACTATGCTGTAGATTGTGCTGTTATTTGAGGCATGCGCCTAAAGAAGGATATGCGGGATTTTATACTGCTGATGTATACTTTAACTAATGAATTATCAAACTATCGCCTTCTTATGCACTGGCTCTGCTCCCGATAGCGACGAAATTTTAAGAGCAAACCTTTTGTACTTTGGTGGGCTGGCATTAGCGATCTTTATAACGGTAAAGCTTAATCGTTATGCTGGTAAGATTACACATAAATCAATACGCATATTGGCTAAATTTGTTTTGTGGTTCGTATTTATAGCAGCTGCAATAGCTGGATTTTTCGCACGTTCACTAGCAACTTGCGGTAATTAGATATTGAGTTAGCCATCTGTAATAGTCTGTAGTCGGTTCACGAACATCGATCTAATTTTTAATAAAAATAATAGTTTCAGCAATTTTTTTAAATTTTTATGAGTACTAAAATGTGATTATAGCTAGAACTGTGGCGATTGTTGATGCAAATTTTATTATAAATGTGCAGGTTGTTTCGGTGCTGGCAGGTGTTATTTTCGGACTATACCCAGCAATTAAAGCTAGTCGCAAAGACCCGGTTAAATCGTTGAGGTATGAGTAGAGTAGAACTGCGCTGCGCAGTGGGAGGGTTTAGCACGGCTGTAGATACAGAAAAAACTCAAAAATTTGGAACCAATACTATTAGTTGAGGGTCGGGTCACCCTTGGGGCCTCTTGGTTCCCATTTGCTGCCATTCCAGTTACTGAAGCCAAAAACTTTTCCAGCTCTATTGCCACGACTTGCATCTCTAGCTGACGTGCCTTGTTCTTTAACCGTTATATCGCTTGGGTCTACACCCCGATCTAAAGCCATGTGTTCTGCTACTTGCTGTGGGTCAGCATCTTCTGGCATAAGTACATCTTCTCTTACTACCGTACCGTCTGGAGTAATATCTATTGATTGCGGTATTGCTAGGTATGGGGGTAACTTACTGTGGTCTTCCATGGACTGACATTATAATAAAACATTGTTTTAGTCAATTTAGTAACGAAATAATTGTCAGATATTTTCATGCTTGGTCGTTACTCAATGAGGGTGGTGTGACATTGCTCTAGTTACCGTTCATTTACTGGTGTAAAAATAATCTGTTTCATTATTTAAGTATATTCAATATGCCTAATGTAGTTTTTGTAGGCGGGCTCAGATTTATAGATTGTAGTTTGTCGTTAGTGAACCATTGTGGCTCTGTCCAATCATCTTCGGCTTTTATTTTTATATCGTTTGCACTTTTTGGTACCACAATCTTGTAGTTATAAAAGGTCATGTTAACTAATACAGTTTCACCAGTTTCACGTAAGGTTTTTTGCGATTGAACGTGAAGTGTGTTTATAGGCGTAATTTTGCAACCTCTAATATTTATACCTGTCTCTTCAAGCATTTCACGCTGTAGTGCCCGATGTTTTGTTTCGCCTTGGTCTATTCCACCACCGGGGACTACAAATGACTCTTGGTACACGCCGCCTTTACGATTTTTGCCAAGCAATAATTTTCCATCGCTGGAAAATATAAAGCCACCAACAATATCCCTTTTAATAGATCTCATAATAAAAGTATAGCAATAAGTATCAAGCAGCAGTTCTCGGGTATTTCGGTATACATATCTATTTCTTGTCGGCAATGACAGCTTGCATAAACAAAGAATGGACGGAGGCTACTGATTTATTTAGGCTGGGGCGGTAGGACTTGGTCACAGATATTTTTACTTTGTAAAAATTCCGCATCACATCCTGCGATCCCGAAACTACATCTTTGAAAAACCAGTTTTCAAGAGTAGATTTCCTTGCGACATGCTGCCAGCATGTTTCACCCCTCCTCAACTCGGTTGGCTGCCAAGCCAATCCGGGCTTCCGGGTCTTGCGAAATGACATTTAGTCATTTCTCACCTAACTAGGTTCAAGTCCATCATGCCAAATCAATAAAAATGAGCCCAAAAATGGACTCGTTTTTATTGGCTGGGGCGGTAGGACTTGAACCTACAATCTTCGGTACCAGAAACCGCTGCCTTACCATTTGGCCACGCCCCATCGTAGAAATTGCTGCCAACTTTCGTATTCAAACAATTTTGAATACATACAGTTTACCGCAATTTCCCCTCTTTAGTTCCTCGAACAGGCATTTGTATATAAATTTTCAGTAGAATGTCTTGGTTTAAAGAACTAGGAAGGCAAATTTCCTTTCAAGATTTTAAACAGATACAACTCTAAATTCAATCAAATAACAGATAAATTTTCGAATAATGATAAGAGAACTATATCCTCAGAACCAACAAATGAGCGAAGGTTAATGCTAGCTGGTATCTAATCGTATATTCAAGATCTATAAATTTTACACAAACCTGAATAATATTGACAATTACCCAACATAGTAATATAATATGTAATATGATTGAAGAATTTTCAGCTCCTGTACAGGAAATTAGTGCAGAGGAAATTAGCGAACAAGCGCAGCGAAGACTCAATAAGAGTAATAAAGCTGTTAAGTTTTTTCGTAGGATATTCCCTGCCATCGAAGAAAGATCGCGCGAGAAAGCCGAGAGAGCGGTTATAGATGAGCATAAGAGATTCGAAGCTCTAAGGGCATGGGAAATAAAACGACAAAATGAAGAGCGTATAGAGTCTGAAAGACGGGAAGAATTAGGACCGATAGGCAGAGTTTTAGAAGACGCTCGTTTAGCAATTAAAGGCGCGAAATATAGATATGCTGGCTTGGATTTACCGCCACGTAATACTAGTGCGCTTGGAGTAGAAGGAAAACCGAATGTTACAGATTACATCGTAAAGTCTGTTTTTGCAGAACAAGCTAATCTTCATAAAGATGGCAAAGTCATGAGCTTAAAAGGCAACCGAATTGCACTTGCCACGATAGGTCAAGGTCTTGAAGATCTAGAAGCTTCAGACGGGGAGCCCTTAGTGTTTATGGTGGGGATACAAGAAAGCCACAGGAGTGTGTCTATTGTAGATGGGTTTGAGTTAAGTCCAGCAAACCTAACCATAATTAATGCTATGCAACCAAACGATTTTAGTGACATAGAGGCCTGTGTTGATAAATTCCGGTCTATGCCTGCAAGTCCGGTTAACGGTAGCGCTTATCATTTTAATGATTCGGACTGGGTTTAAGGATAATTCAAGAATAAGCTGAACTGTTGAAATACTTCTTCAAAGTAGTATTTCGGAAAATTTAATACAATACGCGCGCACTATTCTTTGCAATCTGTAACTCTGCTTGCTGGTCTACTGTATAGACGGCAAAGTAATTGTAACGCAGGTACCTTTGTCTTGTTCGCTGGTTACAGAGATGTTGCCACCGTGTTTTTCGATTATTAGTTTTATAGTGTAGAGGCCCAGACCGGTGTGGCTTTCTGTCATTGTCATAAAGTCTTCACCGATATGAAAACCTTCAAACAATCGTGATAACTCTTTTTGTGCAATTCCGCGGCCGGTGTCGGTAATAGAAATCGAGACCGCATTATTATCCTTAGCCGCTTGCAAGGTAATGCCCCCAGAAGCAGTGAAGTGAAGAGCATTAGAAAAAACATTGTCTATAATAATTTTAAGATATTCTTTTGAAATGTTTACAGTTGAGTCCTGACCTTCAAACTTGGCTGTAAAATCCAGACCTTTGTCAGCCGCTTGGACTTTATAAGTGGTACACAAATCCGTAAGGAATGAATTGATTTCAACTTCTTCTGATTCGATGTCACCAGTATTAACCTGGAACCTGGCAATAAGCAGAATATTTTCAGTCAGTTCGTACAGTTTTTCGGTTGCCTGAGTTGCATTTGCAATAGCTAAAGCTCGAGACTTCTGATTGTTATTTTTGGAATCTCCAAGCAGCTCCATGCAGGCTTTTAAGACAGTTATGGGTGTCCGTAGATAATGTGAAGAAAGAGCCATAAATTCTGATTTTGATTTGTCGACACCGCGCAGCTGCTCAATATCGGCCTGCAGTTTGTTTGCCATTATTTCTACTGAGCGTGATAAATCACCAATCTCATCGTTTCTAGCAAAAACTGGTATTTCTGTGTTGTTATCACTTTTACTTACTGATTCTGCAGCCTGTTGCAGTTTAGAGATTGGTTTAAGCAACAATAATTCTAGCAACAGGGAAACAGCAAGAATAGTAACGGCAATAACAGCAATGCCAACTGCAATAGTTGTGTTTACGGTACGCGATACGTCTGCAGAAATCGACGAAGAGTCTATTTGGTACACAATTGTGTAGCGATGCACGCCCGTGTCTTCTACATATGGACTAACTACCTGTTGGATGGTGTTGTCTTGGCTGTAGAGATAGGTGGTGTCGATAGTTTGAAGTGCTTGGTCTGAGACTGTTTGGTTGCTGGTGTCAGATGAGTTATTTTGTTGATACAGCAGGTTTCCGCTTACATCGTAAATGTTTACGTTAGTAATGGTGTCATTTAGGGCAACAAAATTTTCGATCTGCTGAGTGATTCTTACCCGGCCAGAATCTTTATATTGCAAAAACGCCTCGCCAATAGGCTCGGTTGCTAGCTCGGCAAACTGGTCTGCTTGCATTAGGAGGCCGTCTCGCAGTCTGCTAGCGAAGGACTGCGAAAACATAACCACTGCCCAGCCAACAATGGCAAAAAGCACTAAACTGACAAACCCTACAACCCGTAAACGTAAGCCGAGACGCATGGGCTATGTAATCCTCATCGTAATGCTACTCTGTAGCTTGTTTTTTATAAAATTCTGCATAGTGGATCCCCTCAAAAGCAGTGCCGTTTGCGTCAATTTCGTAAACATAATCACTGTCGTTGTAGCCAAGTAGTTCAACATCCGATACATACAGTGGCACCACTGCGACATCTTTCATTAGTTGGTCGGCTATTGATTGCAGTAATTCTAGGCGTTGATTGCTAAAGATGGTGGACGACTGATTAATTTGATCGGCAATACTTTGATTTGAATAGTTAGGTGAGTCTACAAACATGAACGACAGGGTGTCTACTGCGTCGTTAATGTCAGGCAAATATCCAGAGAAGAACATGTCGACTTCACCGCTGGCGAAGACTTTTGGGCCAATGGTTTGGCCGCTATCGTGCTCGTCGAGAGTAACATTGATGCCAAGTTCTTCTAGTTGGGTTTTAATGTTTTCTGCTGCGAGCCGCGCAGTAACAAAGTACGTCAACTCGAGGTCTAATCCGTCGGCGTAACCAGCTTCCACCAATAGCTCTTTAGCTTCTTCTGGGTTATGTGCAGGCCGTTCGATTAATGGATTGAAGCCGGGAATATCAACGGTGACTGGTTGGCTAGCTGGAGTACCAGTTTTATCGTAGGCATCTAGCAGTTCGTCGACATCAATTCCAAGGTATATAGCACGGCGAACAGATTCGTTCTGCAAGGGCCCATCCTTTGCTTGATTAAGACCAAGGTAGTTCACCGAAATGCTTTCGCGAACAATTGTTTCGTAGCCGTATTGATTCGGGTCTATACCTACATTAGTTAGCCCACTAAGTGTACTGATGTAATCAAATTGGTGTTGCTCAAGGGCTGATCGCAGTTCTTCTTCTTCTGTAGGAATTGCCGTTATGGTTAGTGTTTGAACTCCGCCAACTGGCCCATTATGGTAATTGTCAAATGCGGTTAAGCGCACAGTTTCTTCAGTTGGGATAGAATCTGTTAGGTATGGTCCAGTTCCTGCTAAAGCTGGGTTATCTCCTGAGTATTCAGAGTCAATTATATACACCAATGTCAGCTTACTGAGCAGTGTTGGGTCGGGAGCGGTTGTTTTAATAGTAACTGTTTGCGGGTCAGTAGCTTCAACTGATTCGATGGTCGAAATGTAGGTAGCGTCTTCTCCGTGATATTTTTTGAATTGCTCTACGCTATAAACAACGTCATCTGCAGTCAATATATTGCCGCTATGAAAGGCAATGTTGGGTTTTAGTTTGAATACCCACGTTGAAGTGTCGGGATTGGACCACGACTCTGCCAACAGAGGCACTACGGTTGTTCTATCCTCAAACCGCACTAGACCTTCAAAAATTTGCCGGTTAAGGATGATGTCGTTTTCGATACTAGAATTTTGTGGATATAAATTGAAGCCAGAAGAGATCATGCCAAGGGTTAATTGTTCGACTGGCTGGAATTGTAAGCTTGGCTGCGTTGCTGTTTGCGGCTGTACGTTCCGGACAACGACAAATGTCAGAAACACCAAAAAACTTATCACGGCCGCGAGCACCACCCACATAAGGTAATTTCCGTGTGGTTTTTTAGTTGAGTTTTTTGTTATTGGCTTAGGTTTATTTTGCTCTTGTTTTGGCTCTTCTTGGTTCACGCACCCATCCTTTAAGCATAAGTTATTTCTTTAACTGTAGTACTTGCGGTGCGGTGTGGTCAAATATGTTCTTTGGTTGGCTGTAATTTATATAGGTAAATTCATATAGTGTTGGGTTTTTACGATGTTTTTAGATAGCAATTCTTAAAAGAAATTTGCTAAAGAATATTATTAGCGCGCAAGCACAGGCCAGAATAACGAATAGGTGTATAAAAAAGAGTCCATTACTTTTCTTATGGATTCTGATTCTAGATAAAATATAAAAAGACAGCAGTATTATTGCATTTGAAAAAACAAACAGTACTAGTAGGTATATATAATCCAAAAGTAGGGCTTTAAAAATTTACATATTAGACTAATACTACATGAATGCTACATTTCTGGAACGGGCAACATTTCGTGAATTTCGATTGAAAATTTACCGTCTTCGTCACTTAAAAACGGGTGACTATCGGCATATTCCATGGCGTGCTCCATAGAGTCTGCTTGGATAATGCTGTACCCACTAAGATCGAGTCCATCTCCGTCTGTGCCGTCGTCGAATAAAGCGTGGCCATTTGCAAGTGGTGTGCCCATATCAATTAGATTTTCTTCGACACCGTTCATCCAGTCAGACCAGGCCTGCATAATGGATTTTGATTGTTCTGGGCTCATGTCTTCTGCGGCTGTAGCTGGGCCTTTGTAAATAAACATAAATTTTTTCATAACATACCTCTTGGTTAATTACACTAAGCTAAGCATAGTAACTAGAAGTTTTTTGTATATAATTTCACGAACTATTTGTTTTTTATGCACACTTTAGGCGGTCATATCTACAATATGCAAGTACATGCTTAAAGCGTATATTTATAGACATCAGGCACTCATACTACGGTCACTGAGTGAACCTATTTACACAAATCTTCGCTCCAAGATTTAGCGAAACCACAAAAAATCAAAATCCTATAAGCAATATATATTTATAACTTTTAAACTAATTATTTTGGAGGATCGGCTATGGGGCGTATCGAAGATTTATTGCCAAAAATTGAAATAGCAGCGGGAAAGACTACCCAGCAAATTGAGCCACAGGTGCGGAAATTTTACCAAAAAGATGGTGTTTGGTATGCGGTTGTGCAGTTTGTTGTTGGTGAAAATTTAACAAGCATGCACGTTGCGCTAGGAGCAAATTAGTCAAAACATATATTTGGGCTGTAGAATTAAGTTAATGAACAAGTATCTAGTTGGTTTATTAGTTGCAGCTTTGATGGTGATTGGCGGCCAAGCAGTAGTGGCGCAAAACACCCAAAACTTTGTGTTCGAATCGTTTGAAGCCGACTACTTTTTATCTAAAGACGACCAGAATGTGGGCAGGCTGGATATTACAGAAGAGTTAGTTGCTGTTTTTCCAGATTTTAATCAAAATCGTGGCATTGAACGGGCTATCCCTAAAAGCTATAAAAACGCACCAGTTAATATCGACATCACATCGGTTACTGATGGCAACGGCCAGCCGTGGAACTATACAACCTATACGTCTGGCGACTTTCTTATTGTGCGAATCGGCGATGCTAACGTTTTTGTGCACGGGCAACAGACCTATGTAATCGAATACTCGGTCGATAACGTTATTAGTTTTTTCGATGATCACGATGAGCTATTTTGGGACACTAACGGCACCGGATGGAGTCAATCATTTGGCAGTTTAGAGGCGAGGTTTCATATACCAGCATCAATTGCTGAATCTCTGCAGGACAGGCAAGAATGTTTTAGTGGAAGTTTTGGGTCTTCAGCGGCTGACTGCACGATCACCAGAGATGAGTCTTCGGCAGGAATAACTGTTACTGCAACTGCAAACAACCTGTTAGCGTACGAAAATGCTTCGGTTGTACTGGGCTTCGAAAAAGGTGAATTTTTTGCCGACCCGTGGATTAAGCGCAAAGCACTATTAAACGCGGCTGGTTTTGTTGGGGTTCCGATTCTAGCGCTGGGCTACAGCTACCGTCGTTGGAAAAAGCATGGTCGAGATGACAATAAGCGTGGTTACACAACCCCGCAATACGTACCACCAGCAGGACTCAATGTAGTTAGCAGTGAAGTGATTTTAAAAGAGAAGCTAACAACGGCTGGAATTTCAGCCGGCATATTGCAGCTCGCAACTCTTGGCTATATAAAAATCATCGACAAAGAAACAAAGCGGCGACTACGCAAAGACAAGCACGAACTAAGTCTAGAATTAACCAAAGACCCAAGTTCAGCACCACATGATTTACAAGAAATAGTATCGATATTATTCGAATCGGTAGAATTCGACCCCAAAAAAGTCTTAACATCATTATTTAAGGGCGACCTTAAGGGAGTGCGGGAAAGTGCTTTACAGGCGACCGCCGCGGGTAGCGCTACTATTGGCGAAGTTATCCAGCTCGATACACAAAAAAACAAACTGTATACCGGAGCGCAAAAACTTATAAAAAATACGCCAACACGGCTTGCTAAAGAAGGGTATTTTAAGGTTGCACCCGACAAAGCAAAAGCCAGCTGGGTAGGCCGGTCGATTTTGATGGCATTACTGAGCGTCCCGTTCTTTTTTATTTTGCCCGGCGTGGGGTTTGGATTTATAGCTGCTGGAGTACTTATGTTGTTTTGGACAAATGCCATGCCTGCTCGTACTTCAAAAGGCAGCGCCGCTTTTGACCACATTAAAGGGCTCGAAGAGTACATAAAACTTGCTGAGGCGGACAGGTTAGAGTTTCACCAAGGTGTTGAGGGCTCAAAATATGGCAGCGAACAAGTTTCCAGCAATGAGTTTAAACTGCGCATTTACGAAGAACTATTACCATACGCCATGTTGTTTGGTTTGACTGAAAGCTGGAGTGAGCAGTTTAAGGACCTGTATCAACAACCACCCGACTGGTACAACTCCAACGCCCGTACCTTTAATTCGCTGTTATTGGCTGACAGTTTAAATAATTTATCGAGTTCAGCTCAAAATGCGTTTACGCCACCAAGCAATAGTGGGGCCAGTGGTGGTAGTGGATTCAGCGGGGGCTTTTCTGGTGGCGGCGGAGGCGGCGGTGGCGGCGGCGGTTGGTAAGCTACTGCTGAGGGTTGATTAACGGCTGTAGTTGATCAGAAAACCGACGAATAAATCGCCCAATGTCGTAGGCGGTTGCTTCTTTAATTTTGCTATCGGGTGGTCGGACATTGGCGTCCTCGTACATACGGCCAAGTACCCAATGATTAAGTTCATGCCCTATAAGTCGTCGCAGTGTTTCTTCTGGGTCTATCTGCGTATTGGCTCCGGCAGTTAAATAAATTTGCGAATCAAATATAAATGGTCCGAAAAATTTTGTATTGGTGCTGCCGTTAGCAGTGCAGCCGATAGGAGGGCTAACGTATTGGTCGTCATTTTTGCAAAAATTATAAAATTCATGCGGGATGTTTAGCACCAGCGGTCGCTTGAATGTAGTCTGGGTTAAGTAGTTGTAGATGCACTCTAGCGAGTCTTGATCTAAGGGGTGTTGGTTTTCGCGTTCAAATAAATGTGCGTTTTTATATGGCCACAGCAATAGTTCTTCGAGCGCGATATGGTTAATCATTCCAGCCGCATCCGGGCTGTCACTTTTAAAGACAACTTCTAGTTCAATTGAATCAAGCTGGAACCGTTCTACTTCAAAAAAATCTTCTGGATTTAATCGTGTATGGATGCCTGAAAGTTCTTCTTTCGGTACGTCATCGTTTGTAGTGGCGTTTTCACGGGCGACTGGTTTGTTGTCGTCATAGGCGCGCTGACGAAGGAGTTCGATGTCGGACACGCTTGGAGCATTGTGTTCGTCGGTGCAATTGCTCGTTAAAAACACCGGTGAATCAACAGTTAGTTGCTCAACTGTTGATGATGTAGGTAGTAACTGGCTGGCAGTGAGCGCAAGCGCTGCCAAGCTGTAAGCTCCTTTTGACCGGAATCTTTCAAGAGCCGTCTCTGGGGGTGGGACTGTTTCAGGGGTGTGCATACAGAGTTATTTGAAATTATTAAACTGCAGCGGAATACTAAAATCGGTCTTTTTAATATGCGCCATGACAGTCTGCAGGTCGTTTTTGCTTGGGCTAGTTACACGCAGTTTGTCACCCTGAATTTGTGAGTTGAGTTTTTTTAGCCCCAGTTCACGCACGCTTTTGCTGATTTTTTTAGCAGTGTCGGATGGAATGCCTGACTTAAGTGGAAGCGTCCAGCGCCACGGGTTGCCGGCTTCGGGCTTAGTGGAGGTATCCAAAACGGATTGATCTATCCCGCGTTTAGCGAGTTTGCTGCGGACGATGTCGAGCACTAAGTTTAGCTGAAATTCCTCGTCGCCTTTAATAAGCAAACTATTTTTATCGCCATCAGCAAATTCAACTGATGCTGCAGTACCTTTTAAGTCATAACGAGTGCGGATTTCGCGAATTGACTGGTCGATAGCGTTGTTCATTTCGCTGACGTCAAACTCACTTACTATGTCGAACGAAAATTGTGGCATACATACAGTATACTAAAATTATGAACGCGCGACAGGTGATTGGTATTGGAGTTGTATTGGCTGCGAGTCTGCTTGGTGGACTATTTTTTATCAATCAACAAGCAACTGCGCCCGACCAACTAAATGCCGAATATTCATTTACAGTTGGTGAGCAAACATTTGATTTACTAGTAGCCGATGAACCGCACGAACAAATAACCGGCCTTAGCGGGCGCGAAGGACTTGACGACGATCGAGCAATGTTATTTGTGTTTGATGAGTCAGCCCAACACGGTATATGGATGAAAGACATGCTATTTAGTATTGATATTGTCTGGCTAAACAGCGAAAAACGAGTCGTCCACATAGAATCGAATATTAGTCCTGACACCTACCCAAGAATTTTTAAGCCCGAAGAAAATAGCAAATATGTTATTGAGTTTAACGCTGGTGCCGTAGCTAAGCTTGGACTCAGCGCTGGTGACACAGTAGAGTTTTAACAATGCAGCAAATCCGAAAAATTTTTAGCGCCACCAAAGAACTAAAACGTTATTACATTGCAATTGGTTGTTTTACAGTATTTTCTGCGCTACTAACTCTGCTTTTACCAGCAGTTACAGGTAAAGTTATTGATTTATTTGGGCAAGGCGAAGACTTTGATATTTCTAAAGCTGTTTTTTATGCAGCTGTTATTTTTTTGGCGGACATTCTTTATAACATTATTACTAATGTTAATGGCTATATTGGCGACCAAATGGGGTTTCATGTTCGGCGCATTTTGGGTAACAAATATTATGAAAAGCTAATGATTCTACCGCAGCAGTATTTTGATAACGAAATAACAGGCAAAGTCGTCAACAGGCTGGAGCGGTCAGTCGGTCAAATTAGTGATTTTTTGTCTGCGTTTAGTAACAATTTCTTACAATTTATTTTTAGCACCATTTTTGGGCTAGTAGTGATTGGATTTTACAGTTTGCCAGTTGCGTTATTCTTAGCAGCTTTGTACCCAATTTACATTTTTATGACAACGCGCAGCAGCGGCTTATGGATGGATTACCAAGACAAAATTAACAAAAATAATGATATGGCGTTTGGTCGCTTTAACGAGGCAATCAGCCAAATCAGAGCAGTTAAAAGTTTTAACCAAGAACAACGCGAACTAAATTACTATCAATCAAAACTAGCAAAAATAATCAGTTTAGTACGTCCCCAGTCAAAACATTGGCATATAAGCGATTTTAAGCGGAGATTAGTGCTGAATGTCATATTTTTTGCGGTGTTTTGCTTTATTTTTATTCAAGGAGCACGCGGAGCACTAACAGCTGGCGATGCCGTTGCTTTAATTTTATATTCCAATCAAATTCGTATTCCTATTTTCACTATTAGCTTCCTTGTCGACAGAACCCAACGGGTAATTAGTAACAGCAAAGACTATTTTGACGTTATTGAAAAAGCCGACGAGGAACGAAATGCTCAGGCTAAAAACCTGCACGTACACGACGGTAGAGTAGAGTTTAAAAACGTGACCTTTAGTTATGACGACAAAACTCAGGTTTTATCTGATTTAAATTTTACTATTGAACCGGGTGAAAAGATCGCTCTTGTCGGCGAAAGCGGTGGAGGCAAGACCACAATCACTAATTTGTTAATGGGGTTTTATCACCCCGACAACGGTCAAATTCTAGTCGACAAGCAGAACATTGCCGACATAAATCTGCCAAGTTTACGGCGAGCTGTAGGAGCAGTGTTTCAAACCGCCAGTTTATTTAGCGGCACGATTACTGAAAATATTTCTTATTCTAAATCGTCTTATAAAAAGAAAGACATAGTAGCTGCTGCCAAAGCTGCCAATGCACACCAATTTATTAACAAGTTCAAAAAAGACTACGACACCTTTATTGGTGAACGAGGCCTAAAACTGAGTGGTGGGCAGCAGCAACGAATAGCCATTGCTCGGGCAATTTTTAAAAACGCTCCAATCCTTGTTTTAGACGAGGCGACGAGCTCGCTCGACAGCAAGTCGGAAATACTGGTTCAAGCTGCACTCGATAAATTAATGGAAAATCGTACCACCATAATTATTGCGCACCGACTAAGCACCATAGCTAATGTCGATAAAATACTGGTGATTGACGGCGGACGGATTGCTGAGCAAGGTAGCCCTAAGCAGCTCGCAAAGTCTGGCGGGATTTATTCACAACTCCTTAAAATGCAAAAAGACGGTGCTGATATTGAGCAGCTTAAGAAGTACGACATGGTTGGCTAATCGGGATTCCTTGCTATAGACTCAAAGTAACGTTTAAGGAGTTGATTTAATGGCAAATAAAGGTACTTCGGGATTTCGGGATTTTTTAAGTAATGTAAGTGTGCGGTTTTTTGATGAGTGGAAGATTAAGAGTGCAGTATTTGGTTTAATTTTTATTTTTGGACTGCTTAGTTACACGACATTTTTGCCGCGAGAGGGGTTCCCGCCGATTCAGTTTCCGTTAACACTTGTAAACGGGGTGTATTTTGTCGACGACGCCGAAGCTGTTGACCGTGATGTGGTCCAGCCGGCATTGGCGGCAATTGAAGATGTTGAAGGTATAACTGAGACATTCTCTAACACTGGGCCAAATAATTTTACGTTTTTTGCCTTTTTTGATGAAGACGTCGATGCCGAGGCTGCCAATACGGAAGTACAGAGCCGGCTTGCCGACGCCAATGTCCCGGATGGAGTTGAGTTTGACGCAATATCATTAAACCCAGCGGCCTATTTGAACGAGTATGACTTGCTGCTTTCTGTTGGCTATGTACCGAACCAAACTGGTTCAGAAGTAAATGTAGACATCGAAGAAATCCAAGACAAGGCGGCAATTGTAGCTGAAGAATTTAAGCAAGACGAGCGAATTGCCAATGCCGAGGTTGTTGAGTTAGTGCAACAGGCTCCAGACCCTGCAACTGGCGAGATTGTGAGTCGACAAACAGGTTTTAACTTTTTTGGCACAAGTCCAAGCCCTGGTTCTAGCGATGTAATCTTTTATAAAGCTGTGACGGTTGGCATAAACAAGACTGACAGTATTGATATTCTAGAGCTGAACGACGTCGTTAAAGAGTTGTCTGAGCGGCTTGAGCGTGATGATCGATTGCGGACGGATTCATTAAACACTGGATATTATTTTGATATTTCTATAGGTGCTGACTTCGGAAGTTCGATAGCTACTCAAATTAATTCGCTACAAAGTAATTTATTTAGTGGTATTTTGGCGGTGTCGTTGATTAGCTGGCTGCTTATCACCTGGCGAGCTTCGTTAATAACGGCTGTATTTATGCTTGGGGTGATGCTGGTTACGATGATTGTACTCTTGGCAGTTGGCTATACGCTTAACACTATTACGTTGTTTGCCTTGGTGCTGTCGCTCGGTTTGTTTGTCGATGATGCAACAATAGTTATTGAGGCAATTGTGGCAGCCCGCGCGAAAGGCAGAAAACCGCGAGAGGCCATAAAAGAAGCAGTTAGCAAGGTAGCACCTGCCAGCTTTGCGGGCTCGCTGACAACTATTTTGGTCTTTTTGCCGCTCACATTTATTAGCGGAATTCTTGGAGAATTTATACGACTGATGCCAGTAACAGTGATTATTTCACTAACCGTGTCACTCCTACTATCGTTAACACTTATCCCGCTTTTGAGCCGATTTGGCTTAAAAAACATGCAGACCAAACCAAATGCAAAAACTCGTATGTTTGATTCTATTGCACAGGCGTTTGCGGGGTTGCCGCTGCTACTTAAAACCCGGCCGCGAATTGGTAAGCATGTGGCAGTGGGTATGGTGCTGTTGTCATTTGTTTTTGTGATGGGTACAGGGTACTTTGCCCAAAAAGTTGAGTTTAATATTTTTCCTGCCTCTGACGATTCCGATCAACTAAATATCAATTACGAATTTGCTCAAGGTACAAGTTTGCAGCAGGCCGAGTTGATAGCAGAGCGTGCTAATACCGTCATAACTGAGGAAGTTGGTGAAAACATGGTCCGGGCTTTGTATGGCGGTTTTAGTCCAAGCAACGAGCGCGGAGCAGACATTGTTGTTGAGTTGGTGCCATTTACGGACCGCGAAGTTACCTCGTTTGAGTTGATTGAGGTCTTAGAAGAATCACTGCAACAAGAAATTGGACAAGCTGCTGAAGTTACAATCAGCCAAATCGATAACGGCCCACCGGTAGAAGACCTACCGTTTAAAGTACAGATTATTGGCGAAGATCCAGCAAACACAGTGCCACTTGCTCAAGATATTCAGGATTTTTTAACTGACAGAACTATTGAGCGAGCGAACGGCACAACGTCGACTATTACCGAAACTGATCTTTCTGGCGTTCGTGGCGTAGCCCGGACCAACGGCGATCGTTACGTTGAAGTGAGTGCGGGTTTTGAGGATAGCGATGTGTCGGCTCTTGTAACTGCAGCTCAAACTGCTGTTGAGGAAGAGTTTACCGACAGTCGTCTGGCTGAATATGGTGACCAGATTACGCTTGGCTTTGATTTTGGACAAGAAAGCGATAGTGCCGAGAGTTTTGCAGCATTGGGTGTAGTGTTCCCGGTAGCAATTTTGGCGATATTGGTTTTACTGGCGATTCAGTTCCGTTCTATTTTGCAACCACTACTAATAATATTGGCGATTCCGTTTAGCATATTTGGTGTCTTCTTGGGATTGTATGTAACTGACAATTCACTGAGTTTCTTTAGCGCAATCGGCATGATCGGTTTGATTGGGATCGCAGTTAACAACACCATTCTATTAACTGACTATGCGAATCAAGAAAAGCAAGCCGGCAAAGGCAGAGTTGAAGCTATATCCTCAGCCCTACAGCAGCGTTTTAGACCGCTACTTGCTACAACCATCACAACTATTGTTGCCTTGTTGCCATTGGCGCTAAACGACCCGTTCTGGGAGCCACTGGCCTACACAATCATATTTGGTTTAGCGAGCTCCACAATCTTAGTTATATTGTCATTCCCGTATTACTACATAATGTCCGAAACGGCGTCTGCCTTTGCTAAACGGGGATACAATAGATTGCGGAAAAAGTAGTAAATTCCACGTAGCCGTCTATACGGTTATGGTCTATACTTTGTTTCAACTATGAGGGTAGCTTTGATACATCACGCACACGGATTATTGCTGCGTACGGCTTGGATGCTGGCGTTTGCATCGCTGTTTGTTTTTTCGGCAGCTGGCTATGCAGTGGCGCAGACGTTTTCTGACGATTCCACCACCCAACCAATTCGTCAAACAAACACAACAAACCTTAAAGTAAACGGGCTGGGAAGCGAAGCTCCTGCCAGTAGCGGCAATACGCTACAGGGAGCCGATGGCGTTCAGCAGTCTACGCAAAACAGTAGTGGGTTGCAAAATCCAGGTAGCGGGCAAAGTTCGTTGCAACCCAATGCTGGTCAATCAACATTTAATGGAGGAGATTAGTGAAAGATAATAAATGGGCAATATTTGGAGTAGTCGCGGTATTTGTTGGCGTGGCTGTGGCGGCTATTATTGTAAGCAAGCCAGAAACTGAACCAGACTTAAATGTCGATATTGCCGAAACCACAAACGATAACGAAACAAGCTTAGAGGTAACCGATGGTACCGACAGCACTAATCAACAGGAGGAACAAGTGAGATATTTAGAAGACTTTGACGCACAGGCAGAACCAGCCACAGAGCTGCAGATTATTGACTTAGTAGAAGGCGACGGCGAAGTAGTTGAAGAGAACGCTCGGGTTACAGTGCACTACACCGGCGCATACGCTGTTAACGGTGAAATATTCGAAACGTCAAAAGACCGCGGCCAGACAATAACCTTTGGCTTAAATGAAGTTATTCCAGGTTGGACACAAGGTGTTCCTGGCATGAAGGTTGGCGGAACACGACGATTGATCATTCCTGGTGAATTAGCATATGGTGCTGCACCTAACGGTTACGTGCCTGGCGAAGGTGCAAGACCACTCGGTACCTTGGTTTTCGACATTGAGCTCGAAGCAGTTGAGGGTTAACAGTCACTACACAGCCACTTGCTATACTTTAAGTAATCACTTAAACTTTAATCAAAGGAGAAATACATGAGCAATATAAAAAACATAACTATCTTCAGTACAACAACTTGCGTGTATTGCCCGATGGTTAAAAAGTGGCTGGACGGCAAAGGCTTAGAGTATGAATACATTGAACTCGACAAAGATCCGTCTCGACAACAAGAAATGATTGAAAAGTCTGGTCAAATGGCTGTGCCAGTGACCTTGTTCACAAAAGAAGATGGAACAGAGGAAGTGGTCGTTGGATTCAACCCAGGACAGCTAGCCTCAGCTATTTCATAGTCTTGCGGCTACGGCATCGACAATGACTTCGTTTGTGTACTATGGCTCAGATTGGTGTCCGGACTGTGTTCGTGTCAAACGGTGGTTGTCCGAAAACAATCTAACCGACTACACCGAACGAGATCCGGACGATGGGCAAGAAATTGTAGATGAAATGCTAGCCAAGACGAACGGCCATCATGAAATACCAACGCTGGACATTAATGGTAAAATTTTAGTTAATCCAAGCAACGAAGAGTTAAAAGAGGAATTTAAAACTATGAGTGCAGAACATTCAGAAGACAAAATATACGACGTAGTTGGTATCGGTGCCGGTCCGACTTCTTTAGCCGCTGCGATTTATACTACCCGCGAGGATCTTGAAACTGTTTTACTTGAAAAAGGTGTAGTTGGTGGACTAGCTGCAGTTACTGAAAGCGTCGAGAACTACCCAGGGTTTCCAGACGGTGTTGGTGGCATGGAGCTTGCTCAGAATCTAGAAAAACAAGCACTGCGGTTTGGTACAACTATTCAACTTGCTGAAGTTACCGCGATTGAAGACAAAGGCGACTACCGAGTGGTGAAGTCGACAGACGGTGACTATAAAGCTAAGACTGTTCTTATTGGGACTGGCAGTGATTACAAAAAGGCAGGAGTAAAAGGCGAAAAAGAGTTCTATGGCCGTGGCGTACATTATTGTGCAACCTGCGACGGGGCTCTGTACCGAGACCAAGTGATGGCAGTTATTGGCGGCGGTAACTCTGCAGCCCAAGAAAGTTTGTTTTTAACAAAATTTGCCAAACAAGTACATGTTTTTATTCGTAAAGACCATTGGCGAGCGTCTGATGTATTGATTCAAAAAGTACAAGAAAACGACAAGATTACGGTTCATTTTAATACTGAAATCGAAGAAATCCAGGGTGAAGGGGTTCGAATCCATTCAATTACGACTAAGAACAATCAAACAAACGAAACGCAAGAAATGAATGTTGGCGTGGTGTTTGTGTTTGTTGGCTTGAGCCCAAATACAGCCTTTTTGGGCGATTCAGTTGAGCTCGACGAAGCTGGATTTGTAAAAACCAACGAGGATTTACAGACAAATCTTAATGGTGTGTTCGCGGCTGGTGATGTGCGCAGCGGTGCAACTATGCAAATTGCTTCGGCGGTTGGCGAAGGCGCTACAGCAGCTCTAAAAATACGCGAATTTCTAGAGGCCAACGAATAGTTATACAATAGTCATACGTTTTTCTCACATAAGCTATACATTCAGCTCCCTACACTTAACTGCTAGTTAGTCGGGAGCTTTTTAAAAGCAAAAATTATTATGACTAATTAATAACTATAAAAAGGAGAATCCATGGATTCAATGAAAGGTTCTGCAATGGCATTAGCCATCGTAGGTTTAGTATTAGGGGGCGTAATAGGGTATACAGTCGGGGCGAGCGATGATGATTCGGAGACTACGCAAACGACGCAACAGTCACCAGTGTCTGATGAAGCATCAGACTTGCGACTGGCGCTTAATACAGAGCTAAAACAACACGTAACTCAGGCAGCAGTTGCGTTGCGATCAATCGCAATTAATGGAGCTGACTCAGAAACAACAGCAGCAGCGGTGTCCGAACTTGATAACAATAGTGTTGCTATAGCTGGTCTGGTAGGGAGTGTTTATCCAGAACAAGAAGAGGCATTTTTAAGTCTATGGCGCGAGCATATTGGTTTTTTCGTTAGCTATACGCAAGGTGTACTAGACGGAGACGAAGACGTTCAGCAACAGACCTTGGACGACCTGGCTGGATACGGCGAGCAGGCTACAGCTTTCTTTACCGAAACAGCTGGCTTGGATCTACCACCGGAAACAGTTAAATCATTGCTTGTCGGCCACAGAGACTTAGTTGTAGCTGCAGTTGATTCACTAGCTGCAGGCGACATTGAAGGCTACTTTGCCAACGAGGCTGCAGCCTATGACCAAATGGGCGAAATCGCTGACGCGCTGGCTGGTGCAATAGCAGAACAGCAAAACCTATAAATTTGAGTTTATAGATAAAATCCGACCCGCCACTGGTAGGTCGGATTTTTTAATAAGAAAGAACTATATACTTATGAATAAATTATTTTTCGGGCTTAGTCTTGTTATAGCCGGTTCGGCCATAATATTTTTTACGATAAATAATTCTGACAGAAGACAACAGGATGCTAGCACAGAACAATCTAGTGCTCTGAACGAATTAAGCCAGGCCACTCAAACATATTTAAGTGAAGCAGGCAATAATGGCGAGGTTGATGCAGTAGGTCAACCGAGCGTTGCTGTTAGCATTGGTGAGTTTTATTTTGAGCCAACGCTGCTGACTATAAGCAAAGGCACAACAGTCACATGGACGAATACTGGTGATGTTAGGCATAATATCGTTTCTTGGAGCAATAGCTTAACCCAAGGGCTTAATAGCGACCTATTAGCAAATAGCGAAAGCTTTAGCTATACGTTTGAAGAAAGCGGCGAGTACGTTTATTTTTGCGAACCACATCCATTTACAATGCGCGGCGTTGTTAGAGTAATTGAATAGCCGCGGGCGAACTATACAAACTTTTATGATCGTCAAAAAGTGTATAATTTGCCGGCTATAGCGAGCAGGCCTAAATCCAGAACGTAATTTGCTATACTATCCAAGAACTATTTATAGGAGGAAATGTGCCAGATTTTAATCAAATTCTTACACCAGGTGACGATGTAGCGAGCGGATCGATTAATACAGTTATCGAAATCCCTAAAGGCAGCATGCTAAAAATTGAATGGAACCGCAATTTAGCGTGTTTTGAGCTCGATCGAGTCGAACCGGGAATTTTTGCAAAACCAGTTAATTATGGTTTTATCCCGCAGACACTCGACGAAGACGGCGATGAGCTCGATACCTTAGTTGTAACGTCTGAACCAATTCCAACTGGCGTTTTTACCAAAGCAAAAGTAATTGGCGTACTTAATTTTGACGATGGTGGCGAGATGGATCATAAAGTTATTTGTGTACCGGAAGATGACCGACATTATGGCTCGATCAACACTGTTGACGAGCTTGGCAATGCTTGGAAGCAACAAATAGAGCACCATTTTAATCACTACAAAGACCTTAAAAAGCCTGGCACAACTGAAGTATTGGGCTTTGGTGATACTGAAGCTGCGATCGGCGTAATTAATGAGTGTATTGAACGCTGGAACAAGCAGGGATAATCATAAATGATAAAGCCTGATTGGCAGCAAACACCCATAGCTGGTTCACAATTATTCGTGTTTGAATATGCGGATGTGAACGGTAAGCAATGGGAGCGTGTAAGACGTCCACCCGGTGTGCGGTTATTGTGCCTGAACCGCGATAGCTCTAAGGTTATTTTACAGTCTGAGTACCGACGCGAAATGAAGTCTACGGACTGGCGATTGCCTGGAGGTAAAATGTTTGACTTCGCAAAGCCATGGATGGAATACCTAGAAGCTGGCAAGGATCTTATTGATATGGCACAAAAGAAATCAATGCAAGAGGCCCAAGAAGAGGCTGGGATTATTGTTAACGATAATCCTGAATTTCTAGAAAAAGTAATTATGACTGCTACATTTGAACGCGACCTGTACTATATGACTTCACATAACTGGGAGTTAACAAACCAGCATGCGCGAGAAGAAGGGGAGATAATTCACGAAATAAAGGAATTTAATTGGAGTGAAGTTGCCCAACTAATAAAGAACGGTGAGCTGAAGGAATCACAAACTATAGGGGTGTTGGCTAGAAATTTTATCTTGTAAGTGAGTGAATGCGCTGTTGGTGAATTTGTTAAGCAAGTAAATATATTAAATGAAGCCCTAGGGAGTGGTTGTGAGCCTGGGGAAAGTTATCAGTTACGACAGCGTGCATTAGATGCCTATAGCGTTGTACTTGAGGCCGGGGAATTAAAAGCTTGTACTGTTGTTGCAGTTATTGAAGACCTATTGGTTACGCAAGTAGAGACGGCCGATATTGTCCGATCGCCATTGACTTTGAGCGTTGCAGTTCAAAAAGAACATGGCATTTTTCTCTTGAGCTTGTTTGATAGTGGTGTCGAGCTTGAAGTCATGGAGTGATACACTAAAAAGCAGATGAGTAATTTTAGTAATATAGAAAAAGTTTTACAAGGAATTGAAAAATTCCAGTTATATAAAACTGCACAAAAAGATAATGCGAGCAAGACTGAGCTGACGCGCATGAGGCGAGTGGCGTATGGCGGCATCATAGACCATACGGAGGTATTGCGTCACTTGTCATTGGCGCTTGCTTTTTCTCCTAACCTTGGAATGCGATACGGACAACGTGCCGGAGTCAGGTATAGCGTCGGTAGGCGGTTTGATCGAATGTATTTTGATAAGCCGTATGGGCCAGTTGAAGTACGGTCTCCGCAAATTCGTCCCAGTGAGCGCTTGCTTATGCTGGACGTAAAGATGAAAGACATTTTGCCTGAAGGCAACAGTGATAGACCAATAGTAGTTGGGCTTCTTGAACCAGGCGTGAGAGTCGATTTGAAGCATCATCGAGAGGTCAAAACTGCCTTCGCTGCACAGGAGTGGGTTGGGCAAACAAGAATCGCAAAAGCTAGTCAGTTTATTGGAGCCGTAACACTTGCCAATGCTGATGAAAAAGAATGGATGCAGCACGGCTGGGTAGAGCCAACTCTACCGGTGCAATTTACAACTGAAGCTGTTGGGCTCGATGAGGGCGGACGTGCCGTTGCGGATGTTAGTTTAGTAGAAACAGGACATATATTTGAAGGCCGAGCGCGGTTAGTTATTGACGGACTAACCAGTGACGTCATTAGCGATGTAGTGCAAACTGCCTAAAGCATAAACAGTTTGCACGACAGTGGTGATTTCTATACTATTTCACTAGTAATAGATTTTTAGAAGGGTGATACATGGCATTAAAAGTAGCAATCAACGGATTTGGAAGAATCGGCCGGAACGCTTTTAAAGTAGCGTTTGAACGTAAAGATATTGAAATAGTTGCACTTAATGACTTAACCGACAACCCAACTTTGGCACACCTACTGAAGTACGATACAGCGTACGGGCGTTACGCACATGATGTGGAAGCCAGCGAAAACGGCATAGTAGTTGACGGCCATGAGATTAAAGTCTTAAACGAACCCGATCCAGAGAAACTCCCGTGGGGAGACATGAATGTTGACGTGGTAATCGAATCGACTGGTCGATTTGTTAAGACTGAAGACGCTAAAAAACATGTTACGGCTGGCGCTAAGCGAGTAGTAATATCTGCCCCGGCCAAGAGCGAAGGTTCATCGACATATGTGCTGGGAGTAAACGACGACAAACTTGTTGACGACGACAACCAAGTGTTTTCGAACGGATCATGCACTACTAACTGTATAGTTCCACCGGCAGCTGTCATGGAGGCTAACTTTGGGGTTGAAAAGGCTATGATGACAACCATACACAGCTACACTGCCGACCAACGACTGCAAGATGCACCACACGGTGATATGCGTCGTGCTCGTGCAGCAGCCCAGAATATTATTCCTACCAGTACTGGTGCAGCGATCGCCACTGGCGAAGTGCTAGAAAATTACAAAGGTATATTTGATGGAATGGCGTTTCGCGTGCCAACTATGGTTGGGTCTGTTAGTGACTTTACTTTCTTGTTAAAACGAGATGTAACGGTCGAAGAGGTTAACAGTGCCTTTAAAGAAGCCGCGGCAATGCCGATTTACCAAGGAATCTTAGCAGTAACAGAAGAGCCGCTTGTTTCAAGCGATTTTGTTGGAGACAGTCACAGTTCGACCGTAGACCTAAGTCACACCAAAGTTGTTGGCGGCAATATGGTTAAAGTCGTTGCGTGGTATGACAACGAATGGGGTTACAGTAACCGACTGGTTGAACTTGTAGCTGACATTGGAAAAGTACTAGCGTAGCAATATTTACAATCAAATGAATTTGCATCTACTATGCAATGTTCTGTATCGTTAATTATGTAAATCCAAAAAACAAAAATAAAAAAGGAGAAAAAATAATGGCAGAGAAGGAATTGCAAATGAGCTACCAAAAAGACTCAACAACAGCTATCGTACGAAGCATTTTCAAACAATTTGCACCTGTTAGAATTCGAGTGCAAGAACAACGATAATGAAACGAACTATCTACCTGACAAGTGATCACGGTGGGTTTGATCTAAAAGAAAAGCTTAAAAACTACTTAGTCGAGCAGGGTCATAAAGTTGAGGACGTTGGTCCGCAGGTTAAAGACCCTCAAGACGACTACCCAGACTACGCGCTAAAATTAGTGCGTATGTTGCGTTCTGACGATTACGGTTGGGGTATTGCTATTTGCCGCAGTGCACAAGGCATGTGCATGGCGCTAAATAGGAATCCTGGCATTCGAGCAGGGCTTGCGTGGAGTGTTGAAGAGGCTAAGAAAGTTCGTCAGCATGAGAACTCAAACGCTGTTTGTTTGTCGGGCGATTTTATATCTGAGGCAAATAATATAAAGATTGTAGAAGCCTGGCTCAACGCAGACTACAAAGGCCCAGAAGAGCCGCGCCATGCGAGGCGGCTTGATAAGCTAGAGAGCTACTTTCCGCTCTAAATAGCAGATCGTATTTTGCAGTTCGCAGCTCGTTAATAAAGTGGCCTATTTATATCTTGTGGTGCTTGCTTATTCGACTTACTCCTCGCTTCGGCACTTTCTTGCATTGCACTCCAGTACGAACTTCTCATTCTCAGCTCGGTACTAAGGTTAGTCCTGAGTTTAATTCAAGTGTTGCTGCTAGGCTTCTGCATTAAAGAATCTTCAATACTGTTATACTTTTTGTATGATTTTAGTACTCTCTACTCTCTATTCTCTATTCTACAGTCGTAGCAACGGAGTTGCTTGTGGCTGAAATTATTCCCACAGTACTTGCGACAGATATTCAAGAATACAATCGGTTGGTGGATGTATTATCGTTTGCTCCGATTTTGCATATCGATGTTATGGACGGCAAATTTGCAAAACCAAAGTCAATAAATCTTGTTCAAGCGCATTGGCCAGAATCTTCTAAGGTGCATATTCATTTAATGGTCGATAATCCAGCAGAACATATTGAAACCCTCGTAGCCAAACAACCAGACGTAATTATTTTACATGCTGAAAGTAGTAGTTTTTCAGAAAGCTTCACAGAACTACAGAGCATGGACATTGCTGTTCATGTGGCGCTATTACCAGAGACTCGTCCTGATGATGTTCCAGAACTGGCTATAGCCGATGGTTGTTTAATATTTGGCGGTAAACTTGGTAGTTACGGCGGCGAAGCTGATCTTAGTCAACTTGACAAGGTTGAAACACTGCGAGCCATGAACCCAGAGCTGACCCTTGGTTGGGACGGTGGTGCAAATGAGCATAATATAGCTAAATTAGTGTCTCGAAACATTGAGTTTATTAATGTTGGTAGCGCTGTTCAGAAAGCTAAAAATCCACAGTCAGCGTATGCTACACTTGTAGCATTAGCGGAATAAAATTTTGTGACAACAAAACAGCTTGAAAAAAAGGCGAATGCTATTCGTCAAGATATCATAAAAATGCTCGAGGAAGCCGGTAGTGGACACGTGGCGGGCCCATTAGGCATGGCCGATGTTTTTACGGCTCTTTATTTTGAGGTTTTAAACCACAATCCTAAAGACCCTGATTGGGCTGAGCGTGACGCAGTATTTCTGTCTAACGGTCACATTGCACCAGTTTTGTATACGACTTTGGCACACGCAGGTTATTTTCCTAAAAAAGAACTCGCAACACTGCGTAAATTTGGTAGTCGTTTGCAAGGGCACCCAGAACGCACCAAACTACCTGGCATTGAAAACACCAGCGGTCCGCTTGGAAATGGCCTTGGACAGGCTGTTGGCTTCGCCCTTGATCAAAAGCTCCGTGGTGAACACGGCCGGTATGTTTATTGCTTAACAGGTGACGGCGAGCTTAACGAAGGGGTGATTTGGGAAGGCATTATGCTGGCTGCAAAATACCACTTATATAACCTTACGGTAATAGTTGACCGTAACAACATTCAAATCGACGGACTAACCGAAGAAGTTATGCCACTTGAAGATTTAAAAGCCAAGTGGCAGGCGTTTGGTTGGCATGTACTAGAAGTCGATGGCCACAATATTGAAGACATTGTCGCGGCTTGCAATATGGCAAAAGCTATAGTCGAAAAGCCGGTTGTAGTGCTAGCCCATACCATTCCAGGTAAAGGGGTAGACTTTATGCAGTTTGATCATCATTGGCATGGGTATTTTGTTGACTCAGAAAAAGGGCCGAAGGCTCAAAGTGCTGCAAAAGAAGCTTTAAACCAACTACGGAGCATGAACGGTAAAATTGAAGGTGAACATAAATGAGCTACGCAAAACATTTAGACCCAGATATGTTTAAAAAATCCTGTAAGCAAGAGCCGATTCGCAGTGGATTTGGCCGAGGATTAGTCAAAGCTGGCCAACAAGACGAACGGGTTGTAGCGTTATGCGCAGATTTAACTGATTCAACAAAAATGAATGGTTTTCGCGATGCATTTCCTGATCGATTCGTAGAAATTGGTATTGCCGAACAAAACCTTGCCAGCGTTTCGGCTGGTCTGGCTATCGCTGGCAGGATTCCGTTTAGTTCTAGTTATGCAGCCTTTCACCCTGGCAGAAGCTTTGACCAAATTAGAACCAGTATTTGCATGGGTGAGTTGCCTGTACGGATTGTTGGTTCACATGCTGGTGTGTCTGTAGGGCCAGATGGCGCAACGCACCAAATGCTGGAAGACATTGCGCTCATGCGTGTGTTGCCGCATATGGTGGTGGTTTGTCCTGGCGACTCTGTCGAGGCAGAAAAAGCCACACTAGCACTGGCTGAAGACATTGAAAACCCGGCTTACATTCGCTTAGCCCGTGAAGCTACTCCAGTATTTACAACCAATGATTCACCATTTGATTTGCACAGAGCGCACGTACTACGAAAGGGCACAGATATTACCTTGGCAGGTACCGGCACTATGACCTATCAACTACTGGTTGCCGCAGACTTACTAGCTAAAAAAGGCATTGATGCAGAGGTAGTTCACGTACCTGTCGTAAAACCACTGGACGGAGCAACAATTTTAGCCAGTGTGAATAAAACTGGCAAACTGGTAACCGCTGAAGAAGCTCAGATTGCTGCTGGTTTTGGCAGCGCAGTTATTGAATTTTTAAGCGAGCACAATCCAGTGCCAGCAATGAGAATTGGAGTTAGAGACAGCTATGGACAGTCTGGCAAACCACAAGAATTGCTGGAGCACTTTGGTTTAACAGGCAAGCAAATGGCTAAGCAAATCACTGGCTTCCTAAACTAGTCCCGCAGATTCGAAAATTTTCTCCCGTAAAGTAGGAACGCATGCTAATGCAAAAAGACGTTGATTGAAATCGAGTTGCTCAAGTTGATGTTCTGAGACTAACGCTGGGTTATCACGAAGTGCCGCAAGCGCAGTAAATAAGGTGTTGGCATATATCTCGGTCTGATCGCCGCCTTCGCTTGTTAACGTTGCCGTATACGCTGGTTTTTCAGTTCGTGGATCAAGGGCTACTCCAATCGACGACTGGATTTGTCTGCCAGATCTAAAATGAGCCCTGTATCCAGCCTGGCGAGTAGCATTTCGGCCTTTGCGTATTTCACTTATGCCCAGCAGATCGATCGGATCGTCTGGGTATTGGGCTGCAAAGCGAGCAACTTCTTTGTCGGGTTTTATAAAAATAGTTTGCACATTATCACCATATCGTACCGTCAACTGTTGCAGTGTTCTTGTTTTAAGTTCACGACGAATATCTTTATCATAATTCTGAAGCACCCATAGAAGCTGATTAGCTACCTCTTGAATCTTGCTGCCACCTGCTTCGCGTATAAGCCAGTCGATCCGAGTAGAGGGATTTTGGTACTGGCTTGGCGCAACAGGCGCAATATAGGTACCAATTTGCTGATCAACCTCTTCTTGGCTGCTTGTAGTTATGGTTTTTCCGACCCTGCGGAATAAATCTAACAAAGCTAAAGGATTCAAGTGTTGTATGACTTCAGGAAGTGACTTTGCAATGTCGGTTTCTGTATAAACTCGGTGCGTTGTATTTAAGCCCCAGCGGACTTCTGGCTGGCGCAGTGTTTTACTTAGGTCTTTTAGTTCCGGTAATCCGATAGTTCGAAAAAAGCCAAGGTCCGGATCATTCATAAGGGGTTGAAAGTTGGTTTCAGTCGTATCTTGATTAAAAAATAGTCTCGCTGTTTCTTGGTGGAGTATTGAGCCCTCAGCGCTGAGGGCATCTGCTGCGTATTCAACTCCATTGGCTGACTCGTCCGAAACGGACTTAAGTACTCGCTTCGTCTCTTGCGCGCCATACACAACACTGTCATAGGACAAAAGGATCTCGTTTTGATGCTTGGCTTGCAAGGCATCCATAGCTTGCACGATATTAACTGGTGAATATTCCGCCTGTTGCTGTAGCTCACTCATAGTTGTGACTATAAAGTATATAAATTTTATATACCAGCATAAGCGATACACTCTTACGCGCTTTATGTGCTAGCATAAGCGTAAAGAACAAGGAAATACATCATGGCACAATGGGACAGTAAAAAAAGATGCGAACAGGCACGGACTGCATATGCAAAAGCAAAACGAGAAGGCTACGCACTCGGTGCTTTTAATATCGATAATCAAGAAACTTTAATTGCGGCCTGTAAGGCATTGGCTGCCAAAAATGCACCTGGCATGGTAGAAGTGAGCGCTGGTGAAGTTAAAGCCATGGGCCTTAAGAATATTCGCGACATGGTAGACAATTACCGCGAACAGTACGGAGTAGAGTTATATATTAATCTTGACCACTCGCCAGAAGTAGAAGCTGCAAAAGCCGCAATAGATGAAGGATATGAGTTTATTCATATCGATATATCACAGGCCAATAAAGATGCTAGTGAAGAAGAAATTATTGCTAAAACTAAAGAGGTCGTTGACTACGCAGCCACCGTAAGTGGCGCAATTGTTGAAAGTGAACCGCACTATTTTGGCGGCAGCAGCAACGTGCACGACGAAGACATTGACTATGAAGAAATCAGAAAGACATTCAGCACACCCCAAGGCACAAAAGAGTTTATAGAAGCAACAGGCATTGACACCTTTGCAGTAGCCATTGGAAACTTGCACGGTAAGTACCCAGTACCTAAAAAACTGGACATTGAACTTTTAAAACAAATTAAAGCCGCAATACCAGAAGATGCTTTTTTAAGTTTACATGGCGGTTCGGGTACACCTGGTCACTATTACCAAGCTGCTGTAAGCAACGGTATCAGCAAAGTTAATATAAATTCTGATATGCGTTATGCGTTTAGAACTACGTTAGAACAACAATTAAAAGACAACCCAGATCAGTATGCGGTTGTAAAGTTAATGGGCCCCGTTATTGAAGCGGTCCAAAAAGTTGTAGAAGAAAAAATAGAATTGTTTGGCACAACTAATAAAGCAGGTTAGTTGCTATAAATCACAATTGTAAAGTCAATTTTTAAGCTTACAACTGGTATCTACTGAGTGTTATAGGCGGCGGTTTTTGTGGTCTTAGGGGAGTGGATATCTTGATTGAATAGCAAATGCCATTCAAAACCTCTCGCTGCCAAAAAACCGCGGCCTCTTCCCCAAATTTCCTTGATCTTTGCATCCCAGCGGGGAGTCAGCAGCGCGCGAGGGCCCCCTCTCGGCGGTAGCTGACTCCCCGTGGGAAGTTTGGTCGTCCTCCAGGACAGTACGAGTGCGGCACGATGTGCGACGACATCAACGTATGCCCTGGAGGACGATCGTCTGGGCCAACCCGGGTAGAGGGGGTGGGTGGCCGAGCTGGTCCAGACGTTTAGCTGAACTCAGCACAGAAGAAGCATGGGGGGGAGATGCTAAATCTGTTCGCTGAGTCCAGCCGGGTGACGCCAAATCGTGCGGTTACGCATGATTCAGTCAAAAACAGCGCGTGCTGAGAGTGCAGCACGTGAGGGGTTGCTGTTTTCTGGCAGAATGCCAATCACCAAATTTAAGCTGCGGGATGAGACGGTCTCATCGTCCTGTGTTGACCCGAAATCCTAGCGTCAAACAGGTAGAATGCACAACCTCTGACCATCTTGATCATTTGTGGTTGGTATCTATTCCGCAGCAAAGGTGAACTACAACTCTGCGTGCCAAGAGTCGGAGCCATCAAACTAATGACGTCTCATTCTGCGGCAACAGAATAGTTCACCAGGTTAAGAAGATAATCTAGATGCAACCGACGACTCGTCAGCTCTACCTAGACCATCTTCTATGTATTGTTAAAGACCAAAGTAAAGATATTATTGTTAATTATTTAAAATTATGCAAGCATAAGAGTAATAAAAAACAGGGTGGATTGATAAAATGAAACAATTTGATGTTGTAAGTGTAGGTGCTGCAGTACAGGACGTGTTTTTATCAGGCAAGGTCTTAGCTCCACAAAAAGAAGGCAATAACTGGGTAGCTGAATTTCCTCTCGGCTCTAAACTAGATGTGGACGGGATTACATTTTCAACAGGAGGCGGAGCCACGAATGCGGCCGTAACCTTTGCGCGAAATGGCTTAAGCAGCTGTTTTATGGGGAAAATTGCGAGCGACCCAGCAGGCGCGGCAGTTAAAACAGGACTAGTTTCTGAAGGTGTTGATATTTCTCATTTAACCTACTCTAGAAAATATTCAACTGGTTATTCGGTTTTATTACTTGCGCCAAACGGCGAGCGAACAATTTTAACGTACCGCGGCGCTTCAACGCACTACCGAAAAGAAAACTTTAGACCGTCTGATTTAAATGCAAAATGGCTCTATATTAGTAGTTTAGCTGGCAATATGGAGGTCTTGGAATACTTGGTTAATACAGCACATAAAAAAGGAATTAAGATAGCGATTAACCCAGGTAAGGGTGAATTAAAGCATGTCGGTATCTTAAAAAAATTGCTACCTAAGCTTGATCTTATCAGTCTGAATAAAGAAGAATGGCAGATGCTAGTAAAAAGCGATAAACCAAGGGTTATATTGCGGTCCATCGCTGGCTACGTTAAGTACGTTATTTTAACTGACGGCCCTAATGGTTCGTATGCAACCGACGGCAAGAAATTTGTAAAAGCTGGCATGTACGAAGATGTAAAAGCTGTTGATAGAACAGGGGCAGGGGACGCTTTTTGCAGCGGCATGACGGCAGCTTTGATCAAAGGCCATTCAATAGAAGAAGCTATTACCCGCGGTTCAGCTAACTCAACATCTGTGATTCAGCATATTGGAGCTAAAAAAGGAATTCTTACAGATTCTGCGAATATCCACGACATGCCATTGGACGTATCAGCCCTTTAAGCATAAGCAAAAAAATGTTATTGTTTTGTTAGTAAAAGAGAAACAAACATGGCACGAAAATTATCACGACTTTTAGATGCGGAAGAACCACTATTTAGTCATGCTTTAAAGCAACTTGAGAAAACCAGTGGTGAAAAATCAGTTGATGTGCGGTTGATTGCCGAGATCGACGAGAAGGTGCGGATTGCCCTACGGACCTTAGGGCTTGACCCTGACGACACCACAGGACCGGAGCTTTACGCTGCTTTAATGAACCGCGTCGAGCAAGATAATGAACGTGTTACTAAAATCATTGGTGCCAAAGATCACAGCGATATTCGCGGAGTGGTAGATGCTGCAGTTAAAACCGCTGAAGAAACAGACACCCTTAAAACCTGCTGGGCGCTCAAACGATCGGTCGCCAAAGATATGTTACGAGAAATGCCACCGAAAAAAATGATGGAGCATTTAAATTACCGCAGTATTGACAGCATGTTTAAGCAAGAAAATTTCGACGAAATTTATAGCGCTCTTCGTTTTAGCGAAGGCGGTGATTGGCTTAATGATTACAACGAGCTATTTAAAAAGATTACCCCAAGTGATTTTGAAGAACGCGAAATTAATATTGTGATTATGGACCACGACAAGTGGGCAGGCATGGCAGAAAAGTTCACTAAGAAAAAATTGCATAATGTAACGCACACCAAAGAGCTTGGCACAATTATTGTAGTACCAATGAAACAAGAAAAAATGCGCGGCATAACTCTAAAAACTCTGCCGTTGCTCTACCACTACATTAACGAGATTCGTCTGTATTCAAGCTTTTTCAAATTAAGCCAGGTTAAACCTAATTTTGGCGAAGAAATTGTAGACACACTTATTGCCGACCCAAGTAATGCGGCAATAATGGCAGGCCAAAATATTCACTGGCGAGTAATTCAGCGCTATTTTGGTAAATTAAAAGACGAAAGTCACCCAGAAGCGTTTCAGCCACATCTTCACCCTGAGGACTTGCACTGGCGCAAAGCCGAAGAACTTTTATACAGCTTGGACCCAGAAATGGAATTTTGGCACGATATGGACTATGTGGCACGGTTTGAGGACGACAATAAACCAAATTCGTTCAATCTTACAGATGTTTCTTTTGGTTACTCAAATGGAATAGGCTATGGCGACCGTTATGTCTACCATATGCGCGAATCGCTTTGGAATGAAATATTCTCTCGCTACATGGGGGAAGATGTTCTAAAAAATCAGGTGCTCGTTCAACTCGACAATGACATGGTTGCACCAGAAACCTTAAAGCCCGACCATAGCCATGATGGAATACACGGGTAATGACTAAGAATACATATCAAATCTGTGTTTCGGGTGCTGCTGGTGGGAAAACTGTCGAGACAGGGCACACAATAGCCTTTGACGCTGGGGTTGCAATCGCTAAAGCTGGCCACCAAATTATGACCGGCGCTACCGTAGGATTGCCTGATAGAGCAGCACAAGGAGCTAAAAGTGTCGGCGGAATTAGCGTTGGGATTAGCCCAGCCGCCACGAAACTAGCCCACACCAAAAAATACCGGCTACCGACCGAAAGCTACGATGTCATTCTGTTCACCGGACTCCACTATATTGGTCGTGACGTATTACTTATTTCATCAAGTGACGCCGTAATATTTATCGGTGGACGGTTAGGGACGCTGCATGAATTTACAATAGCCATGGAACAACATAAACCATGTGGCGTGTTACTTGGTGCGGGCGGTACAACCGAGGAATTTGATGATGTTATGCGTGCGGCTGGCATGCGAGATTTTGCCGCTCACCGAGTTGTCTTTGATACCGACCCAGTCAGGTTGGTGAGGTCTGTAGAAGAGATGCTTAGAAAGCCCTAGTACGAACTCACCCTAACTGGAGACAGGGCTATGCTCAAGTGCCTTTAAAAAAGAACTGGTGCTTCTTGCGTTAAGTATTCGGTGTTGTTTTTTGCCATAGAATGTGTCAGAGTCTTGTTCTCGTTTTTCATAGTAAAACCTAAGAGCAGCACTCAATAAGAATTCAATAGGGGCTTCTGGGGCGGCTTGACCAGCGCGCCTAAGTTCAGCCCGACTGACGCGGAGTGAGTGTCTGGTTTGCTCTACTGCAGTTTGAGCAAGAGTCCCACTATATATTGCCGCTCCGAGCTCTCCAGCTGCGGAGCGCAGATAGAGAGTCCCTTCACTAATTTCGGCTAGGGCATGGCTGGCTGCTTCTGTAACTGCTTCTAGTTCATCGCTGCCGATAGGGTGTTCAAACATATGCTGTGGATTCCATTAATTTCAAAATTATATAATAAAGTATTGAAAAAACCAAAACACAGCGTAAATGGTAGACTAGTACAATGAATTTAGTATTAAAAACCGACTATAAACCAACTGGCGACCAACCCGAGGCTATATATGATTTGGTTTCGCGAATAGAAAAAGGCGATAAAGAGCAGACGCTCCTTGGTGTAACCGGTTCTGGTAAGACATTTACTATGGCAAATGTTATTGAACAAACACAAAAACCAACCTTAGTTTTAGCGCACAATAAAACCTTGGCTGCTCAGCTCTACGGTGAGTTTAAACGATTCTTTCCTAATAACGCCGTCCATTATTTTGTTAGTTACTTCGACTACTACCAACCCGAAGCTTATTTGCCTGGTAGAGACGTTTATATTGAAAAAGACAGCCAAATCAATGAAGAAATTGATCGGTTACGGCATGCTGCCACCTCTAGTCTATTAAGCCGCCGAGATGTGATTATTGTTGCTAGTGTCAGCTGTATTTATGGTATTGGTTCGGTCGAAAGTTATGGCGACATGTCTATTAAGCTTACGGTTGGTGAACAAAGAAAGCGCGATAAATTTTTACGGCAACTCACCGATATTCAATACACTCGTAACGACATAGATTTTGCGCGAGGTACATTCAGAGTGCGCGGTGATGTTATTGATGTGTACCCAGCCAGCGAAGAGTCGGCTTACAGGCTAGAATTTTTTGGTGACGAAATGGAAGCGATCACCAAGATAAATCCACTAACTGGCGAAGTAGAGGCAAAACTTGAAAGCTATACGGTGTATCCCAGTAGCCACTATGTGACACCGCACGATAAAATAAAATTGGCAATCGAAGACATTAAGGTCGAACTTTATGAACGTCTAGAGCATTTTAAAAAGAACAATAAACTGCTTGAAGCCCAGCGGCTTGAGCAGCGCACAAATTTTGATATTGAGATGTTAGAAGAAACAGGCTTCGTCAAAGGCATTGAGAACTACTCACGTTTTTTGACAAGTCGTGAACCCGGCGAGCAGCCAGCAACATTATTGGATTATTTCCCAGACGACTACTTGCTAATGATTGATGAATCACACATGACGATACCTCAGGTACGCGGCATGTATAACGGCGATCGGGCTCGTAAGGAAGTATTAGTTGAACATGGCTTTAGGCTGCCAAGCGCGCTCGACAACCGACCTTTAACATTTACCGAATTTGAACGACACATAAATCAAGCGATTTATGTTTCTGCTACTCCGAGCGATTACGAACTAAGTCGCAGCACGCACGTCGCCCAGCAGGTTATTCGCCCGACTGGTCTTATTGACCCAGAGATTGAAATACGTAAAACCGAAGGGCAGATTGATGATCTAATCGCCGAAGCGCGAGAGACAATTGAAAAAGGCCATCGTTTGCTGGTTACGACCCTCACCAAGCGTATGGCAGAGGATTTAACAGAATATTTAGAGGAGTCTGATTTTAAAGTGGCCTACTTGCACAGCGAAGTCGATACTTTAGAACGCAGTGATATATTACGAGATCTGCGCATGGGTACCTACGACATTGTAGTAGGAATAAACCTGCTGCGAGAAGGCTTGGACTTACCAGAGGTATCGTTAGTCTGTATTTTAGATGCTGATAAAGAAGGGTTCTTGCGAAGTGAAAGCGCGTTGGTCCAGACAATTGGCCGCGCGGCTCGCCACGTTGAGGGTCGAGTTATTATGTATGCCGACAACATTACACGGTCGATGAAAGCTGCAATCGACGAAACTGATCGACGACGTAAAATTCAAAAAAGCTACAATAAAAAACATGGAATAACACCAGAAGGAATCCAAAAAAATATCGACAAGGGTATGCGTGCCGATATCCCTGATAGCGATAAAAAGAAGCTTGATCCTAGAAAAATACCAAAGGGTGAGATACCTCATCTTATTCGTGACTTAACAAACCAAATGGACTTAGCTGCTAAAAACTTAGAATTCGAAAAAGCCGCTGAACTACGAGATTTAATTAGCGGTCTTGAGAAGCACTAAAACACAACCACAATAGTGGTATAATACTATTAACTAAAGGAGTAGGTAGATGGCTGAGGCTGAAAAAACCACGCAAACTAACACACAGGAAGCGCCGGTTGTCGTAGCGACAATGGACGCTAAAAAACTAAAAGGAGTCGACGCTAAAGGTACGGTTGTTCCGATGCCAGTGGCACGAGTGTATTCAAGCAGAGGCTTAGAATATTTGTTTATGGTATTGTCGCTGGTTGGCCTTACGCTGGGAGCGGTGTTGCTCGGAAATGACATCATCGCGTATTTATTTGACTCTAATTCTGTTATTGGAGGCTTGAGTGAATGGGCTGGACTCGAGGCGCTAACAATTGTTAGCGGGCTGTTCTTCTTTTATTTGTGGACCCGTTTGCGTGCAGCTGAAGAAATTTCGCCGTCACTTATAGCTGACGCATCTAGAAAACGAGCCTTGCAACGAGGCTTGATTGTTGGGTTTATATCATTGTTATTTGCAAGTTTTGCAGTGGTTTACATATTGCTGAGCATTGCCAGTGACGGTCAGGATTTTAAGGCAGAAAACTGGCAAGATATCGTTACATCAATCTACACGCTTGGTGTTATTGGCGCGAGCTTTAACTTCTTGTTCAATCAAGAAAGAAAGGGCGAATAATGACGGCAAAGAACTTTGCACAACTTGCCGCCGGGGCGGTTGTCTTACTCCTTATAGTCCACACCTTTACCGCACAGGCAGTTCGCCGTGAGTCTGCTGAAGACAAGCGAACGTCTGCAGCAGTGACAACCCTATCCAACGCGGTAGAGTCGGTATATGCAAGTGACTACGAACTCCCACAAACTGCGGACGAAATAGTGCTTGATGGCACCGATGAAAAGGCTGTTGAGGAGGCTAAGCTAGAGTACCAACGAATAAGCAGCTCGGCTTATCAGATCTGTGCCTTGTTTAACCGGCCTAGTCCAGAAGCCGACTTTGGCAATATCTTTAACCCACTAGCCGTACCAGATTTTAGCGATTATGAGTTCGCAACTAATTACTCTGTCGACCCTTATGAGCATGAAGCTGGCCGTGTATGTTTTGAATACCAAGCCTTTGGGGGTTCAAGCTATTACGACTACGGCGACAGCTACGATGATTTTAACTTTGAATATGACTTTGAAACGCCAAGCGCTGGCGATGATTACGGTGAGTTAGAAGATTTATTTAGTGACCCAGCTGTTTTAGAAGAACTTAATTCTCAGCTGCAGTAAGTTCATCTAGCACATACGATCAGCAATTTGTATACTAGTTAGTAAGCACCCCTAAACACTAGTCCGTATAATTTTTTGTATGGTTGGGTTTTTCATGAGGCAATTAAAGGAAAGAGCTTGAATTAAGCATGAGTCAGATATCAAACGACGATGTACGCTACGTAGCAGCTTTAAGTAAGCTAGACTTAACGGACGAAGAAGTCGAAACCTACAAAACGGAACTTTCAACTATTTTAGGCTATGTCGATAAATTGCAAGAAATCGATACCGACGGCGTTGAGCCAACAGCTCAAGTAACGGGGCTGGTAAATGTGTTCAGACCAGATGAGGTTGCGCTTGAACAAACTGCGCAATCCGAACTGCTTAAGAATGTTCCCGCAAAAGACGCAGATGGTCATATTCAGGTGCGGAGAGTTTTATAATTATGGATCAGTGGAAATCTATACAGGACTTACGCGACGATGTTGTTTCTAAAAAACAAACAGCCACCCAGCTGGTTGAACGCGCACTAGAGTATGCCCATAAAGACAGCACCGACAGTTTACTAGAAATACTGGACGACTACGCACGTGAACGGGCAAAAGACATAGACCAGCAGGTAGAGAAGGGAACTTTTAGCGGTAAATTAGCCGGTGTACCCTTTGTTGCTAAGGATAACTTTTTAACATTTGCTGGCAAAACACGTGCCGCTAGTAATATTTTGGCTAACTTTGAAGCGCCGTATCAATCCACGGCAATCAGCAAGCTTGAAGCTGAAGGTGCGATTCTTATTGCCAAGGCAAATATGGATGCCTTTGCTCACGGGTCATCTACTGAAAATAGCGATTTTAAAATAACTAAAAACCCCCACGATGAAAGTCGAGTTCCGGGTGGATCGTCAGGAGGCCCTGCAGCTTCTGTTGCAGCTGGTATTGTGCCGTTTGCGCTTGGTACCGACACTGGTGGTTCAATCCGTCAGCCAGCTAGCTATAGTGGTGTTTTTGGGCACAAGCCAACCTATGGCTTGGTGTCTCGCTACGGTGTTATTGCCATGGCTAGTTCTACTGACACTATTGGACCACTAACGAATAGCGTCGAAGACGGCGCACTGGTATTGGATATTATTGCCGGAAAAGACAGCAGTGACAGTACCACAATTGATCGTTCAGCTAAATCGTATACTCAATTTGAAACAAAACCACTAAAAGTTGGTGTTATAAAACAGCATTTAGCCGAAGGCGTTGACGAGGCTGTTAAGCAGTCTGTACAAGAAGCAGTCGATGCCCTAAAAGTCGTCGGTGCAGAAATTACCGAGGTTGACCTGCCGATCAATGACGCAGTGTTGGCCTGTTACTACACTATTGTACCGGCAGAAATTAGTTCCAATTTGTCGCGATATGATGGCATTCGCTTTGGCCATTCTAATCAGCAAGCAAGCGACCTTGATGCCGTATATCGTTCGTCGCGGAGTGTTGGTTTTGGCAAGGAAGCTAAACGCAGAATAATGATCGGCAATTATGTGTTGTCGAGCGGCTATTACGATGCCTATTACAAGAAAGCTCAGCAAGTTAGGACCTTGATTATTGAGCAATACAATACGGCGTTTAAAGATGTCGACGTACTTGTTGGCCCAGTCGCACCGGCTCCGGCCTTTAAAATTGGCGAAAATGAAGATCCTTTAGCAATGTATTTAGTAGATATTATGACCGTAGGCCCAAGTTTGGCTGGTTTGCCAGCGGCATCGGTGCCAATTAAAGCAGTCAACGGCCTGCCGGTTGGTCTTCATGTGATTGGCGCTCAGCGCAACGACGCAGTTGTGCTGAGTGTGGCGAAGCAGGTTGAACAGGGAGTTTCTGAATGATAATTACCGACGACATCCGCAAAAAGTACGTGCCGACTATTGGAATCGAATGCCATGTACAGCTAAAAACCAAAACCAAATTGTTTGCGCCAGTTAGTAACGAAGCGCGAGAAGCAGAACCCAACACCTTAGTAAGTCCACTGTGCTTTGGTTTACCAGGCACATTACCAGTACTTAATGAATTTGCAGTAGAGCTCGCTATTAAAGCTGGTCTGGCCATGAACGGTGAAATAGCCAGTTTTATGAAGTTTGATCGAAAACAATATTTTTATCCTGACCTACCCAAAGGCTACCAAATAACCCAGTTTGATAAACCAATTATTACCTCTGGTTGGTTGGATGTGCCGCAGTTGGATGGTAGCCAAAAACGGGTAGAGATAGAGCGTGCCCATATGGAGGAAGACGCTGGTAAGTCTACTCACCCCGAGGGAAGCGACTTTTCGTTAGTTGATTTGAACCGAGCCGGGACACCGTTACTCGAAATAGTTAGCAAGCCAGACATGCATTCAGCGGCGGAAGCCCGTGCCTATGCACACGAATTATTCCTTGCAATGAAATACGCTGATGTTAGTGAAGCGGATTTGTACCACGGTAATATGCGCTTTGACGTGAATGTGAGTATTGCTCCAGTTGGCTCAACCGAGCTCGGCACGCGTAGCGAAACTAAAAACCTCAACTCATTTAAAAGCATTGAGCGAGCAACGTTATATGAAATTGATCGACAAATCGAACTATTAGAAAAAGGTAAGCAAGTTGTTCAAGAAACACGTGGCTGGAACGACGCAAAACAAATAACCACCAGTCAACGAAGTAAGGAAAATGCTCACGACTATCGATATTTCCCCGAACCAGACCTTCCGCCAGTTGAGATTACTGGCGACCAAGTGCAGGCAGTTAAGAAAACATTGCCGCAGCTACCAGTCGATATTCGCACTAAGCTGCAAAAGCTTGGCATTGACAGCCAACAAATTGCGATTCTGCTTGAGGAAAAGCGTTTTGTAGACATAGTGCTGGCTGTCGATAAAAAGCACATTAAAAAGGCCGTGAACTGGATAACCAGCGACGTTCAGGCCGTGGTTAATGACGGTGAATTCGATTGGGCTACCTTTACTCTTACCTCTGACGACCTCAACCAGCTTGCGATAATGGTCGCCGATGGCAAATTAAGCTCAACTGGCGCTAAAGAAGTGTTACTGGAATTAATTACATCGACTACGCCCGCAGAGGCAATTGCAACCGACAAAAAACTCATTCAAGAATCTGACGAAGGGGCAATTGAAGCTATTGTAGATTCTGTTATTGCAGCCAATTCCAGTGCTGCCGAGGACGTCAAGAACGGTGAAATGAAAGCTATCGGCTTCTTAGTAGGCCAAGTAATGAAACAGTCCAAAGGGAAAGCCAATCCACAAATCGTAAACAAGTTATTAAAAGAAAAACTACAGTCTTAACTTTAGCTATACAGTGGTTCGTAGTATGATAAGGCTATGTCAGCAGAAGAAATTTTATTAATCATACTGAGTGTCGTCTTACTTGTATTGTTGGTGATGATGATCACAGTGACTATAGTTGTATTTAAAATTATCAAAAGAATCCAACATGTAGCTGAAAGTGCGGAAGAAACAGTCAGCAATCTAAGTCGTGCCAGCAAAATTATGAAAAATGCTGCTACGCCGAGCGCTATTACTACAATTCTAAGTTCGTTTTATAACAATTTTATTAAAAAGAGTACTAAGTCTAAGAAGAAAGGCAGTAAATAACTATGAGCAAAGAAACTAAAAAAGCAGGATTATTTGGAGCGATTTTTGGAGCAATAGCTGGTGTGGTAGCCGGTGTATTTGCCCTCGCACCGAAGAGTGCAAAAGAAAATCGTGATGACGTTAAGAAAAAAGCCGAAGAACTAAAGAAAGACGTTCAGACTAATTTAGAGAACATAGAAAAAGACCTAACAGCCCAATTCGAAAAGGTTGAAGCAGAATATAAAAAAGCTCGCGGCAAGTCACGCGAAGAATGGACCGAGTGGAAGAAAAAAGCCGAAGACATGATTGCCACCGTAGAAAAAACCATTAAAGGTGATGATGAAAAAGAAGCCGACAGTTTAGCTGACAAAGCAAAGAGCTTTATGAAAGAAGTTGAAGAGAAACTTTCAGAAAAGAAAAAATAGGTGAGCACGCAAAAACAAAAACCAGAGATTAAAACCAGTGATTACGAGCGTATTGGACGCTCAATGGAGTCTGTGGTACTACACGGCTATGCTAACCGCCGTCGTTTGTTTACCACAAATTTCTTGCGAGGATTATTTTTTGGCATGGGCAGTGCGCTAGGAGCGACTATCCTATTAGCACTACTCATTTTTATTTTGAGTTTGTTTAGTGAAGTACCCCTGATTGGGAGGTTCTTTGAGAACATTCAAACTACGGTAGAAGACGCACAGACAGTTCGTTAATTTCACAACCCAGAGAACAGGGTTTGCGTGATAAAATTAAGCAATATGTCGGCATCTGTTTCTTCAAAAAAATCTACTTCAACGACCATTAAGCCGGTCGATTTTGTTCATTTACATAATCATACACATCATTCATTACTTGATGGACTTCAAAAAATAAAACCGATGGTTCAGCGAGTTAAAGAACTGGGTATGAATTCGGTTGCTGTTACCGACCATGGTACTTTGTCTGGCACAATAGATTTTTATAAGGCCGCTCAAGATATTGGCGTTAAGCCGATTATTGGAATTGAAGCCTATGTAGCGAATCGTAAACACACTGACAAAGATCCACAAAAAGATCGCAGCCGGTACCACATGCTGCTGTTTGCAATGAACAATATTGGCTACAGAAACCTCATGAAACTGTCGAGTATTGCTAATCTTGATGGCTATTATTACAAGCCGAGAATTGATCGAGATCTTCTGAAAAAATATAACGAGGGTATTATTGCAACCAGTGGTTGTATCGGTGGTGAGATTGGCGAAATGTTCCGCTATGACCAAGACGATAAGGCCGAAGAAGCTGCCCGATGGTATTTAGAAGTATTTGGTGATCGATTTTATTTTGAAATCCAAGATCACGGCTTAGAGTGGGACGAGCAAAAAAAAGTTAACGACAAAGTAATGGCTTTAGCTGACAAGCTTAACGCCCCTCTCGTACTTACTGGCGACGCTCACTATCGGCTTAAAGAAGATCAAGACGCTCATGAAATTCTTTTATGTGTTCAAACGGGTTCTAATTTAGATGACCCAGATCGATTTAGCCTTAAAGACACTGATTTGCATCTAAAGGACCCGAAAGAAATTATTGAACGCTGGGGTGAATTACGACCCGACGCTATAACAAACACTGCCAAGCTCGCTGAGCGCTGTGATGTAACCATAAAACTTGGCGATATATTAATTCCAAAATTTGATGTACCGAAAGGTTTTAGCGAGAAATCATATCTCCACCAAAAGACGTACCAAGGTTTAGCGTGGCGGTATGCGGGTGTTGAAAAAACAAAAGCAGCAACCCTTAAGACTGCCGAAGCAAAAAAATTACTTGAACCGAAGATTCTAGAGCGAGCCGAATATGAACTTGGGATTATCGGTAATATGGGCTTTGACGGGTACTTTTTAATTGTCGCCGATTTTATATATTGGGGGAAAGACCAAGGTATAGTTTTTGGGCCGGGACGCGGTAGCGCTGCTGGATCGATTGTTGCCTACGGCATGGAAATTACTGATTTAGATCCAATAAAGTACGACTTACTGTTTGAGCGTTTTTTGAATCCTGATCGTATATCGATGCCAGATATCGATATCGACATTCAAGACAACCGCCGCGATGAGGTTATTCAATATTGTGTTGATAAATACGGTCAAGATCGGGTTGCTCATATTGTTACTTTTGGCAAGATGGCCGCGCGAAACGCTATTCGAGACGTCGCTCGTGTTTTAAATATTCCATATGCCGAAGCTGACCGAATTGCAAAAATGGTGCCACCGCCAATCCAAGGAAGACATATCCCACTGGAAGTCTCTATTAAAGATGACCCTTCACTAAAAGCCGAATATGAGACAAATCAACAGAGTAAACGGATTATCGATTTGGCTATACGGCTCGAAGGGACGATTCGGTCGCACGGTGTGCATGCAGCTGGTGTAGTCATCGCACCAGATGAAATAACAAACTACACTCCGCTTGAAATGGCGCAAAAAGGAGTTGTTACCACGCAGTATCCAATGAACCCAGTCGAAGAACTAGGTTTGCTGAAAATGGATTTTCTTGGGTTATCAAACCTGACTATTATTAATAACGCGCTTAGGATAATTCGCAAAGTCTATAACACCGACATAGACATAAGTACGCTAGAACTTGATGATATTAAGACATATGAATTGCTTGGAAATGGTATGACAACTGGGGTTTTTCAATTAGAGTCTGCCGGCATGAAGCGCTATCTCAAACAGCTTAAACCAACCGTCTTCGATGACATTATTGCTATGGCAGCATTGTATCGCCCCGGTCCGCTTACGGCTGGACTAACAGATTCGTTTGTAAAACGAAAAAATGGCAAAGAAAAAGTCTCGTTTCCGCATGAAAAAATGAAAGAAACACTCGGTAACACTTTTGGAGTACTAGTCTACCAAGAGCAAGTTATGGAGATATCTAAGAACGTCTGTGGCTTTACAGGCGGCGAAGCCGATACCTTGCGTAAAGCGATTGGTAAGAAAAAGCGTGATGTCATGGAGAAAATGAAGGTGAAGTTTATCGACGGTGGCGTTGATCATGGCGGTGTCGATAGATCGATCATGGTGAAGTTTTGGGACGACTTAATGGGTTTTGCCGACTACGCCTTTAATAAATCACACTCAGCCTGCTATGCCTTAATTGCGTACCAAACGGCCTACTTAAAGGCTCACTACCCAGCAGCATTTATGGCCGCTTTAATGACAAGCGATTTTGATGACACCGACCGCTTAAGTATTGAAATTTCTGAATGTAAAAAATTAGGGCTAGAGGTTGTTGCACCTGACGTCAATGAGTCATTCGTGGAATTTGCAGTAGTACCAAATAGTAAAAAAATTCGCTATGGCATGTCTGCTATTAAAAATGTCGGACGAGGCGCAGTTGAAGAAATTCTTAGAGCCCGCCAAGATGGAAAGTTTTCTTCTATAGAAGATTTTGCGTCACGAGTAAGCCCACGGATAGTAAATAAAAAAGCTTGGGAAAGCCTTATTAAAGCCGGTGCATTCGACGAACTAGAGCCAAGCCGAGGGAAGTTGCTTTTAAATATGGAAACAATTTTATCGTTTTCTCAGAAACTTCACAAAGAAGCACTCAGTGGGCAAGAGGATTTGTTCGGTGGCAGCCTTGCTCCAGAAATTAATCCAGTACTGCAACTCGATGCACCTGCCTCTGACGTGGCTGAATCAGAGAAATTACAATGGGAAAAAGAGCTGCTTGGGATCTATTTGTCGTCGCACCCACTCGACCCATTTGAAAAATACTTAGACGAACAAACCATGCCGCTTGGGCAACTGAATGAAGGTCACGACAACAAATCTGCTTCGGTTGGCGGAGTGCTTACCACCGTTCGCGAGATAACCACCAAAAAGGGTAGCAAAATGGCTTTTGTAGGACTTGAAGATAAAACAGGTTCAATTGAACTGGTTGTTTTTCCCGGTGCGTACGAGGGCAACGAAGAGATTTGGCAGCCCGACACAGTCATACATGCTCAAGGTAAATTTAATGCAAAAGATCGAAACGGCAACATCAGCGAACTTAAAGTACTGGTTGATGAGGTAATTGAGCTCGATAAAGCAACTGCTGATGCGTATACGGCAACAGGCAAGAAAAAGCGTTTACCTAAGGCTACGCCCATTAAAGACGATCAAATTGAAACCATGCCGGCAAAGAAAGTATTTATTAAACTAACTAACCCAGACAATTCGGACGAAGAGCTCAAGCAATTGCGCGGTCTGGTTGGCGACTACAAGGGACAGAACGAAATTATCGTAGTGATTGATAGAGATTCGCGTCAAGCGGTTCGTCTTCCATTCAAGGTTGACGCAGACTCAGATGACTTTTTGCAGCAGCTTGTCAGCTTGTTCGGTGCAGCAAACGTTATAGCCAAATAAAAAAAACCGCCAGTGGTTAGCTGGCGGTTTAAGTAATTAATTTTTATTTTATTCGGTTTCTTCTTCTCGGCGAGATAGCAAGAAGTAGAGAATACCAACAATACCTGCAAGAGCGAGCAACCACAGCACGTTAAAGTCGTCGTCTGTGTCAGACAAAACATCTTCTTCACCGTCGTTGTTGTCGGTGCTACCGTCTGGGTTGTCAGGGTTGCTGTTAGGGTCGTTAGGATCAGTACCAGCTGCTTCTTCGGCTGCGTCACTAAAGCCGTCACCGTCGGTGTCTACAGCTTCGTCAGTGACGATTTGGCCTGTACTACCGGTTCCGGCGCTGCTTGAAACAACGTGACCATTGCCGTCACTAGATGATCCAGAAGGAACTGCTACCCAGTTAAGGACAAAGTCGTCGAAGTTAACATTGCCTACGTTGTCGGTAGCAGTTAGGCGAATGACATACTCGCCAACAGTATCTGCAACCATGGTAGTGCTTAGGCTGTTAGCATTGCTAAAGTCTACGTTACCAGGGCCACTTACGACGCTCCATTGAACAGATCGTAGGCCACTGCCATTGTCGCTTGCTTGGCCAGTTCGTACGAATGGAACACATTCTTCAAGATCAGGCCCAGCGTTTACGCTTGGGGCTTGTTTGTCCCACACAACGTTATTTGCAAAGGCGCTTGATTCTTCATTTCCGGCAGTGTCGACGCCGGCAACTTTGAAGTCAAACACTTCTTCACCAACATAGAAAGGTGCTTCAGTTAGTGGATTCCATACAGCGAACCAGAATGAAATATCGTAATCATCCAATTCGATTTCATCTACTGAGTCGACTGCGCTAGCATCCACTGGTTCGGCGTCTTCGGAGGTGAGCATTTCTAGAATTTCATCAACTACAGCTTCACATTCTTCTGGGATTTCCTCGCTGTGCACTGCAGCTTCTTTAACAAAACTAAAGTCATCGCTAGTGCCTGATTCACGAGCGTAGATATTGATATGACTTAGCTCATGGTTGTCGGCAGTGAAACCGGCAATACAAATCGGTGAAGTCCAGATACTGTCGTCAAGTGGGGAGAATAGCTCTTCGTAGGTTTCTGGCGCGGTGTTGTCTACGAAAATTCGAACTGAGTCAGCATCTTCATTGGTTGCTTGATCTTCAGCTTCAATTTCGATGTCGTAGTAGCCATCTGCAAGTAGTGTGCTGTCAAAGCTAAACACCGTTTGGTCAGTAAAGCTTGTTTGGGTGTAGTCGCCACTGGCAGGAACCTGCCCTGGGCCTGCTACGACTGTGCCTGAGAGGTCTTTAAGCTCAGCTGAATAGGTAAACATATTGTCGTCGGTAATGCTGGCTACGACGTCGACAGTACCGTTTACGGCTTCGCCGTCGGCTGGGCTGCTAATTGTAACCACAGGAGCTTGAGTGTTGACAATAGTAACAATAATCGCGGTCGATTCAACATTGTTTCCACCGTCAGTTGCTCGTGCCAGGAATCGGTATGAACCGTCGGCAAGCGTGCCGCTTGGAGTAGCCGAGAATTCTTCGGTAAGTTCATTATCGAACGATCCATCGGTAGCAGTTGCTGCGGTCCAGTCTTGAATTACATTGGTTGCATCGTCGGCATCTTCGATTCTGAATTCAACCAGGCTAATACCAGATAAGTCATCGGTGGCTTCGCCATTCAAGGTTGGTTGGTCGTCGTTAATGTAGACTTCACCAGTGCCATCATCCCAGCTTGAAACTGGTTCTAGGCTATCGGTAGCAATCGTAACTGGGGTTACTGTATCGGACTTTGCGTTTCCAGCATTGTCGTGGGCACGGGCTACGATGTCGTACGTACCTACTGGAACGTCGTTCACGCCGTCATTAATTTGAATAGTAAAATCGTCAGTAGATGGGTACACGTTAAAGGTGCGAACTGGTGATCCTCCACCTGCTGTGCCTTCTGCAAAGAAGCGAATTGCAACTCGTTCAATACCGCTGTCTGGGTCTGTAGCTGTACCGCTTACAGTAAATTCGTTGTACACCGTAGTGCCAGCGATTGGGTCGTCAATGTTTACAACAGGGTCAAGAAGATCGCTCGCTGCGCCAGCTGTGCCAAAGTTTGGTCCTGTGGCTTCGTATTGATTGATGGTGTCATTAACGATTGTTCCGTCTTCGTGTACTACAGCTGATTGGCCTGGCTCAGTGTTTCCGGTAGCAGAATCAGTACCGGTAAATGTAACCTGATCTATTTCAGTAGCACCATTTAGAAGCGTAATTGTGTCACCACGAGCGTTATTTAGTTGAAGTAAGCTGTTTTCTAAGTCACAACTAACCGCTGCTGTTGAAGTGGTTCCTCGACATACAACGAAGTAGTCATTAGCTGGTATCGTTCCAGATAACGCAAAGCTGCCTCCGTCTTGTTCAGTCAATGTCCAGCCAGTGAGATCTATAGGTGTATCGAGATTGTTTTTTAATTCAATCCATTCACCATTACCGTCACTAATGGTTGCTGAGTTCGCCATAAACTCGCTTACGCGGACATCACCGGGTGCTGCCCAAACATCAGCTGGAATTAATGAAACCCAACTAAACGCCAGCAGAAAAGCAGCCGTTAATTGCGTAAATGTTATAAAACGTGTCTTTGTTTTTTGTAGCTGGTCAGCAAACTGTCCAGTCATACCTACCTCCTTAAATAATAGAATTACCGCCACCCTGTATATAGCCAACTACCCCAAATAGGTTCTTGGATTCCTTAAATAATTACACCAACTTGTATAAATTTCAATGCCAGTGTGAAATAAAATTCTCAACATTATTGGCCAGAGTAAAATGTTTGTCTCTTGTCAAAGTGTTCATGCTATATTTATTTCAATGAGCGCAATTGCAACACGAGGCTTTGGCTATAAGGCACATACATATTTTATTGCCAGCCGTCGCAACGACTATCGACCAAACGCACTAAGGAACCCCATACTACTTGTGTTGTATTGCGTCGTAGCAGCATTGCTTGTAATTACTAGTGTAGTTCGACAAGAAGTTCGTAGCTCTTCACAGCCCAGCGTTTCGTCTATTGAAAATCGTCTGGTTGGGTCAATTAATGTGACACGAGGCAGCTTAGACATGCAGCCTCTGTCGCTGAATACACAATTAAGTAAGGCGGCCGTAGCAAAGCAGTTGCACATGGCAGAGCAAGACTATTGGAGTCACACTTCGCCAGACGGCACTGAGCCATGGGACTTTGTGCGGTCCTACAACGTTACCTATGCCAAAGCGGCCGAAACATTGGCGCGTGGCTTTACCGAGCCAGAAGCAGTTGTGACCGGTTGGCTGAATAGTCCAAGCCACAGAGAGGCATTGCTTGAGCCAAGCTATAGCCAGATTGGACTGTCTATAACCGAAGGTGAGCAGGGTTATGATGCAGTGGCGTTATTTATTCAGCCGGTATCAACAATCGCTGCAACCAGCGGCGTTCTTAGTGACACAACCGAAAATTCTGCCCAAAAAGTATTGGCTTTTGATTCGCCGCAACTGTCACGTATTGCTACGGTGGTGCCGCAGTCGCTGATATATATTGTCGCCGGTCTTAGCGTCATAAATCTGGGCTTGCTGATCATGATGTTATTCACGCAACATAAAGTTCCAGTAGCACAACACATTCGCAAACCATTCCACGAACACCCTGAGGTTCATATGGTGCTTCATGTAGCAATTATTGGTCTACTGAGCAGTACGTTACTGTAAATTAAATAGTGCAATGCCAGCTGCAACAGACACGTTCAATGACTCTTTGTTTTTTGAGTGAGGAATTTCAATAATATGCTGACAGGCTGATAATTCTTGGTCATTAAGCCCCGTAACCTCACGGCCCAGTACTAACAGCCACGGCTTAGAAGTATTGTGGCGGTACGAAGTAAGTGGAATGGAGCGAGGGTCTTGTTCTAGGCCTAGCACGGTGTAGTCATCGCTCAGCGCATGCAGGCTGTCTACGATATCTGCCACAGGCACGAACGTTACGTGGTCGAGCGCTCCAAGTGCCGTCTTGGCGATTTTACGTGTCGTACTCTTTTGAATGTGAGGGAGGCGCGCATCATTGGTAATAGTAGGGTATGGAGTTTCCGGTCCTACAAATATTGTCTTTACATTAAACGCTGCTGCCGATCGAGCAATTGCCCCCACATTGAGAGCACTTCTGATATTACAAAGAAATAATGCGTTGTTTTTCATAATAAACTATTGCTTGGGGTGAACTGATGTGATAATGTAGCTCTCGTTATGCATAGTCTTATTCAAGCAGTTGAAGCTAAACACCGCAAGGCACAGATCCCACAAGTTAAGAGTGGCGATATTGTTCGTGTTCACCAAGAAATTGTTGAAAACGAAAAGAAACGAACCCAGGTTTTTGAAGGGCTAGTAATTCGAGTTAAACGAAAAAACTCTTTAACTAGTTCTGCAACAGTTCGAAGAATTGCAAGCGGCGTTGGCGTAGAAAAGACTTTTATGTTGAATTCCCCAAGTATTACTAAAATCGAGATTGTTCGTCGGTCTAAGGTTCGACGTAATTACTTAAGTTACATGCGTGAACGAACTGGTAAATCTGCTCGATTAGGCGCGATTGATTTTGACAAAGTTGCTGTTAACGAAGCGAGTAACGACCCGCTCGTTCCAGCAGATGAAATCACCAAAGAAGCTGAAGAAGTTCTATCGGACGAGACGCCAACCGAAGAACTAAAAACAGAAACCTCTGAAGAAAATCCAGAAGCAAAAGAAGACACTCCAAAAGCTGAAGCAACAGCTGACGCTGACAAAGATTCAAACTAGTATTTTTTATACACGCAAACGAGCCCATCTATTCTAGACTACATCTCCAGCTAGCATGGTAGTGCAAAAGCCTATATTCTTTTTACATGTTAATCGCAGGATTTGATGAAGTCGGACGAGGGGCGTGGGCTGGGCCGTTGTGTGTAGTTGGTGTTGTCTTAAAAGACGGTGAGCTTACAGATATTCGTGATTCAAAATTCTATAGTCAAACAAAGCGGATAAAGCTATTCGGTGATGTTGTTAAACAAGCAGCGCAAATTTCGATCAGCTGGCAAAGTAGTAAAAAAATCGACACACACGGATTGGGCTCGTGTTTATCAGCGGCATTTAATGAATGCGCACAGCAGCTCACTGCTGAAGTCTATATAGTTGATGGGGCTGTGAATTATTTAGATATTGATTGTAGTCTTAGCATGCCCAAAGCTGATGATAATTATCCGGCAGTTGCTGCTGCATCAATAATTGCAAAGGTTTTACGCGATTCGTACATGCATCAACTAGCTTTGCTTGATGATCGGTTTGGCTTTGAAAAGCATGTCGGTTATGGCACAAAAGATCATCGATTAAGTTTGGCTGAATATGGGCCAACGTCCTTTCACCGTCTAAGTTTTAAAGGAGTGCAGTGAGCACTCTCATAGGCCAAGAGGCTGAGGAATCAGCTGCTCAATGGTTGCAACACACAAAAAAATGGAAACTTGTTGAAACAAATTGGAAGCTTCCGAGCGTCGAAATTGACGTAATTATGAAATACAAAAAGTCACTTCACTTTATTGAAGTGAAGTATCGAAGCAGCCTTTACAGTGGTGACGGTTTTAGCGCAGTCACCATAGGCAAATTTAATAGGCTAAAACGTGGCGCGCAGCTGTACCTAGCTGAATATCCGTGGAAAGGCACGGTACAAATTGATGTCGTTGCAGTGACCGGTCAGCTCGGTGCTTTAAATTTTGAACTTATTGAGAATGTTACTGTTTAGTCAGCCAGTTTTTTACAGCTTCGGAGTCTCGTTTCTTCCAGGCTGACTTATATTCGATTTTTTCAATAACTTGTTCGATCGAGCGACCTATACCGTCGGTGTTTTTATCAGCAAAAAAGTCCTTGATTTCTTCAATTCTTGACTGGTCTTTAAAGAAGCCAAGAATCGCTACAAAATAACTGTAAATATGTCCTGCAGAATAATTGCTTTCTATCCAAACCCAGTTTTGTTTGTACCATTCCCAAAATGCCTGTTGGGCTTTGGTGTTGCGCATTAAACCGGCTGCCCAGCTAATAGTGTCTTGTAGTCGAACATGTTCCGACTGGATTGCATCGATAGTTTGATGAATTAGCTCCGGTTCCCTGAACTCAGTCAGCGCTCGAGCCCAACGATTTTTTTGCTCCTGCAGATCTTCTTGCAAATAATTATTCCAAAAAATCTTATATAAATCTTTATCACCATATTTAGCTTTGTGGCCATAAATTAATCCCCGAAGATTTGGCGCAGTGGTATCGCTGTTATATATAGATTCAACTTGTTTACGTGCATCAAATAGGTCAAATCGGGTTGCTAGGGCAAGCACTACTGGGCGTACCAATTGGTCGTTTTCAGATTCACCTTTTGCTTCTTCCCAGCCCAGCTCATTGTATTTTTGCTCAATAAGCTGCTCTACGAGTCCTTTTAACAGGTGCTCGTTTTCCTCGCCGAGTAACGTGCTTCGAACTGAGTGAATCGTGGAACCTATAACTGACCATACCTGTGACTTATCTTCGTTAGCATAATTTTTTAATAGTTCCAGCACCTCAGTTGTAGGTTTTATGCCAGCAACGGCAAGTTCAGCCGCATCGTCTAAAATCCCTAAACGGTCAACTAATGGCAAGCGGTCTATTTGTTGCGATAGGGTTTCTTGAAGCTTTGGGGAGTAGTTCGTCCGGTAAAAGCCAGAATGACCACTATTAATTTTTAGAAAATTATCATTATATGGCAACTGTGTGCTTGTTGAGTTAAACACCGCTGTGCCGGTCTTGTAGCTATCGTTACTAAGAAGCGGCACCGGCCAGGTAACATTTTGTTTTGGTCGAGTTGAATTAAGTAAGAAATGTTCTTGAGCAAGCACTATATTAGCATTTGATTTAGTTACAGAAACAGCAGGAAAGCCCATAACTTCTGTCCATGGTTTCATGAATTCAGCAACATCAATATCAGTCTCGGTACTTAAACAATTCCATAAGTCATCGGTAGTAGCGTTGCCATATGCAAACTCTTTTAGGTATTTAGAAATACCAGCTTGGAAGTTGGCAGCCCCAATATACTGATTAAGCATACGAATGATCGATGCTCCTTTGCGGTAGGAAATTGCATCAAAAATTTCGCTAATGTCTTTAGGGTTTTCAACTGGTACTCGTATTGGGTGAGAATTGGTTAGGGCGTCTTCGCTGAGAGCATAGCTAGAGTCTTCGGCTACGAAGAAAGCCCAAACATCCCAGTTTGGGAACAGAGCGTCGACAGCCAACGCTGCCGCCCAGCTAGCAAATCCTTCGTTCAACCACAGGTCGTCCCACCACTGCATAGTGACTAAATTGCCAAACCACTGGTGGGCTAGTTCGTGACAGACTACCTCGGCAATATATTGTTTGTTTGATAGAGCAGTATTGGCTGGGTCATTAATGATGGCCGTTTCGCGGTAGGTGACCAAGCCCCAGTTTTCCATTGCGCCCGCTGCAAATTCTGGAATTGCCACTAAGTCAGATTTTGGTAGTGGGTATTCGACGCCAAAATACTCTTCAAAAAAGTCTAGACAATCAGCGGCGACATCAAGCGCGAACTGGGTGTGATCAATGGTGCGCGGCATCGAATAGGTGTTAACCTCAACCCCGCGTTTAGTAGTTTTTGATAATTTGGCGAAGTCGCCGACTGCAAAAGCTAATAGGTATGTTGACATAACGGGACTAGTAGCGAAAACCGTCCTAGACCCATCAGTAGAGTCGACTGGCATGTTGGATAAGTACGTAAGGTCGGACGGGCCAGTAATCGAAACATCAAAGGTGGCCTTTGCGGCCGGTTCGTCTACGCAGACAAACGCTTCTCGGGCATGGTGAGATTCAAATTGAGTGCTTAGAATAGTTTTTTTCTGTCCGTCTTCTTCGTAATGAGCAGGGTAAATACCATGCATAGTTGGAGTAACTGTAGCCGTTGCTATTGTTTTTATGGTTACTGCAGAATCTTTCGCTAATGGCTGCTTGAGTTTTATAACCAGTAAGTCCTCGGCAGTGTTAAAAGAATGTTCTTGTACTTCAATGGTGGTTTTACCAGCGGTAACTGTAAGAGTTGTGATATCAAGATCTTTGGCATGAAGCTCCAGCACATCGGTTTCTTTTTGGGCTGTTGCATCGATGGTTGAGTGAGATTCAAAGCTTGCTAGGTCGTCCGCTAAAATGAAGTGGACTGCATAATGATTTGGTTTGAGATGTTGGGTGAGTCGTTTTGTCATAAGTGGTTAGTATGAAAGAACAACGGCCGTAACTCAAGGTTGTTAAAACAACCCCATAAAGTTATAATGGTTGTAATATCCGGCCGGCAGGTCGGAATTTTACGTTTTAAGAGACTAAAAAGAAGGTGAATAAAGTATGAAAATAGAAGTTAAACAGCTTATAGCAGCGGTAAAAGTAATCGCAACAGAAAAGAACCTACCAGAAGAAGTGGTTCAAGATGCAATTGAGCAAGCATTGGCTGCTGCATACCGAAAAGATTTTGGCGATCGCGAGCAGGATGTAAAAGTTCAACTTAACCAAACTAAAGGTGAAGCAAAAGTTTTTGTAACCAAAACGGTTGTCGACGACGTCGAAAATGAATTTAGTGAAATTAACTTAGCAGATGCAAAAAAGATTAACGACACAATTGAAGTTGGCGGCGAAGTCGTTATTGAAGACACTCCAAAAGATTTTGGTCGGGTTGCTGCACAAACTGCAAAGCAGGTGTTATTGCAACGAATCCGAGAATCAGAGCGTGAAATTGTTGTCGACGAGTATGAAGACAAGATTGGAACCGTAATCAACGGTAGCGTCGCTCGTGTTGAGTCACGCTTGGTTCGTGTCGACCTTGGCAAAGCTCAAGGTATCTTGCCAATGAGTGAGCAAATCCGCGGCGAACACTATGGTGTTGGTCAGCGTATTAAAGTGTTTTTAAAAGATGTAGAACGTGAAAATCGTGGTCCGCAATTAATTTTGTCACGAGCAAACACTGAATTTATTAAATTCTTGTTTAGCAACGAAGTGCCAGAAATGGAAAACGGGGCGGTAGAAATTAAGGCAATTGCGCGAGAAGCAGGTGTTCGGACAAAACTAGCAGTATTTTCAACTGTTCCAGGCGTAGATGCCGTTGGTACATTTGTTGGTGGTCACGGTATCCGCGTTCAAGCTGTTATGAGTGAAATTGGTGACCAAGAAAAAATTGACATCATTGAATGGGAAGACGACCACAAAAGCTTTATCGTGAACGCCCTCGCGCCAACTCAAGTAACCAGCGTAGAACTTGACGAAACAAAGAAAAAAGCAATTGTTAAAGTGCCGCAAGACCAGCTGAGTATTGCTATCGGCAAGGGTGGTCAAAATGTACGCTTAGCAAGTAAATTAAGTGGTTATGAAATTGATGTGTCGGCTGATAATGCTACCGCCACCGAGCCAGAACAAAGCCCAGAAGCTAACAGCACCGAAGCGAAAGAAGCACCTACACAAGAGGAAGCATCGAAACCAAAAAAGAAGCTCGCCAGCAAAGCTGAGTTAGAGGAAAACCTGCTAGAAGCACTTGAAAGCCAAGATACTTAAGAGTCGAAAAAAATAGCAAAAAATACTAGCACTCTATAGACACGAGTGCTAGTTGGGTATACAATAAGTAGCGTAAATGAGGGTATAATTTAACTATGTCACTATACGATTTTTCCCACCTTCACGATCGCCTGACTGACAATGCCAAAAAAGGCCTAAATAATGCCGACATGATCGCACGAGGATTTGGGAGTAGCTACATTGGTACGGAGCATTTGTTGCTTGGTGTCTTGAATCAAAAATCATCAATAGCTTCTAAAATACTTCTAAATGCTGGAGTAACTTATGATCGCGCTAAATTAGCGCTTAATTTAACGCCAAAAAGCCTACTAACGAACGCTGCGATTAAAGGTTTAAGCGCCACCGCTAAACTTACGCTTAAAATGAGCTGGAATATAGCTCAAGAATTCAACCAAGAGTTTTGCGGCACTGAGCATATACTCTACAGCCTTATTATGCAAAAGGACTCACGAGCGGCGAAACTGTTAGAAGACATGAACATCGATGTAAAAACGCTCCAAGGCGAGCTTGATGATTACCTGCAGTCGCAGTCATACGAATTTGGTGGTGCAACCCAGCGAAAAATACGCAAGAAAAGCAAGGGATCTACCCTGAACTTTTTTGGCACTGACTTAACGGCGCAAGCGGAGGCCGACGAGCTTGATCCCATGATTGGTCGTTCAAAACAGCTCAAGCGAATAACCACAATTTTAGCCCGCCGCACCAAAAACAATCCAGTACTAATCGGCGAGCCTGGCGTAGGTAAAACTGCCATTGTAGAGGGTTTGGCGCAAAAAATCGTTAGAGAAGACGTGCCAGAAAGTTTAATTGACACACGGATCATTATGTTGGATCTGGCCGGCATGATCGCTGGCACCAAATATAGAGGTGAGTTTGAAGAGCGTCTTAAACGAGTCATGAAAGAAATCACGCAAGAGAAAAATGTAATCCTGTTTATTGACGAGATGCACTTACTGGTGGGCGCTGGAGCAGCAGAGGGAGCCATTGATGCTGGCAACATTCTAAAACCAGCCTTAGCGCGCGGAAAAATCCGCGTTATAGGTGCGACAACCTTGAATGAATACAATAAATATATTGAAGGCGACACCGCATTAGAGCGGCGGTTCCAGCCGGTTATAGTCCCTGAAGCCTCATTGGATGAAACCGAGGATATATTACGAGGTCTTAAGAAACACTACGAGGAATTCCATGGTGTTGAAATTAAAGAGGACGTTATTGAAAGTTCAGCACGACTAGCCAAACGCTATGTTGCTGATAGGTTTATGCCCGACAAAGCAATTGATTTGATCGATGAAGCCGCCGCGCATGCCCGCATAGAGCGAGGCAGTATTCCCGCTAAACAACGCTCGTTGCAGCGGTCCTTAAAGCTATCTAATCGTCGCATGCAAGAAGCAGCAGAAGAAGGCGACTATGAGCGAGCTCATATTCATAAAACACGAGCTGCCCAGTTGGTGGAGAAAATTGACGCGCTTCGGGCAGAAAACAACCGTAAAAACCGGGTGATCATAACGAGTGATGATATTGCCGAAGTGATTTCTGATACCACGGGTATTCCATTGAAAAAACTGATTAAGAGTGAAGTAAAACACCTAATTAATTTAGAAAAACAACTAGCCAAACGCGTGGTTGGACAAAAAGAAGCAATTGGCCATGTTGCCAAAGCCATCCGTCGTAACCGATCGGGCATTTCTGACAAGCGACGCCCAATTGGATCGTTTGTGTTTATGGGGCCATCAGGTGTTGGTAAGACAGAGTTAGCCCGTGCACTAGCCGTAGAGCTTTTCGACAGCGAAGATGCTCTGATTAAAGTGGACATGAGCGAATTTAGCGAAAAACACACAGTGTCACGGTTGGTTGGAGCACCAGCTGGATATGTTGGCTATGGTGAGGGAGGGCAATTGACAGAAGCCGTTCGTCGCAAGCCATACAGTTTAATTTTGCTAGATGAAATCGAAAAAGCCCACACTGAAGTATTCAATATCCTCTTGCAGATCCTTGAAGATGGTCGTTTAACAGACGCAAAAGGTAAGTCGGTAGATTTTTCAAATACGCTTATTATCATGACTAGCAATGTTGGCGCCGTTCAACTTAAAAAAGAGGCTACGCTAGGCTTTCGGATTCAGAATAAAGACGAAGAAAAAGAGCTAGAAGAAGTACACGCCAAAACAACCGAAAAAGTCTTAGCTGATCTGAAAAGCTACATGCGTCCAGAGCTTATAAACCGTATAGACAAAATTGTCGTATTTAAAGCGTTAACCAAAAAACAAGCTCGCAAGATTCTCGACATTCAACTCGAAGAACTAGCTGAAAGACTCGGAGAGCAAAGCATAGGCTTAGCTGTGAGTGCGAAGGCTAAACGTAAGATTTTAGAAAAAGGCTACGACGCGGCTCACGGTGTGCGGCCACTGAGACGGGCAATTCAGGATATGATTGAGGATGCGTTAGCAACAAAAATCTTACTCGGCTCATTTAAGCCCGGCGAAGTCGTGTCAGTAGATGTTGCAAAAAAAGAACTAACCTTCACTGCCAGTAAAGAATAATCTGCGCTATACTAGCAGGTAATGGATCAAGTTAAAAAAGTACTAAAATATGGTGCGCTGTTTAGCTTCTTTGGATTTTTCCTATATGTAATGTTTAATCCCGTGCAAGTTAGATATGCGGTTTTTGATTGGTATCGACGCAATAACTTCGAGCCAACACAAGAAATTCAAGTCATTACAGATCGAATTCAGTTAACTGAAGCGGGTGAAAGCTTGTTTTATGCTACCCAACCGCAATTAATTACAGCCAGTGTTTTCTCGGACTTTTGTCCCTCAGCCGAAGAGTCAAATGTTTTAGGATGCTACAACCGTGACTTAACGTACATCCTAGATGTAAGTGAGCAAAGCTTAGAGCGGGTAGAAGACGTTACAGCAGTCCATGAATTACTACATGCAGTGTGGGCGCGACTTGATACAGAGGGCAAAGAAGAACTTGCAGATCGGCTAACTACTGTTTTTGAACAAACCAACGACGAACGATTGATTGAATTAATTCAAAGCTATCGGGCTTCTGACACCGGGGAGGACCCATTGTATATTGCGAACGAACTTCATTCCATTCTTGGGACAGAAGTAAGCGAACTTAATCCAGAGCTCGAGGAGCATTACGCACAGTTCTTGAATGACCGACAGGCAGTCGTAGACTTGTTTAATTCGTATAACGGCGAGTTTGAACGACGCGAGTCACGAATAGAAGAGTTACAGTCGAATATGGAGCAACTGCGAACCGATATTGATGAAGGAAATGCAACTATTGATGAGCTGAATCGTCAAAACGAAGACTTAGTTGCACGAATTAATAATTTGCGGGCTGCAGGCAAAGTTCAAGAGTCTAACGCGCTCGTACCCCAGCAAAACGCTTTAGTAGCTCGAATTCGGCTAGAGGTTAACAACGTCAATGAATTAATTGCCGAATTTAATAAAAGCGTAGAAGAAAACAACAACCTTGCCATTGAGCTGAACCAGCTAGTGGAATCGTTGGATTCTCGGGCTCAACAGTAATGGCTAAGTCAACCACTGCCTATGTCTGCGATTCGTGTGGCGACAGTTTTTCGCGGTGGTCTGGGAAGTGTTTGTCGTGCGGCGAATGGAATACGCTGAAGGAATTTAAAACCGCTCAAACTCATGCTAGCGGCGCAAAACGTTCGGTTGCAAAACTTGATCCCCAGAAAATTTCCAGTCATATTCAATCTTCTAAACAACGGCGCAAGGTTGGCATTGGTCCATTAGACGAAGTGCTTGGGGGTGGTTTGGTAAGTGGATCGGTGGTGTTGCTGGCTGGTGAACCGGGCATTGGTAAGTCAACCATTTTAATGCAGGTAAGTGGATTGCTGTCTAAGCAAGCCAAAGTCTTGTATATCAGCGCCGAAGAGTCAGCTGAGCAGGTTAGCCTGCGGGCAAAACGACTTGGCTACGATAACTCCGAGGTCTTGTTAGCATCCGAAACTAGCAGTGATGTAATAGCCGAAACGATTGCAGCCGGTACCTACGACGTTGTTATTGTTGATTCAATCCAAACTATTAGTGTCGATCGGTTACAGTCCAGCAGCGGAACTGCTAGCCAAATAACACAGTCGGCTCAACTGCTTACCCGAGTCGCTAAGCGAACCGATACAACCTTAATTATTGTTGGCCACGTCACTAAAGAAGGCACCATCGCCGGACCAAAACTTCTAGAACACCTAGTTGATGTTGTCTTAAACATTGAAGGCGATCGATTTGGCGGTTTTAAGGTGCTTCGAAGTGTAAAAAATAGATTCGGCTCAACTAACGAAATCGGCTTATTCGAAATGCAAAACGAAGGTTTAATACCGATCGAGAACCCCTCAGCAGCCCTGCTAAACGAGCGACAAGCAGGTGATGGCTCGGTCGTTCTGGCAACAATGGAAGGCACGCGTCCGCTGCTTGTGGAGGTTCAAGCATTAGTTAATACGACTAATTTTGGCTATCCCAAGCGTACCGCCAGTGGGATAGATTTAAATCGTCTTAATCTGTTGGTAGCTGTACTCAATAAACGCACTAAGCTCGATTTAAGCAATAAAGATGTGTTTGTAAATATTGTTGGCGGTTTAAAAATATCCGAACCGGCCGCAGACCTTGCTATTTGTATGGCAATTGCTTCAGCCAGCAAAGGTTTACAGCTAAAAAACGACGCCGTGGTATTTGGCGAAGTCGGCTTAAGCGGCGAAGTGCGGCGTGTTTCCAGTATTGAACGGCGGGTCAGCGAAGCAAAGAAACTTGGTTTTAAACGGGTGTTGGGTCCTAAAACAGGTAAAAAAATTACTAGTTATCATGAATTGTCTGATCTGCGCCAAGCATTAAATGAAAACTTAACATAAACAAAGGATACATATGATTACACTTATTGGGCTTGTTGTTGTTTTGCAACTAATAACCATTGTCGCAATTTCACAAAAGAATGGGCTATTTACGGCCAGCACCAGGCGCCGTGAGGCTTTATTGGACAGCTGTGTGCTTATTGACGGTAGAATTGCTGAACTTGTTAAGACAGGGTTTATTCCGGCCAATTTGGTAGTGCCGAAGTTTGTTGTTTTAGAACTGCAGTATTTAGCCGACGGTTCTAATAGTGAGAAACGTTCTCGAGCACGGCAAGCATTAGAATTAATATCGGACTTACAAGACAGCAAGCGAGCAAACATTTCAATTCTAGACAGCGACGTACCTAGTAAAGAAGTGGACATGAAACTAATCGAACTGGCAAAAAAACGGGGTAGCGGCATCGTAACCTTGGACTTTAATCTCATAAAAGTCGCTCAAATTGAAGAAGTTGAAGTATTTAATATTAATGAGCTAGTACAGGCGCTACGGCCCCATCATTTAGTTGGTGAGCAGTTAGAGCTAAAGATAAGTCAAAAAGGCGCGGAGAGGGGTCAAGGCGTTGGCTATACCGCGGATGGCACCATGATTGTAGTCAACAACGTCGGCCGGTCAATCGGCAAAGTTGTACACGTAGAGGTTATAAAAAACATTCAGACGGCGTCTGGTCGGTTGGTTTTTGCAAAAAAACTCAGCAAACCAGCTAGCAAAAAGAGCTCTAAATAAACTTAGTTTTGCGTGAATGCTAGCGTGAAGCTGGTTGCGAGCAAGTCTTGGGCGCCATTTTTTTCATAGGCTTCGACATACCACTCATAGTTTCCGGACAGTAACGATTCGGAATGAGTGTTGCCATTATTCACTATCTGGCTACCTGAAAGCGACGGGATGCTGGTATGGTTCCACACTACCTTATAGCTATCGGCGTCTGGGTGCGGGTCCCAGACAAAGTTAACAGTGCCACTATTGCTGCCGCCGTCTGGTGATATGGCTGCAAAATTACCATTTCCGTTATTGGCAGCGACGGTCACTTTTTCGTTATCACTACTTTGATATAATCCTTCGTCGGTCACAACTACTTCGATTGTGTGATTGCCTTCACTCAGATCGAATGATTTAGAGTACGAGCCACCGCTGGTAATACCAGTAGCACCGCCGGCAATTATCTGGCCATCAACCTTGTAGTCGAGGTTTGTTAGTGGGAACTTGCCTTTTGTAACCGTGACATCAACGGTGTAGGTATTTCCGCTATTGCTTACGTTATCGATACTTACCACAGGCTTCGCGTCACTACAGCTATGAACATCGTCATTGCTGGTTGGTTTACTAGCTATGCCAGAGCCGGAGCCACCATATCGTGCTTGCACTGGAGCATTCCAGCGCCGGTAGGACGGGTCAGATGCAGGTATTTCGGCGCTCACACCACCGACGCGAACTTCTTGTTTTGCAAGCTCAGGAGTACACTCAGTCGCTAATTTTCCAGATACTGTGTCAATTACAAATGGGTCGCCACTAACCGCTTCTGCTGGCTTATACCAGCTTGGGAATATATCGGTCACAGTGCCGTTGCTACTGCCCTCTAATGGTAGGCGGCCAGTTATTCTATCAAGCGTTACTGTCTTAATACCATCAGGCCGTTCAAAGTCTGGAGTTTTGTCTTTGTAGTCAGATAAGTCATGAGCAGCTGTCATAAAGTCATCCCAGATTCTGGCTGGCTGGACTGCAGATGAAGCACCGGTTCGCAGTGGAATATTTTCCGAATGACCCACCCAAACACCAGCGGCGATTCGAGTTGAGTAGCCGACTGTCCAAATGTCGCGAGCATCGTTTGTTGTCCCAGTTTTAACAGCTGTTTGTATGCCTGGCACAATAAGGTTGTTACCGCGGGTTGATCCAGGCGCTGCAAAGATACCAGCTCGGGCTGGGCCGTCTGCTAGCATGTCAGAAATAATATAGGCAATTTGGGGATCAACTACTTGCTCACCTTCGCTGTCTTGCCATTCCTCAAGGACCTCACCGATTGAGTTTGTTACTTTTAAGATGTAGGTTTGTTCTTTATAAACACCCTTGTTGGCATAGACTGAAAATCCATGAACGTGTTCGGCAGGAAGTACGTCTGCTGCTCCAAGTGCTAATGCCAGGCCGAAATTACTTTCGTCACCATTAATGCTGACACCTTGTTTTTCTACTTGATCAATTACATTGCCGATACCAGCTATATATAGTGCTTTAATTGCTGGTATGTTTCGCGATCCACCAAGATGAGCACGAGCAGTATTTGCCCCCTTAAAACCACCATCGAAGTTTTTCGGTTTGTAGTTGCCGCCAAAGTCGGTCGCTAAATCATAATAAATTGTGCCGGCACCTTGGTTGCTCTCCATAGCTTTTGCATATTCATACGGTTTAAAGCTAGAACCTGGTTGCTGACGAGACAAAGCGGCGTTGAACGTACCGAATTCAGGGTGAGTAAAGTCACGACTACCAACTTGTGCAATGACCTGGCCAGTTGCGGGGTCAGTAGCGGACAGGGCGGCGTTATTACCGCCAATGGCGTCCACTGCGGCAATATTGTCAGCAATAGCTTTTTCAGCTGCTTCTTGGAGTTTCATGTCGACAGTTGTAATCACCGTCAAGCCGCCCTTGGCGAGTGTGTCAGAACCGTAGCGGTCTTCTAGCTGACGCTGGGCTTCTAAGACAAAGTGTGGAGCTTTAATGTCGGTTAGCTCACGGCCTTTGCTGCCAACTTTTGCGAGAGTGTCGGTTTCTTTCGATGCTTGGGCCTCTTCGGCAGTGATGTAGCCTTGTTCTTGCATTAAATCAATAACAAAATCACGACGAGCTATTAGTTCTTCTGTATTTTCACCATATGGCGAGAAGAACGTCGGGCGCTGAATCATGGCTGCTAATACAGCAGCTTCATCAATTGTTAGTTCGCTGGAATCTTTAGCGAAGTAGTTATTGGCCGCCGATTGAATTCCGTAGGACGTACCGCCATAGGGAACCTCGTTTAAGTAAAAGCCAAGAATTTCATCTTTGGTGTAAATACGCTCCAGTTCAAGCGACAAAATAGCCTCTTTAATTTTTCGTTCGTAGGTTTTTTCACGCGAGAGGAGCGAGTTTTTAACAAATTGCTGAGTAATTGTCGACCCACCAACTTGGGTGTCGCTGGTAAAGTTTTGAATCGCCGAACGCACAATGCCAGAGATACTAATACCATTGTGGTCATAGAAGTTTTTATCTTCAATGGCGATAGTTGCTTGCTTGGCGTAGTCAGAAATTTCGTCGAACTCTACAACCGTTCGGTTTTCGTCACCGTATACCTCATAGAGCAATACTTGACCGGTTCGGTCGTAGAATTTGGTAGTTTGTTCTATTAGTCGACGACTAATTTCTTCTGGTGGAGGTAATTCGCGCGAGTAATAGGCGTATAAACCAACTAATAATATAAAGAAGCTCGCGATACCCAACATGCCAAACTTAAAAGCTGTTCTAAGTCCGTGCCTAGAGAACCAGAATTTAAATTGTCGTTTAGGGTGTAGGCGCCAAAAAAAGCGCTTTACTTTACCTTTCGGGGCGTCTTTGTAGAACTCTTTCTGCCATTTTGATTGTTTCTTTTTGTTAACACCTTTTTTAAGCCGGTCTTTTTTAGCTTTACCGTGGACTGACTTCAGTTTGCCGCTGGTGTCTTTAGCTTCTGGACTGGCGCTTGGTTTTCTAAATATATCCCGGACTTTTCGAAACATATAGGTTATATTCCGTTCGCCCTTTTTAGGTTTTCGAACACTAGTTTTTTTAGCCATATGTAATTAAACAACCTCTATCAATGTAACTGAGTCAGTATAGCAAAAATAAGCATAAAGGTGCAGTTTTTACTGTCTATTTTCAGAAGATATATTAAGATGGAGGTATGACAAATACTATGACCCTTTCAGAAGAGCTAGAGTGGCGCGGTTTTAAAAATCAGACTACGTTTAGTGATTCACAGCAACTTGATGAGCAAAAACGTACATTTTACTGGGGTGTAGACCCAAGTGCCGCATCGATGACTATTGGAAACTTGGCAGCCGGAATGATGGCTCGCTGCTTTATGCAGCACGGCTATGAAGCAATATTATTGGTTGGCGGAGCAACTGGTATGATCGGTGACCCCGATGGCAAAAAACAAGAACGGAACCTTCTCACCCTTGAAGATATCCGCCACAATAAAGAATCTATTGCCAAGCAGTATTCGACAATTTTTTCAGGTATGGATTTTAAACTCGTCGACAATTACGACTGGTTTAAAGACATAAACTATCTGGAATTTTTGCGCGATATTGGCAAACACGTATCAATGACCCAAATGCTCGACCGCGAATTTGTCCAAAGTCGTATCGGCGAAGGCGGCGCCGGGATTAGTTACGCTGAATTTAGCTACTCGCTTATTCAAGGCTATGATTTTTTGCATCTTTTTAAAGAACACGGCGCAACGCTGCAGCTCAGCGGGGCTGACCAATGGGGAAACAGTATTAGCGGCGTCAATTTAATTAGTCGGATCGAAGGCGGCGAAGCTCACGTTTGGACGGCGCCATTAGTCGTCAATAAAGGTACCGGAGTTAAATTTGGTAAGAGCGAGGCTGGAGCAGTATGGCTTGACCCAGGGCTGACATCAGTTTTTGATTTTTATCAATTTTGGCTTAATGCCGACGATCTTGGTGTTGGTGATTACATTAAAATCTATACGCTTATTCAGCCAAAAGAGTTTGAGAATCTAATAAACGAATTTGAGCAAAACCCACGTGACCGTGCTGCTCAAAAATATCTAGCCTATGAAGTAACAAAAATAGTTCATGGCCAAAAAAATGCCGAGGCTGCCAAGAATGCAACCGACAGTTTGTATTCTGGCAATCAACCAAGCGAAGATGGGTTTAAGCTACTACAACAACAACTTCCAGCCAGCAGTGAAGCAAATCTTGCTGACTTTTTAGTCGCTACTGAGCTTGCCAGTTCGAAATCAGAAGCCCGGCGATTCATAGAAGCTGGCGCAGTAAGCATAAATGGCCAAAAAGCTACAGAAGTATCTGAAATAGAGTCTAAATATTCGATTATTAAACGTGGCAAAAATAAGTTCGCACTGTTTGCGTAATGAAGTTACACACTGCAGTTAGCGAGCTGTCTGGCGTCGGCGAGGCAACAGCTAAAGCGTTAAAAAAACTTGGTATCGTCACCATCGGTGACTTGCTGTTTTATATCCCCAGAGACTACAAAGACTTTTCGAATCTAACCACAATTAAAACAATGAAACCGGGAGTAGTGTCGTTGCAAGGTCAATTTACCTCTGTTAAGGCTCGCTATGCACGTCGCGGACTACACATAACAACAGCAACGTTCACCGACAAATCGGGTGAATTTCCTATTACGTGGTTTAACCAGAGTTGGCGCAAAGACTCGTTGCCAATCAACAACAACGTTTTAGTAAGCGGTGAATTGAAATTATCAGGTAATAAATTTTCGATTATAAATCCAGCAGTTGAGTTGCTGTCCGATGTGCAGCTGCATACTGGTCGGATTGTTCCGGTGTATAAACAGTCGGCTAGTCTTAAAACTCCAAAACTTAGAAAACTCATTCATGCCGCACTGCAGACCGTTAATGCAGGAGCCTACGCCCCGCCTGCATTGCTTAACATTGATGCCATGCATCAGCTTGAGCAAATTCATTTTCCAAACAATCAAGAAAGCCTAACCAATGCAATTACTTCGTGGCAGTTTTTAGATTTGTATGATCAAGTTTTACTCGGCTATTTGCTTCGAAACAGGCTAAAACAACTACAAAGCTATAGGTGCGATATCGCGGACATCAAGTTGAAGCAGTTCGCCGACACCATTGGTTTTACATTGACAGATGCCCAGCGTAAGGCGGCGTGGGAGATTATTACTGACATTAAAACCGAGTCACCTATGAACCGGCTGCTGCAAGGAGATGTTGGCAGTGGTAAAACAGTAGTTGCATTATTTGCAGCTTATGCTGCGTTGGAGTCGGGCTATCAGGTGGCAATTGTCGCGCCAACAGAAATAGTTGCAAAACAGCATTTAGAATCGGCCCAAGAATTATTGAGTGATTTTAAGCCTAAACTACTCAGCTCATCGTTGAGCGTTCGGCAAAAAACACTGATCAAAAACAAGTTGGCAGACGGATCACAGCGAATCGTCGTAGGCACCCATGCACTGCTACAGCCAGATGTCTCGTTTAAGAAACTTGCATTGGTTGTGCTGGACGAGCAGCATCGATTTGGTGTTAAGCAACGCACCCAGCTGTCAAGGCAAGACGGCAGTGTCCCGCACGTGTTGAGCATGACAGCAACGCCAATTCCTCGGACGCTGGCGTTGACTGTATTTGCAGATTTAGACATATCGGTTTTAGATGAACTACCGCCGGGACGGAAGCCAGTCAAAACTACTGTTGGCGGGCCTCGATACAGGAAGCAAGCGTACACAACAATGTCAAACGAGCTCCAAAAAGGTCATCAAGTTTATGTGGTCTGCCCGCTCATATCAGAATCTGACGTTCTTGGTGTTACGTCAGTCGAACAAGAGGTAGCTAAGATTAAAAAACAGTTTCCTAACAACAGCGTTGCATCTTTGCATGGTCAATTGTCGACGGAAGACAAAGACGCAATAATTGATGATTTTAAAGCCAAGAACGTCGACATTTTAGTTGCCACAACGGTTGTAGAGGTCGGTGTGAATATTAAAAATGCCACCGTAATGTTGATTGAAGGTGCTGAGCGCTTTGGTCTTGCTCAATTGCATCAATTACGGGGTCGTGTTGGTAGAGCCAGCACGCAAGCGTATGCTATTGCGCTAACTACAAAGACTGGCCAAGCAGCTGACAGGCTTAAGTCGTTTGTGGGCACAACCAACGGCTTTGTCCTTGCCGAACAAGACTTGCAGCAGCGTGGCAGCGGTGATTTGTACGGATTGCGCCAGTCTGGATTTATTGATCTAGATATAGGCGTGTTAAGTAATACAAAATTAATCTCTAAAGCTCGTAGTCTCGCAAAAAAATTTACAGAAAGCTATACTGTAAAAGACTACGAATTATTACAATTCCGACTGGATCGAATACAACATAGAGCTAAACGAAATTAAGAGGATTATTAACAGTGTACGCAGGTTTTTATTTAGGCACGCGGTCTGCAACCTGGCTAGGGACGCATCAAAAGTTCAATCGGTCGGCGTATCGGGCGCTTCGACAACATTTTAACCATCACTTAAACCGCGTGGAAGCAGCTAAGGAATTTTCGAAATTTCCAACGTTAAAGAATATTCAGCATTTTGAGGGAGAATTTGGGCCAGACTCGATAAAATCAAAAACCCCCGGTCAAAACGAGCCGTGGCATTACCTAGACCCTTTTAATGGTAGCGACACCCAGTTAATCGAACTGATTGAAAATCACATAGAAAATCTAGCTATAGCTTTAAGAAAGCGCGACGAAGAAAAAGCTGCGTTTGAAGCCAGCTGGCTTGCCCACGCTGTAGTAGACGGCTTAACGCCGGCTCACCACTACCCCTACGAAGAAGAATTAGAACAAATCCGCGGCGAGGGTAAAGAAACCCGTAATTCGAAAAAGAAAAAAATGTTTATTAAGGGTTCTGGGATGCGTGACACCTTATGGCGCAACTGGTTGGTCATTGGTGCTCGCGGGGTACTAACAACCCATTTAATGTTCGAAATGAACATTACGGCTGCCTTAATTACTCATCGTATTCGCGGAGGGTCGCCAAGTGATGTTGAGCTAGAAGTCGCCCATAAACAGGGTTATGCCAAGTTTTTCAGAATGTATGCACAGCAAATAGCTCGATTAAATATGTACGGAGCGTTTATCGACCATGGCTGGAGTCGAACTTTACATAAGAAAGTTCGTCATCATTTAGCGCCAGCAATTACGCGAGCAGTTGCTTTAGCTTGGCTAACAGCGATAGAAAAATCAAAGGAACCAGCATGAGAATCGCCGGGGGCTATTTGGGCGGCAGACTTTTTGATGCTCCGGCAAGTTATAAAACACATCCTATGAGCCAACAAATCAGAAACGCTCTTTTTAATTCACTCGGGAACGTATCTGGCTTAACTGTGCTAGATGCCTATGCAGGTAGCGGCGCGGTATCATTTGAAGCAGCTAGTCGCGGTGCTCATAAAATTTATGCTATCGAAAGAGATCCGAAGGTTTTTAAGACGCTCAAGGACAACAGAGACAAATTAGATCTTGAAGAAACCGTAGAAGTTTCTCGTGCAAACTGTTCAATTTGGGTAAAGCAACAACACATAGAATTCGATTTAATTATTGCAGACCCGCCCTATGACCATATATCAGAAAAACAGCTTAATACGCTTGCTAAATACTTGAAGGGTGGTGGTTTGTTTGTGCTTTCTCATGGCACGGAAGACAAGTTAAAAATAAAAGGACTAAAAAAGGATTCATCAAATCGCTTTGGCAATGCAACTTTGAGTTTTTTCAAAAACTAAAAACTGATAATATATTGCGAGCGTAGGCGAGTAGTGGAGTTGGCTGACGTACAAGCTTTTAGAATTTGTTACTCGCAAGCGTGAAGGTGAAAAGTGCCAGTGGCACTTTGCAAGGAAACCTTCCGATAAAAACTAGTTTTTAATCGCGAAGTTTCGGGGTCGCCGAAGGTGACCAAGTCCGTTATAATTTATTCTTGAACCTTTAAAAATTTATATCGTGGGCGAGTGGTGGAATTGGTAGACACGCTAGTCTTAGGAACTAGTGCCGCAAGGCGTGAAGGTTCAAGTCCTTTCTCGCCCACCAAATTAAAGATGACCCAAATGGGTCTTTTTTAATTTGGTGAGGATAAGTATGTCTTGAACCTTCGTGAAGGTGAGCCATGCTGGCAGCATGGCGCAAGGAAATAAACTCTTTGGAGGCTATGCTTCCAAAGATGTTTTTTCGGGGTCGCGGAACGTGACCAAGTCCTATCTCGCCCACCATAAAAAATGAGCTTCTTCATGAGGTTCATTTTTTAATTCTGAGTCAGGACTTGAACCGAGAGGCGTACCAGTACCTGATGGTACCGGTACATTTTCTTTGCTTGGCCAACGAGCATTTGCGAAGCAAATGTTGCCGAGTAGCAAAACAATAATACGGTCCTTTCCTGCCTACCGGCAGGCAGGCTCGCCCACTAGAAATCATTAATATAGCAAAGTAAGTACTGCTGTATGGATGGTAGTCTGTATAATATAAAATCATGCAAGCTATAGAACATAGAGTAGTCTCTATTCATCAAGATACAGCACAATGTATGCAAACAGCAGCTGCTCAATTATTATCTTTTTTCGACCCAAAGATTACAGTAGATCAAGTTATTAAAGAAGTACCAGTTTATGAAGAAAACGGTGAGAAAATAGGCACATCGCCTGGTCACTTAGCTGCCTATTTTCCAGCACAAGGTTACGGAACAATTTCTTATATTTTCGATACTGAACTTTTCGACAGATCGTGGGGTAGTTTGTCAGCTAAGGAGGTAGTTGAAAATTTAAAACTACGGCAAAGACACATACCAGAAAATTCATGGTTGAGCAGATACCATAAAGTTTTGGTCGATGGCTGGGAGCTCTACGTAGCCAAGGGTGGTTCGTTCGAATTTCAGAATTTAAACACAAAACTACTCCATAGTCTTCTTGTAGATTCACCCATTTTTGTAACTCTAAACTCTACCTACTTGAATCAAGAATCCAAACAACTCTACGATCAAGAAACCGATAAATTTCAGCCGGATCCAATACGCGGAAGGTCATTAACCCACGGGGTTACTTGTACTGGCTATAAAGACGGAGATTTTCTTATCATTGATCCCGATCCGCCAGTAAATCAAGAACAGCGTAGGTGGGTGCAAAGCGATCATTTAATAGCCTCAATCATGGCGGCGCAGACTGAGTCAGACAATTTCTTAGTTAAGATTTCAAAATAAAAACGCCCCCGTTCCGCGGAAGAACAAGGGCTGTTTTTAGCTTAATTATTCAGTAGTAACGTACAAACGCGATCGGCTGTACAGGCTAATCATGCTTGAGCGGCGTTCCGCTAACGCTGCCACTCATTACTATTACCTCTTTCGTCTAAGCAAACAAGAATTCCTTATCGAGGTAAAAGTCTACTCAAGTCTATGGGCATAGAGTCTCGAATAGCTCCTGAATGATGGAAATGTACGTGCCTACTTAGTGAAAAGTATGACAAGTGACCCTCACATTGGTCATGCTTATAGTATTATTTTTCGAACAACTAAGTCAATATGTTTTATATTTATACACAATGTTTGCAGTACACTTGAGAAAATTAGATAACGATTTATGACAAACGAATGCCAGCAATACCAGCCGGGTAGAGTTAATATTAACCCAAAAGAGGCCAGAGTACGCAGGGAGTCTGCGATATTGGCCTCTATGTTTAGTTTAATAGTTTTTGCGTTCCTAGTATTAGTAGACGCAGAAACGTGGTTTTACGTAGCACTTTTTCCTTCGGTTTGGCTTGCGGTCATAGGGTATCTGCAAGCAACAAACCGATTTTGCGTCCGATTTGGTGTTCGCGGTAAACAAAATGCCGATAACCACCACAGCCCTTTATTGACGACCGTTAGCGACGAAGCCAAATATAAAGATAGAAAAAAATCTTACTTACTTATGCTGTGTGCAACCATTACGGCTGCTGTTATTACCGCCTTAGCAGCAATAGTTGCATGACTTTAACTTTAGTTTGGTAAAGTAATGGAATGAATGTATTCGACCCAAGTGTTTGGGATGATCCTAAAACCGCAACGCTGCTTAGTGCGATAGCCGCAGCAGAAAACCTGGCTCAAGCTAAAATTATTTTGGCAGACTTGCTAACCACAAAAGAAATTTCCGAACTTTCTAATAGAATTTATATTGCTAAACTATTGCTCAATAAAGTTAACTATTTAGATATTCAAAAAGAAACTGGTTGCAGTGCGGCAACGGTAGCCGAAGTTAGCAAAAAACTAAAAACTGGCAGTGGTGGGTACAAATTGATACTTAGTAAGTTGAATCAAGATGATCTTAATTTCTAATTTAAGATAGGTTCAGGGTAAGCTACCGCTCACCAAACCAATGTTCCATTTGTACAGACAAACGGAACACAAAACTGCTGGGCGGAGCCACTTTTCTTTATTTTCTGTTAGTAATTAAAATTGTTCTCGTTCAGAGTGCATTCTATTAAAGAGCTCCCAGCTCTTTAATGAAGCACACCTCACTCGGTAAGGTTCACACAATTTGAATCACAACATCTAATCAGGAAAACTGTCTTTTAAGCCCAGACCCAGCGAGCGAAGCTCGCCAATCCCTTTTGAACAGATCCTGAATAGGAATGCTTGGCTTAACAACAATTAAGCCGAGGACGTGTCTGAAACTCTTATAGATAACTTTCAGACTGGCTTTAGCCATTCCGCAGGCTGTTGTTAAACAAGCAGTGAGTATATCAAGAGACGTGAACAGGGTGATCTTTTGGCTCCACCGTTTTGATCACTCAAAATGGTGGTAATTGATGCAAGCGGCAGCTTGCTAAAGCAGCTTTTATAAAAAACAGAAGAGAACCAATCAAACTTGCTATACTTCATGCTATGAGCAACCAATTATCAAAAGACCCTTACCGCGGAACGCGTGACTTTGCACCGCGAGATATGTTTTTACAAACATATATTTTTAATACCTGGCGCAATGTTTGTCAGAGTTTTGGCTACGAAGAATACATGACCCCTACGATTGAGCCGATTGATTTGTATACGGCAAAAACCAGTCAAGAAATTGTTAGTCAGCAGACGTACAGTTTTGAAGATCGCGGCGGTCGTAATATAACAATTCGCCCAGAAATGACACCGAGTGTAGCCCGTTTGGTTGCACAGCAACGACAAGAGTCTGGATATCCGTTGCGCTTATTTTCGATCCCTAACTGCATGCGCTACGAACGACCACAGAAAGGCCGATTACGTGAATTTTGGCAGTTAAACGCGGATATATTTGGCGATGACACGCTGAACGCAGAATACGAAATGCTAAAACTAGCCGACGACATTATGAAGGCATTCGGCGCGGATGAGTCGATGTATGAGATACGAATCAATTCAAAAAAGACTTTACGTGCCAATATTGAGATGTCAGTCCCAAAAACTAATACAGAAGACATCGTGCGGTTGATTGACTCCAAGGACAAGATGTCTACTGAAGAATTTGAGCAGAAGCTTAAAGATTCAGTTGAGAATGTAGCGTCAATTGAGTGTTATTTATCAGATGACTACAGTAATTTAGGTAAGGATTCTAGTGTCAAGCAAACTATCGATCTACTCGAAAAATCTGGTACGAGAGCAGTTTTCGACCCAAGCTTAGCTCGTGGCTTTGATTATTACACCGACATTGTGTTTGAAGTATTTGATAAACACCCAGAAAATAATCGCAGCATGTTTGGTGGTGGTCGCTACGATAATTTGGTTGGCATGTTTGGTGTAGACCCTTTGCCAACAGTAGGCTTTGGGATGGGCGACGCAACCTTGGCGGAATTTCTACGCTTACATGAGTTAACGCCCGACTACATGCCTGCTACCGAACTTATTGTCGCAACGCTAGAAGGAACCGACCCGAGTGAAGTTCAAGAGCTTGCCAGTGACCTGCGAGAAGACGGAGTGAATGTAGCGGTTGATGTGCTTAATAAAAAAGCCGATAAAAAGATCAAGTCAGCAATTAAACTTGGCGTGCCGTTTATGGTGTTTATTGGTGACAAGGAAATTGAATCCGGCGAGGTGGTTGTTAAGAATTTACGTGAAGAAACAGAACATACAATGCCTGCCGAGAACATTCCAGCTTTTATTGCTGATTATTTCGAGATAGATGAGTAAAACAAGTACTTTAAAGGCTGCTGCCGGTTTAGTAGAAAATGACGATAATATCCTGCTTGTGCAGCTGCCTCAGTGGTACGCCAATGAAGCCGAAAAATGGGTGCTCCCTGGCGGCATGGTTGACAGTGGTGAGACACCCCAGCAAGCAGTGCTGCGCGAAATTGCCGAGGAGACAAATATCGAGGTAGAGGTTACAGAGCAATTATTTATAGACAAAAGCTCGTCTGCAGAAATGCATTTTTTTAAATGCAGATATGTTGCTGGTGAGATAATCCACCAAGCAGATGAACTAGATTCAGCTCAGTGGATTCCAATTATTGACCTTGTGCACACTGATTTAGGCTATAATAATTACTCTCTGTTAAAACGGTGGGGTTATATTCGCTAATCTGTTATAGTTGTGGCGAGTTAATAATTCTAACTTTCTAAATAGTGCCAAAGGAGTATGGAGTTTCATGGAAGTACAAAAGCAAGAACTTAAAGACAGTCTAGTTAAACTTACAATTGCAGTTGAAGAATCAACAATCGCAGATGCCAAAAAAGAAGTAATAGAAGACGCCCGTAAAGATGTAAAAGCCGCAGGGTTTAGACAAGGGCAAGCACCAGACAAAATTGTAGAGAAGCAGATTGGTGATGATTATTTGCAAAATCAGGTCATTGACTATGTCGTAAACTCTGCCTACGTCAAAGCTATTAAAGATGAAAAAGTAGCAGTTATTGGTCAGCCAGCCATTAAGTTGACAAAGTTTGTGCCTTATACAGAACTTGAATTTGAAGCTGAAGTAGAAGTAACTCCAGAATTTAAACTACCTGACTATAAGAAGCTTTCTGTTAAGCGAACGGTAGAGGACGTAACAGATAAAGAAGTAGAAGAAGTTTTAGATAATTTGGCAACTCGCGGAGCTGAAAGCAAAGAAGTAAAACGAGCAGCCAAAGACGCTGACAAAGTTTGGATCGATTTTAAAGGTGTCGATAAAGACGGCAAAGAGGTTAGTGGCGCCAGCGGTGAAGACTACCCATTGGTTATTGGCAGTAATACATTCATTAAAGGTTTTGAGCCAGAAGTTGTAGGCTTAAAAGCTGGAGACGAAAAAACGTTTGATGTTATTTTCCCTAAGGACTACCACGTAAAAGCTCTACAAAATAAACCAGTTACCTTTACTATTACTGTCAAAAAAATAGAAGAAGTTGTTAAACCAAAGATTGACGACGCCTTTGCAGGTACGGTTGGTCCGTTTACTAAACTCGCAGATCTAAAGGCCGACATAAAAAAACAACTCGAAGCTGAAAAGAATAACAAAGCTGACAGTACGTACCGTGAAGAATTAGTTGGGGCATTGGTAGAAAAATCTAAGTTTGATATTCCACCGAAACTTAAAGAGAACGTCAAGAATCAGCTGCGCCAAGAACTTATGCAGAATTTACAGTACCGCGGCATGACGCTAGAGCAATTTAGAGACGCAGAAGGTTATGACGAGAAATCTTTTGAAACTGATTACTTAGACGACCGAGCCGTAAAGCGGGCTAAAGCAAGTATCGTGCTTACTGAAGTAGCAGAAGCCGAAGATTTAAAAGTTACTACGCCCGAAATTGATCAACGAATTGCATTATTAAAACAACGCTACACAGACGAAAAAATGCAGGCAGAGCTCGACAAGCCTGACGCCCGCCGTGAAGTAGCGGCACAAATGTTGACTGAAAAAACAATCGACCTGATTGTTGAATCAAATACTAAACATGAAACAGAATCCAAATAGCTCAGAAGGGTTAAGCCCCCCAAATGACCGTGAAGTTCCACGCCCATTTAAAAGATTTGAAGGGCTAGCTCCACAGAAAGCACACAAGGTAACGTTTTTACTAGGCTCGCATATTGATGACGAATCTCTACCTGAAAGCGTAAATCCTTTCTTTACAGAGGATTTAGATTTGATCTTCTTAGAAGGCATGGCTTGGCAGCCGCAGCAGTTGGAGTATACGCAAAAGATTTCCGATGGCAGCTTTGAAGCTCAAACAACTTTATTGGGCCTGTACGCATATGGAAGGAACCATCCCGGGTATCGATACGCAACGCGTCGGTTTGATCTTATTCGTGGTACAGGTGCTAAAGTCGTGCAAATTGATTATGAATTGTCTCATCCAAACCTTCCGAATTATTTGCATATTGTGCACAATCAAGACGGCCACGCCGTCCCAATAAGAGAAAATTTGCTGCCATTCAGAAGAGCTCCTGTGTCAGCTTTTAAGAAACAATGTCAAAAGTACGTAAATGGAGTGTTTATACCTACATTTATACAACGTGAACAACTTTGGGCAGAGAGGATTCTGACTTCTCTAGGGGAGGATGAGCTGGATGACGGCCCAAAAACAGCCGTAGTCGTCCTTGGCTCAATGCATGCTCAATTCGCAGAGGTAATGTCGTCTTTAATTACACTACAAAATCCTACAGCACAGGTTAATGCCCATCGCACAGATACACTACCAAGCACATATATAGAAAGGGCTTACAGCGAGTACGTCTCTAACTCTAAAGTTCAAAAACGTACGGCTTTATTGCTCGTAGCATCTAAAGTGATGGGCGTTGATCACGATACAATTGAAGAATTTATGGAAAACGAAGGCGAATTCGATGATCAAGAACTCGTAGACATTGTTCAGAGACTATTATGAGCATTAGCACTCTTGTATTATGAGTGCTAAATTCGTACACTTAATAGTATGAATATACAATCACAATCCACCAGTGGTCCGCAGTCAAATATGCTAGTTCCAACCGTCATTGAGCAAACATCAATGGGTGAACGAGCCTACGATATTTACTCTCGCTTGCTTAAGGAGCGAATAATTTTTTTGGGCACCGAAGTTAACCATCACTCTGCTAATCTAATTGTCGCTCAATTGCTGCACTTAGCCTACGAAGACCCCGAAAAAGACATAAAACTGTATATAAACAGCCCCGGTGGTAGTGTGTACGACGGGCTTGGAATCATTGATACCATGAACTTTATTAAGCCAGACGTGCAAACTATAGCCATAGGTTTAAGTGCCAGTATGGGTGCGGCGTTGTTGGCTGCTGGCACAAAAGGTAAGCGGTTTGCATTGCCTAATTCGCGGGTGATGATTCACCAACCAAGTAGCGGCTACCGTGGCACTGCCAGTGATATTGAAATAGACGCTAAAGAAACGCTCGATATTAAAAAACTATTAGAACAAATGTTTGCCGACTGGACAGGGAAAACAGCTAAACAAGTTAATAGAGACATGGACCGCGACCGCTGGTTAACCGCTAAAGATGCTAAAGACTATGGTATTGTTGATCACGTTGTTAAAAGCCTGAAAGAAACAAACTAACAGGCAAGAACATAAACAAACAATAAGGAAATATAGTGTCTGACCTATTCGTAGTAAGCCCAAAGAAATTACAGACTAAACCGGTGTTGAGCCAATTGTTGCAACTTGAAAAACAGTTTTTTGCTAAAACACTAAATGTAGGCATTCATGATCACCGTGTTGACGGTGCGATTTTTGGTGAACAAACAAAACATATCGCCGATAATGACAAACAGCTAGCAGCATACAAAGATCTATTTGCGGACTGCATTGCGACCGGCCGCTTGATTGCTGTGGCGGCTGGTAATAAAAAGTCACCAGAACTTGTAGCTTTTGGTGTTGTTGAAAAATACACCCCGCGACTCCGTAGCCCGCAAGAGCAACTTGCTTCATTATTAATCGGTGAGTGCTTTGTGATGACAAAGTTTTACTGCATTGAAACTGAAACCAGTCAGGATGTAGTGCAGATTGGTGGCCAGTTACTTTCTGCTGCCAAGGAACAGATGGGTAAAGAAAAAATGTACATTAAATTTTTAAGACGTGGTAAACGGCAAAACCCTGTGCAGCGGGTGCTTATTGCACCACTTAAGCCGTTGACAAAAAAGCCAACTGCATATGACTTATTGGCTGCTGCATATGGTGGGCGCAAAGCCTGGCGCAGAACCGCTGAATTTCCAGTTGCGCACGAAAATTTAACCTGCGAGATTTCAAGCCGAGTTAAAGTTAGTTAACACATAAGTTGACACAACAGGTCGGACGTATATAATTAAGCGCAAGAAGCAGTCGAGCTTTTTATTTTATTTGGCCAAAAAAATAAAAAGCATCAGGTGTCTTCACCTTGACGAACAGCAAGTAGGCCTACCTTGCTGCACGCGACAAATACTAATTTTTAAACAGATGGGACTAGCTTTTTATGTCTTCTAGCGCTGCTGTAACGCGTAAATATTTAACAAAATCAAAAAAGACCGTAGAAATACCAAATTTATTAGAACATCAAGTTAAATCGTGGCAGTGGTTTGTTGAAGAAGCTCTAGGTGAGATCTTTGCTGAAATTAATCCAGTTCAAGACTACACCGGCGAAAAGCTAGAGCTACGATTTAAAGACTACAAATTTGAAGACCCAAAAATTAGCGAATTTGAAGCACGAGAAAACAACACTAGTTTTGAAGCTCCCCTAAAGGCCACTGTTGAGCTTACAAACAAAGTTACAGGCGAAGTGAAAGAAGCCGAGATTTACCTTGGCGATTACCCATGGATGACCGAACGCGGAACATTTGTGATTAACGGCGCAGAACGAGTAGTAGTAAGCCAACTTATTCGCTCACCAGGTGTTTTCTTTACTGGTGAAATGGTAGGAGCTAAGCGACACTACGGAGCTAAGGTTATTCCCGGTCGTGGTGCATGGTTAGAATTTGAAACAGCTAAGAACGGTGCAATCTACGTAAAGATCGACCGACGTCGAAAAATTCCTATCACAACATTACTACGTGCTCTTGGTGTTGGTACTGACCGTGCAATTGAGTCACAGTTTAACCATGTTGACACCGGTGAATTAAGCCACATTGCAGCTACCTTAGAAAAAGACCCATCAAGCACAACAGCAGAAGCTTTGATTGAAGTGTATCGCCGTCTACGACCAGGCGACCTGGCAACTGTTGATAACGCTAAGAGCTTGCTCGAAAGCATGTTCTTTAATTTCAAACGATTTGATTTTAGTCGTGTAGGTCGCTACAAGCTTAATCGTCGCTTAGACTTAGATGTGCCAAATACCATCGAAAACCGTGTTATGCGTATGGAAGACCTAACAGCGATAATTTCTGAAATTATTCGACTTAATAATACGCAAGAATTGCCAGACGATATTGACTCGCTAAGTAATCGCCGCGTGAAGTTGGTTGGCGAATTGGTTCAACGTCAGTTCAGAATCGGCTTACTGCGCATGGATCGAAACGCTAAAGACCGTATGTCTATGAGCGAAATCGAAACAGTTACACCAGGACAACTTGTAAATGCCCGACCAATCGTTGCGGCAGTCCGCGAATTCTACGCAAGCTCACAGCTATCGCAGTTCATGGACCAAGTAAACCCGTTGAGCGAACTTGCTCACAAACGACGCCTTAGCTCTATGGGGCCTGGCGGATTGAGCCGTGAACGTGCTGGTTTTGAGGTTCGTGACGCACACGCCACTCACTATGGCCGTATTTGTACCGTTGAAACACCAGAAGGTGCCAACATTGGATTGGTATTGAACTTAGCTCAATTTGCTCGTGTAAACGACTATGGCTTTTTAGAAACACCGTATATTAAGGTCCAAAATGCAGTTACTCCTAAAAATAGTGTTGGTCGCATTGCTAGCCGCGACATTAAAGACGCCAACGACAAAGTTGTTGTTAAAGAAGGTGCAAAAATCACTAAAGCTGATGCTGATAAATTAGCAAAACTTGATAGCGCCACTGTCCCAGTTAAAGCTAAGGTTACCGATGAAATTGTGTACCTAGACGCTTTTGATGAAAAAGACGCAGCGATTGCCGGCGCCGGAAACGAAGTCGATGAAGACGGTTACTTTGTAAAGGACCGTGTTAGTGCTCGTGTAGAACTACAAGCAGAGGTTATCGATGCCGACGATGTAACGCACATGGACGCCAGTCCACAGCAAATTGTAGGATCAAGTGCTGGTCTTATTCCTTTCTTAGAGCGAAACTTCGTGTATCGATCTTTGATGGGTGCAAACCAACAACGTCAAGCTGTTCCATTAGTTAAACCGGAATCACCAGTAGTAGGAACCGGCCTTGAAAGAGACGTTGCTCTTAACTCTGGTCAGCTTGTTGCCGCACTTGAAGACGGTGAAGTTGTATCTGCTACAGCTGACGAAGTGACTGTTAAATACAAAAAAGCAGGTACTAAAAAGTACACGCCACGACACTTTGTCCGTAGTAACGACGGAACCAGCATGAATGACAAAGTTGTTGTCACAAAGGGCGATAAGCTTAAAAAAGGTGACAGCATCATTGAAGGTATGAGCATACAAGGCGGAGAACTAGCTCTTGGCCAGAACGTGCTTGTTGGCTTCATGCCATGGGGTGGATACAACTTTGAGGACGCGATTATTGTGTCTGAACGGTTGGTAAAAGACGACACCCTAACCTCAATTCATATTGTTGACTACATGGTTGAAGTCCGAGAAACAAAGCTTGGCCCAGAAGTGGTTACTGCCGACATTCCAAATGTATCTGAAGAAGCGCTTCGTCACCTTGACGAAGAAGGTATTGTTCGAATCGGTGCGGAAGTCCGTCCTGGTGACGTACTTGTAGGTAAAATCACGCCAAAAGGCGAACAAGAACTTTCCAGTGAAGAGCGCCTGCTACGAGCAATCTTTGGTGAAAAAGCTAAAGACGTTCGAGACACGAGCCTTCGAATGCCAAACGGTAAACACGGTAAAGTTGTTGGCGTAAAGATCTTTTCTAAAGAACTTGGCCACGAAATGAAGGCTGGAGCCTTGATGCAAGTGCAGGTCTTTGTTGCTCAAATGCGAAAGATTAGTGTAGGTGACAAGCTTGGTGGACGTTACGGAAACAAGGGTGTTATCGCTCGAATTCTCCCAGTAGAAGACATGCCATTCCTTGAAGACGGAACGCCACTGGACGTTGTCTTGAACCCACTTGGTGTACCAAGTCGTATGAACATTGGTCAGCTGTTTGAAAACCACCTAGGTATGGCTGCTCAGGCCTTAGGCTGGAAGATTGCCAGCCCACCGTTCCAAGGTGTTGAAACTGAAAAAGTAAAAGACCTGCTTAAAGAAGCTGGCCTACCAGAAGACGGTAAGTTCCAGTTGTACGACGGCCGCACCGGCGAACCTATGAAAGAAACTACTACTGTCGGGCCAATGTACATGATTAAGCTGAACCACATGATCGCTGACAAGATTCACGCTCGTGCAACCGGACCATACACAATGGTTACCCAGCAACCACTCGGTGGTAAGGCGCAAAATGGTGGTCAACGATTCGGAGAAATGGAAGTTTGGGCGCTTGAAGCGTATGGAGCTGCGCACAGCTTACAGGAAATGCTAACTATTAAGTCAGACGATGTTTACGGCCGATCAAAAGCCTACGAAGCGATTGTGAAGCAAGAAACTATCCAAGGTCCGAAGATCCCAGAAAGCTTTAACGTTCTTGTTAAAGAGCTACAAGGTCTTAGTCTTGAAGTTGACTTGATAAAAGACGAGCAAAGTATCGATGCTGATGATGTCATTGAGGAAGTCCTTGAAGAACAAGCAAAGGACGGCGACGTAGCCAACGCTGCTCAAGACATGGCTGATGGCGATGCTCAAGTTGATATAACTGACGACGCTGCTGCAGACGAATTCAAAGCTGCTGACGAAGATGCTCACGACGAATCGGCGGATAGCGAGTCAGATGCTGACGATAATGAAGTTAAGGAGGACGAATAATGTACGCTCAAGGATACAGTAAGGACATGACAGACTTTGACGCTGTTCGTCTAACAATCGCATCATCTGAGAGAATTCTTGAATGGTCGCACGGTGAAGTGTTAAAACCAGAAACCATTAACTACCGAACCCAAAAACCAGAACGAGACGGGTTGTTCTGTGAAAGAATTTTTGGTCCAGTTAAAGACATTAACCCCAACGATCCAAAATACCGCGGTATTCGTAACCGAGAAGTTGCACGCGATCACAAAGGTGAAATTGTCACTAAGAGTATTGTTCGTCGTGAACGAATGGGCCACATTAGCCTAGCGGCTCCTGTGACACACATTTGGTTCTTGCGCGGTACGCCAAGTGCAGTTGGTTTGATTCTAAACATGACTGTCAAAAATCTTGAAAAAGTTGTGTACTTCGCTAGCTACATCGTTACAAAAGTCGACGGTGAAGCCCGTGACCAAATGATTGCCGACCTTGATGCCGAAGCAGAAGCAGCGCAAGCAGCAATTAAAGCTCGTTTTGAACAAGCGTCTAAAGAAGAAAACGCCGATGTTAAAGAACTTGCTAAGCAGCAAAGCAAAGAACTCGAAGATACAGCCGCCGAATACGACACCAAGCGAGCTCAATTACTAAGCTTAGTTAAAAAAGCCCTTATTACTGAAGGCGCTTACCGTGAAATGCCTCGCGAGTACCGCGACTTGGTAACAGTAAAAATGGGTGGAAAAGCCATCAAAGCTTTGTTGGACGAAATCAAACTAGAAGATTTGATTGCTGATTTGACCGAACAAGCTGACGGCGCCAAAGGACAACGTCGAAAACGACTTGTTAAACGTCTAAAAATGCTCGAAGGTATGCAACGAGCTAATATTCAGCCGAAGTCTATGATTATGACTGCATTGCCAGTAATCCCACCAGACCTCCGCCCAATGGTGCAGCTTACCGGTGGTCGTTTTGCTACAAGTGACTTAAATGACTTGTACCGACGAGTAATTAACCGAAACAATCGTCTTAAAAAGTTGGTTGATCTTAAAGCCCCAGAAGTTATTCAGCGAAACGAACAACGAATGCTTCAAGAAGCTGTCGATGCATTAATTGACAACAACGCTTCACGTAGCGGACGAGCTGTAGCAGCAACTGGCGGTCGCAGAAAACTAAAATCACTCAGCGATATGCTTAAAGGTAAGCAAGGTCGATTCCGACAAAACCTCCTTGGTAAGCGAGTTGACTACTCAGGTCGTTCAGTAATCGTAGCCGGTCCTGAATTAAACATCGAACAATGTGGTCTGCCAAAAATGATGGCCCTCGAATTGTTTAAACCATTTGTGATTGGCCGATTAATCGAGCTTGATTACGCACACAACATCAAATCAGCTACACGCATGATTGAATCTGGTGATGCAGAGGTATGGGACGCGTTGGACGAGGTGATTAAAGGCAAGTACGTACTACTTAACCGTGCTCCAACTCTTCACCGACTCGGTATTCAAGCTTTCCAACCGGTATTGATTGAAGGTAAAGCTATTCAGCTTCACCCGCTTGTTTGTGCTGGATTCAACGCAGACTTCGATGGTGACCAAATGGCAGTTCACTTACCATTAAGTGACGCAGCGCAGGCTGAAGCCCGCGAACTAATGACAGCTCGCAAAAACCTGCTTAAACCGTCTGACGGTTCGCCAATTCTGCACATCCAGCAGGATATTGTATTGGGTTGTTACTACTTAACGTACGAAAAATACAAGCTAGAAGGTAAGCGACCGGTGTTTTCTGACATCGACGAAGCACTCTATGCGTACGACCAAGGTCACATCAAACTTCAATCTCCAGTTTCTATTTTTGCCAAAGGTGCACGACGTGACACGACGTTAGGTCGGGTATTGTTTAACGAAATCTTGCCAGAAGACTTTCCGTTCCAAGACGTTACTGGTACCAAAAAATCACTTGCTAAGATTATGGCTAAGATATTTGCCAAATACGGCAGCGACGTAACAGCTGAAGTTGCTGACGAACTTAAAGATTTAGGTTTCGAATATGCAACAGCATCTGGTCTTTCTACTGGTGTGTTTGACTACCCAGACATTGCTGAGCTTGACGACATTATGGAAGAAGGCGATAAGCGAGCAGCAGAAATTTCTGACCAATACGAAGAAGGTCTTATTACAGAAGAAGAACGCTACCGCCTAACCGTAGACAGCTGGCGCGACGTAGACGACAAAGTCATGCAGACACTTGAATCTACTTTTGAAGAAACTGACTCATCAGTTTCATTAGCGGCGATTTCAGGTGCTCGTGGTAACGTTGGTCAGCTAAAACAGGTGACTGGTTCACTTGGTATGGTTGCTGACACAACCGGTAGAATTATTGAACTACCAATTAAGAACAACTACAAGCGCGGACTTTCAAGCCTTGAGAACTTTATCTCAACTCGTGGTACTCGACGTACTATGATCGACACCGCGCTAAAAACAGCCGACTCAGGGTACCTTACCCGACGTATGGTTGACGTTGTTCAAGATGTGTTTATAAACGACACCGATGTCGAAGACCCAGGGTACACCATTACTCGTGAAGAAACTGAAGGTATTGGCCTAGAGTTTGCCGACCGTGTAACAGGACGTATTTTAGCCGCAGACCTAAAAGCTGGCAGCAAAGTACTCGCAAAAGCTGGAGACCTTATTACTCCAGACATTGCAGAAGAAATCGACGAACACGATGTTCAAGAAGCGACTATAAGAAGCATTCTAACCGATACATCAGTTCGTGGGATTAGCCCATCTAGCTACGGTGTAGACATGAGTAAAAGTGAGTTAGTTAAACCATTTACTCCAGTTGGTGTTATTGCAGCCCAGAGTATTGGTGAACCTGGTACGCAGCTAACACTGCGAACCTTCCACGCCGGTGGTGTGGCTGGTGAAGACATCACGCAAGGTCTTCCTCGTGTAGACGAACTTCTAGAAGCTCGTAATCCAAAAGGACAAGCTTTCTTAACTGAAATCGACGGAAAAGTAAGCATTCGTGAAGCTGGCAATCATTACGTGGTTCAGGTTGCTTCCGACGCTGACAAAGCTGTTGCTCATGAGCTTGGCGATCGAAAAGTACAGATCAAGTCAGGCAGCAAGGTTAAAGCTGGCGACGTATTAGCAGACAAAGATGGTAAAAAACCACTCGCCGCTAAGATCGACGGCGTGGCAGAAGTCTACGCTGATCAAATAGTTGTCATTGGCGACACTGGTAAGGTCCGATTGTACGAAATACCTGGCTTTAAAGCCCTAACTGTTAGCGATGGCGACAGTGTAGAAAAAGGTGATCGTCTTACAACTGGTTCTATCAACGTGCGTGAATTGATGAAGCTCAAGGGAGTACTCGAAACTCAACGCTACATCATTACAGAAATTCGTCGAATTTTTGCTAGCCAAGGCCACAACATTGCCGACAAGCACCTTGAAATTGTGGTTAACCAAATGTTTAGCCGTGTTCAAGTTGACGACCCAGGTGACAGTAGTTTTGTAATTGGTGACATCGTGTCTAAAGCTGCGATTATTGACGAGAATAAGACCCTTGCTGACGCCGGTAAAGAACCAGCACAGTACAGTCAGCTACTACTTGGAATCACCAAGGTTTCTACATGGTCTGACTCATTCCTATCTGCCGCCAGTTTCCAAGATACAACTCGCGTATTGATACAGGCTGCTGTTAACGGACGAGTCGACAACCTGTACGGTCTTAAAGAAAACGTTATTATTGGTCGAAAGATTCCTGTTGGTACAGGGGCTCGAGTCAATAATGATCAGGCCGATGAAGTAACAGAGGTTGCAGAATAATGTCTTATCTGTTAAAGTTCACATTTGAAGAAAGAGCAGGAGCGTAATGCCTACAATTAACCAATTGGTTCGTAAGGGCCGATCAACCACAAAAAAGAAGAGTAAGTCAGCTGACTTGCACTTTGTTCAGGATTCACTGCACAATCGTAAATACAAAAAAGACACACCACTACGCCGTGGCGTTTGTATTAAGGTGACTACCCGAACCCCGCGTAAACCAAACTCAGCGCTACGTAAAGTGGCTCGTGTTCGTCTAACAAACGGTCAAGAAGTTTGGGCGTACATTGGCGGCGAAGGTCACAACCTACAAGAACACGCTGTTGTTCTCGTGCGTGGCGGGCGTGTACCGGACCTTCCGGGCGTGCGTTATCACATTGTTCGCGGAACACTCGACCTTCAGGGCGTGTCCGACCGTAAACAACGACGCAGTAAGTACGGCGCTAAAAAAGACTAACTATAATAAGGCAATAGTGAAGACGGCCCGCTACATAACGGGAGCCGACCACAACTAAAGGAGTAATTATGCCACGTAAGAAGACTAAATCATTAATCAGAGACATTCCGGGCGACCGTAAGTACGGCTCTGTTTTGGTTCAAAAAATCATTAACAAGACTATGCAAGACGGCAAGAAACAAAAAGCTGAAGCTGCAGTTTACCAAGCTATGGAATTGGCTGCTACTAAGCTTAAGTCAAAAGACCCGCTTAAGACCATCGAACAAGCAATCGATAATATTCGTCCAAGTGTAGAAGTCCGATCACGACGCGTTGGTGGAGCAAACTATCAAATTCCATTCCCTGTACAAGGTAATCGTCAGACTCACTTAACACTAATGTGGTTTATCGAAGCTGCTCGTTCTCGACGTAAAAGTGCAGGAAAGCCATTTGCAGAAGTAATGGCTGCCGAAATTGTTGATGCGGTTAACGAAACTGGTTCAGCTGTTAAGAAAAAAGAAGACGTACACCGAATGGCCGAAGCCAACCGTGCGTTCGCACACTTCGCCCGCTACTAATTGTTGAATGAATCTTAAACACCTTTACGATTTAGAATTAGATCGCATGAGCGGCATGTCGGCTGAACAAGCTTCTGAGTATTCTCAGGACACAAGCGACCCGCTCGTGCATGGAATTAGGCGCGATGCGTTATCAGCGAAGATCGCGCAGATGGAGATTGCTGGATTTTGTTATCTTGCACCAGATAACAATTAGAGGTATTCTAGGTGTAACGAGCCGCGAACAGCGGCTATTTTAAAGTTAAATAATTTCACTTGTAGTGAATGGGAGCAACGTACCACATGGCAGACAAGACATATGAACTAAAAGACTACCGAAACATCGGTATTATTGCGCATATTGACGCAGGTAAAACAACAACTACCGAAGGTATTTTGTATCGCACCGGTATGAAGCACAAAATTGGTGCGGTTCACGACGGCGAAGCCACAATGGACTGGATGGAACAAGAGCAAGAACGTGGTATTACCATTACATCTGCTGCTACAACGTGTTACTGGAAAGATCACCAAATTAACATTATCGACACCCCCGGCCACATTGACTTTACCGTCGAGGTAGAGCGGTCTTTGCGTGTATTAGATGGTGCAGTTACTGTATTTGACGGAAAAATGGGTGTTGAATCCCAAACCGAAACTGTATGGCGCCAAGCCAACAAGTACGGTGTTCCACGTATTTGCTTTGTAAACAAAATTAACCAAACCGGTGGTGACTTCTATAAATCACTGGACAGTATTCACGCTCGCTTAACTCGCCGCGCTCACCCAATTCACCTACCGATTGGCTTCGAAAAAGAAATTAACGGCATTATCGACCTCGTTAGCATGAAAGCCTACACCTACAAGGACTTTACTGACAAAGAACTTATAGAGGGCGATGTACCGGCAGATATGCTTGAAAAAGCTAAAAATTATCGAAGTCTTTTAATTGAGTCAGCTGTTGAATTTGACGACGACTTAATGATGAAGTTCCTCGAAAACGGCGAAGAAGCTCTAAGCGAAGAAGAAATTAAGTCAGCAGTTAGAAAAGCTGTTTTGTCTGGTGAATTCTTTGCTGTAACTGGCGGCGACGGACGCGGCGTGATCGTAGAAAAAGTTCTTGACCTTGTTGTTGATTACCTCCCAAGTCCACTTGACCGAGGTTCAACATTCGGTAAAAACCCGAAAACCGAAGAGACTATGGAACGTAAACCCGACACCAGTGAGCCACTATCTGCTTTGGCTTTTAAGATCGCAACCGACCCATTTGTCGGTAAGCTTGCCTTCTTTAGAGTTTATTCAGGCACACTGGATGCTGGATCGTACGTACTAAATGTATCTACAGGCAATAAAGAACGAATTGGTCGCTTGCTCCGTATGCACGCGAACGACCGGGAAGAAGTTAAGTCAGTAAAAGCTGGTGATATTGCAGCTGCTGTTGGTCTTAAAGATACCACTACCGGTGATTCACTGAGTGATGTCGGTAGTCCAATTATGCTTGAAAAGATTGATTTCCCTGACCCTCCAGTAGCAATTGCAATTGAACCTAAAACTAAAGCCGACCAAGAAAAAATGGGTGTCGCCCTTCAGCGTTTGGCTGAAGAAGACCCGACATTCCGCGTTAAGGTTGACCACGAAACTGGCCAGACAATTATTAGCGGTATGGGCGAACTTCACTTAGAAATTATCGTTGATCGTATGAAACGAGAATTTAAGGTTGAAGCCAACATTGGTCAACCACAGGTTGCATACCGTGAAACTATTAAGAAATCTGGTGTTGAAATACAAGGTAAGTTCATTCGACAGTCTGGTGGTCGTGGTCAGTATGGTGACGTATGGTTGCGTCTTGAGCCACAAGAACCAGGTGCTGGATTCGAATTTGTTGACGAAATTAAGGGCGGCGTTGTTCCTCGAGAATACATTAAGCCTGTTCAGCAAGGAATCGAAGAAGCTATGGCTAATGGTGTTATTGCTGGCTACCCAGTTGTTGACATTAAGGCCAGCCTGTATGACGGAAGCTACCACGACGTTGACTCGTCTGAAGCAGCCTTTAAAATCGCTGGATCAATGGCATTACAAGCTGGTGTTAAGAAGTCAAACCCAGTACTACTCGAACCTGTCATGAAAGTTGTTGTAATCTGTCCAGAAGAATTCATGGGTGACGTCGTTGGTGACTTAAACTCTCGTCGTGGCCGAATCGAATCAATGGAAGACTTGCCAGCAAATGCTAAAGAAATTACTTCGTTTGTGCCTTTGGCTGAAATGTTTGGCTACACAAACGACCTTCGTTCAAAAACCCAAGGACGTGCAGCTAGCTCAATGGAACTTGACCACTACGGTGAAGTACCTCCACACGTAGCCGAAGCAGTGATTGCTAAGCAGCAAGGTTAAGAGTAGGCCCCAACCAGGAGCTTTATGAAACTCACGGAAACAGCAGCAGCAACGTTAGCTTCTGCTGTTATGGTGAGTGGTTGCGCTGCAGATGTAGCCCGACTCCCTGAACAGGGATATGTGAGCTCAGTAGAAGAAGGTACGGCGAATCGGTACAGGATTCTGCCTCCAAATATTGCGATGTACAGCCTTACCGATAATCCGATATACCTGCAAAGACGAAGAGTATATCATTCCACTCATGATGTAGTGACAGTCCTTATTGATGCCTGCGAAGATCAAAGCGACAAAGAACGAGGATATACAATTGACGAAACTGGCAGAGAGGTGAGTTGCACAGGTTCTTTTATTTTAGACTTGGCTTCACAAGAGCAAATACCTTTAGAGATTGGTGAATTTATTAGCAAATCTCAGTTAGAAGAACATCTTTTTGAAAGCACAATATCCTAGTCGATTAGCTTTACATCCCACCACAGTTACGATAAGCTATACAGTATCTCGCGTGAGGGCGTTGCTGCTATGCAACATGGACCGCGTAAATATTAAGTATTAACAATAAAACTCATAACCAAAAAAGCTCATAAATAAACGAGCTTTTTATTATGAAAAGGAGAAATTGAATGGCTGATTTTGATCGTTCAAAGCCGCACGTAAACGTTGGTACTATGGGCCACGTTGACCACGGTAAAACTACACTAACTGCAGCGATTACTTACACGCTGTCTAAAAAGCTTCCAAGCGACGTAAACAAGTCAATTGCTTACGACGAAATTGACAAAGCTCCAGAAGAAAAAGCACGTGGTATTACCATTGCTACTTCTCACCAAGAGTACGAATCAGAAAATCGTCACTACGCACACGTTGACATGCCTGGTCACGCTGACTACGTAAAAAACATGATCACTGGTGCTGCACAGGTTGACGGTGCTGTCTTGGTTGTATCCGCAGCTGATGGCCCAATGCCACAAACTCGTGAACACGTTCTATTGGCTCGCCAAGTTGGTGTACCAAAGATTGTTGTTTTCTTGAACAAGATGGACATGGCTGACCCTGAACTAGTAGAACTAGTTGAAATGGACGTTCGTGAACTTCTTAGCAAGTACGACTTTGATGGCGACAACGCACCAATCATTAAAGGTTCTGCACTAAAAGCTCTTGAAGACGACGAAGAACACATGAACTCTGTAATGGAACTTGTTAAGGCTATGGACGAATACATCGAAGAGCCAAAACGAGAACTAGACAAAGACTTCCTAATGCCAATCGAAGACGTTTTCTCAATCAAAGGACGTGGAACGGTTGCAACTGGTCGTGTAGAAACTGGTGTAGTTAAAGTTGGTGAAGAAATTGAGATCATTGGTCTTAAAGACACTACAAAAACTACAGTAACTGGTGTTGAAATGTTCAACAAAAACCTTGACCAAGGTCAAGCTGGTGACAACGTTGGTGTGTTGCTACGTGGTGTTGAACGTGAAGACATTGAACGTGGACAAGTTTTGGCAAAGCCAGGAACAATTACTCCGCACACAGAATTTGACGCTGAAGTTTACATCCTAACTAAAGACGAAGGTGGACGACACACTCCATTCTTCAAAGGATACAAGCCACAGTTCTACTTCCGTACTACGGACGTAACTGGTGAAGTTGAACTTCCAGCTGACGTTGAAATGGTTATGCCTGGTGACACAATCACTTTCAAAGTGAAGCTTATCCAGCCAATCGCTATGGACCAAGGGCTACGTTTTGCTATCCGTGAAGGTGGCCGAACTGTTGGTGCTGGTGTTGTGACTAAAATCAACAAATAGTAGCAGTTTGACTGACCGCTCAAAAAGAGCCTCGTTATTTGCGAGGTTCTTTTTATTTTTTGGCTACTGTATTATATAGATCACATGGAAGACCTGCATATACAATCGAAACTTAATGAAGATGTGTGCAGTTTACGTACTAACGATGAGCTAGATGCTGCTCTGCGAGGAGTCCTGGTTGGCAGTCACATTGTTTATGAGTTACGCACGCCTCGTCAAATCAAGTCAACAGAAGAGTTTGGGATTGACTACCATTGGGTGTCGTTTCCAGCTAAGCTCGGCGCTAACGAAGTTAATGATTTGGTTGAAGATTTAGTGCAAAGTATTCGTAGTAGTGAGGGTAATCAAGCTGAGTATGTTTGGGCTCAGGCTCTTGTTGTGCGCGAACATGAAGCGTATGCGATGTTGCGCTGTGGCGGCCAGGATAATGACCTGGAGCCACCACTGTAATTGACAGACGACCTAACTAGGCTATAATATCGTCATAAACTAATTGCACTGACTAAAAGTCGCTTTGGTTCTACAAATTATGAACCCTTGAGATGTTACAGTGCCGCGAGTGTTTAGACGCGTAATCTCAAAACAAAGGATTTACATATGGCCGATCAACAAAAGCAACGAATTCGAATTCGTCTAAAAGCGTACGATCACAAAGTAATTGACCAGAGTGCAAAGCAAATTATTGAAACCGCCGAGCGAACAGGCGCAAAAGTAAATGGACCAATTCCATTGCCGACAAAAAAGTCTACGTATACTGTTATTCGTTCACCGCACGTGTACAAAAAATCACGTGAACAATTTGAAATGCGTGTTCACAAGCGATTGATTGATATCACAGAGCCAACGCCAAAAACTATTGATTCATTAATGAACCTTAGTTTGCCAGCCGGATGCGACGCTGAAATCAAGATGTAACCATCGTCCTTAGCGCATATGCTTGCAGCCTAGTGGGTAAACCACTAGGCTTTTTATATGGACGATAAACCAAAAAGCAGCTCTAATGTTAATGAGAAGGCTCGGCTTCTGCAAGAAACAGGAACGTATCTAGAACTTATCAGAGAATTACTAGCAATTGTCAGTGCTTCACGCAGTAGCGCTCAAAAAGACGAGTTATTAGCTGCAGTCGAGAAAATGCTTAAAAATTACGATAATTTAAATAAATCGGTTGCTAAGGTTGTGGGAGAAGGGTCAAACAATGGCTGAGCCACTAACCAGTAAACGCAAACAGCAAGAGTTAAAAGTAGAACTTGAAAAGCGAATAAATGAACGAGACGACACCCTGCCAGAACTAGTTTCTGCTTTATCAAAAGTTAGTGACACTTCTACGCGTGATGAAATAGCTAAACAATCGGTCAAATATTTTTTTGTCATATTAACGTTATTGATAGTTGGCATACCAACTTATAATGCTGCAGTATCTGGAGACTCAAATTTTGACAGTTTACGGTTGTCACTGCCGGATTTGATGCAACAATACGGATCAATTTTAGGCCCCGTGCTTGGGTTTGTAATTGGGTATTACTTCAAATCAAAGGATTAATTATGAGTATAGAAGCTCAGCCAAATATTCAAAGAGACTATCTAGCAGGCTACCGACTACCAACGGAAGGCGAAATAGTCCAGCCGGTAATAGAAGAGTTAGAAAATTCGTGGTTGGTTGGCGAAACTATTGAAAGCAGTACACATCATGATCAACCAATTTACGTATCGGAATCACCCTACGGGATGATTCACCCCGTTGAACAGGGAAACAAAGCAAACCACTTGGGTTCTGTCACGGTTGTTCGCGCAAGAATTGCCAATTCTGCGGACTCAGTCGATGAAGAGGTTCTGCAAACTACAGAATCGAACAGAATTGCAAGAGTACTAGCTGATACTCTTCAAGGTGTAAAGTTATCAATTAAAGCGCACTTGATTGAACACGGAAGAACCGCCAGAACAGCCAATAGTATTGCAGATGAAGTAGTCCCGAGAATAGACGATCATGCGCTGCGCAGTGCCACGGGTTATCTTTATGACCTTGATGGCAACATTCGAAATGTTAGTCATTTGTCAGCACTAATATTTTCTGAACGGGTGTACCATTTTGAGGGTGAGGACAAGTTGACGTTAGACAAGAGTCGCGATTCACTGACGCTGCAAACTACAAGACGAGAAAAAGCTGCGGTGTTTATAGTAGAGATAAGAACCGAGTAGCGATTGGATTCGTTCATCTTCAGTATAGTTGCCTACAAATAAATCCTCTTACTTATTACTAGCAAATATCTAAGCTGGACGAAGTCCGTATAGCTGGCGATCTAGCAAAATCGGTAACTGTCGAGTAAGATCATAAGTATGAATACAACAGAACTACTCGAAGAATTGAAGATTGCCGGTGACAGTAAGTACCCCAATCCTGAAATTAAATCGAATGTTTATTTCGAACTTGCGTTAAGGGGACTGGAAGAAGCGTGCCAAAACTGTTATTTTGCAACGTCTAAACTTGCAAGAGCAGCAGATGAGATTGTTGCGACTGACGCTTCGTCACTAGAGATGTTAGGCGCAATAGATTCAATAAGCTTAGCTTGCCAAGCAGGAACAGATGAAAGTCAAGAGATAGTTTTGCCAGAAAGTGAATTAATCGATGTCTAATAAACAGAGTGAAGAGCCAGATTCGCTGTATTTTTTAAAAATAGTATTATTTTTTATTTTGGGTGGGGTGTGGATTGCCTTCGATCAAACCGCCGGTATAACTAAAACTATCCCAATTGGATTTATTGTCGGGTTGTTATTTGCTCATCATGATCATTTTCAGCTTGATAGGAAAATTGAATATGCAATTCTTCTAGCCAGCGCTGCACTAAGTTACGTGGCACCGCTTGGGCTTGTTTTCTTATTGTGAACAAAAATTCATTTTCGAAGTTAAATTTTCCAAAAAGAATGGCCATTTATGCTAAGCATTTAGCTTTTCAGCTCTTTTTTTTCTTCATTACACTAGTGGAACTGATTATTTTATATGAAAAAGCGAAAAATCCAGATCCAAGTTTAATCGGAGTGTTTCTTTTAATTTATGCAACGTACGCAACTTTTTTTGTTGTGTGGCGGCGCAGAAACAAATTATAAAAAATCCCAGAACAAGTGTTGACAACAGTAGTCTTTGACTGTAGTGTTAATGGAAGTACAAAAACACGTGTATGTTGCGTGGCGACTGAGAAGGTTTAGATAACAGATATGCACATCTAAAAACCGCTCACCAGCCCGTATTTTTTATACGCGTATGACAAGGGGAATCAAGCGTGAAAGCTTTGCTCGGTAAAAAAATCGGAATGACTCAAATCATCAACGACGATGGTGCTATGGTTCCTGTTACCTTAATTCATGTTGGCGAAAACACTATTACTGGTGTGCGCACAGAAGAAACTGACGGCTACACAGCTGTACAGCTTGGTTACGGTGAAGCAAAGCACATGAAGAAACCGCAAGCAGACGGTCTTAAAAAGAATAACGTAAAATCACAACCTAAATTTATTCGTGAAGTTCGAGACATGGAATTATCAGAAGAGTCGTCAGTTGGCGGCTCTTTTAATGCTGGAATTTTCGAAATTGGCGACAAAGTTAAAGTTACCGGTACAAGCAAAGGAAAAGGTTGGGCAGGAACTGTTAAGCGACATAACTTTAACACCAGTAAGCGAACGCACGGTGGAAACGGCTATGTTCGACGACCAGGCTCTATCGGCTCTATGTACCCACAAAAAGTCTTTAAAGGTAAACGAATGGCTGGACGCATGGGTGGTGAAACAACTACTACACTTAATCTTAAAGTTGCCTATGTTGACGAAAAGAACCAACTAGTTGGTATTAAAGGCGCTGTTCCTGGTCCAAAACGAGGACACGTCGTAATTAGAGGTATTGCATAATGGCTGTTGCAACATATTCAAAAACCGGTACTAAAGCAGCAACTGCGGCAAAACTTAACAAAGATGTATTTGGCCTTGAAGTTAAAGACCACTCGTTATTACACCAAGCCTACCTAACTCACCAAGCAAATGGCCGAACTCGCGTAGCTAGTGTTCTTGGTCGCGGTGAAGTTCGTGGTGGTGGACGTAAACCATGGAAGCAAAAAGGTACTGGTCGTGCTCGTCACGGTTCTATCCGCTCACCAATCTGGCGTGGCGGTGGAGTAACCTTTGGTCCTTCAAACAACCGTAATTACAGCAAACAATTAAACCGTAAGGCTAAAAAGACTGCCGTTAAACAAGCATTGAGTGTTGCTGCAAATGCTGGAACAATTAAAGTTATCGATGATTTTGTAGCAAAAGACGGTAAAACAAAGCATGCTGCTGAACTAATGACTAAGCTCGACTCTACTCGATCGGTAGTGCTCGTAGTTGACAACAAAACTGATCAAAATGTTCGGGCAACTAACAACCTTGATTTTGTGAAACTGGTTCAAGCTAACTACCTAAACGTGTACGACATCTTAAATGCTCACAGCGTTGTATTTACTAAAAAAGCTCTTGACGTTGTTGACGCTTGGCTTGCAGACAAGGAGAGCAAGTAATGATTTTTATTCAACCTCGAATCTCTGAAAAAAGCTATTTCTTAAGCGAACAAGGTAATACGTACATGTTTGACGTTGATCCGTCTGCTAATAAGCAACAAATCAAGGAAGCTGTTCAAGAGCAGTATGATGTTTCAGTTAAGTCTGTAAGAACTGCCGTTGCTAAAGGTAAAGTTAAAACCACCCCACGTAAACGACGCTACCCAATTGAGGGAAAGCGCAAAACCGTAAAGCGTGCATACGTAACATTAATGCCCGGCAAAACACTGCCGTTTTTTGAGGATATTTCGTAATGGCTGTAAAAAACTATAAAGCAACTACTCCTGGCCGACGCGGCATGACTACTCGTGATTTTGACCAAATCACAAAAAAGAAACCAACCAAGTCACTAACGTCTATTAAAAAGTCTACCGCTGGACGAAACAACCAAGGTCGTATAACAACTCGGCACCGTGGTTCTGGTGTAAAGCGCTACTACCGACACATCACGTTTGGCTTGCCAGCTGGAACAAAAGCTACAATTGAAGCTATTGAATATGACCCTAACCGTTCAGCTAACATTGCTTTAGTTAAAGACCAAAATGACAAGTTGCACTACATTCTTGCTTCAGCACAAATGCACAAGGGTATGGTGATTGAAAGCGGCGAAGAAGTACCGATCGAACCCGGTAACCGAATGACTTTAAAAACTATCCCAACCGGTAGCGTTATTTACAATATTGAAATGAAACCAGGTAAAGGTGGACAACTTGTTCGCAGCGCGGGTAATCGTGCACAGCTTACTTCTAAAGAAGGTGAATACGCACAAGTGCGCCTACCAAGTAGTGAAATCCGAAAAATCCACCTTAGCTGCATGGCTACAATTGGTAGCGTTGGAAATGAACAACATCAGAACATTAAATGGGGTAGCGCCGGTCGTCGACGACGAATGGGATGGCGCCCAAGCGTTCGAGGAGTCGTAATGAACGCTGCAGATCACCCGCACGGTGGTGGTGACGGTGGTAGTCACGGCCCAGGACGAGATCCAAAAACTCCATGGGGTCAATTAACCCTTGGCTACAAAACACGTCGCCGAAAAAGTTCTGACGCATTTATTGTACGTAACCGCCACCAGGCTAAGAGGAAGAGGTAGTATATGAGTCGTTCACTGAAAAAAGGACCATTTGTAGATTTTAAACTAGCTAAAAAAGTTGACGCACTCGGAGCTGATGACCGCAGTGTTATTAAAACCTGGGCCCGCGCCAGCACTATTAGCCCTGAAATGGTTGGCAGAACTATCGCTGTACATAATGGTAAGGTTCACGTTCCAGTATTTATTACCGAAAACATGGTTGGTCACAAACTTGGTGAATTTGCCCCAACTCGTAAGTTCCGTAAGCACGGTGGAAAGTTAGCTAAGTAATTATGAGTGTTATAGCAAAAGCCAACGGTGTGCGCATGAGTCCAAGAAAAGTACATGAAGTAATTTCATTAGTTCGTGGTCGAACTGTAGCAGACGCATTAGTAATTTTAGAACACGTACCACGTCGAGCAGCAGAACCTGTAGCTAAACTAATAAATTCAGCTGTAGCTAATGCTGTTCACAACAATAAAATGAAAAAGAACGATTTGTTCATTGAAAGCATTCAAGTCGGTCACGGACCAGCCTTAAAGCGATTCAGAGCTGCGGCGATGGGACGAGCAAAACCATACAAACGACGATCAAGTAATATTTCAGTTGCACTTTCTTCAATCACAGAAAACCCTCAAACCAGCGATAAACCAGCAGAGAGTAATACTACTAAGCCTGCAGCTAAAAAGACTGCTACCAAGAAAGCAACCGCCACTAAGAAACCAGCTGCAAAAAAGACTACTACTAAAGCTAAGAAGGAGACCAAGTAATGGGCCAAAAAGTTAACCCTACCAGCATGCGTCTGCAAGTTAACAAAAACTGGCGATCACGTTGGTTTGCTTCAGGCACACAATATAAAGACCAGCTTGCTCAAGATTTGCAAGTTCGTCAGTTAATTGACGACACATTTGGTAAGCGTGGTGCTATAAACCGCGTTGAGATTGAGCGATCACCAAGCTTAACTACTGTTACTATCTACACCGCAAAAGCTGGTGTTGTGATTGGTCGCGGTGGTGCTGGTGCGCAAAAACTTAAGGCAGATGTAGAAAAGATCCTAAAAACTACTGTTCGTGTAAACATTGAAGAAATTAAAAAGCCAGAAGTATATGCCAAAGTTGTAGCTGATAACATCGCTAATCAACTTGAACGACGCATCAACTTCCGCCGAGCAGTAAAGCAAGCCGCTGCTAACGCTATGCGCGCTGGTGCTAAGGGAATTCGTATCGAAGTTGCTGGCCGACTTAACAATGCAGAAATGGCACGTCGCGAAAAAGAAATTCAAGGTTCTGTTCCTCTACACACTATTCGTGCTGACATTGATTATGCGCTTGTTGAAGCTCACACGGCAGCTGGCAAGATTGGCATAAAAGTTTGGATTAACAAAGGTGAGGTTCTGTAGTCATGTTAATGCCGAATAAACAAAAGTACCGAAAAGTACGTAAAGGTAAAAACCGCGGTGTTGCTAGTAGTAACAATGAAATCAGCTTCGGTAGGTACGGCTTACGCGCAACCACTGCTGAGCGAATTACTTCACGACAAATCGAAGCATCTCGACGAGCAATGACTCGTTACGTAAAACGTGGTGGAAAAATCTGGATTCGAATATTCCCACACACCCCAGTTACTCGTAAGGCTTTAGGTCTAAAAATGGGTAGCGGCAAAGGTAACCCAGAATTCCACGTTGCAAAAGTTAAGCCTGGCACAATTATGTTCGAAATGGACGGTGTAACTGAAGATATCGCTCGAGAAGCTATGCGACTTGCAGCCCACAAGCTACCGGTTAAGACCAAATTTGTGATTAAAGAAGTTCCAGGAGAGGCGTAAAGACGATGAATATTTCTGAAATTCGCGGACAAGATGTGAAAAAACTCCAAGATCTACTTGCTACTAAGCGAGCAGAGCTTGCCGAGAAGGTTAGGGAAAAGCGAGTAAGTGAACGGGGCAACCTACACGAAGCTCGACAACTTCGAACTGACATCGCAAAAATTTTAACTGTAATTAATGAAGAGACAAAAGAGGAGACAGCGTAATGGCACGTATTTTAAATGGAACTGTGGTTTCTGCTAAAAACAACAAAACTATTGTTGTGCGTGTTGATCGTCGTACTCAACACCCGATCTACAGTAAAGCCTATATTGTATCTAAGAAGTACCACGCTCACGACGAAAAGAACGAAGCCGAACTCGGTGACTCTGTAGCTATTGTTGAATGTCCACCAAAGTCTCGACTTAAGCGATGGAACCTTAAAGAAGTTACCAAAAAGGCAGGTCTAGCATGATTCAACAAGAAAGCAGACTAAAAGTAACTGACAACAGTGGAGCTAAAGAAATTCTTTGTATTCGTGTACTTGGTAGCTCAAAAAAACGATACGCCAAAGTTGGTGACGTTATTACCGCTACCGTTAAGCAAGCTAGCCCAACCGGCCAAGTTAAAAAGAAAAGTGTTGTGCAAGCAGTTGTTGTTCGAACTCAGAACACTATTCGCCGTAAAGACGGCTCTACAATTAAATTTGATGACAACGCAGCTGTAATCATCGGCGAAGACAAACAGCCTCGTGCAACTCGTATTTTTGGACCTGTACCTCGTGAACTTCGTGACATGGGCTACATGAAAATAATTTCACTCGCACCGGAGGTTCTGTAATGAACACTGTAAAACTTCGCGTAGGTGACACTGTTATGGTTCGATCTGGCCGCGACAAAGGTAAGACCGGCAAAGTAACTGCTGTGCACCCTAAAGACAACAAAGTTACCGTTGAAGGCGTTAATGTTGTTAAAAAACACCGTAAGCCAAACCAACAAAACAATACTGGGGCAGTGGTTGAAATTACTAAACCAATTTGGGTTTCTAAAGTTGGGATTGTTCACCCAAGTAAGAAAGACCAGACTACACGAATTGGCTACAAAGTTGACGACAAAGGTAACAAGACTCGTATTTTTAAAGCAAACGGAAAGGAGATTAAGTAATGGCTACCAAAACTGCAGTACAGAGACCACGAATTCACCAGCTATATCTTGACTCCGTTCGTGATGAGCTTAAAAAAGAACTTAATCTAAGTAACATCAATCAAGTTCCTAAGCTTGAAAAGATTGTTGTAAACGTTGGCGTCGGTCGCAGCAAAGGTGATAACCGCATGAAAGAAACGGTTATTAACACACTACGGAAAATCACCGGTCAGCAACCAGCAGAAACCAAGTCTCGCAAATCGATTGCAGGATTCAAACTTCGTGAAGGCGAAGTTGTTGGCTACCGAGTTACTCTGCGCGGTGCGCGAATGTACGAATTCTTAGACCGCGTTGTGAGCATAGTCCTACCTCGGGTTCGTGACTTCCACGGTGTAAGCATTAAGTCATTTGACCCACAAGGAAACTACAGTATTGGGATCAAAGAACAGTCAATTTTCCCTGAGTTAACATTTGAAGACACAGCCGTATTGCACGGGCTACAGATTAACATTGTAACAACAGCAGAAGATAAGGAATCTTCAAAGGCTCTTCTGCGCAAACTAGGCGTACCGCTACAAAAGGAGAATAAGTAATGCCACGAACTTCTATAGTAGAGCGCGATAAAAAGCGCGATAAAATGATTGAGAAATACGCTGCAAAGCGTGCTGAGCTTAAAGCGCTTGGCGATTACGAAGGGTTAGCAAAGCTACCTCGTAACTCAAGCCCAACTCGAAGAACTACTCGTTGCGCAATGACCGGTCGTGGCAAAGGTTATATGCGTAAATTTGGTTTATCTCGAGTAACTTTCCGTGAACAAGCAAGCAAAGGTAATATCCCTGGCGTCACTAAGGCCAGCTGGTAGAAAGGAACAATTATGATTACAACAGACCCAATCGCAGACATGTTAACAAGAATCAGAAATGCAATCGCTGTTAATAAAAACCAAGTTCGTGTTCCTTTTTCTAAGCTAAAGCTTACAGTTGCAACGCTACTAGTTGAAGCTGGCTTTTTAGAAGCAATCGAAACAATTGAAGAAGGTAAGTTTAAAGAGATTAAGATCACTATAAACAAGACAGATTCAAGCCCGAAAATTAACGAATTAGCTCGTATTTCTAAGCCTGGCCGACGTCTGTATGTTAAGGCTGACAAAATACCTAAGGTAATGGACGGTCGCGGAATAATGATTGTAAGTACATCAAAAGGTGTAATGACAGATGCAGAAGCACGTTCAGAGGGCATTGGTGGCGAACTAATGTGTAAGGTATTTTAGATGAGTCGTATAGGTAGACAACCAATCACAATTCCTTCAGGTGTAACCGTAGAAATTAAAGACGGCCTAATAGTTGTTCGTGGCTCAAAAGGTGAACTTTCGCAAGACGTTTTACCAGGTATAGACGTGGTCATCGAAGACCAGTCAATTACAGTTGCTCGTCAGAACGACGAAAAGAAAACTCGTGGATACCACGGATTAATGCGCACCCTAATCGACAACATGATTGTTGGCCTAAGCGAAGGCTTTAGTAAAGAACTTGAATTACATGGTGTTGGTTACCGCGTTCAAATGGCTGGCACTAACCTTAAGTTTGCAATCGGTTATTCACACGATGTTGAGTTTAAAGTACCTCAAGGCATTCAAGCTGAAGTAAATGGAAATGTAATCAAAGTTACTGGTTACGATAAGCAACTTGTAGGACAGACGGCAGCTCAAATTCGGGAAATCAGAAAACCAGAACCGTACAAAGGAAAAGGTATTCGCTACAAAGACGAATACATTGTACGTAAAGCTGGAAAGACAGCGGCGTAGGAAGGTAGATTATGGCAAGACTTGATAACAAACGACGATTACAAGAAGCACGCAAACGACGAGTACGAAACATTATTCGCGGTACAGCTGAGCGTCCACGACTAACTGTGCACGTGTCTAATGTTGCAATGCACGCTCAGATTATAAATGACCTTGATCACAAGACTCTGCTTGGAATGAAAAGTGGTTCGGCTAGCAATATTGAAGGCGCAGCGACATTTGCGAAAGAATTTGCGGCCGCAGCTAAAAAAGCAAAGCTAACAAGCGTTGTGCTTGACCGAGGCAGCAAAAAATACCACGGTAAACTAAAAGCATTCGCAGATAAGCTACGTGAAGAAGGAATGGAGTTGTAGATGGCTGACAATAGACGACAAAACCGACGAGACGACCGACCTGTGAGTGAATTTACAGAAAACGTTATTAATATTGACCGTGTTGCACGAGTTGTTAAAGGTGGCCGACGGTTCAGATTCCGAGCTTTGGTAGTTGTTGGCGATAATAAAACTCGCGTAGGTGTTGGTGTAAGTAAAGGTCAAGACGTTCAATTAGCTGTTGCTAAAGCTGTCGATGTTGCTAAAAAGAACATGATTACTGTTCCGATTAAAGACGGCACAATTCCACACACAATCCAGAAGAAACACGCTGGTGCAGTAGTGCTACTAAAGCCTGCTCGACCAGGTACTGGTACTATTGCTGGCGGTACAGTTCGTTCAATCATTGACGTGATTGGGGTTAAGAACATACTTAGTAAGTCACTTGGGTCAAGCAACAAAATCAACGTTGCCTACGCTACAATCGACGCCTTAAAAGCCCTACAGCCAAAAGAAAACTGGGTTACTACACTTGATGAACCGACAGAAAAGAAAAAGACAAAAGCCACTAAAGCAAAAGCGGAGGCTAAATAATGTTATTCCAAGATTTAGACGTATCGAAAAAGAAGACAAAGAAGCGAGTTGGTCGTGGTATTTCTGCTGGACAGGGCAAAACTGCTGGCCGCGGAACAAAAGGACAAGCATCGCGTAGCGGCTACCGCACCAAGCCAAACTTTGAAGGTGGACAGACACCTTTAGTTAAGCGACTTCCGAAACTTAAAGGTTTTAAAAGTAAACGCGCTGCTGCTCAAGAAGTCACTACCGACGACTTAAACAGTCTAAAAACTAAAAAAATCACTCCAGAAGTACTTGCAGAAGCCGGACTAGTTAAAGATGCATACGAGAAAATCAAATTGATTGGTGCGACTAAACTAGAGTCTGCCAAAGATGTTGAAGTTCACGCTGTAACAGCTGGCGCACAAAAAGCTGTAAAAGATGCTGGCGGAAGTGTTAAACTTGTTGAAAAGGCACGTCCAAAGACATCGAAAAAAGACGACGCTAGCAAATAAATTATTCGGGTTGGCAAAAACTAGGAGGTTAGATGAACTGGAAGACTATCAGAGCAGCATTTAAAAATGCTGATATGCGGAAGAAGATCTTCGTTATCGCCTTTTTAGTGGTTATTTTCAGAATTCTGACCTATATTCCGGTGCCGTTTGGTGATGCAACAGAAATTCGCGCTGCGATTGAATCAGCTTTTGCCAATCAGCGTTTATTTGGTTTTGTTGATATTTTAAGCGGTGGAGCATTGGCTGGATTTTCTATCATGCTGATGGGTATTGGGCCGTACATTAACTCTTCAATCATCATGCAGATTCTGACCAAAGTTATTCCTAAGCTGCAAGAACTCAACAAAGAAGGCCAATCTGGTAGAACAAAAATTAACCAGTACACTCGTTACCTAACACTCCCACTGGCTATTGCTCAAAGTTTCGGAATGATCTTCTTAATTCGACAAGTTGTACAAAGCTCATCTGGGCTGGACATTATAGCAACTGCCAGCTTTGTTGACTGGGTTGTGATGATCACCTCACTAGTTGCTGGTTCGATGCTACTAATGTGGATTGGTGAACTTATGAGCGAACAAGGTGTAGGTAATGGTATTTCGCTTATTATCTTTGCTGGTATTGTTACGCAACTACCGAGTATTGCAAACATACTACTGCCAGCATTCGCCCCAGGTGCTGACTATATTTTTAAAACTGATATCCCGGGCATAAGTACCGGCTTAGGCTTTGAGTTTACGGTTCCGTTTAACTTGACGGCAATATTTATAGTACTGCTGTTTTTGGTCATAACGTTAGTCGTGACCTATTTCGTCGTTAAATTAAATGAAGCGCAGCGTATTGTAACTATTAGCTACGCTAAACGAATCCGCGGCAACCGAGCATACGGCGGCGTCGACACGGTGCTTCCAATTAAGCTAATCATCGCTGGTGTTATCCCTATCATCTTCGCTGTTGCGTTCTTGTCGGTTCCTCCGTTTTTAGGGACATTGCTGCAAAGTGCAAGCAGCGAATGGCTGCAAAATATTGGTACTAATCTGCAAAACTGGTTTGCGGTTGGTGGTGGATACTTTGGCGGTGCATCTACGTCTACCGACGGCAGCAGCAATGTAATTTATCCAACCTTGTATTTTTCTTTGGTCGTGCTGTTCAGCTATATTTCAGCCGGGTTATATTTTAATCCAAAAGAAATCGCCGAAAACCTACAAAAACAAGGTGGCTTCGTGGCTGGTATTCGCCCTGGCGAAAAGACCGAAAAATACCTTAAGGGTATTGTGAACCGATTAACATTATTTGGTTCGTTTGCACTTGGCTTTATCGCTATCTTACCGTTTTTGGCCGAACGCTTCACCGGTAATCAATTGCTAACAGTTGGTGGTACGGGTCTATTGATTGTCGTGTCAGTTGCTATTGAGTCATTGCGTCAGCTTGAATCCAAAGCATTAATGATAACTTACGACGCACCTGAATAAATAAAATATAATAAGGGAGTCTTCAATGGATGCAAAAGAACTCACAAATGCATGCGAGGAACTTGGTCAGCGAGTTGGTAGAAATAGAGAACTGGAAGACTATTACAAAAGCGACGAGTTTGCCGAAGTTCAACACGCTCTAACCTCTTTATCAGACGAAGAAGCGCCAATGATTGAATATTTAAGTAGATTGATTGAGCGCCTGCCAACCGAAGAGATCCAAGAAGACGGAAATGTGTCTCAGGTAGCCACACATCTTATACCTGTTTTGAGTAGCAATGAAGCAACAGGCTATTTGCGGGTTTCGTTAGTTAATGATGCGGATGAAGAGTACTTTCAAATAACAGCTTTTGCAGGAATCCCTGCACTGAAAAATCCACTCGGAAAGGGTTATTTTTCAGGCGAGGATACCGAAACGATGTCAACAATCAACGACGAGGTGGTTTATGCCAAGCAGGTAGAGTTTGGTGATTTTGGCTCTGAAACAGTATCAAAGAGCCCAGCTTCTGTTGGTGATTTCGCAGCTAAGTACTGCGACTACGATCCGCACAGACCTATTACGACAGCTATTGTAAAGGATGTCCAAGATAATATTGATATTCGCAAAGAATTCTTAGCTGAAGCAGCTCAGAGTGTAGACCTAATAAAACAATCGCTTGAAGATATTAGCTAGTATTTGATATTATTAGTTAAAGCTTTGCGCAAATATAAGTCGCACGGCGTATATATTTTACGCCAAAAGTCTTTACATATTAAACAGAGGTGTGTATAGTTGCTCACTAGTGTATGTCAAAGACTAAAGAAGTAATCGAGTTACAAGGGACTATCAAAGAAGCGTTACCCGCTGCTAAGTTTCGAGTAGAGCTTGAAAACGGACATGAGATTTTGGCACATGTTGCAGGCAAAATGCGAAAACACTACATTCGTATCGTCCCTGGCGACACAGTAACAGTAGAATTAACACCATACGACCTAACCAAAGGTCGCATAACATACCGTAAGGGGTAAGCGTGAAAGTACAGGCAAGCATAAAAAAACGCAGTGAAGACGATCAAATCGTTCGCCGTAAAGGTCGCTTGTATGTAATTAACAAACGTAAACCTCGACACAAACAGAGGCAGGGTTAACTTATGGCACGAATTGCTGGAGTAGAAGTACCATCAAACAAACGAGTAGTAATATCGCTAACGTATGTTCATGGTATTGGTAGAACAACAAGTGAAAAAATTCTAAACAAACTTGGCATTGACCACAAAACTCGCGTTAAAGATATGACCGAAGCAGAACTAGGTTCAATACGTGAAGAAATTACCGCAAACTACACAGTTGAAGGTGAACTACACCGTGTTGTCCGAGCAAACGTAAAACGACTGAAAGATATCGGTTCTTACCGTGGTGAACGACACAAAAAGAACCTTCCAGTTAAAGGACAGCGAACTCGAACTAACGCTCGTACAAAGCGTGGACGACGAATGGCCGTTTCTGGCGCACAACCTAAAGCAGCAACCAAAACTTAGAAGATAGAATAATGAAGAAAGAATATAGAATGAACACAACCTACAACACACCATCTTCCACCTTCCAGCTTCTAGCTTCCAAGCGACTGATAGGAGCGTTTTAATGGCAGACGTTAAAAAAACCACCAGACGAAAGAAAGCAAAACGAACAGTTGTTAGCGGACAGGTTCATATTCAAGCTACGTTTAACAACACAATTATTACAGTAACCGACAGCAGCGGTAACACCCTAACTGCCGCGAGTGCCGGTGCAAGTGGTTTCCGCGGAAGTAAAAAAGGTACTGCCTATGCTGCGCAAATTGCTAGCGAAAAAGCTACATCAGACGCGGCATCTCAATTTGGTATGAAAAAAGCTGATGTATTTGTAAAAGGTATAGGTCTAGGTCGCGACACAGCTATCCGCGCACTACACACTGCAGATATTCAAGTTACTTCAATACGCGATGTTACTGGTGTACCACACGGTGGCGTTCGACCACGAAAGCAGAGGAGAGGCTAATATGGCACGAGACAGAAGTCCAATCGTTAAGCAAAGTCGACGCGAAGGTATTGCTTTGCACCCGAAAGCGCACAAAGCACTCGTAAAACGAGCAACAATCCCTGGCCAACACGGTCGTGGTCGTCAGCAACGACTAAGTAACTACGGTTTACAGTTGCGCGAAAAGCAAAAAGTAAAACGAATGTACGGACTACTTGAAAAGCAATTCCGACGACTTATAACCGAAGCCGGTCGAACAAAAGGCCGAACTGGAGTTGTTTTGATCGAACTATTAGAGCGACGAGTTGACAATGTTGTATATCGAGCTAAATTTGCTCCAAGCCGACGAGCTGCACGACAATTGGTTAACCACGGACACTTTGAACTGAACGGTCGACGAATCGATATTCCTTCAATTCGTGTAAAAGCTGGTGACGTTCTAACTGTTAGAAAACGATCTACAAATACTGAATACTTCAAGCACATGACAGAAATCTGTGAAAATAACGAGCAAGCACCATTGAGTTGGGTGGCAGCTGATGAGAAAAAGTTTACTATTAAAGTAACTGGTACTCCAAAACGCGAGGAAGCGGAGCCAGGAATAAATGAGCAATTAATCGTAGAGTACTACTCACGTTAGTACAGAAGATAAGGAGAATCTCATGCAAACTAATCACGCGGTACAAACACCAGGAATCACAAAGGAAGACGTTCACAGTCCGACTAGTTCTACATTTGTAATTACACCCCTACACACCGGTTACGGTATGACTTTGGGTAACAGCATGCGACGAGTGTTGCTTTCAAGCATCTCTGGCGCAGCTGTAAAAGCTTTCAAAATTGAAGGTGCTACACACGAATTTACTACTGTTAAAGGCGTAAAAGAAGACGCAGTTGATATTTTACTTAACCTTAAGAAACTTCGTTTCAAGGTTTTCAATGACGAACCACAGCTACTTAGAATCGAGAAAAAAGGTGCTGGCCAAGTTACAGCAGCTGACATTAAAGTAACGTCTGACGTTGAAGTTGTTAACACCGACCAAGTAATTGCTACTCTTGACGACTCAAAGAGCGCTTTAATTATGGATCTTATTGTTGAATCAGGACGTGGTTATCTTACTGTTGAAGAAATGGGTGAAAACGACAAGCCGTCTGACATGATTGCAGTCGACGCATTGTTCAGCCCGGTACTTCGCGTACGCTACAAAGTTGAACACACCCGTGTTGGTCGAATTACTAACCTCGACAAGCTATCAATTACTGTTGATACTGACGGAACAATTACTCCTAATGACGCATTTGAAGAAGCAGCAGCTATTTTGAAAGCGCAATACGCAGCGCTGGCTGGTTCAACAACCGTTGAAACTATCACTCACGAAGAACCTGCTAAAACACCAGCTCGTGACGAAGAACCTAGCGAACTTATGACTCCAATTGAAAACCTTAACCTTACAGCACGCACAACAAATGCCTTGATCAACAACGACATCCACACTGTTCAAGACTTGGTTACTCTAGGTGACGCTGAGTTGAAAGAACTCAAAGGTTTCGGAGCGAAAGCACTGGACGAAGTACAAGAAAAACTAGACGAACTGGAATTGTAGGAGAAACACATGCACCGCCACGGATACAAAGGTCGAAAACTAGGACGAAAACGCGATGAGCGCCGAAACTTAATCAAGGGTTTGGCTACATCCCTTATTATGGATGAAGAAATCACGACGACCCTGCCAAAAGCTAAAGAGGTTTTACCGTATACCGAAAAATTGGTAACACGCGCCAAGAACGCTACATTAGCAGACAAGCGAATTGTTTTTTCTAAATTAATGACAAAAGATTCAGCTCACAAGCTAATCGACGAAATGGCACCAAAATTACAGGGTCGAACTAGTGGTCACATACGACTTACTAAAACTGGTTTTAGAAAAGGCGATCTAGCTCCTATGGCTACTTTGTCATTTGTCGACAATCTTGATGTTGAAACTGTTTCACCGGCTAAAAAAGCAGCAAAAAAACCTACGACCACAAAAGCTGACACCCCAAAAGAATCAACAAAGAAAGCCCCAGCGAAAAAGCCAGAAAAGGAATCTAAGTAATGCGTAGAATGACTAAAACCCCAGTTGCAAAACCAGCAGACGTAGACCGAAAATGGGTCGTTCTTGATGCAGCAACAGCACCTGTTGGCCGCGTCGCTACCAAAGCCGCAACGCTCCTAAACGGCAAACACAAAGCTACTTTTACTCCCCACGTTGACAACGGTGAGTTTGTAATTATCATCAACGCTGACAAAGCTGTCATAACTGGCCGTAAAGCTGAACAATCTAAAAAATATAGTTACAGCGGTTTCCCTGGTGGCCTAAGCGAAAAAACTCTCGGCACTCAGTTATCAGAAACGCCAGAGCAAGTGTTCACTGACGCTGTGTACGGTATGTTACCTAAAAACAAACTACGCCCAGGTAGAATGCAACGACTTAAGGTGTACGCAGGGTCAGATCACCCGCACGAAGCACAGCAACCACAGAAAATGGAGATTAAATAATGGCTAATAGTTACCACTACGGATTAGGTAGACGTAAATCATCAACTGCTAGAGCTCGAGTAACTTCTGGCAAAGGAAAAATCACAATCAACGATTTACCAGCCGAAGACTATCTTGATAAGAGCGAACGACTACAGTGGGAACTACAGCGTCCTTTTGAGATTTTAGAGCTGTCAGGTAAATACGACGTAAGCCTGCGTGTAACTGGCGGTGGAATAAGTGGGCAAGTTGATGCCTGTACATTGGCAATTTCAAAAGCTATGGCCGAAATGAACGACGACCTACGTGGTACTTTGAAAAAAGCTGGTCTACTGAAGCGTGATCCTCGTGAGAAAGAGCGTAAGAAGCCAGGTCTTAAAGGTGCACGTAAGAAAGAACAATTCTCTAAGCGTTAATCAATTTGATCAATTAACAAGCATAACCGCCAAAAACAGGCGGTTTTTTGTTATTCTACGTACATGTTGCCACCGTTTCGTGATTCTGAGCGCATTAGTCATTATGTGCAAAGTCCAGCCGTACAAGAGATAGTAAGAGACACGTCTCATCTTGATTTAGATGCAAGAGAAGAGTTGGTTTCTATGCTTGATGGAGATATTGAGGCTATCTCTCCGGGTGCTATTGGCAGGAATGCAATTATCATTGGTAAATGCATTGTTCCCTCGGGTGATCTTACGGCGCCTAGCGTTCAAGAAATTGATCCGGCATTCCATGAAGGAATATTCAATGGTGTAGAGCTGTTTAAGCCCTCAGAGGGCCCACTTGAGTTGCACTATAAAATCTCAGACCCAACATATCAAACTCTGCGATCGCCACACTACTATATACAAGCGATGGTATCGGTAACAGGGGATGTTACTCATAGTGTTATTGAGTTCGAGGATGAACAAGAAACACTTGTAAGCCTACATTCGAAATTTGAAGATTCTGGTATCGACACTGAAGAATATTTAGACATTTTATATGACGAAAGAAGAACGCCAATAGAAACGCTCCATAGAGTAGCCCGATATCTACAAGATAGACCTGAGATATCAGACAAAAACATGGATGATATACTCAAATTTACTCAGCTTGCGCTATTTGACGACCAGCATATGGAACTGTTTATAGAAGGTAATCGATTAGTTAGTTTAGAAAACATGGTGCGTAGAAGCTACAATATACCTCTTGAGGCAACACTAAATTATAATACTGATCTAGTGTGTATAGCAGATCAAAAAAACCCTACTAAAAGAACAGTCTGTATTATTGTAAAAAGCGAAGATGGTGACGAAGATGATCCTATATATTATATTCCAATCCAGTCTATAAAAGTCGGTTTGATGTTAACTTCTTAAAAAACCTCGTCTTACCTTTCAAGAAGCGGTACACTAAAGTAAGTATGAACAGAGAAGTAATCCTCACCGGCTTAAGAACTAATGCCGAATATCACCTAGGCAATTACCTTGGTGCTATATTGCCAATGCTTGAGCTGCAAAAAAAATATGGCAATACTCACCAAATTAATATGTTTGCGCCAGACTTACATAGCTTTACTACAGAGGTTGACTACAGCAGCCTCTACACACAGACCATGGCCAACTTAAAGGTATTTGTTGCTGCTGGGCTAGATATTACTAACCCGAACACATTTATTTATAGACAAAGCTTTATACCAGCTCATAGTGAGCTATGCGTGATCCTAAATAACTTTGCATATTTTGGTGAACTATCTCGGATGACGCAGTTCAAAGAAAAAAGCGACAAGATAACTAATATTCCAGCTGGACTTTTCGGCTACCCAGTACTTATGGCAGCCGACATTTTGCTTTACGGTGCGCAGTGGGTGCCTGTAGGCGACGATCAAACTCAACACCTAGAACTTACTCGGGATATAGCCCAAAGAATCAACAATAAGTTCAGCGCCGAATTTCCGGATGGGGTTTTTACGGTACCTAATGAAGTCAAAAAACAACACGCATTTCATAACCAAGATAACGGTGTACGCATTAGAAGTTTACGAAACCCTACCGCTAAAATGAGTAAGTCTGTTGAAGATCCGAATGGAACTATAAAACTGAGCGACGATCCGGAGGCAGCAGCTAAAAAAATTATGTCCGCCGAGACCGATAGTATTGGTGTTATTAATTTCGACTGGGACAAACAACCGGGTATTACAAACCTACTGCAAATACTTGCCTTACTCGAAAACAGAACACAATATGACGTAACAACTGAATGGACTGGTAAAGAACGGTACGGCGACCTTAAGCAAGCGGTAGCGAAGGCAGTAAAACACTTCTTGGCCGACTTTCAAGGTAATCTTGCTGCAACCAGCGATGATACTGTAATAGCTAAACTAGAAGAAAGCGAAGCTGCACTAAAAAAACAAGCAAATACAACACTGCTCCGAGTTCAGCAAGCTGTTGGTTTGCGTTCCAAATGACAAAAATAGTTGTAAGCGACGACCAGACCCCACTCAGAATAGATGCCTATCTAGCAGCAGAGCAGTCACAGCTGTCGCGCAGTAGTTGGCGCAAACTTATTGACTCGGGCAACGTAATGGTTAATGAGCAGCTTATAAAGGCCAAATACGAAATACAAGCTGGCGATGTCATAACCTTTAGTATTCCAAAAAAACAAGAATCTGCACCAGAAATATCTATTATTTATGAGGACGAGGATGTATTGGTTATCGACAAGCCAGCGGGGGTACTTGTTCACTCCAAGGGCGGCTTACATACAGAACAAACTGTAGTAGATGTGTTTCGGGATAAACTACCGAGCGACGATACCAACCGACCAGGCGTAGTGCACCGACTAGACAGAGACACCTCTGGGGTTATGATTTTGGCGAAGAACAACGACACTAAAACGTACTTGCAGAAACAATTTCAAAATAGAACCGTCCAAAAAGAGTATGTTGCGGTATGCGAAGGTGTGTTTAAAGACAACGATTTTTTAATCGACGCAGCAATTCGCCGGTCCATTAAAAATCCGGGCAGGTTCGTGGTTGACCCAAATGGTAAGCCAGCTCAGACGACTGTCAGGGTGATGCAAACGCGTAATGGTAAGACTTTGGTTCGTCTATTACCAAAAACTGGGCGAACTCATCAATTGAGGGTACATTTAAAACATTTACACGCCCCAATAGTGGGGGATAGGCTATACGGTAAGGAGTCGGATAGGCTTCTGCTGCACGCGCATAAACTAAGCATTGCGATCCACCACGGCGACCACAGAACATTTGAAAGTAAAATACCGGAAAGCTTTACGATATGAGTATTTTTATTCATCCAAAAACACGTAGTAATTTAGCAAGTATCCAAAGCAATCTGCCCCAAGTGGTGATTTTTGCCGGTAGTGACGGGCTGGGTAAACGTTACGCAGCGCTTGAAGTAATTAAATTTCTTGAGAACGAGTCAGCTCAACAAATTGAATCATTGAATTTCGAAAGACTGTTACTAGTCGACACCGACGACCCAAGTATTGGTATAGGTGAAATTAAAGACCTTGAGAAAATTATTAAATTAAGCAGCAATAAAAAGCGCTACATTATTATCAATGAAGCCGAGAAAATGACCACCGAAGCTCAGAATGCATTTTTAAAGACGCTCGAAGAATCACCACCAAATACGCATACTATGTTGCTGGCTCAGAATGTAAATCGTCTACTGCCTACAGTACGCTCGCGTTCGCAGATAATCGATTTTTATACAGCCTCGAAAGACCAGTTCGAAGAGTGGCTTATACGTGAACTTGGTGTTGAGCGTCCACAAGCTACCAAGCTATATTATGAAACGTCCTGTAAGCCCAGACTAGCCTATGAATCGCTCCGTGAAGACCAAGGCGATGATTCTATCGAACTTGCTAAAAAACTACTTAGATCTAGCCAATCACAGCGGCTGGAATTAATTAAACCCCTCGCAAAAGACTCTGCAGGCTTAGCCAATACACTAAATGGACTAATGACAGTAGTGCGTTCGGCATTACAGCACGCAATAAGGTCTGACCAGCCAAAGGAAAAGATTAAACAATGGAAGCAACGAGTAGAGTTGCTTTTGGATTTACAAAATAATCATAAAAAACATGTTAATACGAAGTTAATATTGTCTAAACTCGTGATAAACTTGTAGCAATGTTTGAACTTGCGATCGTTTTTGGTGCAGGCACCATTGCCCTAATTGCCACAAAAAATGTCAATCTACCAACTAAAACTGAAGAAAAAAAGACTAAGCAACGCTTAGAGCGGCTATGGTCAGTTGCGCAAAAAGCAATGAATAGCCGAAAATTTGTGCCGGCAGAAAAAGCTTTACTTACTATTTTAAAGATTGATCACAAAAATGCACCGGCTTATAACCGGCTGGGCATTTTGTATGCACGTCAGCATAACTATGACGACGCTGTAGAGTGTTTTGAAATTGCTTCGAGCCTAGAGCCAAAAGCATCAAGCTTACACAATTTGGGTTTAATTTTTTACGAAATTGAGAAGTATGATAAATCAATAAATGCATTTAAACGAGCTATTGAGCTAGAACCTATGGCAGCTCGCCATATCGCCTTGGCAAAGGTGTACCAAAAACAAGAAAAAGGTAAGCTTGTGATCGAACAGCTTATAAAAGCTGCCGAGTTAGAACCGAATCCTCAAACCTATAAAATACTAATTGATGCTTATAAAGCAGTGGGTGATGATGAGTCTGTAAAGATAGTAGAAGACAAACTAAAAAAACTAATAGTTCCCAAAGGCCGAAAAAACACCGTACAACGGGCAAAAAAAGTCCAGTAATTACTTGGAGTTTTCTGTAGCCTTTGCTACGATGTTTTAAGTATTTTTTGCCGCCTTAGCTCAGTTGGTCAGAGCAACGGTTTTGTAAACCGTGGGTCGTCGGTTCGAATCCGACAGGCGGCTCCATGCTGGGATAGCGAAGCGGTCAAACGCAACAGACTGTAAATCTGTCGGCCTAGTGCCTTCGCAGGTTCGAATCCTGCTCCCAGCACCATGCAGCCCATGTGGGCTTTTTTAATTTATTAATCTATAATCAATAAACATGCCGCGATAGCTCAGGGGTAGAGCACTTCCATGGTAAGGAAGGGGCCCCGGGTTCAAATCCCGGTCGCGGCTCCATAAGATTGAACATGAAAATATTACGTTTTTTAATTATTACTCCAATGCTAATCGTCCAAGCGATAGTAGAATTAACACAGCAGTCAGACTTAGCTTTACGAACGCGCATTGCAAAGTATAAATCTATAGAAGCTCACATCGTCTTTTTCGGATTTATGTATATTATCCTCGATCTATTATTAAATCCAAATGTGGGGACCATAATGCTTCCGATATATATTGGTTGTTTTTGTCTACAAATTGCAAACATCTATTATGATCGCGCTTATTACCGCAGGTTAGAAAGAGAACTATGACTCTAATCCATCATGACAATCAATTAGTTTTATACAAAGCAAGCCTAGAATGATTGATTAAGTGAACCTAATCTGTTAAAGTTACACACCGAAAGAGGAATATAATGGCAAAAAAAGGTAAACGAAAACTATTTGGACTTGTTAGCACCGAGACGGGGCATCGTACCTATGTTACAAAACGTAACACTCAGAACACACAAGAGCCTATTGAGCTTAAGAAATACGATCCAGTAGCTCGTAAGCACGTGCTGTACAAAGAAACAAAGAAGAATCTAGGACGAAACGAAGTCTAAAAAGCTCGTATTCTGCAGTTAGTAGTAGGTGTTTCGCTAGGAGCGCCTATTTTTACTTGATACTAATTACCAAATACCAGATACTAACTACTAGCCTAATAGGGGTATAGTGTCAGTGGCTAGCACGTGGGTCTCCAAAACCCAAAGGCCGGGTTCAAGTCCTGGTACCCCTGCCATACTGTAAGTATTATGAAATACCTTAAACTATATATACTGCAATTCCTCGGAGTTGTTTGCGTTTATTTTGCCGACAAAGACATTGTATTATTTTTTAGCATACTGATAATTATATTAACTTCTCTCTTTGAGCTGTGGCTTGCCTTGTCTAGCACTACAACTAATAGTAGAACTGTCTCAAATCAGGGTAGTTTTACTGCAAAAATCCTATTTTACTCTTCATTATCGCTCGGCATTTTTGCAGTCTTACATATTTTCAGCAGTGAAGCGGCTCATGTAGAGATCGCTTTGCCAATCGGAGGCTTTTGCTTTTTACTTGCTGCATCTGTCTTCGAGATGATGTACCGAGTATCGAAAAGTACAGCTACAACAAATAAATATGTTTACATTTTATATGTGATTATATTGCCTGCTTTAATATTTACACTATTACGTAGTGTTTCCAGCAATTTGGCCTTGGTGGGTTTTTATGTTTCTAGGGATATTTTCCTGCTAAGAACAGCTCGCTCGCTTGTTGTATAAAGATACAATTAGGTATACATTATTCGCTGATTAAACTTCATAAATCCAAGTAAGCTTGTGTACGTATTGAACAATATACTATTTTCTAAAGCTTTGTTTTACAACCTCATGAAAGTTCTTTTCAATCCAATAAGAGAAGCCATATTCATAAGTGAAAATAAGTTCTTCGTTATAAAACTTGCCAATAGCTGCTAAAATCATAAGCAAGATGCCGCAAGAATATACGTTCTCTAGTTACGACGAGAACATTCATAGAGACTATGTAACACGTGTTGTTGAAATATCAATCTACGTGATTATAAGTTTGTTGTTTATTAATGGCGAGCTTTATAGTAATTCAAATTGGTTTTGGGCAATTATCGGCGCTGCGTTCTTGTATGAATTTATGCCTCTACTTAGTGAACGATTTAGGTCTATAACTCACCGCCTGCCAACTTCTGTGTTTAACTACAGTTTGTTTGCTTTGCTGATAATTTTCTACATTCCAGTTGGCAATTCGTTAGTGCTAATAGGATTTTTATTAGTGGCTATGAGTAGTTATTGGCTAAGTTGGCTTGGTTTAATTACTAGTTTTTTTGCAATAACCACGGCCTATGCACTGGCCCCGCTCTACCAACTAAGCAGTGTTAATTACGACGATCTGGCGAACCTTATACTGCGAGTCTTTGTAATGGGAGCCTTGGGTGCCACAATTGTTGGCTATTCAAAACAAGACCAAAAAGAGCGCAGGAAGTTAGTAGATTTCAGTAATGAAGCTAGTTTAGAGCGCAATAGGATCGTTTCGCTTATTAATAGTATGGCTGACGCCGTGGTTGCAACTGACCAAGACGGAAAAATTCAGCTCTACAACGGTGCTGCACTAATTCTGTTCAATACAAACGAAACACTAACTGGTAAAAATCTTCAAGAATATCTGAAGCTCAAAGACAAAGAAACAAAGAAAGCCTATAACATAATCGCCGAAGCTCAAAAAACTGGGAGAATTATTCAGCGCGATGACGTTTTATACAAAAACAATCTAAAAGAAACTCTTAACATATTTGTAAACTTAGCGCCGGTGCGGGTTTCTGTTACTGAAGAAGGTCAAACCGGCTATATTATTTTGCTTCGGGACATCACAAAAGAAAAAACCATTGAAGAACAACGCGATGAATTTATTTCTATTGTCAGCCATGAGCTGCGTACGCCTATAGCTATTACCGAAGCCAATATTTCAACCGCGCTACTGCCAAGTGTTAAGACGCTCAAGCAAAAAAATGACTTCTTAGAACAAGCTCATAAAAACATAGTATTTTTAGCGAGTCTCGTGAACGATATTACGTTGCTAGCACATGCCGAACAAGGTCGACTCGATACCACGCTAACAAAAGAAAACACCTCAACGGTCATTGAAGAACTTCATAGTAACTATGAGACACAGGCCAAGGACGCTGGTCTTAAACTTAAGATTAAAATTGCCAAGTCTACGCCTGACATTATGACCAACACAGAGCGCCTCAAAGAGATTCTGCAGGACTTTATCACCAACGCTATTAAATACACCGACAAAGGCACTGTAACAATTGAGGCGGCTCCAAAAGGCCGTAAATACGTTCGACTTGGTATCCGTGACACCGGTATAGGTATTTCAAGCTCTGACCTTAAAAAAGTCTTTGAAAAATTTTATCGATCCGAAGACTTTCGAACACGTGAACATTCTGGTACCGGGCTTGGGCTCTACATTGCCCATAAATTAGCGGCACTTATTAGTGCAAAAATTGGCGCGGAATCAGAAATTGATAAAGGATCGTTTTTCTATATTGATGTTCCAGTAGCTAAAGACTAAACCTTTGGCAACTTTGGTGTAACTTCGTACATTGGTAGGCAGATGTTTCTGTCTTTCCAAAAAACATATTGATTACTGTAAAGCGCTGCCGAGATTGCCAGCAAAACAACTTCAAAAACTACCTTAAACGGAAACAAGGCGGCTGCCAGTAAGCCACTAAATAATCCGAGTTCACTAAAATGAATAATAAATGCCGAAGCACCGTATGTGGCTAATACTAATGTCGCAAGCAACCACGCGTCGCTTAACAGGAACACCATAGGCAAGCCGACTGCAAGTAGAGCACCACAACTAAATAGGCAGGCAGCGGTGTAGTTTTTGTTTAAAAACGGAAAAAGACCACGCATATCTTTTTCTACTCGAGCCTTGAACGACTTATAGACAGAAAGCCCAATACGATTACCATTAGTTATCGTTAATGAGTTTTGTATGGACTCTAGTAATTTAACTTCAAAATAAAATGAGTCCTTAAATGACTCAAAGCCACCGACGTCTAAAAGGGCATCTTTTTTGACTGCAATACACTGACCATGAATCGGTGTAGCAAATAATAGCGACTTCCAGTACGTACGTAGCGTGTTAAATAAGCTACTTAACTGCCACGTGTTTCTAAAACCGGGGTGTACGCTCACCAGATCAACATTGTTATTTTGCATGGTAGCTACAATGTTCGATATGGTTTCTTCAGAAAAGTGCACATCTACGTCTGCAAAAATAAAAATTTCCCCGTTGGCAGCCACGGACAGTTGATGCAAGGCAAAGTTTCGCCCTAGCCAGTCCTCTTGCAATGGCTGTCCTTCAATAAATCGTACTCCGTCATTTGCATATGCTCGTATTATCTCTGGGGTGCGGTCGTGCGAGCAGTCGTCAAGTACCAACACTTCAAGTTTTTCGTAGGTAGAGGTAACAGCACTTTTTAGTGTATTGGTCAGGCTTTGGCCTTCGTTCCGTGCAGGAATAGCCAAACTTACGGTGGGATTAGGCAATGAACTTTCGGAATACGTCTGTTTAAAGCGGTTAACGTGCCGGCTTAACCCAATTTTAACCACACAATAAATCGACAACAGCACTGAGGTAATAGTCAAAATCGGTAGCGTTTGGGTTTTAAAATCAAAATACGAAATATATAGCACAAAACCAAGAAGTATCTGCTGCTCAAACCACTGCATACCGTATTGGGGACTACCCAGTCGATAGTAGGCATTAGCGGCCAGAACACTATAGTAAATAATAAGCGCTAACGGTAGAAGTACCCAAGAAATATTTGTCGCAATCACTACAGCAAAAATGATAGGTATGGACAATAGCAAAAGTCGTTGTCGGCTAAGATAAAACAGCACAAATATAATGTTCACAACAACCAGCAAAACCAGGTTCAGCATAGTCCTTATGCTACAGGAATCATTACAGATTGACCACAGTTGTTAGGTTTGCTAGTATTGACGCAGTGAGCCAATTTAGGCTCTTTTATTATTTTGATCGTATTTTTACACAAACGATCGGGGGATGGAGATGAAAAAGATCATCAACTACTTAAAAGGTGCCCGTCGTGAGCTTTCTAAAGTCACGTGGCCGTCTCGCAAGGAAAGTACAAAACTTACAATAGCAGTAGTTGTTTTTACTCTAGTGTTTGTCTTGTTTACTACTGTAATCGACTATGGTCTTGACCAAGTTTTTGACAAAGTAATTTTAAATTAAGGAAGAAAGAAATAATCATGGCAAAAAAAGATGAAAAGCTTTGGTTTGCGATCCACACATACAGTGGCTACGAAGAAAAAGTAGCAGAGAGCATAAAGCAACGAACTGAATCTTTGGACATGGCCGATAAAATTTTTGATGTTATCGTCCCTAAAGAAAAACAGATCGAAATTAAAAACGGCAAAAGACGAGTTGTTGAGAAACGAATCTTCCAAGGCTACGTTTTAGTTCAAATGAAAATGAGCGACGACGCTTGGTATGTCGTACGTAATACGCCAAATGTAACTGGGTTTGTCGGAACTGGGAACGACCCAACCCCTGTAAGTGACGACGAAATGGAAAAAATCCAACGTCGAATGGGGATTTCTGACCCAACTCACCGCATTGACTTTAGTGTCGGCGAAGTTGTGAGCATTATCGACGGTCCTTTCAAAGGCTTTGACGGTGCAATTAGCGAGCTGGACGAAACTAAAGGTAAAATAAAAGTACTCGTAAATATGTTCGGCCGTGAAACACCGGTTGAATTAGATGGCTTGCAGGTAAAGAAAGTCTAGTCATGGCCATAAACTTCAGCGATTACCCGGACGAGTTTCCACGATACGGCCAAGCACTTGGCAACGAATTCAGGCAGTGGAGCGACGAAGAAAGAACGGTTGCTAGAAACGTATCGGCTCGATTTGTACAGATTTTGATCGCAACTGGAGCAGTTGTGGCGGCAGCTAACAATGAGGACGGCAAGGCGTTAGCTTTGGCGGCAGCTACAATTGGCATTGATTTCCTGCTGAGCTCTATCAACGGAGATAACACTAACGAAAGTAATGAAGGACAAGAATAATGGCAAAACAAGGCAAGAAAGTAACAGCAAACTTAAAAATGCGGGTACCAGCAGGCGGAGCAACACCAGCACCACCGGTAGGTTCAACGCTCGGTCAATACGGTGTTAACACACAAGACTTTATTAACCCGTTCAACGAACAAACGGCAGATCTACGCGGCCAAGGTGACGTAACTGTGCACGTTACAATTTACGAAGATCGATCATTCGACTTTAGAGTAGTCGGCATTCCAGTAGACGAACTTATTCGTAAAGAGCTTGGTATTCAAAAAGGGTCTGGCGTACCACAAAAAGACAAAGTTGGTAAACTAACTGACGCACAGCTGACAAAAATTGCTGAAAGCAAAATGAAAGACCTAAATTGCGACACAGTTGAATCTGCTAAAAAAGTTGTAGCTGGTACAGCCCGATCTATGGGTGTTGAAGTAGAAAAATAGGCAAACAAGTAAGTAGAATGAACCCAAGAGACTTCCAAGAATTATCTGACCATCTGCAGACTGGCTTGACGAAACAGTACGAAGAATCGCAGAAAAAACACGAACTTGAAGCAATTACAACACGACTCGATGCTTTATTTGTCGAACTTGAGCACCAAGACAGTGTCGCTTTTCCGATATTTAACGATGGAGATTCCGGTGGTTCAATGTCACATGCTATTATCGTTACTCGCCTAAAAGAACAACGCAAAACCACACGCAACACACCACAAATTGCATTTTTCGTAGCCGCTGAACCAGGGTCGGATGAAAAAGTATTTATAGCCAGTGTGGCGAAAATAAATGCTGTAAACGGGGAAGAATTCACAGTTACTGCATCGGGTACCGGGGGAGTCGGGACACAGCCTGTTTCTAGCATATTTGATTATGACGGAGGGTTAAAAGCTCGTGAAGGACAAGAGGACTTTACAATTTTCGGAAAAGTTATCCAGGAAATAACCTCTTCCACCTCTTAACATACGTTCAAAATTGTAGTATCGTATTAAAGTTTAGAATAATCAGTGGGAGAGTCGAACACTCGCTAGCACCACTAAAGGAGTTATACCATGGCAAAGAAAGCCGAACTATTAGCAGAAGCCCAAGACATGGGCCTCGATGTAACAGCAAAAAACACAATTGCAGAAATAAACGCAGCACTAGACACTGCTCGTGGAGCTGACAAGCCACACGACGCAGAACTAGCTGCCGAAGTTCAAGAAACTGAAGAAAAGATCGCTAAGGCCGGAAAACGAAGCAAAAAAGGCATTGAAGAAGCAGAAGAAAAAGCCGAAAAGATTGCTCGTCAACAAGGTGAATTGGACCAAGCAGAGTCTGAAGCCGACGAAGAAGCTGAAGTTAAAAAAGGACCTAAACCAAAGGTGCGTCCTTTAATCGAGCGACGAAGCAAAAAGTACCGTCAAGCAGCTGAAAAAATTGACAACTCAAAAGTCTATACACTTGAAGACGGCGTAAAACTTGCTCAAGAAACCTCGACCGTAAAATTTGACGCTTCAGTAGAACTGCACATTCGCCTGAATGTTGATCCTAAAAAGGCTGACCAAAACATTCGTGGAAGCCTCGTACTACCAAATGGCACAGGGAAGACCCAGCGAGTAGCTGTACTGGCAAGCGACGAAGACTTAAAAGCAGCTAAAGATGCTGGCGCAGACATGGCTGATAACCAAACACTTATGGCTGATCTTGAAAAAGGTGCTATTAACTTCGATGTGCTAATAGCCACTCCTGATCAAATGGCAAAACTTGGAAAATATGCCAAAACACTTGGCCCGAAGGGCTTAATGCCAAACCCGAAAAGCGGTACAGTAACAAAAAATGTCGCTAAAGCTGTTCAAGAAGCTAAAGCTGGCCGCGTAGAATACCGCGTTGATAAACATGGAATTATTCACTTAGCAGTAGGCAAAGTTAGCTTTAAAGACGCAGACTTAACTCAAAATATTCAAGCACTATTTAAAGCAATTAACGGCGCTCGACCAAACACAATTAAGGGTGACTACGTAAAATCAATTACCCTAAGCACCAGTATGGGCCCTGGGATACCACTCGAAAACAAACTTAGCTAAAGAAACAGTTTCTGCAAGCAGGACTGTAGTGGTAGGTGCCGTCTTCTGGCACAACGTCTGGCAAGCCGGTGCGAACTGGCTTGCCATCTTTTAAAATGACTGTAAATTGGGCACCCATGTTTTTACAAAGCTCACAGACAGCGCTGCGCTGCACAACTTCGTCTGGTCCGAGCTTTAGGACCTCAGCATAAAAGTCCGGTGTATTACCCATAGCACTAATATCGAGCGTACTGATCATTACCGTTTTGCCTGCCAGTAGCCACTTTTTAATGTACTTCACATCACTTGCTTCAAACATAAACGCCTCATCGATACCAATTATGTCGGTGTCTGTTAGCTCTGTATCAATTTGGCCTAGACTTTCGACTTTTCTAGCGGGTAATTCAGGCCCAAGGCGTGATTTTATGCCATCATCGCGCACATTAAGGTTGGGTTGAATCAATACGGCCTTTAGCGTGGTGTAGGTGTAGGCGCTCATTCTGCCTATTAACTCCAAGCTCTTGCCGCTTTTCATAGGACCAGTGATTACAATCAGTGACATTTGCTAAATCATAGCACTTTAATTACTAGATTGTCGCTCATGGTAAGATAAATACTGATTTAATATGAAAAATATTCTAAGACGAAGAAAATCACGCCAACAAAAAACAGCTGTCGAGTATTTTCGCTTTGCGGTGTTTGCCTTGTTTTTTGCTATCGCATTAATCTTTGTGGCACACGAAATTGAGAACACAACTCTAAAGTGGGTCGGCGTTTTACTGGCTATTTGGTACTTTATCGACATGATGGGCGACTTTATAACCATAGCCCACCAAGGCGGTAGTAGGCTCTATTTGCAGTTTTTTAAGCGCAATAAACGTTAGCAACTGGGTCGTCATTGCTATGCCTTGGTTTGGCTTTGATGCGATTATCGAATCGATACGTCTGCCAATTAATAGCAATTAATGTTGTAAATACTCTTGTAGCGCAACCCAAGTCAGTACGTTACACTAGAATGCAATCAGGGTGGCAGATATAAGGAGGGAACCTTTCGTGAATAGTACAGACAGCGTATTTAGTAATACTCAGATTGTTTCGGCATACCAACAGGGCCATATTGTTATTAACCCCTACAATCCCGACAATGTTAGCGAAGCCAGCTACGACGTTACGCTTGGTGAGTACTTTTATACAGTCGAAAAACTAGAAACCCGCACCGTCTATAACCCATTTGATGCCGATGAAGTACGACGGTATTTTGACGGGCCGCATAAAGCAATTACGCACCAACGGTGGATTGAAAAACACAACCTTAAACCATTCAACAATATCCCGCTTGACCACCCAATAATCGTACTTAAGCCACAAGAGCGTATTCTTGCCCATACCCATGAATTTATAGGCATTAAACCACCAGGAGCTTCTGAAATGCGCAGTCGATCAAGCTGGGGTAGAAACGGGCTAGCTGTTTGTTTTGACGCCGGTTGGATTGACCCAGGTTATATCAACCGTGTAACCATGGAAATTTATAACCTAAACCAGCACGAAAGTATCGTTTTGCCTGTCGGTGAACGCATAGCACAAATCGTATTTCACCATACTGGCCCCGTTGAAGGTAATTATGGCCTAGGCCGTGGAGGAATTAGCGGTAAGTACCAAAGTGGCACCGAGCTTGAAGATATTGTGCAGCGATGGCACCCAGAGCAAATGCTTCCAAAATCGTGGCTTGATAAAAGACAACTGCCTCAAGAAGTTGTTGTTTCACCGAAAAAATCAACAACACAACCATGGAATAAGGCAGATTAAACATGATTATTGAGCTTGAGGGACTAGACGGGGCAGGAAAAACTACGCAAGTTGAACTACTTAGAAACCGTTTAGAAAATTCGGGCTATCCAGCACAAGTTTTGCGATCGCCTGGCGGCAGTGGCTACGGTGAAGCGATTCGACCAATTCATTTAAGCGACATCGAACGGCCACCAGAAACTGACCTACTAGTAGTGGCTGGCCTGTTATCGGCAAATATTGCTCAGGCTAAATTTAATGCTCAAAACGAAATTGTAACTATTTTCGACCGTGGCTTGTCGAGTTTTTATGCCTATCAAGGTGCATCAGGAGTGAACAAACAAACTATAGATACTGTTTTACAGGTAATTGGAGCAGATCCAAGCGGCCCAAATGCACCAAACGTGCATATTATTCTTGACGTAGACTGGCAGATTGGCATGCAACGAATTAGTGGGCGCAAATTAGACGCTTGGGAAAAGCGTGGCGCCGAGTTCTTTACCAGAGTTCGTGAGCTCTACCGAGAAACTCCATATGGCGAAACAATTATTAATGCAAACCAAACTGTCGAAGAAGTCCACGAACAAATTTGGCAAACTGTAGAAGAAAAACTAAAGAAGGGATCATAGAGCGTGAGAGGTAAATACATCGTCCTTGAGGGTGGGGAAGGTGTAGGCAAGACGACACAGGCAAGGTTACTTGTGGAACACTTAAAGCAAGCAAATATAGACGCGGTAGTAATGCGTGAACCTGGAAGCACTCCTTTTGCTCAGGAGATGCGAAAATTAATTTTAGAAGGCCCACCGCGTAGCACTAAAGCAAACGTGCTTGCTTTTAACGCAGCCAGAGTAGAAGTGGTGCAAGAAATTAGTCAAATACTTAACAGTGGTAAGTGGGTTATTGCAGACAGGAGTTATCTATCAACTATTGTCTACCAAGGTCATGGTGAAGGACTAGATATTGAAAAGGTGCGTGCGGTTTGCGATTTTGCTACTGAACTTCAGAAACCTGATAAATTCATAGTATTAGATGTAGAGCCTGCTGTGGCTGTACATCGCAGAAACGAACGTGGAGTAACTGACTACTTCGAGGACATGAATTCACAGTTTCACGATACAGTCCGAGAAGGCTACAAAATAGAAGCAAAGCGAATGAGCGCTCCTGTACTTGATGCATCCGGCACCGTAGCTGAAGTTTCTGAGCTCATATGGGAAGAGGTGCGCCAGACAATCAACAAGCCAAGCAATTCAAAACCAATTGAAGACAGTGAACTTGTCGAAAAAGTAGACGGTCGTTACCAAATTACCCAAGCTGGCCTAGACTACCTAGATAAAGCCGTCACCAACACCACCGGCAACGTATACGCCTTTACTGGAGAGATGTCACCAATTACCGTGGCTGCTGCTATGGCTCGCTTAAGCCGGCGCGGTGACGACATGCGAGTTACTTTGCTAGATGAATTTGCAGGTAAAGCCGGTAAAGACGAAAATCTTCTTAAGCGAGTGATTACCGCCTACGGCGATGATTCTGTACAGCAGTTAACTGGAATGCATGTTGTCGTAGAAAACGCCTCTAATCTAATGACGAAAAAGCTGGAGTGGGGCCGCTTAGCTGCCTACTTAGAGCAATCTACTCGCTACATTTATTTTGATCAAAAAGACAAAAACGGCAACTATCGGTATTACACCCCAAATAATTTCGACTCCACAACAGCGCAGCATTACACCCAAACTATGGATCAAATATTTGATCGTTACTCGGAAATTGTACATAAATTAACGGATTATGTGCGCAGTAATGACGAAACTCCAGAGTCAGAACGTGACGTTGCCTGGAAAGGTGCAACTCGGGCTCAGGCCTGTGACGCTGCTCGGCCACTTCTACCAGTAGCAACAACCGCTACAGTTGGTATTTTTGCCAGCGGTCAGGCATTAGAAGCGTTAATTATGCGGCTCAGAAGCGAAGAACTAACAGAATCACAAACAGTTGGAAATCAACTACTCGACGAAGTCAGAAAAGTAGCGCCAACCTTTTTTGAACGAGCCGACAAGCCCGATCGAGGCGGAGCCACAAGTGCCTACATGGCTACGAAGCGAAACAATCTTAAAAAGCTCGTAGAGGAGTCGTTGCCGTCATATAGTAATGATTATCCAGCATCAACTCTCGTTGATGTGTCCCACCGAAACGAAATCGATATTGTGCCATATATGCTATACGAACAGTCGAACCTAAGCCTTGATGAGATCATGAAAGAAGTAAACTCATGGTCGTATGATAAAAAAGTAGCTGTTTTTAATGAGTACATTGGCGAGCGACTCAATCGTCGCCACAAACCAGGGCGAGCATTAGAGCACATTCACTATACCTGGGACATTGTCTGCGACTACGGCATATTCCGCGACCTACAGCGCCACCGAATTGTCGACGGTCTTGAGTGGCAACTCCTTACTCCGCGCTATGGCTATGAAATTCCTGACCTGGTAGAAGAAGCAGGTTTGAGTGATTTGTTTGAGGAATGTTTTGACTTAAGCTACGAGCTGTACAGTCGACTACAAGCGCTTGGAATGTATGAAGAGGCACAATACGCAACCTTAATGGGGCACAAAATGCGCTGGAAAATAACGTACAACGCTCGTCAGGCGTTTCATTTTCACGAATTACGCAGTGCGCCACAAGGCCACCCAGGCTACCGCCGATTAATTAACCAGCTACACGAGCGCTTAAGTGAAGTTCACCCAAATATTGCTGCAGCTATGAAATTCGTCAATAAAGACGAAGACCCTGAGCTAACTCGCTTGGCAGCCGAACGCTACACCCAGTTTAAGTTGCAGCAGCTACAATAGCAGCTTGAATTCTTTCGGCTTTTTTAAGTTTTCCTTGCAGCGTTTTATCATATTTTCCTGATACATAAGCTGCGTGGTAATACGATTTAGCGAGTTCAACAAGCTGCTCGTCTTGACGCTGTTGAGCAACATCACGAATACAGTCTCCTAGAAACTGCCGCATACCTTTAGTGTCGGGCATAGCACAACCATATTGCGTTATCGTATGCAACAAATCGCTATTTTCTATGCCTGGTAATTGAGCCCAGAATTTTACGTTTGTTCTGAATTTTTTTAGATCTGGATTAAGGCGTTGCCTGGTTTCAGGGTATGGATTTGCAGCAGTAAGCCCGTCAATTGCTGCCGCTACTTCTAGAAAATAGCCGCTTACTAACGCTTCATGGAAATAGTGGTAGGTAAACAAAGCCTGTCGCCCATATGTTGGCGTCATGAGAGTTGCAAAGGGTAGCGTGTGACCAAGATACGGCAGGTCGAGCTTACCGCCACTTGCCTGAATAGCGTGTTGTTTTGCGTCATATGTTTTAAAGTTTACCGTTAAACCGTGACTATCGTTCATTTCACGCAGCCCTTGCTGCTCTAGGTGCTCATAATCAAACATTGTCGACGCAACACTGCTAGGCGTCCCGTCATCAAACAGCCACATTGCTTTTGTTTCACCGTTGATTATGTGGTGTCTATTGTTTTCACCAAGCACCATGTTAAAGGCATGCCCGTTGCTAAAAACAATTCGTGAGTCAAACCCACATCGATCAAGGCTATCGGCGATTAACCATGTAAATGTAAAGCAGTCTCCTTCAGGCTTACGTTCCCACGGCATAACGTCCGGCTGAAAACGGACACATGACCCTACGGCCTCAGCGATAGAAGTAATAGTAGCTATCTCGTGGTCTGCAGTAGCGCTTTCTGGCTCGCTAGCATCATAATGTTCAGCAATACTATCAACTAAACTAGCCAGCTGGGCTCGGGCATTACTAGAGCGATGAAATTCTAATAGTTCACCGTTTGTATCTGGTGGTTGAAAATTGCACCTAATTTCACTCATTGAACTCGAATATGAAGTATATTGACTAAAAGTCAAGAGCGATGTATTGTTATGTACGATTACTTCCAAAGACAGTAGCGTTCGCTATAAGTGAATATAAGAAGCTACCGAGGCAGTGAAACATAATGTTTTACGATTCGATTCTTTGGCAGTAGGCGCCAAAGTTTTTTTTAATTCTGAGGCAAAAAGTATTAACAAAGAGGTGATTAATGGCAATATCTCGGATCAAAAAAGAAGAGATTGTTGCTGAGATCAGTGATTTACTAGCACAGTCAAAGATGACTGTATTGGTCGACTACTCAGGTTTAGGTGTTAAGCAGTTCCAAGAACTGCGAAGACGAGCAAAAGCTGAAGGTGTAACGATTACAGTGGCAAAGAACCGTTTGGTTAAACTTGCCCTTAGTAAGAATGACACCCTCAAAGACGTAGACGACTCAATGCTAACAGGTCAACTTGCGATAGCATTTGGCGTAGAAGACGAAGTAGCACCGGCCCAAATTTTGGCTCAGTTTGCGAAAGAATTCAACGCATTAGAATTCGTAGGGGGCTTTAATGCAGACGGCGAAGTCTTTGATGCAAGTCAAATTACTGCACTTTCAAAACTACCGAGCAAAGACATTTTGCGAGGACAAGTGGTTGGCACAATCGCTGCACCGCTTACCGGTTTTGTGGGAGTGCTCAGTGGCAATATTCGTTCGTTAGGTTATGTACTTAACGCACGCAAACAACAATTAGAAGGCTGAAATTCTTAAGAATTTCAGGTAAAAAGTTCATAAAGTAATAAAGTATAAGGAAATAATATGGCAGACGACAAATCTACTGAGTCAGCACCAGCTGAAGAAAAGAAAGAAATTCCAAAAAAGTTTGAAAAACTTGTAAAAGAAATCGAAGAACTAAGCGTTCTCGACCTAAGCGAACTTGTAAGTGTTCTTGAAGATCACTTCGGTGTAAGCGCTGCTGCACCAATGGCTGTTGCTGCTGCACCAGCTGCAGGCGGTGAAGAAGCTGCTGAAGACGCTAAGAGCGAATTCGACGTAATGCTTAAAGAAGCAGGCGGTCAAAAAGTTGCAGTTATTAAGGCTGTTAAAGACATTACTGGTCTTGGCTTAGCTGACGCAAAAGCTATCGTTGACGGCGCTCCTAAAGCCGTTAAAGAAAAAGTAAGCAAAGAAGAAGCTGAAGAAGCAAAAGCTAAGCTTGAAGAAGCTGGCGCTACTGTTGAATTAGCATAGAAGACTTGCTAAACATATTAAAAAAGGGGCTGCATGCCCCTTTTTTAGTGTTTGATTTTTATTTATTAAAGTCTATGTTTCTATCGCAGGCACCTGTATAAGCCACGCTCTTGCCGCCATCCGGCTCTTTATTAAGGACACCGACAAGTGCACAATTTCCTGCGGCACACTCGAAAGTTAGACTTCTATCAGTCTCGCTCACTATTGCTTGTTCAAAAGCTTCAATACCCATTTCGTCAATCTCACCATCCTTAGGTTCGGTGGTTAACTGATCGACAACACTGCCGACACATGGTGGCGGTATTCTTCTTGTTCCAAGCTCAGAATAAGTTGGGGCTTCCATAAATTCTCTTTCGTATGCTTCCATAAATTCTCCTTCGTACAGTGTAGGTATACTATATACTAACTATGTGGTTTGACAAACGAAGGGTGTGATTTATCCACAGCATAATTGACTACTCTGATATAATCTGTTACGTTTAAACCAATATCAGATTTAAAACAAAATCGATAGGTATGTAACAAACATGGCAGAACTAGCAGATAAGCAGGTTAAACGCCTGCGAAAATTAATTGATGAGGCAGAGACAAATTTGGCGGCCGCTAAAGAGCTGCTTATTAGTTTATTGGGCGACGATGAAGTCGTTGTACCTCAAGAAGCTCCAACTGGAAAAGTAATCGAAGGTGTCTTTGACGGTCAAAGCATGATGGGTCCAGACGGAAAACAATATCCAGTCCCAGCCAACTACGCGTCTAAATCTAAATTAGTCCAAGGCGATATTCTAAAACTCACCATCAGTGACGACGGCGGCTTTACCTACAAGCAAATTGGTCCAGTACCGCGTAAAACAATTATCGGCACCCTTATTATGGAAGACGGTCAATACTTTGTTGATGTAAATGGTAAGATGTACCACGTCTTAATGGCCTCTGTAACCTACTTTAGAGCACAAAAAGGCGACCAAATCAGTGTAATTGTCCCAGAAGACGACACAGACGCTGACTGGGCTGCAATCGAAGCTGCAATTTAATCTTTTTAGTATAAGTTTTCCCAGTTATTCACATTAAGGTGTTTTATTGTAGTGAATTTAAAACCCTGCCCATAGCCACACTTCGGTTATACTGATATGTACTAAACAAGTGAGGGATTCCACGTGTCGCAACCTGTTGCACTGTATCGCAAATACCGTTCAAAATCGTTTGACGAACTAATTGGCCAAGACCACATTACGACAACACTTAAAAACGCTCTTAAAAAGGGTTCAATTTCGCATGCTTATTTGTTCACCGGTCCGCATGGTGTCGGAAAAACCTCCACTGCCCGAATTTTTGCTCATGCCATTAACGATATCGAATTCCAGGACGAAGGCACACAATATTTAGATATCATCGAAATCGATGCAGCAAGTAACCGACGTATCGAAGAAATTAGGAACCTGCGCGAAACTATTCACGTTGCGCCAAGCCAGCTTAAATACAAGGTCTATATTATTGACGAAGTTCATATGCTCACTAAAGAGGCCTTTAACGCGTTGCTTAAAACACTAGAAGAGCCACCAGCGCATGCAGTATTTATTTTAGCTACTACCGAGGCGCATAAATTACCAGCTACAATTATTTCTCGAACTCAACGACACAGCTTTAAGCCAATTAACACCAAAGAGGCTATAGAGCACATTCATGCCGTAGCTAAACAAGAGGATATTACAATAGATTCAGAAGCAGCCCAGATCGTTGCGGAGCAAGGTAAAGGCAGTTTTAGGGATATTCTGTCTCTGCTTGATCAAGCTGCTCACTCCAGCGGCAAAAACATCAACAAACAGAGTATTTTAGACATGCTTGGTTTATTAGCCGTAGAGTCTATTCAGCAGTTGGTTGATGCCATTGAGGCTAACGATACTCATGCCGCCTTTAGCGTGCTTGAGGATTTTTATGAGCAAGGCACAACAGCGCAATCAGTCGCGGCTCAGTTGATTCAATATTGGCGCCAGCAAATGCGCTCTCAGCCAGCTAGTGTTAACCCGGCGGCTGTTGATGCAATGATGAAGGTGCAAATTAGCCATAGTCCAGAAATCGCCTTAGAACTAGCCATGGTTAATCTTACAATTGACACCCCAGTACGCAGTGCTCCAGCAGTGTCACAGCAACCACGCCCCTCACCGCAGCCTACAAAACCAGCACCATCTATAGTTCGCTCAAAAACTAAGACACCACCGACGACAAAACCAAAGCCAGCTGGCGACCAGCCAGAACCCTCAACCCAAGCAGCCAAATCTAAAACATTACCCAGCCAACCTCTAGAGTCCTACGATATCGACCTTGCAACTGACTGGCCGAGAGTTATTGAAAAAGCACGAAATAAAAGTCACAGCTTATTTAGCTCTCTGCGGCAGTCTACGGCTTCAATGCAAGACAATATTCTTGTTTTGGCGTTTCGATTTCCGCTTCATCTAAAAAAAGTCCGTCAAAGTTCGGTGTCCAAGGATTTTGAAGCGGTGCTAACAGAGGTGTTCGGAGGCTTAGTACCATACGAAACAGTACTGGCAGACAAAAAAATACCGTCGCAAAAAACAAGCCAAAAGGAAGACAGACCAGCTTCCTTAAAGAAAGTAACTGATATACTTGGTGGCGATGTTATAGAATTAGGGGCATAGAGTATGGCAGATCCAAAAATTCCACCACAAAATATTGAAGCCGAAAAGAGTTTAATCGGCTCAATCCTACTTGATAGTGATACGTTAGTGCGCATTGGCGATGTTCTGGTAGCCGAAGATTTCTATGAGCAGCGACATCAAACAATTTACGAAACAATTCTAGATTTATATGAAAAACGTCGTCCTATCGACGTTTTAACTATTTCTAATCGACTGAAAGAAATCGAGCAATTAGAAATAATTGGCGGAAGTGCTTATTTAACAGATCTGGTCAACGGCGTACCGACAGCGACTCATGCGCCGCATTATGCTGAAATAGTTCATAAAAAGGGAACATTACGTCGGCTCATACAGGCATCGAGCGACATAATTAATTTAGGCTACGACGAGTCAGCTGAAACAGGTGAGCTACTAAGCCAAGCTGAAGAGCGTCTGTTTAAAGTTAGCCAACAAAATATTCGTCAAGACATTTCATCAATTGAAGAAATCCTTGACGGTAGTTTTGAGCGACTGGATGAACTTCACAAAAACAAGGGTGGGTTACGAGGAATCGCTACCGGCTTTAACGACCTAGACAATAAATTAGCTGGGCTGCAGCGATCCGACATGATCGTCTTGGCGGCTCGACCTGCGATGGGTAAAACAACACTGGCGCTAAACATTGCCCAGCATGTTGCTACCAAAGAACGCCAACCTGTTCTTATTTTCAGTCTGGAAATGAGTAAAGAACAGCTTGTTGACAGAATGCTGTCTGCAGAGTCAGGTATTGACGCCTGGAACCTCCGTACCGGACGTTTAACCGATGCAGATTTTCAAAAACTTGGCGAAGCCATGGGTAGCTTAAGTGAAGCTCCTATATTTATAGATGATACGCCGGGCATCAGCGCCTTAGAAATGCGCACCAAAGCTCGACGCGAACAGCACAAGCATAACCTTGGTTTAATTATTATCGACTACTTACAATTAATGAGTGGTTCAACAAAAAGTGACGGTAACCGTGTGCAAGAAATTTCAGAAATATCTCGGGGCATTAAAGCCTTAGCCAGGGAGCTAAATGTGCCGGTGATTGCCTTGAGTCAGCTGTCTCGTACTGTAGAGCAACGAAGCCCTCAAATTCCTCAATTATCCGACCTGCGTGAGTCAGGCTCGATCGAGCAGGATGCCGACCTTGTTATGTTTGTATACCGCGAAGATTATTATAATGAAGAAACAGAACGTCGCCATATTACAGACCTAATTATCGGAAAGCACAGAAATGGTCCAACTGGTAAAGTAGAATTGTTCTTCCACCCAGAACAGTTGGCATTTAGAAACCTTGATCGAAGACATGAATCAGTAGAAATTCCTGCAGAACTATGAACAATAAAAAAGAAAAATTAATTATTTTAGAAAACGACGTCGGCAGTGGCGTAAAGTCGTTTAGTTTTTTAGCCGTTCTGAGCGCGTTACTGGTTTGGTTTACCAGTATGATGCCTGTCTTATTCACAAAGCTTGAAGCATCGCAGTTTCAGCAGTCGTACCAAAACACTTTCGGTTTTGACCTTATGCATGTGCCAATGTCGGTTATTGATTTACCGTATTGGCTTTTGCAATTAAACACCGTGGAGCTATTAGGTTCAGGGTCCGTTGCTCGATTTATACCAGTACTGTTGTCGATGGGCGGTATTTTTAGTTTCTTTATACTACTTAAACTATGGTTTGGCACCAAAGACGCGTTGATTGGCACTACCTTACTTGCAACCAATATTGGCTTTTTACTAGCTGCTACGTCAATTCAAGCATCACTTGGCTATCTAGTAATTGTGCTGTGTCTTGGTTTAATAGGCGTCACCCAGTTAAGTCGAGGCCGAAGCCAAGCAATTGTATTGGTTGTTTTAAGCATGCTCCTGGCACTCTATGCTGGAGTATATGGCTGGATTTTTATATGTATTCTTGCTTTGGCGTTACTGCGTGTCACGAAACTCACTAAGATCCAACTAAACACAGGACATCGTGTATCGGTTATTGTAATGTTCTTGTTGGCATTACCGTTTATGATTTTCCTTGTCCGGAGCTACCCGCAATTGTGGCCGTGGTCAGAAATAACCACCGACTCACTACTATCAAACGTAGAGCAAATTGGACGGTTCGTAGCTATTGGAGCCAATAATCCACTTACTATGCCCACTCAGTGGGGGCTATTGTCCTTTGCCGAAATTACATTACTGCTGCTAGGCGTACTGCTGCTGCGACGGAAGTTCAAAGCTAACCGTTACAAAATTATGAGTGCGTTATTGATCGGCTCTGTTGTAGTTGGTGTTATTCACGGCGTGAGCATCGAGTTTATTGGCGCTTTCTTACCTATAGCTATAATTTTTATTATTGGCGGGGTTCGCTACATACGGGACAGCTGGCACTTAATACTGCCTCGAAATAAAACAGGAAAAACCACAGCCATTGCTATGGTGTGGATAGTTATTGCGGTTTTGCTGCTTTTAAACGTAAGTCGTAGTTTTTTGTTCTGGGGAAGAATTAGCGAAACTCAAAGCCAGTATAGCCAAGACATCACGCTTGAGTTTTAGTAGTCTAAGTCCTCTGACTACTGTACAATAACTATTTAGAACACAGATGTAATCCAACGAAGGAGCGGAGTAATGAGTAAATTTGATCAAGCTAAAATGGTTATGCAGATGCGTAAAGTACAGAAACAGCTCGCCAAAACAGTGGTTGAAGTTGAAGCTGGTGAAGGCGCTGTAAAAATTCAAATGACTGGCGAACAAAAAGTAAAAAATGTAGAAATCGATCCAGAAAAAGTTGATATAGAAAATATTGGCGAACTAGAAGACTGGCTTAAAGACGCCTTTCGAGATGCTATAAAAAATTCACAAGCCGAAGCTGCTGAGAAAATGAAACCATTCTTAGGCGGTGGAGGACTTGGTAATTTAGGGCTGTAGTAACGTAGTCAACTATGCTGCCAAAGGCTCTAAACACCCTTATTGATGAACTTAAATCGCTTCCTGGTGTTGGTTCGCGTAGTGCAGAGCGCTATGCTCTCGCCTTATTGTCTAAAGAACCCGGTGTGAGCTCTAAATTAGCTGATGCTCTAAAAAACCTGCACAACGGTGTGGCGTTTTGCCAAAAAACCTTTGTGTTTGTAGAACCAGGCCAAGATGTTTCTGAGCATTATCTCGACAATCACCGCGATAAAACCCAAGTGCTAGTGGTTGCTGACCCACTTGACGCGATCGCCATTGAAAAAACCGACCAGTTCAAAGGGACATATCATGTTCTTGGTGGACTTGTATCACCGCTAGATGGTATTCAGCCCGAGAATCTAACTATTAGTCAGCTCTTGCAGCGCATTAAAGACGACTCTGTCACCGAAGTAATCTTAGCTACTAATGCCAGTGTCGAAGGCGAATCTACCGCTCTGTACATTCAGCAGCACATTGACAATAACGCAGTTGACGTAACTCGATTGGCTCGTGGAATCCCGGTTGGCGTTGATATCGAATACACTGACAACCAAACGTTAGCCCGTGCCCTTGAACATAGACAGAAACTTAATATATAACGCTATGAATTACAGCGCTTTTAAAACCTTAGTCGAGCAATCAAGTACAATCACTGTTGTTCAAGCCGAAAACCCAGACGCTGACAGCCTCGGTTCTGCCATTGCACTTGGTGAAATACTGCAAAAACTCGGTAAAACTGTCCACCAACACTGCGCAGTCGATATTCCTAAATACTTACGATACATAAACGGCTGGGAGCAGGTTTCGGCAGAATTCGATACCAAGAGTGACTTAGTAATCATTGTCGATACCAGCGCTGAGTCGTTGGTAGAAAAAACCATGCAATTATTTGACATAACCACCACACCAACGGTTATTTTTGACCACCACAAGAGTGAAGCAACCATACAAAATGCGACTATCTTTAATGACCCAACAAAAGCTGCTACAAGCGAATTATTATACGAGTGCACTCAGGAACTCGAATGGGAAATCCCAGAAAATGCAGCCAAAGCGATGATTTACTCCATACTCGGCGACACCCTTGGCTTAACCAGCCACGGAACTACAAACTCTACCATTGCGACATTCTCTTCATTAGTGATTGATCACAATATTAATCTCGGCCAGCTCGATGAACGACGGCGAGAGCTCGGTAAAAAACCTTTTTCAATATTTAAATATAAACAAGCCTTAATGAGTAGAGTAGAGTTTCATTTTGACAATCAACTTGCAACTGTGGACATTCCATTAGAAGAAATTAAAGAGCACAGCGACTTGTACAACCCGGCCGCACTTTTTATGGAAGAGCTCCGGCCAGTTGAAGGTATTCGCATGGCGATTGCCTTCAAGGTTTACGAAGACCGTATAACAGCAAAACTACGCGAAATAAATGATGCTCCGTTTTGCAATCGTTTAGCTGAGCATTTTGGTGGAGGTGGGCACCCATTTGCAGCAGGCTTTAAAGTTAAAAGAACCGACTTAGCTGAACTTAAAAAAGAGGTTCTAAAGCAATTCTATGACCTATCGGAGCAAGCATGATGCAGGTCTACAACACTATGACCAGAAAAAAAGAGCCAATTCCAGATGCTCGACCAATTTCTATTTATGCCTGTGGCCCGACCGTTTATTTAAGTCCACATATTGGCAATTGGCGAAAGTTTGTCTTCGACGATACTCTGCGACGAGTGTTAGATTTTAATTTTGTTGATGTAGTACAAACTATGAATTTAACTGATGTAGGACACTTGGTTGGCGATGGCGACGAAGGTGAAGATAAACTGCAAAAAACCGCCACAGCGCAACGAAAAACCGCATGGGACGTGGCCGACCATTATATTGAAGAATTCAAGGACGGAGCACACGACTTAAACATAATAGCTCCCGAACACTTAGCTCGGGCAACAGAATACATCCAGCAACAAATTGGCCTTGTTCAAAACCTAGAAGACAAAGGCTACACCTACGTCATAGACGATGGTGTTTATTTTGATACGTCAAAATTGACTGATTACGGTAAGTTAGCTCGTTTAGATATAAAAAACCTCAAAGAGGGGGCTCGGGTACAAAAAAATGACCAAAAAAGGCAGCCAACTGACTTTGCGTTATGGAAGTTTTCTCCAAAAAACCACCAACGAGACATGGAATGGGAAAGCCCGTGGGGCGTAGGGTTCCCTGGTTGGCACGTTGAATGTTCGGCTATTGCCGCAGCTACCCTTGGCGAGTCTATCACCATACACACAGGTGGAATTGACCACATCCCCGTCCACCACACCAATGAAATCGCTCAGAGTGAGAGTGCTTTTGGCGTCGAGTTTGCAAAAATATGGATGCACAACGAATTCATTACAGTTGATGGTGAAAAAATGGCGAAATCAAAAGGGAATGTCTATACCTTGACCGACATCATTGAAAAAGGCTATGACCCGCTCGACCTACGTCTGCTCTATCTAGAATCGCATTACCGAACCCAAGCTAACTTTAGCTGGGACAGCCTAAGCGCCGCCAGCCGACGCTTGAACAGGTTCTATCAAACAATTGAACGTATATATCAGCCGAACTCTCAGCCAAGCTATGACCTATCGCAGCAGTCGGTTAAGTTAGACGAGTTGGTCGAGCATTTAAATAACGACCTCGACACACCACAAGCCTTAGTGTCGCTCGAAGAGTTTTTAAAGCACATTCAAGAATCATCTGTTACTGATTCTGCGCTTAAAGAAGTGAAGAAACAACTTAAACAAATTGACCAGCTGCTTGGGCTCGACTTTCTTGGGGTAATCGACATTGAACCCGAAGAAAAAGAGCTCGTTGATGCCTACGCATCGGCCAAAAAACAGAAAAACTACGACCAATCTGACGAGATACGATCCAAGCTGGCCAATGAACACGGCATTAAGCTGAGTGATAGTCCAAGCGGAATTATGTGGAGCAGAATCCTTTAACCTATGATTTGACCATTTTCTATAGGTTCATCGGCCGCTAGCAGACTAACATCGCCGTCTTCACCAATTGCACCAAGCACTAGACATTGACTCTTGAAACCAGCAATATCTTTTTCGGGGAAATTAACAACTGCCACAACTTTTTTATTCTTCAATTCGCCCACGGCATAGCGGTGCGTAAGCTGCGCGCTGGTGTGTAATGTGCCTAATTGTTCACCGAAGTCTATTGATAGACGATAAGCGGGTTTATGAGCTCGCTCGAATGGCCTGCACGCAATAATTGTGCCAACGCGTATATCCAGGGCACTAAACGTAGCAAAGTCTACAAGGGGCTTCATATTTTCCTTGCCTACGTTTGTGCGCGGTGGTTTTGCAAGTAATCAAGTAGTAAAATTCGAATCCAGGCAGCGACAGGTATCGCAAAGATAGCACCTAGTAACCCAGCCACAGAAACCCCAAGAATTGCTGCTACTAAAATAGCTAGCGGCGATAGCTCAACTGACTTGGCTTGTATTATCGGTTGAATAGCATTGTTTTCGACCTGTTGGTAAATCAAGAAGAATATAGCCATTATTACTGCGGCAGCCACTGATTCGAACAGTGCTACAGCCACAACCAAAACCGCTCCAAGCGTTGCGCCAATTAGCGGGATGAGCCCAAATAGACCAACTATGGCTGACATCGGAATAATAAACGGTATATCGATGCCAAATAGCTTAAGAATAGTCATCATAACCAGTGCGGACATGGCCGCAATAAAGGCGACTAGAAGCTGTCCATTCACATACCCAACCACAACTGCGTACATTTTTTGGGCAATATGTTGTCGATGCGAGCGATGTTCGCGAGGATGAATCGCCCAAAATCTCTCGATCCATTTAGGACCTTCAACAAGCATAAAGAAGGTAAGTACTAAAATGGTAAACAAGGCAATCGCACTCCCTGACAACCGCTGGAAGAAGTCTAATACTGGCCCGCCGGCATTGGTTAGGTTTTCGGTACTTAAGTTTTGCTGAACTTCTAGTAATTTATCTTCTAGCTCATAGCGACGAATCGTTTCGGAAATAAATCCGTCACCGGTGCGGATGTCTTGTATGTATTCTGGTAAATCACTTACAAAATCTTGAGTTTGGCTAATAAGTGGCGGCACAGTGAAGTAGGCAATAACTCCGATTAAAAATAGTACGACAGAATAAGAAAGCGCCGTTGCAGTACCTCTACTGCCACTTGGTAGTTTTGCAGCAACCATGCTAACAGGAGGGTTAAGAGCTAGAGCTAAGAAAAACGACACGACAATGAGCGTCAATGCACTGAGTGTTTGATAGACAAACAGAATGCTCATTACTATGATTGCCGCGATTCCCAGCAATTTAAAAATAGTTCGTGCTGATATATCTACATACACGACTTTACGGGTTTTAGTGTTTTTTGCCATAAGCTTAGTATTTCACTTTCAGGCCGCACTCGTCAATCTAGTAGTCTTCATCAGGGTTGTCTGTTTGCTTTGTACCCCAACGCCATTTTGGTTGAGGCCCATGTTGTTTAGCTACATAAAAAAGTACTGCAACCGTCAACGCTACTATTCCCAGAAAGGCAGCCACTTCTGCGGTAAAGGTGTTCTCAGGTACATCTTTTAAGATAACGACAGAACAAACAACTATAAACACAACCGCAGCCAATACAGTCAACCAACCTTCAATCGTTACCGGCACCCAGCCATAGCCGTAGCGTTTACGTTTAAACCATTGTTTTTTTGAAGATTGCGACATGCGCGTCGTCCTTTCATGCTTAGCTAAAAAAGTTATATGTATAGCTTATGTTAAAATTGCCAGTAACGATAATAAAAAGGCATGTAACCATGGACGAAAAAAACAAACCAACTGATGTGACATCAAAAAAATTCAAAGTAAACCTTAAACGAAAACGCAACTATAACAAAAAAATGATTATTGGTGGGGTAGCAAGTATTGTTCTAGTTGTTGTGGGCGGAATATACACGCTAAGCACTCAGTCCAGCACCACGCCACAGCAGGCTCAGTCCGAAACAACTGACGACGCACCGCAACAACTCGCCTCTGCACTAGGACTGGTTGAGGGCACCGTGCAATATAGCGCCGACGCCGAAGCCTGGAAAGACGCAGCGGGCGGCGAAACAGTTCCAGAAAGCTATTTCGTTCGTACACTAAACGAATCAAGAGCAGTTGTTCTATTTGACGATGGGAGTGCGCTCCGACTTGATGCCAATACTACTGTTCAACTCGAAACAATCGACAGCGACCAGACAAATGTACTGCTCGAAGATGGACAGGTGTATTCTCGAGTTGTAAAAAGCCAAAACAGAACATATGCAGTCGCTACCGACAGGGAACGATTCGAAGCGCTTGGAACAGCCTACAAAACTGCGACCGATGAAACTAAAGACACCGTAGAGGTTTACGAAAGCACCGTTAAAGTTGACTCGCAGGACACCGAAGTCGAAGAGGGCAATACCTACGACACTCAAAGCAAACAGGCTAATGCAATTGACTTAGCCAAGCTCGGCGAAGATGAGTTTGTCCAGTGGAATAAACAGAAAGATAGTGAAAATGAAGACTTTAAGTCAGCCCTTGGTGTGCTCGAAAAAGAAGTTACAAAAGAGGAGCCTGAAACAGAACCAACAAACGACTCATCGTCATCTTCAACGCCAGCTGCACCAGCCAGCATTAGTCTAAGCGGCACTGCAACCGACGATGGCGTAAAACTAAATTGGGTCTTATCAAACACGCAGTCCACTGACGGCTTTAAGGTAGTACGAGCACATTCAGACAGCACACCTACCTACAAAGAAAATACTTCCGTATATGTTAGCGGAGGGTCGTCCCGAAGTTCTGTAATTAATGTTAAAGACGGCAAAACCTACTATTTTAGAGTTTGTATCTATAGAGCAGCCTCTGGGTCATGCGACACCTACAGCAACACCATTCAAGTCCAAGCACCAGACAACCCAGTCGAAGCAGTAAAAAACGGCACGGTAAGTCTTTCTATTACTGACGCTACACTAAACTGGACATTTACTGGAACAGCGCCTCATGGCTTCAAGGTCGTTCTTAATACATCGGGTAACCCAAGCTACCCAGCGAACAGTATTCAGTATCTTGGCGCTGGCACAACCAGCTATACGCTACCCGACAAACCAGCCGGCAGCTACTATGTAAAAGTCTGTAAATATACTGCGTCTGACGTAGATGGCGGCTGCACAGACTACTCAAATCAAGTTGAATACATCGTCACCGAATAGTCTCCGGAAATATATTTTAGATCTCGTGGTCAGAATGCTGTTCGTCGCTGTGCTCGTCATCATCATGATGTTCGTCAGAGTGGTCATCGTTTAATTCGTCGTGGTCGGCGTGATCATGATCTTCACTTGTGTGATCATGATTCTGGCCTTGGTCGATATACTGATGCAGGACAGTCGTAACCATCGACACAGTCAGGGCTCCAAGAATAACAATAAGTGCTTGAGTGGTTGCAAGTTTATTAAGCTTTTGGTGTTGAATAGTTGGGAATATGTCACTGGCAGCAATATAGATAAAGAATCCCGCTACAAGACCAAGTACAATGTCGAGCCGAATATCAACGCCTTGTCCAAGCTGAAAGAAAATTATTGCAGCGACGGTTGTAGCCAGTGCACTGAAGATATTCACAAGCAAAACCTTTGTACGACTTAACCCTTTTGATATAAGTAAACCAAAGTCGCCAATTTCTTGAGGAATTTCATGTGCCGCTACAGCCATGGTTACGACAATTCCAGTTGATGGATCGACCAAAAAACCAGCCGCGATCGCTATACCATCAATAAAATTGTGAAGCGTATCACCAATAATAATCAGAGGTACATCTGGGTCGGTGTCATGTTCATCGCCTTCATGGTGGTGGTGAAACCAACGCAAAAACCGCTCTAAAACAAAAAATAGCAACATTCCAACCAGTGCAAATTGCAGAGCTACTTCAATATTGCCGCTGTGTGATGCTTCAGATAGTAGGTCTACAAAGGCTGCTGACAACAAGGCACCAGCCGCGAACGGTGTGGCATACATTGCAAGGGTATTGGCGCGTTTCTTGTTGGCAAGGAGTAAAAAACCACCGATCAACGAAAAAACACCACCGATTAACGAAAAGAATACGACTTGAACTAATGAGGACATTGCTACCACCTTTCTTGCTTATGATGTAATACTAGAGCGGCAAATAAACCTAATGCAAATTTGTTGCAATAATAGCTTCTACTGCAATCTTAAGTACGCCCTTACGGCAACCACACCAAATCAAAGCCTGTAAATTCATCAATTATTTTACTCTGATCAATATCATATAACTGGGTTTTTGCTAATTGACACTCTGGGTTGGGAAGGACTTTATCGAACTGACAGCCGCCAGGGTTGACATGCAAAGCGAGGATGCTTTCGTCGTAACTAACTGAAAACCCCCGAAGTAATTTTTCTTGTGATTGATTTGACCACAACAAATTAACAGCTCCATCGTCCTCAATCCTATCAATAAAATAACGAGAAATACCATCAGCATAGGTAGACGACGAAACATAGCGAGCGTTCAAACCGCTCACAATGTCAGAAAAATAACCACTGAAATTTGACTGTATTGGCTCGAGATCACTACTAGCGACGTCGTAGACTACCAGTTCGTTAGTTGGTGTGTTAAATAAAATTGCACTGTCTTTATCGCTAAATCCAAAGCTATTTGCATACGACCCAATTACAACCGGGTCGTATTCGCCATATACACTCACCGCATAAAAAGACTGCTCGATGGTCTGAACCAGTGCAACCTGGCCAAACATACCCATATGAACGCTATAGGCTTGGATTGCTCGGCCATCTTGCTGCGACAGTGGTGTTACCGTGCCGTCTTCAAGATCTATCGAAAATAACGTATGAGCGGTTGCGGCATAGTATGCAGAACTAACACGATCAGAGTCAGGCGTAACGGTAAACAATGCATGATTACTGCGTGGACCTATGGCGAGGTTGTCTACTCGGCCGCTAAACCGCGTATCTTCGACACGTTTTTCACCGGTCTGTAAATTTATAGTAACTAAATTATCAAATTCCTCACCAACCATCGCTACGACAGCATAGTCACTATTAGCGTCAAACATCGAGATTTGTTCGGCCTCAAATACATTCTGTGTCTCAAGACCAGGTTGGGCCAATTTTATAACATCGGGTTTGTCGGTAAAGTTGTCAGTATCATCCGAAAAGTCAAAGCCGTAGTTTCGCTCTAAGTACATGTAGCGGGGTTGGCTGGTCGTAAATTCATAGGTTTCGACAGACTTCATGGTTCGATCGGTTGTATCAAAAATCTGATCGCCAATTTTAAGTGAGTAAGTAGTGGCTGCTTGCGGGTTTTGCTGTAGGGTAATGTTTATCTTTTGACCACTTGTAGTGGCTGTAAATTCAAGATCGGGCGAAAACGTGATTTGATCGAGGTAGTCGTTATCTTGCAACGGGCGATCGAAATGGACGGTAATTGTTGATCCAAGAAGCAAAGAGTGTGCCGCTGGATCAGTCTCAAACTGAACGAACCGCACTCGTGGCCCCTTAACAAACAACAGCGTTGCCAATACTGCAATTATGAGCAAACTCATAATGACCGTAGCGGCAAAAGTAGTTTTAAACCTAGTCCTAGTTTGCATACGGATCCGACGGTTCTTCTATCTGCTGAACTGATTCTGGGACGAGCACCATTTGCAGACCATCCGTGGTTTGGATATGTTCAAATTGGCCTTCAACTTCAAGCCATTGATCTTCAGAATAATTATTTTGCCAGTTTTCAATTCGAACCGGGACGCCAACCGGCTGGGCGTCAACAGCGCAGCATGTCAGCACGAAACGTGCCAGCCAAACAGTATCGCTGTCGATATTGGCATCATAGACAAAACCGCTGATAGAGGCAGGTTTGTTCACATAGTACGCAGGATCTTGCGTTGAGCTTAATAGCCGTGACCAGTCGTTGATTTTCAAGCCTTTAGACGACCCGGCAAATAAACTTTGTAACGGGGCGTCAGTTGGCGTAGTAACAGCGCTGCCGCTTCCAACAGAGCGCTGGCTAACTGTTGCAGACGTAAGGGACTGCGATGGAAAAATAACGGCTGATCCTAAAATGATGACTAAAAATATAGTTGCTTTGTCGAAACCAGAATGAGCATGGGCATGCGAACGAGCAGCGTTTGACAGCAATACAACAAGCGCAGCTAACGACAGGGCCACTGTAAAACCTATATACCGAGGGTGAATATATAACCGCAGCTGGTCATTAAACCCAAGATACAGCACATATGCTGTCGCTACATAGAGTAGGGTGCTTTGGATGTCTAAACGTTTAAAATCCATACGCTACCACCAGGCCTGCTATAAAGCTTAATAACAATGATAATACAGAAATAACAATCAGAAGATTTGTCTTAAATGTAGTTTTTAACAGCGCAAGCATTTTTATGTCTATCATCGGCCCAAACACCAAAAAACTCACAATTGAACCAGCCGTGAAGGTGTTGGCAAACGACAGAGCAAAAAAAGCGTCCACATTGGCGCAAATCGAAATTACAAACGCAAGAATCAACATAGCAACAATAGACAGCACAACATTGCTACCAATACCCACCAATAAATCACGCGGTACAAACGTTTGCACGGTTCCGGCAATAAGGGCGCCAAAGGCGAGCATACGAGCCATACTAAACGCCTCATGTGTAAAATTACTGCCAAACTGAGTAAACTGTTCCTTTCGCGAAGACTTTTTGGTATCCGCAGCCGTTATGGTGGTGCAGGTTGCTGCAAAGTCATCAGTTAAAAAATCATTCTCGTTCTTTTTTGTCGACAAAATATATCCAATAATATTCGCAATTAGTAAGGTAGCGATTATTCGAGCGGCAATAATAGTTTGATCAAATCCAAAGGCCACGACCGTAGACCATATTGTTACTGGGTTAATTACCGGTGCCGCGAGTAAAAAGGTGATTGATTCAGACGGCTTAAGCCCTTGTTGCATGAGTGCTCGAGACAATGGCACATTGCCGCATTCACAAACTGGAAACAAAAATCCGAGCAACGAAATTATTCCTCGACGCAACACACCTTGTTTAGGAAGAATTTTTTCAAAGGCATGAGCAGGCACATAAGTATTTACGACAGCCGCCAATATTGATCCCAGTACTAAGAACGGAAAAGCCTCAACAAAAATACTTAACGACAACGTCACAAAATCTTGGAGTGTATTAGGCAGGTAGCTGCTGGATTGCACAGCATCAATTATTGTCAGAAGTGTGTAGGTTGCCACCACGATTAGCAGTGGTGGTGCGTAATTTTTAATGTGGGTTTGCTTCAGTTTCACGCTCATGTTTTTCACTCATTTAGTCTACACTATATTGCTGTTTTAAAGTTTAAGCATTTGCTTTATAGTTAGGTTCATGGACGACGAACTATTTGAGAAATTTATCGCAGAGGGAATCGATGCTATTCCCGCCCAGTTTGGCGACGCTATGGAAAACGTCGCAGTGGTTGCACAAGACGAGCCAACCCCTGCTCAAATTCACAAACTAAAGCTACGGCCGTGGAGCTTGCTGTTTGGCTTATACGAAGGAGTGCCAAAAACCAAGCGCCGAAACAGTCCATATCAACTGCCAGACAAAATAACTATTTTTAAAAATCCAATTTTACGAATATCGGCGACCGAAGAAGACGTGAGGCAAAAAGTAATCGAAACAGTTTGGCATGAAGTCGGTCACCATTTTGGCTTATCAGACGAGCAAATCTACAAACTACAAGAAAAACCCAACAGCTAATCTATACAAACGGCATCCTGGCTGCTAGGATACATATAACTCTTATGGTTAGGTATTTAAAAGCAATTAACTGGGCGCTGCTGATATGTAGTCTATTTCTGATACCAAGTTATGTATTAGCAAATGAAGGCGACGCCAACACAACTACACAAAACTGCCCTAATGGGCCGTTTATTGCTGCACCAGAAACCGGGCAAACAATTCAAGGTGTCCATATACTTAAAGCCTATCTTCCTTCAGGTAGCAGTAGTGTCGAATACGTACGGTTTGTATCGAACGGGGCGGTGCTTGGTACGGCTAGTCAGCAGCAAGGAGCATTATGGGAAATGAATTGGGACACAACGCTTGTTGATAACGGTGAAAAAACAGTCCGTGCTGTTGCCAAATACCAAAACGACGCAATTTGCACAGGCCAAGAAATAACTGTCGCAGTCAACAACCAGTCTCAACCAGCGCAGCAGCCACAAGTCACATTAAATGCATCAGTTAACCGATCCCAGTGGGTCGGTCCAACAAATGTCAGTTATTTATTTAAATTTAGCGCGCAAACTCAACAGGGTGGAGCAAAAAATAATGTAACAGATCAAGCTGCCTACAATTACACGACAACTATCGGTTCACTCAAACAAGAAGGCAGCGCACTGCGCTTTTTCTCTGGCAGCCGCAGCGGAGGAGGCACCATTACCGCCACGGTTGAATATTCAGGGCAACAACGCAAAATCACAATTCCGGTAACAGTTTTTGCCAATAATAGTAGTAGCAATGACTATCCCAGTACTGCCGCCTCAAAAGACACTAGCCTAAACAGTGACAGCACCAACACCTCGTCTACCCAGACCGACGGCACTACCTCTGAGACTACAGACGCAACACAGCCAGTGACCGCACGTGGCGACGACGTGCTAGAAACATGTCTACTAGAAACCCTACAAAGCGAACGCTACAAAAGCCTTACCGAAAAAAACCAGCGGCTGGCGTTTGCCGAATTGTCTCGTAACCTAGGCTGTTTTTCACAACGGAAGTTTGTGGTTCCAGCAAACTTAGCCCCAGTTGCACCAGAGCAAATAGAATCTCTTGACGAACTAGAGTCTTTATCAGTAACTACTGTTGATTCTGTAGAAGTTATTGACGAAGACACTATAACTGACGGCCTAACCTTTTCTGGAACCGCAGAACCGAATAAGCCTGTATTAATTTATATTTTCTCCGAGCCACTCGTACTCGCCACGGTTTCCGACGGTGATGGTAATTGGTCATACACGCTTGAAGAGCCCCTTGAGCCAGGAGACCACGAAGTATATATCGCCGTAGAAGATGAGGCTGGAATTGCACGTAAGTCAGCTCCGTTTTTCATCGAAATCGCCGCAGCCGAATCTAGCGAACAAAACCCTGTTGGCGCTAGTCTCGATTTGGTCGTTGATGATGCATCTTCAAGCCGTGACATAAGCTTTATTGCTATAGCTACGCTACTGGTTATCTTGTCGTTCGGATTCTTAACTGGCTATATTATTGCTCATCAAAAACATAAACCAAAAAACGTAGATGGCCTTCAAGGACAAACTTGAATTCTCTCGCCAGCGATTAGAGTTACTCTACTCGGTCGTTCTGTTGTTTGTTATTCCAGCCGCGCTGGTTTTTAACACTGTTATAACTGTACAAAACGCCCGCGCCGACTTTGACATAGAACTCCGTCGCAAGGCCGACTTAGCAAACGAAGTTCTAAGTGCATCGGTAAAGGACAGTCTTGATACCCCTGACCGCTTACAGTCAGTCGTAGACAATGTAATGCAAAATACCGAAGAAGTATCAGCGGCAAAAATTATTCGTTTCGATTCCGGTCAATACACGACCGTCGCCAGCACCGACCAAGCTGAAATTGGGCAGACATCAAATAATATTCAGGTATCACTGGCTACTAGTCAAAACCGCTCTATTGCCGCCCTAGTTAACCAGGACAGTGGCGATCGAGCGTGGCGCGTAATAACGCCAATAGCTCAAGACGACGGTGTTGTGACCGGCGTGGTCAGTTCAGAGGTGTCGTTGAGTGCGTCCGACAAGCTTGTGTCTGCTTCCTTTCAAAAATCTTTGATTGTGCTTTCCATAACCTTAGTCGTAGTAATCTTACTACTGCTTAACCACTTTAAGTTTGTCGAATACGCCAGTCTGTTCAAAAAACTCGAAGAAGTTGATCAGATGAAAAACGATTTTATACAAGTTGCCACTCACGAATTACGTGCACCACTGACTGCGATCAAAGGCAATATGGACATGGCACTGGACGAGTTGCCAAAAAAAGCTAAAAAAAGCCTCAAAGCTCCACTTACGGAAGTTGTACGTCAAATCGACCGCTTAAATAACTTAATCGACGACCTATTAAATGTTGCGCGGCTTGAACAAAACCGTACTAATTTTGAAATAGAGGCAGTTGACTCTACGAAAATTCTGCAGATGCTGGTTACCCAATTTAGCGCCAAGGCTGAGGCCAAAAACATACAGCTTGAACTTCAACCTACCGATATCCCGCTAGTCATGGCGGACCCAAGCCGACTCGAAGAAGTGTTTACCAACCTTATCGATAACGCAATAAAATATTCCCGTCAGGGCAGCGTAACCATACGTCAAGACGTCAAAAAGAATGTGGTTTCTACCCACATAAAAGACACTGGCATTGGCATGTCAGCTGCAGAACGAGACAGGCTGTTTCAACGATTTGCCCGTATTCGTAATGAAAAAACTCAAAATATCAGCGGCACCGGTCTTGGTCTTTGGATAACAAAGCAATATGTAGAAAAAATGAAAGGCAGAATATACGTCGACAGCCTTGAAGATGTTGGTTCGGAATTTACCGTTGAACTGCCGGTAGCTAATAAATAGCGTATAGTACTACATAACGATGAGCGCCGAAGTTTCTATATCAGTAAAAAATCTTAAAAAATCCTATGGGGACAATCTTGTACTGGATGGGATTTCTTTTGAGGTAAAAAAGGGAACAATGTTGGCCCTGTTAGGCCCAAACGGAGCTGGCAAAACTACTACAGTAAAAATTTTAAGTACGCTTGTTTCCAGCGACGGCGGTAGCGTAACAGTTAACGGTAACGATGTTGTACGTGACGCTGACTCTGTTAGGGAACAGATTGGTTTAACTGGTCAATCGGCCTCTATAGACGGCTTACTAACTGGCCGCGAAAATTTAATTATGATGGGACGGCTATACCGCCTTACAAAAGACAGTGCCTCACAAAGGGCAAAAGAACTCCTCGACGAATTCGACCTAGAAGAAGCTGCTGACCGACCTGCAAAAACCTATTCCGGCGGCATGCGCCGACGACTCGACCTAGCGGTCAGCTTGATTGCCGCACCGCCAATACTGTTTTTAGACGAACCAACCACTGGTCTTGACCCACGGTCTCGGCTGGTTATGTGGGACATCATTAATAACCTTAAAAAATCTGGTGCAACCATACTGTTAACTACTCAGTATCTTGAAGAAGCCGACCAACTGGCAGACAATATAATACTAATCGACCAAGGCAAAGTAGCAGCCGAAGGCACCGCTAAAGATCTTAAAAAGAAAATCGGCAAAGACTTGTTTGTTTTGACCTTTAAATCAATAGACGACGCTCAAAAAGCAACAAAAGTTCTTGGTAAAAATGCCGTCCATGATACTCCTAATATGGCTGTGTCTGTTGGTATTAAAAACGACGGTAGCGACATCCAAAAAGTGCTAGACGCAATTAAGAAAGCCAATCTTTCAATCCTGGCCACCGACATCCACAAACCAACGCTCGACGACGTGTTTTTGTCTATAACAAAAGGGGACAACTAATGGCCGAACTCAAATATGTCGAAAAATCTAAAGTAAGCCTAATGTTGATCGACTCGTTCATCATGATAAAGCGCAGCTCGCGTCACATTTTGCGCAATATCGACCAATTACTGGGAGCGTTTTTTCAGCCAATCATGTTTTTGGCATTATTTGCCTCTGTTTTCGGCGGCGCTATTGAACAATCTTTGCCTGACGGCGTAACCTACATCGACTTCTTAATGGCTGGAATAATCGTACAAACAGTAGCGTTTGGTTCGACAACAACAGCTATTGCCATAACTAATGACCTTCAAAAAGGAGTTATGGATCGGTTTCGCAGTTTGCCAATGGGCAATTTGGCTGTTTTAAACGGTCATGTTATTTCTGACATCTTTAGAAACTCAATCTCAACAATAGTCATGATTTTAACAGGGCTCGCGATAGGTTTCCGGCCCGAAGCCAATTTTGTGCAGTGGTTAATGATTGTAGGTATTCTAATTTTGTTTACATTCACTATGTCGTGGCTATCGGCAATAATGGGTGTCTTAGCAAAAAGCGTTGAAGCGGTTCAATGGCTAACCTTTGTAATTATTTTCCCAATTACGTTTGCCAGCTCGACCTTTGTTCCGACCGAAAACATGAGCTCGGCAGTAAAACTATTTGCTGAAAACCAGCCAATTACACAGGTTGTTGAAGCAATCCGGGCGCTCATTCTTGGTACGCCTATAGGAAACTACGGCTGGCTATCGATTGCATGGTGCATTGGCTTACTTGCGGTAGCGATTCCACTATCAGCGATATTATTTAAAAAGAAAACTCGCGGCTAGTCGTGGCTGACGCACCCGACGTCAAACACACAGTTCGTCAGTTTTTTTCTCAGTTCCCGGCACGTTCTTTTGACGCAAAACATATCTTGCTACACCCACACAAGCGCCCTGACTACTGTTACTACATCGAGCACGGAGAAGTGCGGCAATATTTTATAGATCCAAAAGGCAACGAAGTTGTGGTTAACATTTTTAAACCATCAGCATTTTTACCTATGTCCTACATTTTAACAACTGCCGAAAACACCTTCTTTTTTGAAACAACCGTACCGACCAAACTACAAGCAGCTCCAGCTGACGATATTGCCGACTTCATTAAAACTAACCCTGCAGTTATGTTTGACCTGTTACAACGAGTTTTCTCCGGCTTAAATGGCGTCTTGGGTCGGTTAGTGCACGTTATGAGCAGCAACGCTTTTAGTATTTTAGTAAACGAATTAATAACACAAGCCCACCGGCAACATGCCGACAGCGATACAATCCTATTGCCAATCAAAGAGTATCAAATTGCCACCTACTGCGGCTTAACTAAAGAAACTGTTAGCCGCGAAATGCAAAAGTTAAAAAAACAAAACCTGGTGTCTGTATCGTCAGAGGGCATAACTATACAAAGTTTAAAAAAGCTTGAAGACCAACTGGAACAATTCTAATTAAAAGTTAATTGCTTCGAACATATCGTAGCCACCAGCTTGTGGCCGCGTAAACAAGGCCATAGTAATTGTGCTGGGCTTGATTTTATACATCACAAATCCGCCAGCCCACAGTTTTGCAATCGGCGGTGCATTAAAATTGTGTTTGCTGGCTTTTTCAAACACCTTCTCAAGCATGTCATGCGTTTCATCGCTGGGTTCTTCAGCGTGAGCCGTCCCCGTAATTTGAATCGACAATTGACGTTTTTCTTCGTATACCAGCGCTGTAACATTCGGATTAATTTGCAGGTGTTTATGCTTGTTGGTTTTTACTTTTGTTATAAAAAACAACTCAAATGCGTCCGACACAGAGTAGTACACTACACTCAAATGCGGCCTGAGATTTAAATTCATCGTGCACAGCGTCATTACGTCTTCTGATCGAAGTTCTTTTAAAATGTTGCTTGCTGTCTCTCCCTGTACGTCGGTTGTTGCCGCCATATTCGTCCTTTCAATCAAACTATCAACTAGTATACGGCGGTAAGGTGGATATAAATTGATCTGAATCAACGACTCAACCGTACAGTAGTGAAATACTATAGGTGGTTAATAAAAGGAGGACCGAACATGATTAATCAAATCGATAGCGGCTCCTACGTGTTAGGGGAGTCGAAAAATCACACAAAAATCCTAACGCTCAATGACCAATCCTATGCTTGGATACTCATGCCCGGCGTTGGCGATATTCTTAGCTTTCTATCCGAACAAAAAACTCCATATGCCACGCTCAGCACAGGCAACTTTAAGCTCTACGACATTCAAGACGAACCAGAACTGGTGGATCTACAACACTTAGAGCTACAAACCGGCATGGACTCATGGCAGGGGTTCTTGCTGCTAACTGGCTTGCCGAATAAAGTCAAAAAACGCAGCCGAATTATTCCTACTAAAGAACTTGTAGAAACAGCTCACCACTCTTTTAGGCAAATGGTTGATGCGCAATATAATTTAGCAACGGGGGTAGCTTAAAATGGATACGCACTACAACAATAACAACAACTTCGTAATCGAAATGTTTGCTATCGGGATCCCCCTTAGCACAATGTTTATCGCACACGCCTTATTTTCTCAGGCCGTCTTAGGCTTTGTAGTGGGCGCATTACTGTTCACCATACTGCTCATTGCATTTTTAAAATGGGAAATGCGACAGCTCAGTTCACAAGCCGACGCACAGGACCTGCTCTTAATGGAACAGTAGTTTTTGTTTTTTAATTAGTATCGGCGGCAAAGCCGCTGCTGTATCAACGCCATACGGTCGTGATTGATTTTTGCGTTACCTCGCTAAACTGCTAATCTTAAGCATATGCACGCTAACCCAAAATCAAACAATAAAAGAAATAATTCGTTAATAGACATCTGGAGTTTTGTACATCTTCTTACTTCGGCAGCCTTAGCCTATATCTACACGCCGTTTATTGCCCTTTGTATGACGTTCGCCTGGGAGCCACTCGAAATTTTTGTCATATCGCCAATCGCTGGAAAATTCGGTATATTATTCGGCCACGAAGGCTGGATCAACATAGTTTCCGACTTGGCGTTCAATAGCTTAGGGGTTGGTTTAGCTGCGTTATTCTTGCTTTAAGCTCGCCCTTGCATTGTAGGCAGTGAAGCCGCTGATCTGTACATCGCAGCCAGAACAGGACTTGTTGACCTGCCAACAGACAAAGCGAATCAAGGCTACAATAGCTAAACCACCGCCACATATCTTCATTGGGTAAGAATTAAGAGTATTTAAACCAAAAAAAGCCCTAAACGGGCTTTTTTTAATTTTCTAGCTACAATTAGGTTATGTTAGTAGCTCTTTGTTGCTCCGTCAGCGACTGCTTTTTCAGCGTTGTCTTTTGACATCATTGCACAAACGGTAGTGCCACACTTTGCGTGCTTACCTTTAGCCATGAAACCACCTTTAGCAGTTTTTGTAACTTCTGGTGCAGTTAGTTCAACACCTTTTTCTTTACATTTAACACAGTATCCTGTGACCATTTTTGCTTCTCCCTCGCTTACTTAATGGATTATCAAAGATTATAACCTGTTTTTAGCATAACTCCTAAGATGTAGGCAATTTCACACCTAAGCCCTTGGGGTGGCAGTCATCAAGGACAGAACCAATAAATACAACTTAAAAGTAATAATCGAAAACAGCCAACTAGGTCAAAAGAGCTACCGTGCAAACAAAAGCTGCAAGTGCGTATAGCGCCCACCATCGTTCAGGCTTACTGGGCGAAGCAGCATTAGCAAGTATTCCAAGTCCAAAAAATACGCTCATTACCCACAGCACTACACCGTTAAGTCGCTGCGGATAAATAACCATTTCCGTTGCATATGTTAACGCAACGCTAAAAAAGAAAACATAAAATACCACAGCAACAGCACTTATTAGGCGCAGCTTGTTTGGTAATGTGCCTTTGTGTTTGCCGCCGTAGGCAATATGGCCCAAGCGAGCTCCACTAGCAAGCATGGCTTGAAACACTATCTGAACTATAAGTAATGTGCAAAGCACCCACGCTACCGTCTCCACAAGTTTAATCCTTTATATCTTTAAATAGGTAGACGTCCATGGCTTTATTTTAGCATCATCCTTTATATAAGGTCTGGGTGATAAAATACTAAACTATGGAGTATGTTGCGTTCGTTTCTGGCTTGGCAGTTTCGTATTTTCTTGCCAAGCGAGCGGGGCATTATTTTTTAATACTTTTTTATCACTTTAACTACCGCAACAGATACGAAGAAATTTTCGACCTTCATCAAAACGAACCTTTTTACGAAGTTATAAGGCTAGAAAATAAATATACCATTACTTATGCAGACCACTTGTACCGGCACCAATTAGTTAAACCATTTGCTCAAGAAAAATTTACCAGCTACTGGAACAGTTTCACTAAGTTAGTGACATATTTATATGTCTACTATGGGCTATTGCCGGGATTAATATTTTTTAAATACTATCCGTACTATCTACTAGGGATTGTCATCTACCATATTGTATTTTTTGCGTACTCAGTATTAATAAAAGAACACGACGTTATTTATAATTACAGAATCCTTTACTTGGCGCTGGTGACAGATGTGACTGAGAATGAGTTGGCGAAAGAAAAGTAGGGAATAGTGTGGGTTTTGCTCTGGGCTTAGTGTAAGGATTTCATAACTTTTTAAGTCAAATCGTTACTAGTGCCGCCGTACAACTAAATTTGATAGAATATCAACAGATAGTGAGGCTAAATGTCAGAAGATCAAAAAAAAGAATTACAGAAGCAGCTTTGGAATATAGCAAATGACCTACGCGGCAACATGGATGCTAGTCAGTTCCGCGACTACATACTAGGCTTTATTTTCTACAAATATTTATCGGAAAAAATAGAGCTGTACGCAGACGATCTATTAAAAGCGGATGGCATTAAATATACAGATATTGATGAATCAACTAATAGCGGCGAAGAGTATGTAGTAGCCATTCAAGAGCATGCCGTTGAAAACCTTGGTTACTTCCTAAGGCCCAAAGATCTCTTTCACCACGTTGCTTTAAAAGGCAGCACTAACCCAGAAGATCTTATAGAAATTTTGGAACGCATACTTAACAACATCGAAAATAGCACCATGGGGACAGACAGCGAAGAAGACTTTGAGCAGCTATTTAGTGAGCTAGATCTAAACCAAAGCAAATTAGGTAAAACTGTAGTAGACCGCGGAAAGCTTATTTCAAAAGTCCTATTACATCTAGACAAGATTGATTTTCGCCTAGAAGATTCCAAAGTAGATATATTGGGCGATGCGTACGAATACCTTATAAGCCAGTTCGCTGCAGGAGCAGGCAAAAAAGCCGGTGAATTTTATACCCCTCAAGAGGTATCGGAAATTTTGGCTCAAATAGTTACAAACGGTAAGAAAAAGCTAAAAAGTGTATACGACCCCACGTGTGGCTCGGGCTCACTACTATTGCGTGTAGCCCGACAAGTAGAGGAAGTTAGCAATTACTACGGGCAAGAGCTAAACAACACTACCTATAACCTTGCTCGCATGAACATGATTCTGCACGATGTCCGTTTTGACAGATTTAACATAAAACAAGAAGACACTTTAGAGCATCCTCAGCATGCAGAAATGCGCTTTGAGGCAGTTGTTGCCAATCCGCCATTTAGTGCAAAATGGTCTGCAAACCCACTACACCTTCAAGATGACCGTTTCAGCCAGTACGGCAAGTTAGCGCCTAAATCAAAGGCAGACTATGCATTTATACAGCATATGATTTACCAGCTAGACGAAAACGGCACTATGGCAGTAGTTATGCCACATGGTGTCCTGTTCCGTGGAGCAGCAGAAGGCCACATACGCGAATACCTTATAAAAGAAAAGAACTACTTAGACGCTGTTATTGGTCTGCCTAGTAACCTCTTTTTTGGCACAAGTATTCCTGCCTGCATTCTAATCTTTAAAAAGTGCCGCGAAAACCCAGAAGATGTTTTATTTATAGATGCCAGTCAACACTTCGTAAAGGGCAAGAACCAAAACAAACTACGCCCAGAAGATATTTCCAAAATTTTGCAGACTTATAAAGACCGCAAATCAGAAGACAAATACAGCCATGTAGCCAAGCTAAGTGAAATAGCAGAAAACGATTACAACCTAAACATTCCACGCTACGTCGACACTTTCGAGGAAGAAGAGCCTATAGACCTCAAAGAAGTTACGGCAGAAATAAAAAAGATAGATGTCAATATGAGCGAGATAGATAAAAAAATTGCAGCCTATTGCAAGGAGCTCGGTATCGAGGCGCCATTTTAGACTATGAATAACCCTAGGCTAATTCAAACCTATCTGCCAGACGGAACACTAGAAGGTGTTCGGGTTATAGAGCTGTCCGAAAGCTCTATAAAAGCATTTGTTGTTCCACGCATTAAAGTAAATCATATAAAAGACCGCAAAGAGTTAAAGCAGCCAGCACTATACTTGCTTATTAATTCTGGCGATAACCAAATATACATCGGCGAAAGCGAAAACTTTTTTCACCGTATAAAAAACCATGACCAATCTAAAGATTTTTGGGACACGGCAGTTGCAATTGTATCTAGTGCAAATACTTTAGGCAAAACAGACGTAAAGTATCTAGAATCTTTAGCCGTAGAAAAAGCCCAAGCTACGGCAGCTATGGAAGTTTTAAATAAAACTATTCCAGCACGCAACAACATACACGAGTTTAAAATTCACAGTATGGAAACAATCCTAGAAGACATTGCACTAGTTGCAGAATCTATAGGTTTTAGTATATTTAGTTCGCGCAGCGACCAAGAAGAGACAATTTGGCACGCAAAAAGCAAAAAAACACTAGCCAAAGCGCAGTTTAGGGGTGATAAATTCGTAGTATTAGCCGGCTCTATGATTGATAATTCTGTAGCACCTAGCTGGCGTCAGCGTAGGCCCGAAAGACTCACAGAGCGTAATAGACTACTTACAAAACATGGCACCCCGCAAAGTGATATCACTCTACTGAATGACAATGTTTCATTCAAGTCGCCCAATCTTGCAGGGCACTTTGTGACAGGTCGTAGCATAAATGCCTGGACAACCTGGAAGAACAGCTCTGGTCAAAGCATGGACGAAGTTATGCGAAAGGGCGAGAGATGAAATTATTTTCGAAGCGCAATCGTCAAGACAGAAATAGTTCATTCGTAAATGAGCTGAGGTACAGCAGGTTTAGAGCACGGCGAAGGGAGATAATAGACGCCGAAACTAGAAACCGAATTGCTGCAGAAATTAGTTATTTGAGCTCAAGCAATAACTATCTTGAGTGGTTTATACTTTTTGAAAATGAAAAAAAGGGAAAAATCTACTTTGACACAAATAAAGTTGATAGTTTCTCTTTATCTGAACTAGGATATAAGATGTCTGACTCGTTCCAGTTTGATGATTTCAAGATTATTAAACACCAAGTTAAGTCTACAGGCCCAGAAGACGATAAATATGAATACTTTGATGATTATCATTTATTTGACATGGCTGAAATAACAATCCTGTTCTCACAGAAGGATAAGCGTCAAGATGTAATAAACCGGTTCAACCTAATTTTTGAAGAAGAAGCGTCGAACTTTAGAATTATCGAACACCTAATTACAAAAAAAAGTGGCGAAACTCTAAAAACCTTAAAATCAATACTTAAAGATGATGATCTCAGGCAAAAAATCAGTATTTATTACGATTTGTACGACGCTGGAGATTATGTTGGTAGCTCAAAAACAAGCGCAGAAATACTAAATATAATATTCTCAGATTTCATTAAGAACAAAAAAACAAAAGCAATCGAAAGCATTCTGGAAAGATTATCAAAAAAACTGCTTAAGTCCCCGACAAATGAGAAAAAATTATCACAGCTTAAATCACACTTAGATGCAATGCTTAACATATCAAAAACGCTAAACAATGATATCTACGATATACGCCATACGGAACGCTCCACCCTAAGACTTAGTAACGACGCGTTGTACAGGCTAATCTCTGAACAAAACATTTCATTAACTGAACTTGTAATTACAACATTAAAAGATGATTATGTGCTTGGTGATAACTGGGAGAAGATTAAGCAAGAATATATCAAGAAATATGAGATAGACCCAAAATCAAGGCTAATACTTAGAAAGCCTGAAATAGTAGACGTAAACGACATCCCCTTTTAGGTGAACATATCTATGAACAAAATTTTACATCATAAAACACCAAAACTAAGATTCCCGGGCTTTAATGATGAGTGGGATGTAAAAAAGCTCGGGGACTTACTTGAGATCAAATCAGCTTCCAGAGTCCACAAAAATGAGTGGACCAAGTCCGGCGTACCGTTCTTTAGATCAAGCGATGTAGTTGCCATATTTAAAAGGAAGGTGAACGTCAAAGCCTACATATCGCAAGCTTTATTCGAAAAATTGACTTTGAAAAGTGGAAGTATAAAAAAGGGTGACATACTAATCACGGGTGGGGGTTCAATAGGAATACCTTATTTAGTAAAGTCGAACAGACCACTTTACTTTAAGGACGCAGATCTGCTCTGGGCTAAACAGTCAGACCATTTTAATCCATTCTTCCTGTTTATTTTTTTCACATCTCCAAAATTTAGACGTTATCTAAACAGCATTTCTCATATTGGGACAATTAAGCATTACACAATAGAGCAAGCCAAAGCTACACCCATAGCTTTTCCTACGCTCCTAGAACAACAAAAGATCGCAGGGTTTTTAAAGGGTGTGGATGATAAGATTGCTGGTTTGCAGCGCAAAAAAGAGCTTTTAGAAAAATACAAAAAAGGAATAATGCAAAAAATCTTTAGCCAAGAACTCCGCTTCCCCGGCTTCACCGAACCCTGGCAAGAGAAAAAACTTGGAAGTGTTTTAGTAAAAAATAAGCTTCGCAATAAATACCAAGCAATAAGTTATGTACAAAGCGTAAGTAACAGACAGGGGTTCGTCTCCCAGGCAGACTATTTCGAGGGAGCAAATATCGCGAGCAAGAATACTTCAAATTACTTTGTTATCAGAAAAGGTACGTTCGCATACAATCCGTCACGAATTGATGTTGGTTCGCTTGCATATAAATCTGAAGAAGAAGACTCAATTGTCAGCCCTCTCTACGTAACATTCACGGCTAAAGCTGAAGTGAAAGACAAGTTTTTATTTGATTGGTTTAGTAGCGCTAAATTTATGAGACAAATGCATCATTCATTCGAAGGCAGCGTTCGCAATACCCTAAGTTATGAAGCGCTAGCCAAAATGACAATTATGATACCGGGCAAAGAAGAGCAGCAGAAAATTGCAGAGTTTTTGACCGGGATTGATGAGAAAATAAAGCGAGAGGAAAGGAAGCTGGAGCAAGTCAAGCAATTCAAAAAAGCCCTCCTCCAGCAAATGTTTGTATGAGTAATTATAGTAATAAGCTAAGGAGTATACTTGGAAACACAAAGCCTAAAGAAGCAAGACAATTCCTACTAGAGAATGGATATTTTTCTCAGAATGGCATTCTGCCGGGAATCATCAAGCCTGAAGGATTGAGCACGATATCGCTTACCACTATTGATTGGTTAAAAAAGCCTAAGATACCTCGGACAAAAGCTATAAAACTCCTCGGGCAAAAGCCAAACAAAGGCATGAGAGAATATTCACTTCTACACCCCTATGCATATATCCGAATCGTCAATGAGTTGACGCATAAAGATTTTTGGCCAGAATTACGAAGCCTTCTATCATCAGAGAACAAAGTGAGCGTTTTTACAGTACCTATTTTTGGTCAGACTCCTCCTAGCGAGGAAAGTGCTTGGCACCATTTTGATACCATCGAGCCAGACCGCTGGATAATAACACACCCCGTACAAGCTACATGCGACATCCAAAACTTTTACAATTCAATATATACGCATTCAATCGCTTGGGCAGTTATGGGCAAAGAGACTGCAAAAAATAACAAAAGTGAGAGAATAGTTGGAAACAGACTAGATCGTCTATTTCAGAATGCAAATGATGGACAAACAAATGGAATCCCTACCGGAACATATGTAAGCGATATTATATCTGAGCTTGTACTAAGTGATATCGACGCACAGCTAAGTAAATACATTGAGAAAAAAGGCATCATTGCCCTCAGATATAGAGACGACTATAAGTTTCTGTGTAAAAGTCACTCAGACGCACGCAGTGTTATTGATGCACTTGCAGCACTACTAAACGATACCTACGGGTTCGTGCTCGGTCAATCTAAATCAGCTATATCAACACCTAATGCCGTGAATGGTAACGAAGCAAACATGCAGATAGCAGGTGTGGTATTTAATGGCGTTACCGAACCTAAGAGTAAAGAGATAAACGGTAAGGCTTTTTATGAAAATATTGTAAATATTATTGATGCTTGTACTTATGCGACAAACAAAAGGTATCTTGACAATGCATATCGTGAAATCCTTGAGCATTTTCGGAAGAAAGAACTTGTCGTATCCCAATTGTCGACATGGGGAGAAATTTCCATAAACAGAATTGTTACATCGATAGATACTGGTAGATCTTATGGAACTTACGGTTTTGCACTTATAGATCACATTTTAACTGTTATGGTACGTGAGGATATTGATATTAAAGATATTTTAGATAGAATTGTTAACCACTATAAAGAAACAAAAAGCACATTGTTTAATTTATGGCTTTATATGATTTTGTTGAACAATGCAAAAGGTTACGCAAGCGCCTTTTTGCGCAGTAATAAAATGGCCATCTTCAAAATGATCTCAAATCCTTCAACACCTGATGCGCGTAACTTTAGTGCACGGGATCCAATACCATCTATTGATATCAAAGAACTGGATAAGTTTAGCCTTATAAACCTTAAACCTTTTGAGGACATAGAGGAAAGTAAAAATGAATCCATAATAGAGTTACTAGAGGATGAGGATTTTGGAACTCTGATAAGGTCACATTATGATATGTAGAGAAACTCTATGACAACCCAATCTGAGCAAACACTAGAAAACAACCTAATCAAGCAGCTGCAAGGCATGAAGTATGCACGGGTGACTATTCGCGACGAAGCAGATCTGCTGGCTAACCTAAAAACCCAGCTAGAAATACACAACCACACAACCTTTACAGAAAAAGAATTTGCTAGAATATTAAACCACTTAAGCAAAGGCAATGTGTTTGATAAAGCTCAAACCTTGCGCGATAAATTTGTACTTAAAAGGGAAAATAAAAACTTCTACGTAGAGTTCTTTAACCAAAAAGAGTGGTGCCAAAACCAGTACCAAGTAACAAACCAGGTAACTATGCAGGGCAGTTACAAAAACCGCTACGACGTAACGCTATTAATTAACGGCCTGCCACTGGTGCAAATAGAACTAAAACGCCGTGGCCTAGAGCTAAAAGAAGCCTACAATCAAACCCAGCGCTACCAAAAACACAGCTACGATTCATCTTACGGGTTGTTCCAGTACGTTCAACTATTTGTAATCAGCAACGGTGTAAACACTAAATACTACGCCAATAACAAAAAGGCTCCGTTTAAATTCACCAGTTACTGGACAAATAAAGACAACCAAAAAATAACCGACCTGCAAGAATTTGCCCAAGAGTTTTTAGAGCGCTGCCACGTTAGCAAAATGATAGCCAAGTACGTAGTGCTGGCCGAAACTAAAACTCTTATGGCACTGCGCCCCTACCAGTATTACGCTGTAGAAGCGCTGGTTGACCGCGTGCAAAACAGCAGTAAAGGCGGTTACGTGTGGCATACCACTGGGTCTGGCAAAACGCTAACATCGTTTAAAGCCAGCCAAATACTAGTTGACCTGCCAGACATTTACAAAGTTGTCTTTTGCGTAGACCGCAATGACCTAGACACTCAGACTATAAAAGAATTCAACAACTTTAAAGAAGGCAGCGTTGATGCCACCGACAACACCAGCCAACTAGTAAAACAGTTTGCCGACCCAGACCAAAAGTTAATAGTCACCACCATCCAAAAGCTCAACAACGCAATAACTGGTGGCAAACACTTGCTAAAAATGAACAAACACAAAGACGAAAAGATTGTATTTATTTTTGACGAGTGCCATCGCAGCCAATTTGGCGAAACTCATCAACGGATTGTGGAATACTTTAGCAACAAACAGCTGTTTGGCTTTACCGGCACGCCGATATTTAAAGATAACGCTAGTGGCAGCATAGGCTTTAAAAAGACTACCAAAGACCTGTTTGGCGAATGCTTGCACAAATACGTCATAACAGATGCCATAAATGACGAAAACGTACTAAAGTTTAGCGTGGAGTACGTAGGGCGTTATAAGCGCAAAGACAGCGCCAACGAACAAGACATAGAGGTAGAAGCCATAGACACCAAAGAGCTAATGGAGTCGCCTAAACGTTTAGAAAAAATAGTCGACTACATAATAGCTAATCACGACCGCAAAACGCACTCACGGGATTTTAATGCCATATTTGCTATAAGTAACGTAGACACCCTGTGTAAATATTATGAACTTTTTAAACAGCAGCAGGCAGGCCGTGAGCGCCAATTAAAAATTGCCACCATATTCAGTTACACAGCAAACGAAGACGACAAAGTGTCTGAGTTGCTAGCAGATGATGGTGGTCTGCAACTTTCGTTGGGATCACTAGATAAGCACAGCCGCGACAGGCTAGAAAGCTACATAGCTGACTATAACCAGATGTTTGGCAGTAACTACACAACAAAAGACAGCAAAAGCTTCTATAACTACTACCGTGATGTGGCCGACAAGGTCAAAAAGCGCGAAATTGATATTTTGCTAGTGGTAAACATGTTTCTGACTGGTTTTGACAGCAAGACCTTGAACACTCTCTACGTAGACAAGAACCTACGATACCACGGGCTAATCCAAGCCTATTCAAGAACAAATAGGATCCATGGTGAAGCGAAGTCACAGGGCAACATTATTAGCTTCCGTAACCTTAAAAAATATACAGACGACGCCGTGGCGCTATTTAGCAACAAAGAGGCCGAAGAAACGATTTTTATGCAGCCATACGAGGTGTATTTGAAGCATTTTAATGATTCAATCGGCGAGATGCAGCAGCTCACCCCAACCCCGCCAGACGCAGACAGTCTATTTGGCGAAGAGCAGCAATTAGAGTTTGTAAAACACTTCCGCGAGATCATCCGCCTGCGCAACATCTTAAACAGTTTTGCTGACTTTGATTTTGCGGATAGCACCATAAACGAGCAAATGTTTGAAGATTACAAAAGTAAATACCTAGATATATATCGCAAGGTACAGTCTGATTACCAGAAAGAAAAGGTATCGATACTAGAAGATGTGGACTTCGAACTGGAGCTAATCCGGCGCGACGACATAAACGTAGACTACATCATACGACTGCTTTCAAAGCTAGTCAGCGCTAACGCAGAACAAGCGGAAGCAATTAAAAAGAACATCCTTGGCATTATCAACTCTGAAATAACCCTGTTGAGCAAACGCGAGCTAATAGAAAAGTTTATAAACTCACACATTCCAGAAATATCTGACGCAGACGATGTAGAAGGTAGGTTCGATAAATTTTGGTCGGACGAAAAGACTAAGGCATTCGAAAAAATTGCTAATGACGAAGGCTTAATGACCGAAGAGCTACAAGAACTGATCGAAGATTATTTATATAGTGGCCGCAAACCAAGAGGCGATGACATCGTTAACACTTTGTCGCAACAGCCAAGCGTATTAAAACGACAATCGATAATAGATAGGGTAAGCGCCAAGCTAAACAGATTTATCGAAACTTTTATTGAAGGAGTCTAGATTTTCTTTAGTTAACGTTACTAGGTTATTGTTTTAACACAGTTTTGGAACAACCGAATAGACAAGAGGACGTTAGTACGTTTTGTTTGACATGTATGAAAAGTATGAATACACTGACTAATCACAACTAGGGAGATGTTGAGAAATGAATAAACTACCTAAATTAGCCGGAACGGTTACCGTGGGCGATCGTGGTCAAATTGTGGTCCCTGCTGACGCACGCGAATCACTTGAAATTAAGTCAGGGGATAAGCTCTTAGTGTTTATTGATCCTAACTGTGATGGATTAATTGTAACCAAGCCAGAGTCATTTGAACGGCACATGCAGGCTATGAGCGAGAATCTTGACCATACTCGCAATCAAGTAAAAGACGCAGACAAGCAATAGGTATAACTGAACCAGCCAGGGAGGGTTGATAAATGAAAATAACAGATTTTAAAGGACTTAAAAATACACACCATATACAGGTGGTCGATGTTTGGAAACAAGAAGACAAATTAGTTGTCGAAATGGCAGCAGGCGACATAACCTGGCGGCCAGGGGAGCATGCAGTTTTTTCAATGCCCGGGCGAAATGTTGAGGGTAAAAAATGGAGGGCCTTTAGTATAGCCAGCGTACCGAGTGAGGGTGTGATAAGAATTGGTACAAAAATTAGCTCCCCAAGCAGTAGTTTTAAGCAAGAGCTACAAAAACTAAAAAAAGGTGACCACGTCAAAATGCGCGGGCCATTCGGCTGGTTTTACCGCCAAGATGAAACTACACCAGTAATTATGGTTGCGGCCGGCATTGGAATAACCCCAATTTTAGCTATGGTCAAACAATACCAAGAAGACCCTACCAAGTCAGATGTGCATGTCATTTACTCGTCGGATGGGGAGTATTTGTTTAAAGAAATGCTGGATACCGCTGCAAAATCGAATCCAAAATTGTCAGTCAGCTATGTTAAGGACAGCAAACAAGTTAATAACGAACTGACTGAATTGAATAAAAAATACGATTCTCAGGCCTACTTCTTTATTTCTGGCGCACCTTCTATGATCAAAAGCCTTAGCAAAACTATCAAGGGCTTTGGCGTTAAGAAGTCAAGAATCATAGCCGACCCTTATTTGGGTTATTAAGAGAATAACAAAGATTCATGAATCATTTAGAGAATTAAAATGGTCTATTTTTTAGCACTTTTTTTGCAAAAAAAACGATTTCATTTAGCAGAACTAAAAATTAATTTTTTTCTGTTTTGTAGAATTCAAAAGGATATGAAAACGAGATAGATATTACAGAATAGATATCAGGTACATATACTTCTTAACTTCTTCAATATGAATATTAATATAATTACTTAGTCTATAAAAATTGTTAATCTCTTATATTTATGTAATCATATGTGCACTTCAGAACAACTAATAAGGAGGAAATTATGAGCGAGAGAAACCAAGCAATACTTGATGCTGAAACTGCAGGCAACAAGCCTATTCTACCTTTTGAGGAAAGTCTACTTTTGGCTGGGCTTGCTAAGCTGGGTAATAGGCAGGATCAGATGGGGCAGGAGCTAGCTGAAATAATGGCACAGTCATCCGAAACCTGGCACGACAATGCAGCTGCCGAGATCATAGCGGCCGAATCCGTTGGCCTATCAGATAGTGCAAAAAAAATAACTTCTAAAATCCGAAATAGTGTAGTTTTTGACTACCCAAGTTCAGATGAGTCGCAAGCTACCTTAGGCAGCATAGTAGGATTAGACTGGGGAGATGACGATAGAGAATATGTCTACATTACTGGCTCCATGCACAATATTACAGATATACCTTTAGCTGAAGTAAAGAATGTTGTTGATCAAAAAACTACACTAACTCTCGATAGCCCAATGGGGCGAGGCTTGTTTGGCACTAGAGAAGGTGAGACTGCTGTGTGGGCTGTCGAGGAGCGAGAAATAAAATGTTCAGTTTTTCTGATCAAGCAATGTGGTAATGATACTAAAAACTGATATTTGCTTTTTTTGAAATATCGATTCCATATTTAAGGTATATCTTTTCTGGATTCAAGTAACATAAGTCACCGTCACTATATCCAATGAGCTTAGCTGTTTCATTAATCGATTTTTTATTAGGAGCCTCTATCTCTAAGTAGGCAGGGATCTTGGGCCATTGATCAATGCATATGCTTACATCGCCCATCCTATACTCGAGTCTTTTATTTTCTTGGTACCCTTTAGATTTTAAGCCGATCTTTTCTAGAACCATAAGGGTGCTTTCAAAATCCTCGACGACCGTCTCCCACTCTTTAGTGCCATCTACCTTGTCGGATGTGATCTGCTTGACAGTCAAAGTACTCGTTTTACCATTAGTTCTGAGTCTGACCCATCTTCCAGCAATAGGTGGGAGTGTTTCAAATACATGTCTTCTAAAAAAATGATCACCAACCCTCTCTGCGCCGAGTGCTTTCAACTTATTAATTAATGGTACTGGTTCAATTTCAAGTATTCGTGCTTCATATTCAATGTTCTTCATAGCCATCTATTATACAGTATGGATTTTTTTCATTGCTTCGTACTCAGAGGACCTCAAGCCTAAAACTTGATCTTTTAAATCTGAACTAAGAAAATCATTAACGCTTGTTGTTAAATCCATTCTCTGTAAGCAAATTCCTACTAAATAATTTCCTAAGTTATCTACATACAATCTGATCCCGTAGAAACCTTCTTTACAGTCGTCAGGGTTATTGAATTTGCAACCATCACACTCATTTAATCTCGTTGGTCTAATCTGTTTAAAAACGATAACCCTGCCATTTGGTAAAGCATACTTCACTCGAGTATTCGAACTTCCTGCTTCTACTTGCCTGATTATTGGCTTGGCTTCTCTACGGTCTAAGAACGAGTAAATTGAGACTGCAGACTCTAAGCCTACCGATAGGTCGGGTAAGATTCTTATCTCCAATCGTGGGTCGAACTCGTCGATCACTCTTTCTATTCGCTGAGCGTGCTCAGGGCCGCCCATAACGATATTGGCTGCGATTTTAATACCGTTATCTCCTGCAAGTTTTATTGACTCATGCAAAGCATCGATTTTTTTTTCAGCAAGCCCCTTTCGCTGAATAAATTTATCACTCTGTACTTCTGCCAATTCTTCCGCTGTGGTGCCAAAAATGCTAAAGTTTATTTTTCTAAGACCTGCTTCTGCAAGCTCCCTGATGCGTTTTGATCCACTTTCACCATTGGAAGTCATGCTCACCTTATAGCCCTGCTCACGAGCAGCGTGCACCAAATTACTAATACTCGGGTGAAGAGTAGGCTCACCCCCAGTTAAGTGCAGTTCATTGAGTCCTAACTCTCCACGAAGTGAGCTAAGCGCTCTAATAAAATCTGGGTCAGTGGCCTCCATCCGTCCAGGGAGAAAATTAACCATATTAGTGGCGCTAAAGACGGAAGATCTACTTGATTTACCGCCAATACCTCTTATTGCAATCACTCCACTTGGATTATCGATTGCTACAGGGGTGCCTTCATTGTGGCAAAACGTACAAGTTAAGCCACAGGAATCTATGATTTTTGCGCGAAGTGAAAGATCCCTTGTCACTTCTGTCGGAATTCCTTTTTCACTTTCAATCAGGCTAAGAACTCCGGCTTCAATCCCGTAGTCGCTTTCAGTAAGAGTTTCACCTAAGGAAGACAAAGCGATATTAGGTCTCTCTTCAGGCTTTGCATGCATACTTCCTTGTTCAATCATATTCTGCAACCATCTATTTCACTTACTTGATTTAGTGAGTTATTTGATTATAATTCAAATATGTTAATTGGTAAAGTAGAGGCCCAACTAGAGAAATCCCCTGATAGACTCCTGGTTCTAGGTGTAGATGGTTCAGGGAAATCAACATGGCTCGGTGCTCTTGCTACAATTGGCTACGAAATTCTTGAACCAACATCCTCTTCTCGCGCGCGTGAATTCCGAAAACGAACAGCTACTCAAGTCTTAGACGCAGAAATGATAGCTGAAAGAGAGGATATATACATAGACCTTAACTCTGATTTTAAAAACCTAGCGGAAGCCAAATACTCAGAAGGCCGCAAAATCGCTACGTCAGGTGGCGAGCTAGTAACCCGCGTATCCCATGCAGTGATGAGACAGACAATTACTTCCGAGTTAAGTCACCGGCACCATCTTGATGTGGCCCACAAATGGATTGAAGCCGCAGATCAATTACCAGACAGCATTAATCTGGTCCATGCTCCATTTAGTGTTATCTCACAGAGAATCGCTGAAAGGCAAAAAACAGATACATTCGAGAATTTCTGGGGGTTCAATTCGTTGGTGTTTCTCGAAAGATATCAAAGAGCATGGCACGAAATTATAAGTATATTAGAAATAGAAACAGATGTAAGTTGCACCAAATTTGACACAGATGAATTAACTAGCGCTGAAATGCTGTCAAAATTTATAGAAAGTATATAATAAATTCTTCGTTAAAAATAACGACTTTGTATACGTTCAAAATTTGAAATTTATCTAGCCTAATACTTTTCAAATCGGAGATTCAAGTCTTTATCTTATTCAAAAAAAGTCCGTGCTGGGCTCTTTTCCATTTGGCTGATCAGATTAGTCTCTATTACCTGACTATACTTTATCTTCATCAGTAGCTTCAGAGTCTACATAGGTCGGTTCCGTCTGAAACCCCCCTTTGGGAATTTTACTGTCTATTCTTATCAGACTATGTAGGTCCTTTGGGATAGTTTCGGTATATTTTCTAGGGGTGCTATCGGAACTAACCCCAATTGAACTTAAATTTTCAGTAAGCTCTGACCAATAAAGGGGTGTCAGGGACATGGTCCATGTTTCAATATCATGCCACTTGTTCTTTCGATCGGTATAAATTTGCAGTGTATATCGTATTTCTTTTGCACCAACAGGGTGATCCCATCTTTTCTTAAAGACCATGTATTTTGTGTATGTAGATTTTGGAGGAACAATGAACGGTTCATTGCCTGCAATAACGGAAGTATTCTGCCACTTAAATATATGTTGTGCATCTTTTCTGAACTGCCTCGGTTCAACTTCTCCATACCATCTAAAAGTTTCCTTAGCGCCTGCAGGTTTGATTTGTGGGTAATGGGCTACTAGTCTTAGGCTTAGCACCTTTCCAGGTTTTGCACCAACATTTGCTAATGATATTGGCACAGTGAATGTAGGAAGATACCATTTCTTAACAGAATTTTTAACAGGATAGATTCTAAACCTTAATTCTCCGGCTGCTACTTCTAGTTTGAGCGGAGCAAGATAAGCTTTCCACAAACTAATAATCGACACAATGACAGCGATAACTGAAACAATAAGCGCAATAATTGAAAGCAATGAAGTCTCCTTCGGTGCTATGTTTGGCTGGCGAGGAGGGATTCGAACCCCCGAATGCTGGAACCAAAATCCAGTGCCTTACCACTTGGCGACTCGCCATTGTCGTTGATTATACCTTAAATTCACGCCGGTTCGAATCGGATTCGACTCACGTCCCGCGAGCCCGAAATTACTTCTTTGAAAATTAATTTTCAAGAGTAAGTTTCCTTGCAACGAGCCACTGGCTCGTCTCACCCCGAATGCATGGACCAAAACCATGTGCCTTGTCACAGATATTTTTACTTTGTAAAAATTCCGCATCACATCCTGCGATCCCGAAACTACATCTTTGAAAACCCAGTTTTCAAGAGTAGATTTCCTTGCAACATGCTACCAGCATGTTTCACCCCGTCTCAACTCGGGCAATAACTTGCGCCGGGTTTCCGACCTTGCGAAATACTTTAAAGTATTTCTCACACTTGCCTGCCTGCCGCAGGTAGGGCGACTCGCCATTCGTGATGATTATACCTTTTGAAATATAATCGCACAAAAAGATGCTCCGCTTATTTTAAACAGGTGAAGGGAATGTATCAAGCTGTTAGACTATTGTTATGGCAAAAAAACAAACAATTTCACAAAAGCGAGCGGTTGGGACGTCATTTGCTGTAAGTGTTGGTGACGTATTATTTAACCTTTTTGTAGGCTTTATAACTGGTAGTGCGGTTATGTTTTCGCAAGCACTGCAAGGCTTGAGTGATTTAGTAACCGCCGGGATACTTTTTTTTGGCGTAACGCAGTCTGAAAAGGCTGCCGACAAACAACACCCGCTTGGTTACGGCAGGGAAGTGTTTTTTTATGTGTTAGTTGCTGGCCTGTTTATGTTTGTTGGCACTGGCTTGTTTTCGCTGTTTTTAGGCCTACAGCAAGTTATCGACCAGCAGCCGATTGACACCATTTGGCTGGCGCTGGTAACGCTAAGCTTCGGGCTATTTACGAACGGATACTCGTTCAACCTTAGCCGTAAACGACTTGGTATTAATTTTTTGAAACGACGAGACCGAACAAAACTGGTCAGCTCCAGCTTGGTTGAAACAAAAGCCACCTTACTGGTTGATTCGCTCGGCACGGCTTCAGCCCTTTTTGGTCTGGTGGCAATTGGTTTATACCTAATTACAGGGTCAGTTATTTTTGACGGTATTGGCGCCATGATTGTTGGTGTTAGCATGATGGTTACCTCTGCACTTTTAGTATATGACGCCAAAAGCTTAATTGTTGGACGAGCCATAACGCCGGCTATGCAAAAAGCAATTGTAGCTGCCTGTACAAAACTCGACGGCGTAAACGAAGTACTGGACCTAAAAACACTGCACTTAGGCTCTGGCAAGCTATTAATAATCTTAGAAATCCATTTTGTCGACGATTTGACTACGAATGAGATCGAAGTCTTAAGTGACAAAATTAAAACAGCTGTAAAAAAGAAAATTCCACAAGCAAACACCGTACAAGTAGAAGCCGAAACTCCGTAAAAATTAGAGCCGAGCAAATGCTATACTTAAGCTAACTTCGAACAGCATTAATAAGGGTATCTTGTTTTGTTTAGTGACGATCCGAATATTTCTGAATATGATTTTAAAGGTCTTAAAGGGCGCATGGGCCACTGGCCAGCTAAAAACACCGACGCTACACGTACCTTTGTAATTATTTATGGCCAACACGCCACCATTGAACGACTACTGCCTATGATTGGAGCGCTGCAAAACTTTGGTGACGTGTACATTGCCGACAACCCCGGTTTTGGCGGCATGGACCCAGCCAGCAAAATTAATAATTACCCAGACTTAGAGTTTTACGCCGATCACCTGAATCATTTTATTACCACGCATATCCCCGACGACCGCACCATAACCTTGCTGGGGATTTCATTCGGCTTCCAGATGGTCACCGAGCTACTAAGCACCTACCCTAAGCTAACACCGCGCGTAGAAGAAGTAATTAGCCTGGTTGGCTTTGTGTCGCACAAAGACTTTTCTATGAAGAAAACTGTCGAAATACCGCTGATGTACGGACTGTGCAATATTGGACGCACCAGACTTGGCGCAAAAATACTCGACGCCTTGTTTTTAAACAATTTTTTTATCCCCGTAGTATACAAACTTACAAAACCACTCAATGAAACCCTAAAAGACAAAAATAAAGAAGAAACCAACGAATACGTTCGCGAAAGTGCCTGGTTGTGGGTGGTAAATGACACCTACACGCACGGTGCAACCGCCTGGGACTTTTTTAAAACGACGGATTTGTCGGGCTACAAACTACCAGTAAAAGGGAAGTACTTAAGCGCTCCGTCTGACCACCTACTTAATACCGAGCAAATTAAGGCCAGTATGCGAACCATGTTTAAGGATTTTGAAAGTCACGACCTGAATGTCCATGGCCATGCACCTCTAGACATTGAAACCGAAGATCACGTACTGGACATACTGCCGCAAGCAATAAAAGATCAGTTTGAGTCTTCGACAAATAAAACAGCGGTAACCGACTAATGAAGATTGCCTTGGTTTGCCCTTACAACATTTACCGAGGCGGCGGCGTACAAGAAGCGGTGCTTGCGCACCAAAAAGAGCTGACGCGTCGCGGGCATGAGGTGTACATAATTGCACCAACCCCAAAAACCCTACCTGACCAACCAAAACCGAACGTTATACTGCTAGGCCGATCAACAGAACTTAACACTCCGTTTAATACCATGGTCGATGTGGCCATGATAACAACCGACCGCAAACAATTAGACAAAATTTTAGAAGACTACAAGTTCGACATTGTGCATGTACACGAACCATGGATTCCATTATTAGGCATCCAAGTCTTAGCGCGATCTACATCTGTTAATGTAGCGACGTTTCATGCCCGCCTGCCAGACTCTGTTTTTACGTCGTCGTTTGAACGATTGATTAAGCCGTACCAAAAAGCGGCTATAAAAAACCTTAAAGCCTTAACAGTTGTGTCAAAAGAATCCGCCCGCATGATTAAAAAGGTAAATTTTTTGGATCTACCACTTAACCACATACCAAACGGTATTGATTTAGAGGTCTTTGACGTGGAAAAAACGCAGACAGAAGACATCTACCCGGACAAAAAAGTTATTTTATTTATTGGCCGTCTAGAAAAGCGCAAAGGCGCGCTGCTACTCATACAAGCCTTCGAACGCCTGTCAAAGAAGCGAGACGACGTTGTGCTAGTTATTTCCGGCAAAGGTGTGCGCGACGAATTTCTAAAAGACTATGTTCGAAAACACAACATTGATAATGTTAACTTCCTCGGATTTGTTTCTGACGAACGCAAGCGATCGTTATTAAAACGGGCCGACATTTACTGCAGCCCGGCTATGTTTGGTGAAAGCTTTGGAATTGTTCTATTAGAGGCCATGGCCATGGGGACTGTCACAGTAGCTGGCAGCAATCCAGGCTACCAATGTGTGCTGACAGGTGATGGAAAAGCCAGCTTAGTTGATGCTTACCAAACAGAGGAACTAGCCAGTAAATTAGAGTTGTTTCTGACAGATGAAAAAGCCCGTAAAGCGTGGCTTGCGTGGGCAAAACGTGAGGTTAAGCAATATAACTACCCAGTAGTGGTTGATAAAATAGAACAACTATATAGCGAGCTACTCCATGAGTAAAAAACTAAAAATAGGGTTTGTGTTTGACGACAGCCTAGACCGCACCGATGGCATTCAGCAGTATATTAAAACTGTTGGGCGCTGGTTGCTCGCACACGGGCATGATGTGAAGTTTTTGGTAGGAGAAACCAAGCACGGGCCTTTTCCAGACCGCACGTACTCGTTAAGCAAAAATTTTAAAGTAACTGGAAACGGCAATTCATTGAGTATTCCGCTTCCAGCCAGCTCTAAGCAAATAAAAGAAGTGTTAGCGGCCGAAAAATTTGATGTGCTGCATGTGCAAGCACCGTACAACCCATTGCTTGCAGGCAAAGTACTTAAACACGCTGATTCCTCAACAAAAAAAGTTGGCACATTTCATATAGATGCTGACCAATGGTTTACCAAAGCAGGGGCTCGAGTAATGGGATTTTTGCAAAATAAGTCTCTTCGACAATTTGATTCTTTTGTAAGTGTATCGAAAGCCGCCCAACGATTTGCCCACAATAATTACAGCGTATCAACTGAAATTCTACCGAATGTAATTCAGTTTGCTAAAGCGAATACTTCAGCAAACAAAAGTAGACATAGCCTGGTTTTCCTCGGCCGACTAGTTGAACGTAAAGGCTGTCGCCACCTACTTGAAGCGGTAGCTCTACTGGAAAAGAAATACATGCTAACTATCTGTGGTGATGGACCGCAGCGAAAATCACTTGAAGCGCTCGTAGACGGCTTAGGCTTGCGCGACAGAGTCACTTTTTTGGGTAGAGTCAGTGAAGAGGAGAAGTACAACCAACTTGCTAAGGCTGAACTGGCTGTCTTTCCATCACTACACGGCGAAAGTTTTGGCATTGTGCTTTTAGAAGCTATGTCAGTTGGCACGGTTACGCTGGGTGGAGATAACCCCGGCTACAGAACTGTTTTAGAAGATCAGGCTGAACATCTGTTGGTAGACCCCACCAACACCACAGAGCTCGCTGCTCGTATTACCACGCTTGTAGAGGATGATTCATTACATCAAAAGCTGCTGCAGTGGCAGCACGACCATGTGCGAAAATTCGATATTGAGGTCGTCGGTCCGAAATTAGTTGAACTGTATTCTTCGTAACATTCAGATTTTTTTATTTTCTACTTGAACATGCACTATAACGTGCTACTATTTTGAAACATTAACATAATCGGCATCAAGAGAGCGGCGAGGGACCTGACCCTATGACCCGCCAGCAACCAGCAATTCACGCAAGGTGCTACATTCAGCCTGCATGACATTCAAACGCAGGAAGATGGTGATTCTTTTTTAACAGAAAAGACGCTCTGAGCCATGCCAAAAAGGAGTTATTTTTATGTCAACAAATTACAAAAGCGCAGAAAGCGTGTCGCCTAAACACCCCGACAAACTATGCGACCGAGTGTCGGACAAGATTCTAGATGCCTATCTGCGCGACGACCCAAACGCTCGTGTAGCTGTAGAATCTGCAGGCGGGCACGGTAAGCTGTTTGTATTTGGTGAAGTTACATCAACTGCCGATATAGACATAGAGGAGACTGCTCGGACCATTGTTGGACACAGTATAGAAGTTGAAACCAGAATCGTCGCTCAAAGCCCAGAAATTGCCCAAGGTGTCGATACAGGTGGAGCCGGCGACCAAGGAATAATGGTGGGATATGCCAGCAGCGAAACCGAAGAGTTGTTGCCGCTTGAGGTAGTATTGTCACGACAATTAAACCAGTACTTGTACAGCCAGTGGGAGTTTGATGGTAAAACTCAAATAACCCTACGCGATAATTCAATTGAATCAGTTGTGGCCAGCTTTCAGAACGCAGCAAGTGCCGAATTAACCGATGCCGTGCAGACATGGCTAAGTACACAGCAACTAGCCGAGTCAGATAAGAAAACAACATTACACATTAATCCTGCTGGCGACTGGCACATGGGCGGTTTTGACGCCGACACTGGTCTAACAGGCCGAAAACTTGTTGTCGATAATTACGGGCCGCGGATACCAATTGGCGGCGGCTGTTTTTCCGGGAAAGACCCTTCGAAAGTCGACCGATCAGCTGCCTACATGGCTCGAAAGATTGCCCGCGACACACTTAAAAAACAAAACGCCAAAGAAGTGTTTTGTTACTTAGCCTATGCGATCGGCTACGACCAGCCGTTGGAGGCAATTGTAATAGTTGATGGTAAACAAAAATTAGTGAGCGGCTACGACTTAAGTCCAAATGGAATAATTTCTAGTTTAGATCTTCGAAAACCTCAGTATGCCACCACAGCCGAATATGGGCACTTTGGGCACAAAGACTTTGCTTGGGAGCAGTAAGCCACAACGGTACGCTACAATACCAAGATATATGACGCGGACACTACATTATGAAAAGAAGGGGACTGGGCCAACGACAATTCTTGTCCCTGGAATGTTGGGGTCGGTTCGCTACTGGGACCCAGCAGTTGAGCAGCTACAAATGCAGGGCAGAAGTACTATAGCGCTTGATTTGCTTGGTTTCGGCAACAGCCCCAAACCGCGAGACTGCCTGTACAGTGCTCACGATCATGCTGATGCAATTGTAGCCACTCTTAAAACTATTAACCTGACTCAGCCGATAACTGTAGTCGGGCAATCACTTTCGACGGTGATACTGGTTGATGTGTTGACGCAAATGAGCGGTATCATTGATCGGGCGGTTTTTTTAAGCCCGATGCTGTTTAGCGCTGACGCCGAGGCTAAGGCATTAATTGCCAATACCACTGATGTGCCGGCGATGTTTCGGCACGGGCCGTTGGCGTGGGCGTTGTGTCATTCTTTGTGTAAAATTTCTGCGCTAGCCAAGCCAGTTTATGCGGCCACCGGTAGTGGCAGTAGTTTACCGAAAAAAGTACTGCATGACGGTCGCTTGCATAGCTGGCGGTCTTACAGCAGAAGCTTAAAAAACACCTTAATTCATCAAGATGTTAAAAAAAGCCTTGCGGCTTGCCATATACCTATCACTTTAGTGCGTGGAATAGCCGACAGTGGGTTAGACCAGAATTTTTTAGAATATGTGACTACTAAAAACGAAAACATTTCGCTGCAGACACTAGTCAATTCTGGCCATCACCCACTATATGAGTCGTTTGAAGAAACAATGGCGTACATTTAATCCGAATCTTCCACCCACTCACCATCCTGATTTTTGTGATACTTGTTTTTAACCGCCGCCCACGCGGTTTGATGTGAGCGCTGCTCATCGTCGTACTGCTCAAGCGCGCTGTTATAGGCTTCTTTGTAGATTTCTTGAGCGTGGTGAGGCAGATTGTCTTTTACTTGGTCTGGTAGATCAGAGAGGTTGCTATACGGCATTATCAGCCTCCAGTGTATAGCGTAATTTGGCATAAAATTTAGCCGCAGCCTTATTTTTAAACGTACTCGGCAAGGCCAATACAGATCCGCCCTGACTAATTACATTACGTACCAGTTGCTCTAGTTTTTTAAGATTATAGTTGCTGTAATCGAAGAGCAGTTTAGTTGGATTATTAGGGCGAACACTGTCGTTTGTCGTCCGTAGAACCGGCACGTAGAGACTTTCTACCTGACCAATCTCAACGGCAGATGTTATGTCAGCATACTCATCGGCCAATAGCTCTTTTTGCGTCGATTGCAGTGTTGATTCACGCTGATCGAGGTCCTCGCGCAGTAGAGAATGAACCGCCGACTGAAGCTTTTCTGCTAATTCTGTTTTGTTGAGGTGGTTGTAACTACCCTGCAACTGCTGGCTCAAAACATTAGGGTACTGTAGGTTAGCCTTGAGCTGGTGTATTCGCTCCTGAGCCCCAACGAGCAATAGCGGCAACTCTTTAGACGCCAGATATTCGTCAAAAACGTTCGCAAGACGCTTGTAGTAGACCTCTATGTCGTCCTGTTTATTGTCGCTTGCTCCGTGTCCGTGATGAATAGCATCACCAGAAACATGGTGCTGCTTGTCTTTAAGGTATTCATCTATTTTCATAGCTTGTTGCAGGTCGCTCGGTAGATCAAGTTCATCGAGCTCTGTAAGCTCACCGCCTTCATATATGAATAGGCTCGGGTTTTTTAAGCTAGTATGAAACACATACATCGACAAGCCGAGAGACTTATCGAGTATGATTGGCGAAACAATAAACGAATCGCCGCAATGAACGACCTCTGTTGTTTCGTATGTTAGATGAAACATCTCAAATGTCTGCCTACTAACGTACACCGCGAGACTCGTCGACAGCTCCTTGATTACCTTGTCCGACAGCAGCTTCGACTCAGCCACATCTACGGCCTCTTGCAGTTCTTTATCAAGAGTTAATGAATTGCGAACCTCGGCAAATGCATTCTTTATTCGAATACGATCAGCCTCTTGATTCTGCCCATTAGCCTCAACGTGAGTTGGAATAATGATACTAATCTTGGGCGATGACGAGTCCTGATTAATGAGATGGTTAATTTTTGTAAAGTGACTATTAAACATATTATTTTCTATACCAATAGCTTTTTAGCCTTTCTACCGAGCGGCCAGTGACGACCACTCGGTTTATTGTTGATGAATGTAGGGGAATTAGCTGTTAGTTGAGACGGTTTTGATAATTGATAAAAATAGTACTGACCCAAGTACTGCAACAATTAGGCTCCAGATATTAAAGCCAGTTACACTTGTTCCTCCCAGCAGGGATATAATCCATCCACCAAGTATCGCACCGACAATACCCACACCTATATTGGCTAGAGCACCCATCTGCTCGTTAGTATTAGCTATCATTGAAGCAATCCAACCGGCTAATGCTCCGAAAATAATCCATAATAAAATTGACATAAAATATACTCCTTTAGTGTTACATTTATTTAGTTAGATATTTTTTGATAAACAAATTGCGTAAGTTTGGCCATAACTCCTGGAAGAGTTACGATCGCAACGACAATTAGGGTTATCGGCGATGTTAGTACTTGGTCATATATTGACTGACTGACTTCGCTTACAAACCATAGTGCATCGTTCAAATCTGCCTCCTTTCGTTCTTTGTTTGTACGTATAACTATAGGAAGATTGAGCAGATTGCTCAGTGAGCATTCAACAATTTGGTAGTTAGTTTGACGCTAGGTATTTAGGCAATTTAATGACAGTATGAGTGTGAGGAGACTAACAATGATCAGTGAAATTTTCGAAAATAATGGCTCTGTTCGGCAGTATTCAGCGCATCAAATTATAATTTTTCAGTCCTCTGAACTTATTGAATCGTTCTATATAAAGTCAGGTTATGTGATTGTGTATGATATTGCACCAAAGGGCGAGAAAAAGATTTTAATGATCCTTAAGCCTGGTGATGTATTCCCGCTCATATGGTCAATGAAAGAGCACTACAAGGCTCGCTATTTTTATGAGGCCTATACTGACTGCGAAATTGCCGTACTACGAACAGAAAAGTTAATAGAACAAACAAAAGCTAATTTAGAATTTTCTAACTACATGTTAGAAATGAGTGTTGAGACAATAAAAGAGTTAATGCTGCGACTGCAAAGCTTAGAAAGTACCAGTTCAACCCACAAAGTTGGCGAGGTATTCCGCTACCTATACCGAGTGCATTCCGAAAAAAATGGTAAATGGCGCCGCGTGACACCACCAGTAACGCACCAAACTATTGCAGAAATGTCAGCCTTAGCCCGCGAAACCGTTAGCTTGCAAACAAAAGTATTAATTGACGCAGGTGCGGTTAAATACGAAAAGCAACACTACCATATTCAAGCTAAAGTGCTGAATGCTAACCTTGCTGACGAGGAAATTTCTTAGCGATACTCTGGATTTTGATCCTTAGCATTGGTGGCATTCTGCCAGTCTTCGGCCACATTGCCTTTGGCTGGCATACCACCAGCATCTTTAAGCATGCGGGCAGTGTGCATTAGGTTCCAGGCCATAAAGGTGGTGTTTCGATTAGTAAAGTCATTGTCATAGCCCAATGGCTTGTCAAATGTCTGGTCGCCGAACTCTGTGTCACCATAACTACCGCCAGGCCCAGCCTCACCAATCCAGCCGCTGTCAGCTTGTGGCGGTATGGTGTAGCCGATATGGCTCATGGCATACAGAATGTCCATAGCACAGTGCTTTACGCCGTCTTCGTTACCAGTAATTACGCAGCCAGCTGTTTTACCGTAATACACATACTGGCCCTTATCGTTTCGATCGCCGCTGTAGGCATACATCCGTTCAATAACTTGTGTACAAACACTCGACTTTACGCCAAGCCAAATTGGAGTGCCCAGTACAAGAATATCCGCCTGTAAGATTTTTTTCTGAATAGCCGGCCAATCGTCTGTTCGACCAAACTCACTCCCGTCTTTTATCATTCCGGTGTCTATGGTGTGGTCAAGGGCGTGAATGGTTTCTACAGATACGCCTTCGGCCTCCATAATACCAATAGCTCGGTTCATTAAAAGCTGGGTATGTGAATCGTTTCCATCCCGCTTAAGTGAGCAATTAATAAAAACAGCGCTAAGATCGTTAAATTGAGACATTGTCCCTCCTGATAATTTGATTAAAGTATACAAGCTTTACGGCAAACGAACTGTATAATGAACATATATTAAAGGGGTAGTGATGCTATGAATAAAACACTAATTGGCGCTGGTTTGGCTGTGGCTTTGTTAGGTGCAGTCGGATTTGTCGTGCTGAATAACAATAGTGACGATACAAGTCAGTCGTCGCAAACTGAATCGTCCACGACAGACGCAAACGGATCACCGTTTTCGTTCCCAGACAGTAATTTTAGAATTATCATAACTACTACAGAAAACGGCACAAACACTGTAGGTACTATAGAAGTTGAAGACGCCGACACGTACCGAATGGATATTGAAGGCGAAGATGGCGGAACATTTATCGTTGACGGTACTGACTTCTACACCATTGATTCAGAAGGCACAACTTTAAAGCTCCCAAACACAGCTAGTCAGATGCTTGATTCATCGAGCTTTACCCAATTAAATAATGACCCAGAATTTAACGCCTTAGCCGAGGAAGCTACAAGTATAGGAACCGGCGACTGCGCAGTAGGTACCTGTGACATTTATGAATTTACCGATGAAGAGGGTATTACCGGTCAAATTAAAGTTAATGACGGGCGAGTCATTGAAGTTACAGGCCCATTCAACGAGGGCGAACAAGTCTCGATTGTTTATGACTACAACGCCGACGTTTCAATAGAAATACCAACCGAGTTCGAAACTGTTGAAATTCCAGAAATCGACGCTTCGCAAACTCCTCAATAAATAAACGCCATAGAGCTTAGACGCTATCTTATTAACAGATAGTGTGCTAAGCTCTAGCGAAGTAAAAGGAGGCACCTTTTAAATGGGGTGCTTTTTATATGCAGAAGAAACAAATTAGAAACGTAGCAATCGTAGCCCATGTGGATCATGGTAAAACTACGCTGGTTGATGCGTTATTGAAGCAATCACAAACCTTCCGCGATAACCAAGCTGAAATGAGCCAAGAGCTGATTATGGACAGTGGCGACCAAGAAAAAGAACGCGGTATCACCATCACCGCTAAAGTGACGGCTGTTGAGTACGGCGACGTCCACATAAACATCATCGACACCCCCGGTCACGCTGATTTTGGTGGAGAAGTCGAACGCACATTGCACATGGCAGATGGTTGTTTGCTAATTGTAGATGCGCAAGAAGGGCCGATGCCGCAGACTAAATTTGTACTTAAAAAGGCATTTGAGGCAAACCTCAAACCAATTGTCGTCATTAACAAAATCGACAAACCAGCTGCTCGCATAGAGTTTGTCGAAAACGCAGTAGCTGACCTGTTTTTAGAGCTAGCAACCGACGATAGTCAACTTCACTACCCGGTCTATTATGCCGTTGGACGTGACGGTAAGGTTTGGGAAACTAGACCAGATTCATTGCAAGCTGACGGAGACATTATGCCGTTATTTAACGCAATAATTAACCATGTTCCGGAGCCAAAAACCAATGATGGTGATTTTCAGCTACTCGCAACAACCTTGCAGTGGGACTCTTACGAAGGAAAGTACGTCGTAGGTAAAGTAGAGCGCGGCACAATTACGCCAGCCACGTCAGTCAAATTAGTAACACCAGACGGGGTGGTCGCAACTCAAAAAGTAGAAAAAATTTACGGCTTTAAAGGTTTAGGCAAAACTGAGGTAGAATCTGCCTCTACAGGAGACATTGTTGCGCTGAGTGGAGTAAAAGACGCTCAGATCGGTCAAACAATAGCTGCCGGCGAAAACCCAGAGGCACTACCGTCTATTGAGCTCGAACCGCCAACGCTCAGCATGTACCTTGGCCCTAATACCTCTCCCCTTAAAGGTAAAGAAGGCGAATTTACAACCAGCCGCCAAATTGGTGAACGCCTGCAAAAAGAGCTTGAAACTAACATAGGTCTTAAAGTTAACCCCGAAGGCATTGGCTTTATTTTGCAAGGCCGCGGTGAACTACACTTGAGTGTATTGATTGAAACCATGCGACGCGAAGGTTTTGAAATGGAAATTGGCCGGCCACAGGTAGTGTTCCAGGAAAAAGATGGCCAAACACTCGAACCATTCGAAGAAGTAACGATCGAAATACCAATAGAACATGCTGGAGTTATTCAAAACGAATTCGGTAAGCGACGCGGCGAAATGCTAGAACAATCAAACACCGACAGCGGGGATGTTCTGCTGCGCTATCGTATAGCTACCAGAAACTTACTTGGTGCAAGAAGCTCTTTAATTACCGCAACAAAAGGCACGTTAATAATGCACAGTTTAATGAGCGGCTACGAACCAAAAACAACAGGCATCAGCCAGCAACGAAACGGCGTGCTTATAGCCCATGAAGGCGGCAAGACAACTCCGTACGCGCTGCAAAACGCCGAGGCCCGCGGAACGTTAATTGTTAAGCCAGGCGTGCAAGTGTACGCCGGGCAAATCGTTGGTTTGACCTCACAACGCGACGATCTAGAATTTAATGTCACCAAAGAAAAACACCTTACGAACATGCGAAGCTCGGGCAGCGACGGAACCGTACAACTTACACCAGCTACCGAGTTAAGTTTGGAGCAATGTATAGACTTTTTAGAGGACGACGAGTTGCTTGAAGTAACTCCAAATTCACTACGCCTGCGAAAACGTGAACTAGATAAGAACCAACGAAAAAAGAAAAACTGACATCAAACTTACAGATAGCAGTGGTACTATCGGTGTATGACCGAATTTCCATCGTACGGCTACCTGATTATATTACTTATATCATTATTCGGAACGATCACGCTTGATAAACGATTTAAGCGAGCGTTATTTAAAGATTTTAAAGCTGCTGCCATAGCAATGAGCGCTACAGTTTTTATGCTGCTGATAGCCGATATCATTGGTATTGAATTGGGTATATTTTTCACGAATACTGACTACACCACTGGCATTAACTTGCTTACGCCAGACCTGCCAGTAGAAGAACTACTGTTGCTTGCGTTAATTTCTCACAGCACATTATTGGTTTTCAATACGGTCGATACAAATGGCTGAATATCCGTTACTTGCTCTTACTGTAATTATTGCTGCTGTTCTGTTCGATGCCGCTTTGAAAACCAAAATAATATTCAGTAGAAGCTTCTACCTAACTCTCGCCGCCCTAACCGTAATGACACTAATAGCTACGCAATTTTTAGATGGGCTACCAATTGTTGAATACAATCACCAGAATACGTTGGCTGTGCGATTAGGCTACATGCCGATTGAGGATTTGAGCTATACCATAGCAGCCTGCATAATTACGCCAGCAGTATGGAGAAAGCTACATGAATAAACTTAAACAAGGTATAGATTCCGAAGAACTGTTAATAATCTCCCGACCACTGTGGTGGATTTTTACCGCTCAACCATTCTTTTTGATCTACGTCATTCTAAGCGATGCAGTTGACCTCCGAGTAATAATTGGTACATTGTTTTTGTTGTTCCCGTATAACCTAGCCATGTATGGCATTAATGACATATTTGATTATGAATCAGACATTAGAAACCCTCGAAAAACCTCTGTGCTGCCAAAAAGTAAGCACCAAAGCCTATGGATGTGGATTGGCTTAATCAACGTTCCGTTTATTGGCTATTTGTTCTACACGGGGAACCTGCAATCAAACCTGTGGTTCGGGCTAATGCTATTCATGGTCGTGGCCTACAGCTTAAACGGGCTGCGCTTTAAAGAGATCCCACTGCTGGACTCTGTAACCTCAAGTTTTCACTACACCTCACCAGTTATGCTGGCACTACTGTTAACAAACGACGCCGCAACGTATGCACCAGCCTTTATTGCGTACTTTCTTTGGGCGATGGCCAACCACGCTTTTGGGGCAATACAGGACATAAAACCAGATAGGGAAGCGTCGATAAAATCTATCGCTACCCAGCTTGAGGCAAAACGCACAACTAGTTTTGTTTTAACTCTCTATATCGGTGCTGCCGTAATAAGTGCCTGGTTTTATGGAATGGTTGGTTTAGTCGCTGCCGGCTTAATTTGTATGAATATCATCGGGGTTGCCCGTACTGTAAAACATACGGCAGACAGCACCAACCCAATTTTTAGAAACATGTGGAATGTTTTTATAAAAACCAATTACCTCGCCGGCATGATCATGACTATAGTGTTAATTGTTGTTAAGGCGCGGTTATAGCAGTGCCGAATAAAGCTGTAATTATTGGCGGTGGCTTTGGTGGACTTGGCTCTGCCGCATTGCTGGCAAAAGCTGGATACGATGTTGAGTTATTTGAAAAAAATGAACAACTTGGCGGCAGGGCAGGGCAATTTAGAGTCGGCCAAGATAAAAACGGCAACTGGAAAGACCTTGATACTTTCAATGGGTCTCATGCTGCAGGAATAAGCTCATCCAGCAGCAAAGAAATCTTTACCTTCGACTCTGGGCCATCGTGGTATTTAATGCCCGACGTGTTTGAGCATTTTTTTTCGTTACTGGGCGAAAACATTCACGATCACATTACCTTAGAAAAACTAACACCGAGCTACAAAGTGTTTTTTAAAGACACGGGCAAACAGGCGACTATTTATTCTGACCTATCAAAAGACCTGGCAACATTTGAAAAACTCGAACCTGGTTCGGCCACGCAACTTAAAAAATACCTACAAAAAGCCGAATCTCAGTATGCAATCGCCAAGGATAGATTTATGTACAAAAACTACGATAGTTTCCGTGACTTTTTTACGCCAGAAATGATTGTACAGGGCAGCAAACTGAGTGTACTCAGTAATATGGATCGCTATGTGTCTAAGTTTTTCAAGACAGACTACACCAAAAAAATAATGCAGTACCCATTGGTGTTTTTAGGTGCCAGTCCTTACAACGCACCGGCAATCTATAACATTATGAGCCATGTCGACTTCAATCAAGGTGTCTACTACCCACAGGGCGGCATGTATGAGCTCACCAAAGCCCTTGTTGCTGTAGCTACAAAACATGGCGCAAAACTGCACACCAACACGCCCATAACGCACATACGTGTTAAAGATAAATCTGTAAGCCGAATTCATGTAGGCGACAGGGTAGTCGAAGCTGACATATTTATAAATAATGCCGACATGCGCCACACCGATGCCAGCCTAATTGGACCACAAGACGCAACAAGGCCATTAAAAAAATGGGATTCGATGACGACCGCGCCAGGCGCATTGCTACTTTACTTAGGGGTAAAGGGGCAGTATAAAAATCTGGAGCACCATAATTTAGTATTCTCAAAAAACTGGGATCATAATTTTGAACAAATTTTTGACCACCCAACCATTCCAGATGACCCGAGTTTTTATGTTTGTAATCCATCCAAAACAGACTCAACAGTTGCGCCAAACGGCTATGAGAATTTATTTGTATTAGTACCACTGCCAAGTAAGCTAGACATGCAAGAAATAAAACTGAACGAGCAGGTCTATGCCGATACAATACTCAGAACCATGGAGCAAGAAATGAATTTACCAGATCTCAGAAAAAACATTGTCTACAAACGTCTTTTTAGTAATCTTAATTTTTTCGAGAGATTTAATAGTCAAAATGGATCGGCCCTAGGGTTCGCTCACACGCTTAAGCAAACGGCAATATTCCGGCCGAACAACCAAAGCAAAGCAATTAAAAATATGATTTATGTTGGCGCTAATACCAACCCTGGAATTGGCCTGCCGACAACTCTTATTAGTGCCGAACTTATGTTTAAACGCCTTATTGGCGACACTAGCAGTGGGCCGCTGCGTCCGGAGCAGATTCATGTCTAAAAAAGTATTGTCGCAAATCGTTGTACTAGTTGGTCTGTTGGGGTTTGCTGCGTTTGCTTTGCCAAATGCTACTAAAATAAATGACTGGCTGCACTCACTAAGCTATAGTCCACCGAAACTAATTGAGCAGATTGCAAATGACGCCGGAATGAGCGAAACCGGCAAACGACTATTTTATAGATACGAACCAAAATTACTCAGCGAAGCCGAGATAGAAGATCAATGCGGTTTTGGCGAAATAGTGCTTGGATGTTTTACCAATGACGGGATCTTTATTGTCGATTTTAACAGCGTCGACGAATACAAACGAACCTTGGTGACAGCGGCGCACGAAATGCTGCACGTTGCCTACTATCGACAAGACGATCAGCAGAATAAAGCCATGCGGCCACTGCTCGATAAGCGGGTGTCGTCAGCATCTACAGACATCAAGCAAGAAATAAACAGCTACAACGATACCGTGCAACGCTACGACGAAGCCTTTGCAATTATCGGCAGTCAACTCAACGACCTTGACCCTAAACTTGAAGACATCTATACAGAATATTTCAGCGATCGTACTAAAGTTATACAAGCGTTTGAAGCTTCGCCCGAAGCTGACTAAGCTGTATACTCAATTATAAATACAAGAAGGATGAGTCATAGCACAGTCTGATGTTTCGCAGATTAAAACTACAGGCATAGACATTTCAAATTTAGGTGAGGTTAAGAAATGTGTCGATACCGAGTTGCGCCACTACTTTACTGAACGCAAAAAACAAGCTGCTTCAATTCATGAAAATTATGTACGATTATGGGACGCCGCTGAAGCTACCGCGCTAGCTGGCGGTAAACGGTTGCGACCGTACCTATTTTTGTTAACCTACCAAGCATATGGGGGTGACATTACACCCCAGGTAATCAAGCAATCCCTTGTCTGGGAGTTAATGCACATTTCGCTGTTAATGCATGACGACATTATTGACCGAGATTTTGTGCGCCACGGCAGTTCAAATGCGGCTGGCATATACAAGGTTCATTATCAAAAACACCTAAAAAACAGTAGTGATGTTACTCACTTTAGTAATAGCGCAGCACTATTAGCTGGCGACTTATTGTTAATGGACGCCCAAAATATCATTCATGAATCGTCGGCAAACAGCCAGGATGCGCAAATTTTGGGGCATTATTTCCAACAGGCATATTTTGAGGTTGCAGGGGGCGAATTAATTGATGTCGAGTCAGCCTTTTTGCCAATTGGCGACATAGACTCTGAGCTAATTAACCGCTACAAAACAACCAGCTATTCATTTTTGGGGCCAATTGTATCGGCGGCGCGGCTAGCTCAGGCAGAAGAAGATCAAATTCTGAAACTAACCAACCTAAGCGAGCTGTGCGGCTATGCATTTCAGCTGCGAGATGACATTTTAGGAGTCTTTGGTGACACAGAAACCACTGGCAAATCAACATCATCCGACATCGAAGAGGGCAAGCGCACAAAACTGTTACTTAACAGCTATACAAAGACCGACGCAGCAGGGCGTAAATTGCTGGAGTCTCTTGGAGCCACAGAGCTAGCCAATAAAGATATCGAAAAGGTGCGGCAGATAATTCTAAAAACTGGCGCTAAAGAAGAAGTCGTCCAGCTCATCCATAACTGCTCGACAGAAGCTAAAGAACTCCTTAACCAGCTAACAATTGACGATTCTTTTAAAGACATCTACCGATCGCTCATTGATAGGTTATCTGGCAGGCAAAATTAATGAGTCGTTACGACCAAGCTGCTCAAGATTCAAGCTATCGACTTATTCGTTCGTTCAGCACATCGTTTTCGAGCGGTACGCGGCTATTTAGAAAAGACATCCGACGCCACATTGCTAATATTTATGGATTTTTGAGAGTAGCAGATGAAATTGTAGACACCTACGACGGCCCCGATAAAGCTACAATATTAGAAGAATTCAAAAACCAAACATATGCCAGCATTCAGCAACAATTTAGTCCAAACCCAGCCCTGCATGCCTTTCAAATTACTGCTCGCCAATTTAATATAAACCACGAATTAATTGACCCATTTTTAGCCAGTATGGCGTCAGACATTTCCGTACCTAAAAAGCTCAGTAAAAAACAATATAACGACTACATTTATGGTTCGGCTGAAGTGGTCGGATTGATGTGTTTACGTATTTTTGTAGAAGGAAATGACAGCGAATATAAAAAATTACAGGCTGGTGCGGGGGCTTTGGGTGCAGCCTTCCAAAAAATTAACTTCTTGCGCGACATGGCTGAAGACAACAATCTACTCGGGCGATATTATTTTCCAATCGATAGTTTTGAGTCATTTACCAATAAAACAAAATTTGCAGTTATTGAAGATATCGAAAAAGACTTAACTATTGCCGAGCCAGCAATTGACCAACTACCGAGTTCCGCAAAAACTGGAGTACTGTTAGCCCACGCTCTGTACACAGCTCTGTTAGACAAACTTAAATCAACTGATGCAGCAATACTTAAGCATCAAAGAATTAGAATTCCTAATAAGCAAAAAGCACGTATTGCTGCCCGAGTTATCCGTCAAGAAAAGTTACGATTACCCAGTACAATTCAACGATAACTACTGTAGCTAAATATTTAGATGTTTATCGAGCGCCTAGCTTTTTAATAAGCGGCGGGGCAACAAAAGTTGTAATGATAACGACTAGTACAATTACAGAGAACAGCTCGTCGTTTAATACGCCGAGGCTCCGTCCAGTTGCAGCGAATATTAATCCTACCTCGCCGCGTGGGACCATGCTCATTCCAACTAACATTTTTTCTTTTATGTCACCTTGGGCAGCAAACCCAGCGACAAACTTAGCCGCAACCGCCAATGCAGATATTATAAATGCAGTCACATAGAGGTTAACTTCTAACAGAGACCCAAAATCAATTTGCACACCAGTCAACACGAAGAAAACAGGAATAAATAATAGTCCGATGCTGTTAATAAGGTCTTCGACATGTGAGTGTTTGTGTTTATTGATTACGCGTAAAACTTTTTCACGGTCTTTTTTGTCTTCAAATTCCAGTGCGCGTAAATCTTTTACGGTTTCTGGATCGTCAAAATTGTCAAAGTGGACAGCATCAAGCAATAAACCGGCAGCAAACGCACCAATGATAGGTTCTAAGCCAAATAACTCGGCCAAATACCCAAAAATAAGCGCAAAGCCCAACGCAAGACTCACTTTCATGCCGACACCAGTGTGGATCTTTGAAAACGCCTTACTCATTGGCTCAGCGAGGAGTTGGCCAATTAATAATGATCCACCAAGGAAGCCGAATGATTTAGCTACAAGAATCACAATGTTCACATCATCGCCAGAAGCTAGCCCAGATACAATGGCAAGTACAATCAAACCAAGAACGTCGTCGATTACTGCCGCGCCAAGCACTGTTTGAGCCGCACGTGTTCGGCTTATGCCCAGAGAGCGAAACACCGAAGCGGTAATACCAACACTTGTCGCAACTAACGCTGCCCCAAGAAACAACTGAGCATTCGTACTCTCGTCGCCATAAAATATTGGACCAAGCACATAAGCGCCCAGTACAAACGGCACCACAACACCAATTACAGCAACGCCTAATGCTCGGGCTCCGACTTTTTTCATCTCTTGCAGGTTAGATTCTAAACCGATTGAAAAGAGCAAAAGCAGGGCACCGAGACTAGAGGCAAAGGCAATAACTTCACTGGCACGAATCTCATCAATGAGTCCCCAGCCAAAATAGCCAGCCGCACTCAAAGCGATACCAGCAAATAGCTCACCTATTACTGCTGGTTGGCCAAACTTTTCAACGATGTTTCCTAACTTACCGGCTAGTAACACGACAGCAAGCATAAAAAACACGAGGCCAAAGTGAATCACGCCACTACCGTGGTCATCTGCATGCTCCGCTGCGTGTTCAACCAGTTCCATCTTTTCGCTGGCAGCGAATAAACTAAATTTTTGCGCAAAAAAAGATAACATCTGTTACTTCTCCTTAGATTTAAGTACGTTTTTTGAGTCGTTTTTGATTATCCTCTTGTGAAATAAAAATATCAACCCTTGCGAGGAGTTATTTCCAAGAGTAGACTACGTGGTAATTCAAAGGTAAGGAGTTTCTATAATGTCCACGAGAACAACAACTATTCAAGGTGAAAAATCTGGTTGTATTGAGGACAGAGCATTTCTGGGCGTAGAGAACGGGGAATTAAATCAAGTACCTGGCGCTGATTTGTTCTTCAGCTTTGCACGCGACATCGTAGAGTCAGCCGATGATTCTAACACACCAACCACACTAGTTGACTCAGTATTGGACGACGTAGCCACTTTTGGGCCGCAATATAATGTACATAACGACCAAGATCACGGATCAGAGTATGACGGTTGCGGGTTTGCTGCAAAAATCGTAGAAATATCAACAGACTTAACTACTAATTTTGAGTCTGTCTTTAGTGGTTCTGGATTACACTCATCAGACAAAAGCAGAGCAGAAGAACTCACAGAAGGCTTAAGGAAAATTACGAACGAAAAATACTTTGTAAAAATCGGAGGCGAACTAGTAAAAACGGCTATAGAAGCAGGAGCAAACTTAATTACTTACACCGGCGAGCATACTGCAGGTCAATTAACCGAAGATGGCGATACAGGACGAACATACGATTCTGCTGAAGCAAACAACCCTGAAACAGAATCTACAACAACCTTCAACCTCGACTCAAATCATGCTCGCAGCAGAGCAACAGCATTTGGAATCGACTCCGAAGACAGCATCATCCTTGCTAAGTTGCTTGCAACTGCTACTGTTAGGGTTTTGAGTGATAATGCTATTACTCAAATAGAAGTTTTATAAGCTTAGTTTAGATGTAAGCTAGCGCTTACCACCAAATGCCCCCATTTCATTTCGTCAAAACGGGAACACCAAAAAACGACCACACTCAACCTTCTTTATCATCTCGCTGCTTAGAAATACAACGCAAAAAACAACGACAAGCGGCTTCGCTATAACTTCGTAGGACTACGCTCAGCAAAGTTTTTTGCTTTAGTTGTATTTGAAGCACTCGCTGATCAAGAAGATTGAGAAAGTGGGAGTAGCTGCAATGCGAGCTATGCTCGCTTAGGGTCTGGGCCTAAAACGCGCACACTCCCTATGAGGCTGTTGTTTGTGAAAACATGTGATCCTCGCCCTGCCTACCAGTAGGCAGGGTGGATTCCGTTTTTACTGACATAAAAATGGAAGAATGTTTGGCAAGTGCCAGCCTACGCTAGCAATTGAAGGCTGAGCCCTTATTAATGATTCTTCCTTGATCGTCTCTTAATCTCAGCAACCTTAAGCCGTGCTGCTTGTCGCTCAATTAGCGCCGTAGCATCAGCTAAGTTAACTTTATCTTTAGCCATTGCTTGCAGCTCTCGAGCGCGTTTAAGCGCCGCTTGGGCTTGCATTTCGTCTATAGAATCCGCCTCATCAGCTTCGTCAGCTAATAGCCGTACACGACGTTCATTTATTTCAATAACACCGCCATCAACAGCAAAATGAACAAGATCATCATCACTGTCGGTGGCTCGTTTGCGAATGCTCACAACACCAGGGACACTTACCGAAACAAGCGGGGCATGGTTAGGGAAGACGGCAATAATGCCGCTTTCTGTAGGCAATATAACCTCGTAACACTCGCTCGAGTGAGCCAACCCATCAAGTGTGACTAGTTCGAACGTAAGATTAGACATCAATACCAAACTTTCTCTCAATTTGCTGTTGTAAACTATCTCTTAATTCCTCGGGGTCTTCAGGCACTTCTACTAAATATAGCTGACTGTCGAAACATGCTACAAAAGTCGCCAGCGAAGCTGCTGCTGATAGTTTCTCTGCATCATCGGTGCTTCCGGTAGACAATGCTGCTAAGTCACTTTCAAGCCAGTCTATTGGGATAATAGGGTTGCGTCGAGCTCGCGCAATAATGCTGTTAATCTCGTATGCGCGATCCGCACAATCACCGTCGGGTAGCCAGGCTAATTTTTTATGTATACCATCAACCCCTTGGACCATGTTATTTCTGACCCTTCTTAACTGCTTCGTCGATCGTGCCAACCATGTAAAAGTCGTTTTCACTCAGGTTGTCGTGCTTACCATCTAAGATTTCGCGGAAGCCTTTAATGGTGTCTTTAAGCGAAACATACTGACCAGGGTTGCCCGTAAACACCTCTGCCACAAAAAACGGCTGCGTCAAGAATCGCTGAATACGTCGTGCTCGGTTAACGGTCTGTTTATCTTCGTCTGATAGTTCCTCCATGCCCAAGATTGCAATAATATCTTGTAAATCTTTATAACGTTGCAACACAGACTGAACTTCACGCGCTACATTGTAGTGTTCTTCGCCGACAATTTGTGGGTCAAGAATTGTAGAGTTCGAGTCAAGCGGGTCAACAGCGGGGTAGAGACCAAGTTCTGTTAAGGCACGGTTTAATACGATGGTTGAATCAAGGTGAGTGAAGGTGGTGGCTGGTGCTGGATCTGTTAGGTCGTCCGCTGGTACATATACGGCTTGCACAGAGGTAATTGAGCCGCTTTTAGTCGATGTAATACGCTCTTGCATAGCACCCATTTCTTGAGCCAAGTTCGGCTGGTAGCCAACTGCTGACGGTAAACGTCCAAGCAGGGCAGACACCTCTGAACCAGCTTGAGTAAACCTAAAGATGTTGTCGATAAACATCAAGACGTCTTTACCTTCATCGCGGAATTTTTCTGCCATGGTTAGGCCACTTAAAGCCACACGTAGACGTGACCCTGGTGGTTCGTTCATTTGCCCAAAGACTAGGCTGGTTTTATCTAATACGCCAGATTCCGCCATTTCGTGGTATAGGTCGTTACCTTCACGGGTACGTTCACCAACACCGGCAAACACAGAGCTGCCGCCGTGTTCTTTGGCAATGTTGTTAATAAGCTCAGTGATCAAAACAGTCTTACCGACGCCGGCACCACCAAACAAGCCAACTTTACCGCCTTTTGCAACAGGCGCAATTAGGTCAATAACTTTAATACCTGTTTCAAATACTTCTGTTTTGGTAGATTGTTCGCTTAGGGCAGGGGCGGCAGCGTGAATAGGGCGGTATTCGCTGAATTTGCCAGCTTTGCCGTCTATAGGCTCACCAGTAACACTAAACATACGGCCTTGAGTTTCTTTACCAACAGGTACAGAAATTGGCGCGCCTGTTGCGACAGCTTTTTGACCACGAACTAGCCCATCCGTAGAGCCAAGTGCCACAGTTCGCACTGCTTTAGCGCTTAAGTGTTGTTGCACTTCTAGTAGTAGCTCTTTGCCTTCGTGATCAATTTTCACTGCGTCGTAAATTGCTGGTAAGTTGCTGTCGAACTCAATGTCAACCACCACACCAACTACCTGTTGAATTTTACCTTCTGCTTGTTTTGCCTTTGTTGCTGTTGTCATAATTTCTCCTTTATCCTATCAGGTTTTCTACTGTAATTGGTTGATAATACGGGGGCCTCGTAGGTTCAGCCTTATTCGCTGCGCCAAGTGCATATCCTTGGCCTATCGTCCAAAGGCATACCTCAGCACCGAACACCAGGTGCCGGTACTTAATTTCCTGCATGGATATGCCGTGTTCGCTAGCTGCCGATTCAATCATCGATCTAGCTGCCTTAGCAACCCCATCCCTTAATTCATCAGATAATTTTTTGTCTTCAGACAGCCTGCGTTCAGGTCGCGACCGATACTTAGTTGGGTTTGCAGCAGGATCAAGACGTAAACGACCGTCCGCATATGCTTCTTCATGGAAAGCGCTAAACACTCGTCGTCCTATTCCTCTAAAAGGATGTTTGACTACATCGGTAATAGTTTTTAAATGAGCGTCTATATCATCAGCGTCGGCCTTAGTAAGTGCAGTAAAAGTGTCCTCATGAGCCACAAGAGTCCTATCGACTATGGTAAATAGAGCTTCACAATCTTTACCCGTAACTGACTCACCTATCAAAGCCTCGATCTGATCTCGTAATTCATCAACAGCGGTATAGTCACCTGGAATAGGCTCAAAAAATTGCGGCTCTATAAATTGTTCGCTCATGATACCGCCGCCACGCCGCCAGTTATTTCAGCAATTTCTTGCGTAATTGCTGCCTGGCGGGCGCTGTTAAATTCTAATTGCAAGTCATCTATTAAATCTCCCGCGTTGTCGCTAGCGTTCTTCATCGCCAACATCCGCATAGACTGCTCGGACGCGCTGGCTTCTAGCGCAAACTGGTACAACTGGATTTCTGTCAAACGAGGAACTATGGTTTCTAGTACTTTCTGTGGGCTTGGTTCAAATTCAGAATCATTAATATCGCGGCCAACTAGCACTCCTTCGATTTCGTCGGTTAAGTTCGCCGGTAACAGCTGCAGTGATTTGGCTTCTTGATTAATGCTGCTAATGTAATCTGTAAATATCACCCTCACTTCGTCTACCCGCGAAGAGGATGGAGTAGAGAGTTCAGAGCCCAGACTGTTATCCTCCTCACTCTTTTCTCTTTTCTCTTTATTCTGCGACGCTTTAGAGGTAAATAATTCAACACACTTGCCAAATATTGGCTTTAAGTCAGCCGTCGCGGGGTATGTTGGCCAGTCTTGATAAACACCAACTAGCTCTACCTCGTCTTTAAGCCGCGCAATAACTTGCGTTCCTTTTTTACCAATAACAATTGCTTTAGTAGCCACGCCGTTTTCTTGGTTGGCTTTTAGTTCTTTAAAAAACATCTTTAAAATGTTGGCATTGTAGGCACCGGCAAGCCCACGGTCACTGGTGAAAATTATGTACAGACGTGCACGGACAGGGCGTTCCTCATACAGTTCGAACTGTTTTGCATCAGTCAGCTCACTCAACCGAGCTAAAATCTCACGGGCAGAGTTTTTATATGCACGTGATTTATTAGACGCTTCTTGGGCACGGCGCAATTTACTAGCTGCAACTAACTCCATAGCTTTAGTGATTTGTTTGGTAGACTTAACACTGGTAATTCGACGTTTAATCGCTTGAGTGTTAGCCATGAATAGACCTCTCGGACTCCGCTAAAATTTCAGCCACATTTGCCGCACGAACACACAATTCTTCATCACGTAAACAAGGTCCAATTAATTCATCCCAAGCCTCTGTATCATCACCAAATATACCTTTGATATCTTGCATGCTCGCTTTGATATCTTGCATGTTCGCTGGTATCGGATTCTTACCCGTTTCAATAATGACTTTCCCTGCAAGAACAGCTAAATATCGTGCAGCATAAACTACTGGTTCGTAGGGTTCTACGCAGTGGGGAAAATGTTCGTCTAAGATTTCTACACGGGCAACAGCAACAGGGTTAACCATAGTTTAATTAAGCTCCTCAACAGTTTCTTTCGCAAGCTTAACCAGTTCTTCTGTTTGCTCTTCTTCGACTTTTTTACCAGCAGCAAGGAATTTAACAATGTCTTTGTGCTCTGAATGCAAGCGACTTAGGAATTTTTTATTGGTTTCTTGAACGTTTTCTACTGCAACTGTGTCGTACACACCAGCAGTACCAACAACTAACGTTGCTACTTGGTCTGCGAGTGACATAGGGGAGTACTGTGGCTGTTTTAGGAGTTCCGTTAGGCGCTGTCCTCTGTCAATTCGGGCTTTGGTGTCAGCATCAAGGTCAGAGCTAAACTGGCTAAACGCCGCAAGCTCACGAAACTGTGCAAGATCGAGCCGCAGTGAACCAGCAACTTTTTTAATGCCTTTAGTTTGTGCAGACCCACCAACACGGCTAACAGACAAGCCAACGTTAACCGCCGGGCGAATACCTTGGTTAAATAGGGAAGTTTCTAGGTAAATCTGGCCGTCTGTAATAGAAATAACGTTTGTCGGAACATATGCAGACACGTCACCAGCCTGAGTTTCGATGATTGGTAGGGCGGTAAGCGACCCAGCGCCAAGTTCGTCGCTAACTTTTGCTGCGCGCTCTAGTAAACGAGAGTGTAAGTAAAAGACATCACCTGGGTAGGCTTCACGGCCCGGAGGACGTCGTAGCAACAGTGACATTTGCCGGTAAGCAACAGCGTGCTTAGAAAGGTCGTCATAAATAATCAATGCGTGTTTGCCGTTGTCACGGAAGTATTCTCCCATAGCTGCACCAGCATACGGTGCGAGATATTGCAGCGGTGCAGGATCAGACGCGCTGGTTACAACAACAATGGTTTGATCCATTACACCTTCGTTTTTAAGGCGTTCTACCAATTGCGCTACGGTTGAGCGTTTTTGGCCAATAGCAACGTAAATATTAACTACTCCGGTTTTTTGTTTACCTTGGTTAATCATTGTGTCGATTGCAATCGCAGTCTTACCAGTCTTACGGTCGCCGATAATAAGTTCTCGCTGACCACGACCAATTGGAATCATGGCATCGATAGCAAGCACACCGGTCATCAGCGGTTCGTGAACCGATTTACGGTCAATAACACCTGGTGCCTGTTTTTCGACAGGGGAAGATAGCTTAGCTTTAATTGGGCCTTTTTCGTCTAGTGGATTACCAAGCGGATCAACCACGCGGCCAACTAATTCTGGTCCAACCGGCACTTCAACGACACTACCTGTTAGGTGCGCTTTAGCACCGGCCCTAACTTGAACATCTTCGCCTAAAATTACAGCGCCAATTTCGTCTTCCATTAGGTTTAGGGCGAATGCAGAAACCTTTTCGCCGCTGATTGTTTCGATTTCAATAAGTTCGTTAAAGCCAGCCTCACGCAAACCATAAATCCACGCAACACCGTCACCAACTCGCGTTACAATACCGGTTTTTTCGGCTTTGCCGCTGTCTTTAAGCTGCGCAATTCGCGCCTGCAGCTCTTTACTCAGTTCGCTCACGTTAAAATCTGTTTTTGTCGCCATCTACATTTCTCCTTGCTGTAATTCTTTAAGTTTGCGGGCAATTGACCAATCAACCTCTAGCTCGGCGCTTCGGGCTCGTAAACCGCCAATTAAGGTTGGATTAATTTCGGTTGTTACGATTGCGTCGGGTGTTTGAACTTCTGTTTTAAGGTAGTCCGCAACATGGTCAATGGTGGTCTTTGACACTTCTCGGGCAGTTTCTAAGTGAATATTGGCTACACCGTGACGTTCTTCTGCGGCACGGGCAATGTCTTGCATTAATAAGTTGCGGTCAATCTTAGAATTTGTCGCTACAAGCACTTCCGCCAATGCCTGTGTGGCTTTTTCTTTACCGTGCTCGGCGATCATGTCTACGACTGCGTTAGCAATTTGGGTACGAGAATATTTCATTATGCTGCCTCCTCTAAAGCTTTTTTAATAAGCTTTTCGTCACGCTTAACATCAACTTTTTCTTCTAAGATGGTTGCGGTCGCTTGGGCTACTAGTACCAGTGTTTCTTTTTTGAGTTCGGTACGAACCCGCTTAATTTCAGAGTCTAAATTAGCTTTTGCGTCAGCAACAATTTTTTCGGCCTTTTGACTGGCGCGGTCTTCAGCCTCTTTAACTAAAACGCCAGATTCCCTTTGAGCCTGAGCAATTATTTCGTCTGCTTCAGCCCGTGCTGTTTTAAGCATTTCTGCTTGCTTAATTGCTGATTCTTCAAGCTGTTTAGTAGCTTTTTGGGCATTGGTAAGACCTTCATTGATTGTCTGTCTGCGATCATCAAGGGTCTTAACAATGTTCTTTAAAGCAAATTTCTTAAGTAGAAGATACAGGACCACAAACACACCAGCTTGCAGCAAAATAGCGATTGGGCTCAGCCCAAATTCACTTAATCCTCCGGCAGATTCTTCTGCCGCGTGAGAAGATTCGGCTGCAAATTGTAGTAATGCTGATGTGTTCACTGTAGTCCTTTCTTAAATAGACTTAAAAATTAAATTATAAGCCCTGCAATTAGTGCAAATAGCGCAGTCGCTTCAACAAATGCAGCCAAAACAATAATTGAGCTTGCAGCTTTACCTGCTTCTGGGTTTCGCCCCAAAGCCTTCATGTAGTTGCTTCCAACCATTCCTAATGAAATCGCTGCTGCAGCAATAACAATTGCTACGCCAAGCATCTTAAAGCCTGTGTCAGTAAGTTCTACTGCGGCTAGAGTTGTTAATACTGGAATCATATTTTCTCCTATCCTTATTTATGGTTACTTTATATCAAACATGTCACGAGCGACACCTTTGACGATTCCTTTAATCCGCGTGCCTCAATTCTTGATTAGGCAAGGGATTAACGTTAGATGTGTTGTCAGCCTCGTAGCTGTCGGCAGTTTCATGCTCGTGATCATGGTGAATGGCTTGAGCAAGGTATGTGGCAGAAAGAACAGTAAAAATATAGGCCTGAATATAGGCGACCAATAACTCAAATAAAATAATTGGCACTAGAGTGAACGGAGTAGCTGGGCCGCTGATAAAAATAAATACCGAAACTAAAATTTCTCCAATTACGGTGTTTAGAAATAGTCGCAAACTCAGGCTAATGACCCGTGTAACTTCACCTAATACCTCAAGAAAGCCGACAAATAAGTTGATTGGGTTTGCAGGCTTGTCGGTAAAGTAGTGTTGTAAATGCCCCTTAAGACCGGACTCTTTGATCGAAAGGTATTGGACCATACAAATTGAAAAGATCGACAGTGCCAATACGCTGTTTAAATCGGCGGTAAACGGTCGAAATGCCGGTGTCGGGCCAAAGGCCAAGCCGCTGCCAACCCACGGCAACAACCCCGACATATTGTTGAGCATAATAAAAATAAAATACACACCAAAAACAGGGGCAAATTTAACGGCCTTTTTTCGGTTTCCAAATACAATTGTCAGCATATTGATTACATATTCAACAATCAACTCAAAAAAACCAGCAATGCCTCTAGCAGGCTTTAAGCCAATTCGCTTAGACGCATATATACCAAGAGCGACAATCGCCAGCGCGACAAGCGGGCTGTAAAGCATCGTGTTGGTAACGGTAAAATCACCAATAGTAAACACGCCTTCAGCTTTTAAGCTTATGTGCGCAGAATCTTCAGCGGCAAAGAAAGTGCTCAATATCATTTCGCCCTAGAAATCTCCCCTTAAAAAAGCGACGCCAGTTTGCGTCGTCTCATAGTGATGTCTTCACTTGAGGAAAAGGATACCATTCAAAGCTCTTCTAAACAACATAATCCAGCTCAATCGTTAGCTAGAACGGAAGCTTCCCGCCCACATTGTCCGATAGTAGATTTAGAAGTATTTGCGACGAACGGGTCAGTTCTGGAGAGGGCTCTGTCACATTTATTTTACGCATATACCTTAAATAAATATCCCTGTCTGAAATTTCCTCGCCATTGTCTTTACTTATACGCCGGATTTTCTGCACCGTTCTGATAACTCTAAGAATTCTCTCAGGATCTTCGGATTCGAGCGTTCGCCTACATGAACTGTCTTCTACTCGCGCCACCACGGTTTCAACCATCTCCTTGTCGCTAATTGCAGACTGGGCTGTTTGTTCACTAGCAGACTCTTGCCGGTCACTATCGTGGTTTTCCGATTTTTTTTCATTACCTTGATCTAAATGGCTCCAGTCAAAGCTTTGGTTTGAGTCAAGGGGTAGTCCGGCATCGACGAAGCCCGTCATCAGTTGATCTATTATTGCACTCGAAGCCCGTGTGAATCTTAATAATGGTTGCATTAGTGTGCCGCTATAGTGTCTTGACTCTCTTGCTTGTTGATATCTATAGCCAAGCGCAATATTATCGGTCGCTGCTTGCACGCTAGCTACGGCCTCTTCACTAGACAGTCCTGTTGGCGAGGAGCTTATCATAGTCGATGGTCCTCTAACTTCATCAAGCCTATGTCTTAGCCCGTTTATATCAACACCTGAACGGATTGCGCGATCAGCGATTTCGCTGGAAGGTCTTCGCATGACTAGCAGACTTCTACTCAGCAATGGGGCGTTCCTCAATTCTTCAAAATAATAACCATCTAATGCCGATGAGATCGCTCTATGAGCTTCGTCCGACGAGGGTCGGGTTAATACGAGTGTGCTCGGGGAGAACCTTCGCTCTCTATAAGCTTCAAGGTCAGCACCAGTTGCGACCTGCGACTCAAATTCTGCTGTAGATTTGCTAAGAAACTCCTTAACAGCCTGCTGAACAGACGACATACCTTCTTCAAGCACAAACTCTACATCTACTGTTAGCGCGTATAGGGCGCGCAGCGGCACATTCTGAGCTGTTTCTTCATAATGATTAACAAAACCAGCAAGTCTATCCTGATATGTTTCAGATATTTCTCTTAAGCCATCGTCGTGGCTTCGAACATAGTTCCCATAGGTTTCCAGATTACTCATTTACATACAATACAACTTTCTATAGCTATAGTAAATGTGGCGCATAAAAATATAATGCTAGAATATAATTAACTATGAATACACAAAACTTCACTGACACATTTAAGGCATTAGGCGACAATACGCGTTATAAACTTGTTAAGCTTTTAATGAGCAAAAAAGACATTTGCGTGTCGGAATTAGCCGATGAAATAGACATTAGCGTTGCAGGGGTGTCCCAACAACTAAAAATCTTAGAAAAAGCCAATATTATTGAGCGAATCCGTGATGGCCAAAAGATTTGTTATAAAATAGATAGTAATAATCCACAGACCAAAAAGGTTTTATCGCTGATTAAAAAAGAAGGGTAGTACATGAATATTCGCCGGTTTACCAACAATACCGACGCTGTGAAGGCAATTGCCAACGAGCTGCGCATGTTTATTGAAGATAATGAAAATCCAATGTGGCTGTTGAGTGGCGGTAGCAACATCCCAATACAGATTCAGGTCTCAAAACAGCTGTCTGACCAACAAAAGAAAAAACTAACAGTTGCTTTGGTAGACGAACGATTTGGCGAAGGTAGTAGTTTTGAGCAGCTTAAAAAAAGCGGCTTTGATTTTGGTACTTACGGAGAAGTCTACAATATTAACTCCACCGCAGGTGACCTCGAAGCAGCCGCTAACGAATTCGATAAATATATTACCGATGCTGCAGCTAATCGAACATGGTTTGTCCAGCTAGGTTTTGGTGCGAACGGACATGTGGCCGGTAACGTTCCAGAAACAGAAGTGCACGACGTCGTGTATGACTCTAAAAACATTCGCGCATTTGTCGCCGATGACTTTAAGCGTATTACTCTTAAAGAAGACTTTATTAATAAATCCACCAAAATTGTGCTGTTTGCCAGTGGTGATAAAAAAATAGAAAAATTCGAAGTCCTAACCCACGCCGAAACAACTACTCCACTTAAAGAAGTTGCCCACCTACATCAAACAACGACATATTTGTCTGAAGGGGCCTAAGAGTATGCAAATTGGCTTTATTGGTTTAGGCAAAATGGGTGGTGGTATGAGCCGAAGGCTGGCTCGCTCTGGCATAGAGGTGCACGGCTTCGCCCCTAGCGAAGAGTCCCGCCAGTCGGTTGCTACCAGCGGTGTAATTACTCACGGCAGCAGAACCGACCTACTAGGCGCTCTTGGAGAAAAACCGGTAGTGTGGGTGATGATTCCAGCACATTTAGTAAGCACCGAAATTAATGAATTACTCGAACTACTGCCAGAATCATCAATAGTAATTGACGGCGGAAACACACCATTTGAACAATCCGTGGACCACGGTATACAAGCAGTGAATAATAGTATTAGATTTTTAGACATTGGCGTTAGCGGCGGTCAAGTTGGCGAACAACAAGGCTACGCCATGATGGCAGGTGGCGATCGCTCGGCCTTCGACGCCGTTGAACCGTTTATTAGGGAACTATGCCAACCGGATGGCTACAACTACTTTGGTGAAGCGGGTGCAGGGCATTTTGTAAAAATGGTCCACAACGCGATTGAGTATGGGGTAATGGAGGCTTTTGCCGAAGGCTTTGAACTAATACATGACGGTCCCTTCAAAAACGTTGACCTTTCGAATGTTGCAAAAGTGTGGCAAAACGGCTCAATAATTCAGTCGTTTATAAACAATTTAGCCATACAAATATTTGCAGATAACCCAGAGCTTGAGGGAATTGACGGAAAAGTAAATATGCTCGGTGAGGCACAGTGGGCTGTAGAATTTGCAAACGCTGTCGGTAAAGACCTTGGCGTCGTAGACTACGCGATTAAAAAACGTGCGGCCAGCCAGACGGGTGATGTGAGTTTTGGGACAAAATATCTGGCAGCTACACGCAATGCTTTCGGCGGTCATTCACTTAATAAGATTAGCGCTGAGAGCAAAAAAGATAGCACTCGCAACGTATAAGCGTTACTATTTTAGTAACTAAAGGTGGGATAGGTGGACTACAAGCAGGCCGTAAAACCAACTCAGTTTATTATTTACGGAATAAGCGGTCACTTGTCGCGAACTAAAATCTTGCCCGGGTTGTACGGATTGGAAAAATCTGGAATGTTGCCTGAGCAATTTCACATTGTAGGAACGTCACGAAATTCTTATACGCGCGAACAAATTAAGGATCTATTGTCCCAAAATATACCAACAATTGATCACATAACTCTGAATAATTTGTGCGACCGTATACAAGTTGTTGATATTAATGTCCAAAAGAAGGACTTCAGCAAACTAAAGCATGCTCTGCAAGACAACGAACACCAGCACGGCCTGTGCTTTGATCGAGTCCACTACCTGGCGTTGCCGCCCGATCTGTTTGAGCCGATTGTTAAGAGCATAGGAAACGGTGTTATTGACACCGACTGTAAAAAAGAAATTTCTAACAAAATTCTTATTGAAAAACCATTCGGCTCGGACCTAGCGAGCGCCAAAAAAATTCAATCCTCACTGCATAGGTATTTTAGCGAGGAGGATATTTATTTAGTTGACCACTACCTTGCTAAAGAACCCGTAGAGAATATTTTGTATTTTATTCGCAATAACCCAGTCTTTGCCGATGTATGGAACTGTAAGCATATTCGACGAGTAGAAATTACGGCCAAAGAAGAACTTGGCATAGAAAACAGGGGAGAGTTCTACGACAATGTCGGGGCGCTGCGAGACATGTTTCAGAGCCACTTGCTAGAAGTGTTGGCGCTACTAACACTTGATCAACCCTATGATCTAACCGATGAATCTATTCAAGCAGCCCGGCTTGAACTGCTGCAAAACATAAAGCCATTCGACCCCGACACATCGGTTCGCGGACAGTATAACGGCTACAAAGAGGAGGTAGGGAATCCAAAGTCGTTCACCGAAACCTATGCTACTACCGTTACAAACATTGACACTGACCAGTGGCGAACCACTAGTTTTATTTTATCGAGTGGAAAACGACAAGAAAAAAAGCAAACAACCGCTAAAATTTACTTTGCGAGTGACTTTAGTAAAATTCCAACGCCAAACACACTTACCTTTGAATTTTACCCTGAGCATTCTGTTAAGTTAGGCGTAAACCTAAAAGAACCCGGCAACGAACAGACTCGCTTTGAGGAGTTACGCTTTGAGTTCCCAAGCAACCAGCAAGGACTAACTGGCTACCAGACTATTGTGTTGGCTGCACTAAATTCGGACCGTTCGGTGTTTACCTCTACCGAAGAATCTTTAGTGAATTGGCAAACCATTCAGCCACTCCTAACCGCATGGTCTAAAGACGGGGAAGGACTGATTGAATATAACCCACAAGAAAGCTTGACCTAGACGGTTAAACGATTTAATATTTAAGTGTTTACTTAAACATATTCAATGAATATTTCAGTATAATTACTAAATCAAGGAGAAAATTATGGCAGATGTAACTATCTACTCAACACCAACCTGTGGATTTTGCCACATGGCAAAATCGTACTTTCAATCAAACGACATCGAATACGAGGAAAAAGACGTTAGTCGTGATGCCGACTTGCAGAAAGAAATGATTGAAAAATCGAATCAAATGGGAGTTCCAGTTATAGATATCGACGGAAAAATTGTGGTTGGCTTTAACCGACCAGCAATCGACAGCCTCTTGCGCGAAGCAAAATTGCTTTAAATAGCATAAGCTCTTACTATTAGTTTATGAATGCTGAACTAATTGATTTTTTAGGAATGCTCGCTGAACTTTCGGGAACTGTAAGCATTGCCTACGCAGCACTATCGGTCCACCACCGCTTTAGACACGAACACAAAGTTGACGAAGAAGTATTTAGCGCCATGAGCCAAGAAATGCGGGTCGGTGTTTTAGGAATTTGTTTAATACTCGTAGGATTCTGCGCCCAAATTTTTGGAAAATTCATCCTCTAGTTTGTAGTCCAGTATCTCAACAGCGTGAGAGATTTATGTCTGGATTCTTACTAAAACCTACTGCCAGCAAGACTAGCTAGCTTTGGCAAAATAGGTGATACTTACATTAATGGCTTTTGAAGACTTCAAGCATAAAGACAGCGTAATTATTGTTTACACCGGCGAAGGCAAAGGTAAAACCTCTGCTGGACTAGGGCTCACTGTGCGTGCCCTGGGCACAGGTTGGCGCGTTGCCTTTGTGCAATTCATAAAATACTGGGATGTTGGCGAGCACAACTTTCTAAACGACGCCTCCGACCTATACGGCGATGATCTAGTCTTTTACAAAGGCGGCAAGGGCTTTTTTAAAGCGGGTGAAATCAGTGCCAAAGGCGTAAGCGAAGACCAACATAAACAGGCCGCCGCAGAAACCTACGATTTCGCTCTGGAGTCTGTTCAATCAGGAAGCTTTGACTTAGTTGTGTGTGACGAAATTAATAATGCCGTAAACGACGGATTGCTTACGGTAGAACAAGTAGAAAAATTGATCGATGCAACCGGCCAAAAAACATCTTTATGCATGACCGGTCGTGACTTTCCTAGGCAACTACTACCGAAAGTAGATATTGCTACAAACATGACTAAAATAAAGCACCATTTTGATGATAAATATATCGCAAATAAGGGAATAGATTACTAAATGTTAATTGGACCATCAAAATCTCAAATAGACGCTAGCAAGCGGTTAAATGACATTCGTAATGGTCTTGAATTAGAAGACGACCCATTACTAGAACTCCAAAGGCAGCTGACTGAAGAACAAGCCAAAACGCTACAAATCCAAGAGCGCTATGGGCGCATGGCTGAAGCACTGATTAGTTTTGCTCAAGTGGCAGGTGGTGGCTACAGTACAGGCAACACAGTGGACTATATTTTAAATAAAGTATGGCCTAACTAGCACTCTTGACCCGAGAGTGCTAGTTTTCTATAATATACTTGTGGTTTTAAATAACCACTTCTTATTTAAAAATTAATAAGAGGAGGATTCATGAGTAAATTAATGCGATTTGACCCATTTTCTGACTTCGAAGAGCTTCAAAAACAGCTTTTTGGAAGCGCGTTTGGTGGAAGCCAGTCAATGACACTCCCAACCGCTGACGTCTACGTCAATGAAGACAAAGAGTTGATTGGCGAATTTGCTATGCCTGGTTTTAGCGAGGACGAAGTAGAAGTGAGCGTGCACGAAGGTGCACTTGAAGTCCGCGCACAAAAGTCAGCAAAAGAAGAAAACAAGGATAAGGACAAACGAAAATATGTGGTTCGTGAATCTAGTTCTAGTTTTTATAGAAGCATTCGTCTACCTCAACACGCTAATGAAGAAAAAGTTGAGGCACATTTTGAAAATGGGGTACTAAAAGTCATTGTTCCATTTAAAGAACTACCTAAACCTAAAAAGATTGCTATAAAAGCAGGAAAGAAGAAATAAACAGTGAATCCAGAGCAAATGACATTTAAGGTTCAGCAAGCGCTGCAAGAGGCAGTTAGCTTAGCGGGCTCAAATTCTAATCCTACGCTTGAGCCCGCTCATTTGCTCTTGGCACTGTCTAGCCAAACAGATACTGCTTTTAAGGCGTTACTGCAGCAGGACGATCTTGATTCAATCAAGAATTCGTTTATCAATACGGTTGAATCCCTGCCAACTAGCACAGACGTGCAATCTGCTGTCGATGTGCGACCATCGTCTGAGTTTCAAAAACTTGTGTCACTAGCACATAAAGAAATGAACAACTTAGATGATAGTCACTTATCGACAGAGCATATATTACTTGCTTCGCTCGCAAACAATATTGGTTTTGACTGGGCAACAACGGATCTAACCTATAAGAAAACCAAAGACAAACTAATCAATATGCGAAAAGGAGAAAACGTGAAAAGCCAAAATCCGGAAAACACTATGAACACTCTTGATAAATTTGGCCAAGATTTTACGAAGATTGCAGAAGAAGGCAAATTAGACCCGGTTATCGGTCGCGACGAAGAAATCCGACGCGTCATGCAAGTGCTTAGTCGTCGTACCAAAAATAATCCAGTATTAATCGGAGAGCCGGGAGTCGGCAAGACTGCAATTGTAGAAGGACTAGCCCAGCGAATTGTAGCCGGCGACGTACCGAATACTCTTAAAAACAAGCGTCTAATTGCATTAGAAATCGGCACGCTTTTGGCTGGAGCTAAGTTTAGAGGTGAATTTGAAGAGCGGCTGCAGTCGGTTTTGTCAGAAGTCGAAAAAGCCGCTGGTGAAATAATTTTATTTATCGACGAAATGCACACTATTGTTGGCGCTGGCAAAGCCGAAGGTGCAGTTGACGCTGCCAATATGCTAAAACCTATGCTGGCTCGCGGTAAATTACACATGATTGGCGCCACCACGCTCGACGAATATCGCCAACATGTAGAAAAAGATGCCGCTCTTGAACGCAGATTCCAGCCAGTCTTTGTCGATGAACCATCTGTTGATGACACGATCACGATTTTACGTGGCTTACAGGAAAAATATGAGGTACACCACGGAGTATCCATCACCGACGACGCCCTAGTGTCTGCCGCTCAACTTAGCAAGCGCTACATTGCCGACAGGTTTTTGCCAGACAAAGCAGTCGACTTAATTGACGAAGCTACTAGTGCACTCAAAATTGAAATCGACTCTATGCCCACAGAGCTCGACCGACTAAAGCGCAAGATCCGCCAGCTCGAGATTGAGCGTGAATCACTCAAAAAAGATAAAAAAGCCAAGGATCGTAAAAAAGAGATTGAAGGAGAAATAGCCAACCTACAAGAAAGTGCCAAGGGGCTGGAGCAACGCTGGAAGCATGAAAAAGATTTACTTGACGCAATAAACCAAGCCAGCGAAAAAATTGATGGGTTGCGGGCCGAAGAAGAACGAGCCGAACGCGAGGGTGATTTGCAGCGTGCGAGTGAAATTAAATACTCGCAATTACCCAAACTAGACGATGAAATTAAAGCAAAACGCCAAGAACTAGAAAAAATTCCAGAATCTGAACGCATGTTGCGCGAAGAAGTAACCAGTGAAGACATCGCCCAAGTTGTTGGTCGATGGACAGGAATACCGGTAAGCAAACTGCTCGAAACAGAAGCTCACAAACTTAGTAGCTTAGAAGATCAACTTAAAAACCGAGTAGTTGGCCAAGACCAAGCAGTAACCGCAGTATCTAACGCAATACGCCGGTCGCGAGCTGGCATATCTGACCAAAACAAACCAATTGGCTCATTTTTATTCTTGGGTCCAACCGGTGTTGGTAAAACAGAGCTCACTAAAGCACTAGCAGAGCAATTATTCAACGACGATCAGGCCGTCGTACGAATAGACATGTCCGAATATATGGAGCAGCATGCGGTGTCGCGATTGATTGGCTCGCCGCCAGGCTACGTCGGCTATGACCAAGGCGGTCAACTAACAGAAGCTGTTCGACGACGTCCGTACAGTGTAGTGCTGTTTGACGAAATAGAAAAAGCCCACCCAGACGTATTTAACACATTGCTGCAAGTGCTTGATGATGGCCGGTTAACAGATGGTCAGGGCAGGACTGTCAACTTTACGAACACAATCATAATCATGACGAGCAACGTCGGCAGCCAAGCAATTCTCGACGCCAGTCAGGACGAGGATGAAAAAGTGCAGACAGTGATCGATACCGCCTTGCGCAACCACTTTAAGCCGGAATTTCTAAACCGTATCGATGAGCTTGTTGTGTTTAACAGATTAGGAAAAGACCTAATGAGCAATATTGTCGAAATTCAACTCACAAATGTTATAAAGCACTTGCAAGAATCAAAGAATATCACACTTGATATATCAAAAGAGGTTAAAGAAATGCTGGCCGAACAAGGTTACGACCCAAGCTACGGTGCTCGGCCGCTAAAACGCCTAATCCAGCAAAAAATCCTCGACCCATTAGCGCTCGATATTATTGAAGGCAAAGTGAAAGAGAACTCTAAAGTGACTACTAACTATAAGAATTCTAGTGTAGTCTTCGAGGCCTAAGAACTAGCGTATACTTTTGACTACAATGAAGTTCTTGAAGGAATTTGAATTTGAAGGCAAAACACTTGCTGTGGATTTAATAGATACACAGCAAGTTAAAGAAGGTGTTGTTTGCCAGGTTTACGAGTTTACTGGTAATTCGGATATGGACCTGGGGATTATTGCCGTAGAAGCTGGACGTAAAACACCGCTTCAACTAGTTCTTAAGGGCACTAGAACAATTGAAGGCTATGTGTCCGGCAAAGGAACACTCAACGTGCAAAGAAGCAATGGGGTGGCTGAAACTTATAAATTTTCTGAAACTTCTGAACAGAATCAGATCGAAGTGTTCGTTGGCGATACGATGCAATGGGCTGCCGTCGAAGATTTAGTTTTTTATGAGATATGTTTTCCACCTTATAAGGACGGTAGATTTAAGAACATAGATGAGTAGCGAAAATCCAGACAAACAAATTATCTACAGAATAGAGCGTGCTAAATGGCTGATTAGCAATATCCAGCATGCGGCTATTGCCACGGTCAACGAAGACGGCTCGCCGCACAATAGCCCGGTTTTTTTGCCTTCAATAAAGATTTAAGCAAATTTATTTGGGCGTCCCACCCAAACTCACAGCACTCCAATAATTTATTACGGAATAAACAAGCCTCCATTGTTTTGTATGAGGCGAACGCTGGCGGGGGCCTTTATTTACGGTGCGCTAACCCAGAAATTCTAGACACTCATGCAATTAACAAATACATAGTTTATTTCAATGCAAAAAGGGAGCAGTTTGATAAAACTATGGCACAGCCCAGCCAGTATCGGCAGCGAGACCAAATGAGATTATGGACGCTCGATACACAAAAGTTTTGGATTAATTATTCTGTTTTAGACGAAGACGGCGCCCTAAAGAAAGATGCAAAAGTAGAAATACAAAGAAGCGATTTGACGCAGTAACTATACAAAAATTGCCGATCGTACAATTTTGTATAGTGTGATAATTTTGACTCTGATGTAATCTGCTAGATCCGATGTAAACTGGCTACGGTTGCTCCTGCACATATTTGCAGTGACTACTAGTCTTAAACCTCAGAACAATGCTACGTATGCTATTATAATTTTATATAATTACAAAATAAAAAATAGGCGGTACATAGATGAAAATAAATACAAAAGGATTTGCAGTTATTGAGCTTGGCTTAGTGGTAATAGCAGTAGCTATGATTGGTTTTGTTATTTTTAGAGTCGTTAGCGTAGATAGGTCGTCAAAGACCACGCAAGAAGATTCACTGATAATCGACGAAGAGCAGTTGCTGTTGGCTCAACAAGAAGCCGAGGCTCAGCGACTCGCAGCTGAAGAAGCTGAAAATGAAGCCGAAGCATCGGAGCCAGAACCAGCCGAAAAAGAAGTAAGTCAAAGCACTGCACCAACCACACCCAAACCAGCTCCGGAACAAAACCAAGGCCCTCAGCCCAATTACGATTTGTATAATTCACCTCAAGAAGAGTTCGCCTACGGAGAAACGGTCGCGTACGTAGTCAACAAGTCTGGCGCGCAAGTCGCAGCAGCAGAAGAGTACTACAGCACTAACTATGTAAAAACTTTGCCATTCGGAGCTAAAGTGGTGGCTTCACGTCAGGATGGGGAAGGACCATCCTCAATGACAATTGTCTACAACGGAACGCAATATACTGCCAATCCAGCAGACTTCAGAACAACGTACCCGTATAACTAAACTAGAGTAGCTTGCCGCTCGCCTGATTGATAAGCGTCAACAAATCCTCGGCGTACTGATCGCGCTTCACTGCACCAATACCCGGTATAGTAGTTAGCTTTGCGAGGGTTTGCGGTTTTTCGGCAGACAAGGCATAGAGCGACTTGTCGCTCAGTACCATATAAGGTGGAATACTTTGTTTTTTAGCTTGTGCGGTTCGCCAGTCTTTAAATTTAGCAAATAAATCTTTGTCGTAGTTGGGGTAGTCTAGGCTTAAATTAGCAGCCACTGCTTGGTGGGCTTTTTTTAGCTTACTTTTTTTAAAGTTAGACAAGCTATCAATGGCATGATTAGAGCGCTCTTGTAGCTTTTTATCAAACTCGGCTACGCCCGGGTGTACTCGCATTGCCATGTTGTTTAATCCTTTTAGTTTAAGGCCGTCTAAGGTGCGTACGCGGGATATAGCAACATAACCCATACCTGGCGTGAATGCTTTGCTTAAATCAATTTCAGCAGCGTCTAAGCTCATACCTTGGCTCTTATGGACTGTAATTGCCCAAGCTAAGCGCAAAGGGAACTGTGTTATTTCTGCCAGCACCTTGTCGCCATCTTTTACCTGCCAACTAGCTCGCTCTACGGTTACGTCGCGGCCGGAATTATGAATTTTAACTACAGGCTTGCCGTCATCGAAGCCGATAACTTCGCCACGGGTGCCGTTAAAATAGCCGTTGGCGGGCTTATTGGCTACAAATAGCACTTCGGCGCCTTTTTTAAGTACTAATGCCTCCGGAGCTAAGCAGCCTTTGGCAAGAACTTCAACAAGCGGCTCACGACCTGAGCCCTGCATGCTAAACAGCTGCTCCTCGTTATCGATCTTTTTGAGTTCACGATGGTTAATTTGATCAACGTCCATGTTATGGGTGTAGAGTTTAGTAATAGCCGTGTCGGTGTGTTCAGTTTGTTGTTCTTGAAGCGTAGAAAAATGTGCTTCTTCAAGCTCCTGTTTGCGCATAGCATCTAAAATATCGAGTAATTGAGGATCTTCGGCGCGGTGTTGTTCTGACAAATAGCAAATGACCGGGTTTAGTTCGCGCCACGCGTTTGATAGGTGCGGAAAATCAGGCTCTGAATTCTTGCTAACAGGTGGTAGCTGAAACAAATCACCAGTCATAACAACCTGTACGCCACCAAAGGGTTTATTTGAACTTTTAGCCCGCTTAAGCAGCTTATTCAGCAGATCCATACGAGCACCGTCGAGCATAGAGATTTCGTCAATAATCAAAACCCTTACAAATTTAAGCCGGCTTTTATGGCTCGATTTATTGATAAGTTTCGAAAGAGCCATGTCGTCTAGGTCGTCTTTAATGCCAATGCCACTCCAGCTATGAATCGTAGATCCACCAATATGGGTTGCGGCAATGCCAGTACTGGCGGTTATACCGACGTTAATGTCGTGCTCATGAAGATGGTCAATAAACTGGTTTAAAACAAATGTCTTACCAGCACCAGGCGCACCAGTTAAAAACACGCTGTGACCAAGTTTTAAGATGTCGAGGGCTTGGAACTGTTTCACCCAACTAGTATCTCGTAAATACAAGTCCGAAGCCAATAGATCTCGCTTTAGCAGAACAGGGAGCTACACGCCGCTATACAGCTGTGAGTTGAATGGAGTGCATATTAAATAAAATCTAAAACATTTCACTATACGGTTAGCTCATCAGCAAAACCCATAGCACCACACCTACCATTACCTATTATTTGTTATTATATAACTATTGCTCATGTTTAAACATGTATTAAACATGAGCAAGCAGTGGTATAAACCATTTGTATAAAGTCGTTGATTGTCCGGTAAGAATTAGATTCTTGATTGGTCGCTAAAAATTAAGTTGCAATCGGTCAGCAAAAACTAGGTTGAATTAATGGTCAAGAACCAGATCGCTAATCAATCAGCAAAGAAGGATGTTGTTAATCAGTAACAAATAGAAATTTTCGAAAGGATTAAAAAACTATGGGTACTCGTAGATTCGAAGAGAGCAATATTAGAAAACTATTCAAGAGTGGACAGGGAAGGAGCTATTCGCTAACCATCCCCATCCACCTTATTCGCGAGCTGCGCTGGCAAGATAATCAAGAACTAATTATCGAACGTGACGGCAACGAACTACGAATCCGAGACGCGTAAATTTACTTTTAGACATCCTTAGATGTGTTTAACGTAAACCGAGCTTTGCACTACAGGCAGGCCATGCACCCCAACCTTGAATGGCTAGAAGTTTTTCGGCACGGTTTATTTGCTCCTGTTTACTGGCTTGGTGAGGATAGCCGCTGCCGCCGACAAACTGCCAGCTGGAAAGACTAAACTGTAAGCCGCCGTAATATCCGTTACCGGTGTTAATACTCCAATTACCAGACGACTCACACTGGGCTAATTTATCCCAGACACTTGCGTTAGACGATGTAGTTGTTGATGCCTTCTTAGCAGGAACAGCTGCTGGCTTAATCACTTTTGTCTCTACTTTTTCAACCGCGACAGCTGGAGCTTTTTTAGCGGGCAGCGTTCTTTCGGTCAGTTTTTCGTCAGGCGAAGGAATAGTAATTACTTGCCCTGGATTAATAATGTCTGGGTCGACAATTTGCGGGTTTGCATCGTACAACCGCTTAAAGGTTGTGTTGTGCTGACTAGCAATACTACCTAACGTGTCACCTGGCTTAACTACAACAGAGCTTGGGTTACTTATAGCTGCTGTTTCTTCTGTAGGTTCTTCTTCGGTTTCTTCGACTGGCTGGTCGTCTACAGTCTCGGTCTCTTCAACAGGCTGCTGCTCGGCTTCAGACTGTTGAGTAGGCTCTTCTTGAACCTGTTCTTCGACGGCCTCTACCTCGCGGGTAGATAGCATTTCCAGCTGTTGTTGGATTGGCCTATATTCTGAGCTGGTCGCGGTCATTCCCTGATGGGCATTAACCACGGCTAAACTTAAAATAAATGTCGCAATTGCAACAAACACTGATTCAAACGCTAAATGAGCGCTTTTCTTACTATTCATGTTCCTCCTTGAACTCCACACACAGATGCAAAACAACGGCAATTGCCGTTGTTTGGCTTTTTATTACTAATTGTTGAGCTAACTTGTTTGATTTTCAGCTTTGTCTGATGTGTGAAAATGTGCCAAAATTTTGGCACGCGATTAAGCATAGCAAATTACATAACCAAGTCAATTCTGCTTGTGGATAAATAATCGGTTTGATCAGATAAAACATATATAACAACACGAAGTTTTAATTTTGTAATTATGGTGATATTGTCATGTTAAATCGGCCTACTGAACAAACGTAAACTCAGAAAGTGCTATAGTTTACATAATGAAAACGCTTGCCGCTATTGAGCGGATTTTAAATTTACATCACGAGTTAGCGCGAAAAATCGTCCACGTTTTATTTGGTCTTTGTTTTTTATTTGCTGCAGCAATTTTTGATCTAGAAATAATTCCGTATTTGGCATTTGGTAGCTTGTTAGTTTTTATCGCCATCCGTTACTTAATGATTTTCCCAGTTATGCACGACGTGTATCGCCGTACCTACGGTGAAATTTTTTACCCAATTGGGTTATTAGCAGCCAGCTTGATTGTCGATTCGGCGCGCGAATTCTTTGTATGTGTTGCTGTACTGGCATTTGCTGATTCAGCCGCGAGCTTAGCAGGAAAGTGGTGGCGATCGCCAAAATTACGACTTGGCGATACAACCGCCAGCGTCGTAGGCAGTTCGACATTTTTGATTATTACAATAGGCGTACTAGCTCTGGGTGGGTATTTTGACTTTATTAATATTTGGTGGGACGGAGTTATTGCATTTGCCCTGATTTTAACCGCTATAGAAGCCGTGTCGCCAGTTGGGTCCGATAATGTGTTTATACCTCTAGTACTTGCTGTATTGCTTCAGACATTTTCATAAGCACCATTTGACAAAAATATATAAATAAGAGTATTACTATAGCTATGGTTATTTCAGCCTTTGCACACTACATACATTCAGTAGCCAAGATGATTGGTCTGATTATTGTGGTGCCAGCAAGCGCTATGGTTGAAGTTCCAAACCGATAAAATAACATACAAAAGAAATTAATCACCCGGGACTTCAACCAAGAATCCCGGGTCTTTTAATTTCAGTAAAGAAAGGACCCGTTATGACACAAAGGGGGATGGAGTACAGCTGGATACAGCGCCAACTTAACAATGAAGCGCTGCAAGAAGAATTAAAAAAAATTGCACTCGCAAGCGGTGCACAAGCAGTAGAACTTAGCACACAATAAAATGGCGCCTCAACTCGCCGAAAACTCAAGGAAACAAATGAAAAGCCATCAGAACTCAAAGATAAAAACTACGTCACAATTAGTATCAAGCGAACGCCGCACCATGTGGCTTATAGCAGGCAAGGACTAACTATGCCGCGTAATGGAGACGTTCACAACGGATTGATTGTTTTTGAAGATCAACTTATTAATCCTGCTACGGTAATCGCCGAAGCCGAACGTCTGACTGAGCTAGCTGCTAATAAGCTAAACGCCGTCGAAGACTACGTATTTGGGCTTTGGCTCGGATTTCTCGCAACGCAAGAATAGACGTAAGCAGTTATACTGTAGGTATGCAAAAGTCGATTCCAGCAGCTTCTAAAATAATGCGGTTGCTATTTGGTAGATCACGCAAGAAAAGTCTTAGCTACTATTTTATAGTTATTGTGCTAGCTTTTGGAATTTGGATATTTAATGCTGAATCGACCCAAACTCAGCTACAGCAAACCCCACCCGGCACATACCAAGTGGTTTCTGTCAGCGATGGCGACACAATAACGGTGTTAATGAGCGGGGAAGAGCAAACAATTCGCTTTATTGGTGTCGACACCCCAGAAACTCATCACCCGCAAAAACCAGTCCAATGTTTTGGCCAAGCAGCTTCGAACTTTACAACAGAGCTTATTGGCGATAACAATGTTCGACTCGAAGCCGATCCAGAGAGCGATAATCGCGACATTTACAATCGGTTGCTGCGTTATGTTTATTTGCCAGACGGAACAAATGTAAACGCAGAGATCGTTGCTCAGGGATACGGATTTGCACCCGTTACGTATGCGCACGGCAAGCTAGAAGAATTCAAACAACTTGAAACAACCGCTCGCACCCAGCAACGCGGTTTGTGGGCGGGGTGCGATATTGAGGTGAATCAGTACGGAAGCGAAGAAACACAAGCGGCTGGCGGCACGGAAGATGGAAGATAGAAGATGGTAAAAAAGAAACAAGCTACAAAAAAACCACTGCTTTCAATAATCATCCCAACCTTAAACGAAGAGCACTATATTGGGCTGCTTCTTAAAGACCTTACTCAGCAAACGTTTACCGACTTTGAAGTAATAGTTAGTGACTCTAGCTCTGACGACGCAACACTTGAGGTTGCTAAAAGCTTTAACAATAGATTAGACCTGCGTACGACTGTGGTGGAGCGAATGAGTGCTGGTCATGGACGGAATGGCGGCGCAAAGATTGCACGCGGCAACTACTACATTTTTCTTGATGCCGATATTCGCATAAAACCGAATTTTGTTAAGACGATGATGGACCACCGTTCAGCACACAATGCAGACATGATGACTACTAACTACCGCATATCGGGTTGGAATTTGATTGACAAGTCAATTTACAAAGGCGGCTCAGACTGGTTTAAAAAACAATTTCAATCAAAAAGCCCACTTATGTCTGGCGCATGCATGTTTGTCACAAAAGAGCTCCATAAAAAAGTCCATGGTTTTAAAGATGAACTTACCGTAGGCGAAGACGTTGACTACGCCCGCCGAGTCGCGAAACACTCCAAACGACCTCACTTTGTCGACGGCATCAAAGTTACGGCTTCAAACCGTCGCATGAAACAAGATGGTAGGATGGTTAATTTACTAAGGAATTTCCAGTGGATGACAGGCAAGAAGCTTGGCTTAAAAAAAGTTGATACGTTCGAATTTGGACATTACGGTAAAAATAAAAAAATACGCTGGATCACGAGGCTTCTGATTGTAGTAGTTAGCCTCGTATTTATTATTTTCTTAATCGGCAATTCATACTCCGCTCAGGGAGAGCAAAAATTTGGTGTTAGTTTTTCTATTCCTCAAGCTGAGCAACTCGGCTTAGATTGGCAACAAACCTTAGAGCAAAGCGCCAGCCAGCTTCCAATACCGCACTACCGCTTAATGTCCTACTGGGATAGGACGGAGCCATCGTCGGGCGAGTATGATTTTACCGAGATTGATACCCAATTAGATATACTGTCCGAAAACCAAAAAACAGCCACCCTCGTAGTGGGGTTGCGGCAACCGCGCTGGCCAGAATGCCATACACCGAACTGGCTAGAGTCGCTCCCAGAAACAGAGCAGCGTAAACAAGAATTACAATTTATAGAAGCTGCAGTACAGCGCTACAGATTCAACGCCACAGTCACCTCATGGCAACTTGAAAACGAAAGCGCCAATCGAAACTTTGGTGAGTGTCCGTCGTTTGACGCTGCGTTCCATGAAGAAAAATACCAGCTAATTAATCAGCTTAGTCAAAAGCCGATTAGCATTAATACCAGCAATCAGTCGGGCTGGCCATTACGTGAGCCGACAGGGGATAGAACGGGTTTTTCTGTATACAAAGAGGCGCATTTTGATGCATTTAACAAAACCTGGAGCTGGGACTTTTGGTACGTGCCAAGTTGGTGGCATGGCTTTAGGGCACAAATAGTGCAGTGGCAGCACGGGACCGATGCGTTCATTCACGAGCTGCAAACAGAACCATGGCCACCGGAAACAATCGCCGAATTAAGCAAGAATGAGGTTGATCGCTATTTTAGCCCCGATGAACTAGAGCGAAACATAAACTACGCCCAGCAAACTGGCATGAAAGAAATTTGGCTATGGGGATTAGAATTTTGGTATTGGTACGCCCAAGAGTTTGATGATTCAAGTTACCTAGAGCAGGTGATTGAATCTGTTCAATAATTTATTTAGCTTTAATTTGATATTTGGCAATATTCTGTGGAATGCAAAAAAATACGCCAATATATATATGCTTAGAAAGTGAGGTGCTTCGGCGGTAAAGCTACTGCATTGTCTAGACTTTGCTTGAGATTATTGTGCTCTTCAGCATAAAAGCCTAAGGGTGCAGTAACTGATGGGTCAGCCTGTTTTTGAATAGTTAGTCGTCCTTCTACAACTGACAGGCGCCACCCTTCGTCAGGCATCTCATCATAGAATAACCTACCAAAATGAACTTCTCTCGGAGTTTGATAATAAATAGCAGTCGGGTGATAGTCTACAAGTCGTGGGTCAATTTCCGGTGGGATGGTGCCCGCAACATGAAAACTTTGTAGTGTCTCCATATAGGCGTGTAGGTTAACTCTGTTTTTTGCGTTCAAATGTTGCCCCCAAACAAAAGATCTCGGGCTAATTTGACCAGAGAAAAATCTCTGAAGCTCTATTAAATCAACACCCGTCTCTGCAGCATCTGTACCTTCTCGCGGAGGCATCGTTACTGATTCTTTTGCGATTTTTTGCACTCGTACACCGTTAATATCGAATACTCCTACAACTCGTGGCTTACCGCGTTCATCAAAAGCATCATCTTCTACCTCAGCGAAAATTGTAGCCGACATCTCTGAACCGAGGTCGTTAGCTTCATATTGAACGTATGCTATTCGGTCAGCTGGCTCACTTTCGGGCTGAATAAAAGGTATTAATGTAGACCGCATAAACCTAATTCGATGCTTGTTATCACAATCTGGTGCAGCCTTAATCTGATCCATTGTAAAATCGTAAGCAGACTGATAGGCAGCACGCGTAACATCGACAAGTTCGCTAATTGCACTCCAACTCGCGCTGGCTTGCTCTACGACAACACCGACGGCACGCTTAATTTCGCCAAACGCTTCTCGCTCCTCTTGCTCGTGCTTGAGTTTATTATCTAATTCGACTGCTTTCTCGTCCAATGTTCTTAGTAATTCTTGAGGGTTCATAGTATCTCGCAGTTAATTATATATATTTATACATCTGTATCGATATACTGTGCAAGCATGAGCTTTGCTGATTCGAGTTAGCATAACTTCTGGTTATAATTATGGCTATAATCGCTAAATAGACGAATCTGTTCACTAGTTTTAGTTGTAAGCCGACACTGTAGCCCTTTCCGCTCTGAATCATTCCTGATGTACCGAATGCTTAAAATACAACTTGAGCGAACAACTTTGTTTGGCGTAATCCAATAAAATTATAGCCAAACCGCTTGGGCGTTGTTGTGATCGTTGTATTTCTAAGCAATGAGTACATAAAGAGTGATGAATGCGGTCGTGTTTTTGGCTTCCGTTTTTGACGAGACAAAAATGGAAGAGTAATGGCAAGCAGAGCTTGACTAAAATCTATTTAAGAATCAATTTCTAAAAAGTTATTTTTAGCAACCTGCCCATACCACTTCGCACTGCCCCGTGCTGAACGCTCTTTAGTCTTAGGGTCAACTGCAAATAAGCCAAACTTTTCCCAGTATCCCTCGCTCCACTCAAAATTATCTAATAACGACCAATACAGGTACCCCGTAACCTCTGCGCCAGATTCGATTGCACCATGAATATGTTTTAGGTGTTGAGCAATAAATTGTTGGCGGTAGGTGTCAGAGCTATCTGAAATACCGTTTTCTGTGACAAAAATCGGTAAGCCGTAATGAGAATGCAAAGAGGAGATTGCCGTTTGAATACCCTCAGGATAAACCTGCCAACCCTTTTGAGTCTTTAACTGACTATGTTGACCGTACTGACTGACCCACTTTGACGGCCACGATAAACCAACTTTTACATCAGCTGCCAAATAGTAGTGCAGGGCTACGAAGTCGATATGTTTGTGTATGGGCCTATGAATTGCTTTGTTATTAATCCAAGAAATAAATTGAGTAAGCAGTTTAGATACGACCTTACCTTTATTAATAAACTCCACCCAGCCATGCACAAAGCCAACCTTAACAGATGGTTTTTGGGCTTTCATGTAGTTGTAGGAGCGTCGGTGAGCTCGAACCATGTTTCGATACGCAAATAAAGCTCTAAAAATGTTGTTTTCGGCCTTAGGCCAAGCCGGCCAGACGTCACCCTTTAAATAGCGCATAAAAATAACTGCGCTTGGTTCGTTTATGGTTATCCAATACTTAGCCTTAGCGCCAATTGCGTCAAAAACGTACTGTGCATATTTTTCGAATGCTGTTGGTGCATGTCGTTCGTGCCAGCCAGCGAACCATACTGGATTAGTAAAATGATGCAGTGTAATTACCGGCGCTACGCCATGCTCAAGACAGGTGTCGACGACGTCAACATAATGCTGCATTGCTTCGTGGTTGAAAATTCCTGGTTCTGGTTCGATTCGTGACCATTCAATAGAAAACGCAAAACTGTTTAAGCCAAGCTTGCTTAAATTTTTAATGTCTTCTTTATAGCGAGTAAAGTGGTCGGTTGCTTTTGCCGAAATATAGTTGTTTGGGTCTTTGGCTTCGTCACGTACATCAGCCCAGTTATAAACAAGTTCTTTCAGCCGCGCTGGGGCTTCGCGCGCCAATCGTTTAGAAACAGTTGGCTCCCATTCTGTCCAGTCATTATGCTGGCCACCTTCTATTTGATGAGCGCTGGTTGCCGCACCCCACAAAAAACCGTCTGGAAATTTCAACTTTTTACTCATTTAAAACTTTTGGTCTGTTGGTTTGTCTTTTCTGAACTTGTCGGTAACCGCAAAACTCTCTAGATATTTACCGAACATCAGTCGGGTTTGAGCGTTCAGCGCCGGGATACTTCCAAAACCGATCATGGTAACGGGAATCAATACCCATTGCAGATACATACTAATTCGCCGCGTCAGTGGCACTCGCTTAGGACGTGGCGGCAAGGCGAGCATCGTAGCAATGATTGGACCAAGTAGTCCGATAAGAGCGATAGTCTGAACACGACTAACAAGAGTAGGGAGCTGTACAGCAACGATACTCGTGCCAGAGTCAGGACTAAATAACAGTGGTAAAAAGCCAGCAAATGCCAGCACGATTGGCGCCGTGGCCCACGAAAAGTAGCCCTCAATTTGCCTAAATAACTTCACAAACTTTTCGTGCCAGGGTATGACCCGGCTGCGATACATTTTTACCATTACATACGGCGTGTCAGACGTGCCCCACGCCCAACGCTGAATTTGTTTGAACTGTTCGCTAAACGTTTTACGTGTAGTTTTAGCTAAAACGGCATCTTGATAAATTGCAGTGTACAGTGGAACGACCGAATATTTGCCGTCGTAGGTAAAATAGGTGCGCCAATACTGATGACCATCCTCAACAATTGATTTTTCATTCCAGAAGTTAGTGTCTTTTAGCGCTTGTAGGCTTTGCGCGTGTGAAGAAAAGTTTCGTAGCCGCTGTGGTCGCATTGCTTCCATAAGCAGCCAAAAACTATTGTTGGTGGCAATAACGCGGGTCATAGCTGGCGCATCCCAGATGTTATTAAAAAACAGCGCCATCGGTTGATAAGATTTTTTAACTCTGTCTTCGCTAATACAATATATGTACGTTAGATAGGCAAAGTAGGTTGGGGCAGGGCGGTTGTCTGCGTCGAGCGTCGTAACAATAACGTTTTCTGCTTCGATTTTATTGTCAGCTGCCCATGCAGCTACTTTTCTACCAGCATAATTAATGTTACCGGCTTTAGCTTTTGCTTCGCCTGGCATTCCGTCTGGGTGAATAACTGCCCAGGCATCTAAAAAGCGGCTTTTATATTTTTTAACTATTGCCTGAGAGCTTTTATGCACATGCTGCGGTCCACGCTCTTCATAGGCGATAACGAGCAGTATCTTTTTAGTGTCGTAGTTGTTTTTTAGAATTGATTCGATTGTTGCTTCGGTAATTGCTCCGTCCTCGTTATAGGTTGGAACAATCACGGCGTGCACAACGTCTTTAGGGTCTAAAATTTGGCTATTGTCGCGGGCTTTTAACAATACTTTTTTATAATTGAGCAGTGCAGCTTTTTGTTTAGTTGACTCCAGCTCTTTATGCAGTGCATCAAGAGCCTTATTAGGATTTTTTAAATCTTTAAGACGGGCGTTCCAGTCGAAATCCTGCAATACCCTCATTAAGCTGTAGCCTCGAACAAGGCGGTGGCTGTAGCCGAATATCTTAAACAGCCATAACATTGCATACCCAACGATTACGTACGAAGCTGCCTCAACTGAAACAATGCTTAATACAAAAATACCGATTAAAAATCCCCAGCTTAGCAGCCCAGGAATAACCTCTAACATTCGAACTTGCCAACGGGGAAGATTAAGGTCTGTGTGAGCTGACATAAACTACGAGCCTGCTATTACCGTGCCGACTGACTCGCCCTCAATAACACGTTTTATGTTGCCTTCACGCAAGAGGTCAAACACTACAATTGGAAGATTATTGTCTGTCGCCATGGCGAGAGCTGGTTTATCCATTACCCGAATAGTGTCGGACTTTAGCGCCTGCGAATGGGTGAGTGTGTCGTGTTTTATAGCGTCGTCATGCTGGGCGGGGTCCTTGTCGTACACCCCGTCTACTTTTGTAGCTTTTAAAACTGCATCGCAGTGTAGTTCTACGGCTGCCTGTACGCTAGCGGTGTCAGTAGTTACGTACGGGTTTCCAGTGCCGCCGCCAATTACTACAATCCGGCCTTTTTCTAAGTGCCTGACAGCACGGCGGTGAATGTACGGCTCGGCTACACTTTCGGTGCGCAAGCGAGTCATTAACCGAGCATGCATACCATTTGCCTCGAGCGTATTTGTTATTGCAACCCCGTTAATAAGTGTGGCCAACATGCCCATGTAGTCAGCGGCGGTTCGCTCAATGCCGTTTTTCTCAAAGGCTGCACCACGAACCATATTGCCACCACCAACGACAATAATAATTTCTGCGCCAGTTTCTTTAGCCTGTTTGATTTCTTGACTTAGCCAATTTAAAAATTCTGGGTCAATGCCGTGATCGCGACTGCCTTCAAATTGTTCGCCAGATAGCTTTAATAAAACTCTTTTGTACTGTGTTTTTGACATTGGTCCTAGTATAGCAGCTTGGCCGGTATTTGCTGATATACTAAGGAGTAATGAGTTTGCATATATTTTCTTGGAACGTTAACGGCATTAGAGCTGTGCTACGAAAAGATATGTTTGATCCGTTTTTTAGTACATATGACCCGGACATTTTGTGTATTCAAGAAACCAAAGCTCAACCAGAGCAAGTGAGTTTGCAAATTCCTGGCTACCAACAAGTATGGAATTCGGCAGAACGTAAAGGTTACAGCGGAACCTTAATACTTAGTAAAGAAACTCCAAAACAGGTTATACCGAATATTCCATTAGAAATTACTCAAAAATACGGCGGCACCCAAGACGAGTACGGCGACACCAACAAGGAGGGGAGAGCAATAGCAGCCGAATACGACCAGTTTTGGCTTGCTACTGTCTATACGCCAAACGCTAAAGACGATTTAAGCCGAATACCAATGCGCTATAAACATTGGGACCCATCGTTTTTAGAATTCATGCTGCAGCTCGAAGCCGACAAGCCGGTTATATTTTGCGGTGACTTAAACGTCGCTCATAAACCAATTGATTTAGCTCGGCCAAAGCAAAACGAAGGCAAAAAAGGCTTTACTAAAGAAGAACGCGAAGGCTTTGAGCACTTCTTAGATGCGGGCTTTGTCGATACCTTCCGAAAATTCGATGACCGACCAGAACAATACAGCTGGTGGAGTGCATGGGGCGGAGCACGCGATCGAAACGTAGGCTGGCGGATTGATTATTTCCTGGCAAGCAAGCGACTTGAAGATAGACTTACTTCGGCAAAAATTCACCAGAATGTCATGGGTAGCGATCATTGTCCAGTTAGCATAGAGTTAAACTAAATCTGCTCTATACTATATAACTATGAACAAGTTTGCGGTTTTTGATATCGACGGGACGCTCTTTAGGAGCGGACTATATAGAGAGTTAGTTTTTGAACTGGATAGAGTAGGGGCTATTCCGAAGTCTGTCCGCCAAGCCTATGAAGATAAAAAACAAGCTTGGCACGACCGGACGCACGGCAATGCATTTCGAGAATTTGAACAAGCGATGGTTGACGCCTTAAACGCAATAATTCCGTCAATTGATGTCCAGGCTTACGATGCAGCCGCAAAGTTAATTGTTAAAGCTCAAAAAAACAATGTGTATTTCTATACACGGACCATGGTGCAAAAACTAAAAGAGCGCGGCTATTACCTAATCGCCATCTCGGGTTCGCAAATTGAACTAATTGAGCAGTTTGCTCCGTTTTATGGATTTGACCACTGGGTTGGTCAAGAATACGAAAGAAACAACGGTGTTTTCACTGGTAGTATTTTCGAAACCCACACCAACAAAGACCGGCTACTGAAAAAACTTATTGAAGAAAAAGACCTCACCCTAGCGGACAGCTATGGCTTTGGGGATTCTAGTGGCGATATTTCCATGCTCGAACTTGTAGAAAATCCAATAGCATTCAACCCCGACAAACCTCTGGCTAAACATGCTCAAACAAGCGGCTGGGACATTGTGGTGGAGAGAAAAAATAATACCTATAGTTTAAGAAATGATGGAGACGGCTATGTCTTGGCAGACGTTATCTACAACTAGCCCCGAGCTGCAAAAGCAACGCTGGCTTCGACCAGAGCGAGCCGATCAACGGGCGCGAATCGCTGTAATTGGCGGCAATGCTAATTTCTTTGAGCGCACTCAGGCCATATACGCACAACTTAGCACGCAGCAACTGCAACAACTCGCTGTTTTCTTGCCAAAAAAGTTAGAGAAACTACTGCCACAGTCAGATTTTTTACATTTTATAGGTTCTGGCTCGGCTAATTCTTTTAATGCAGAGGCATGGGGCAATTTGCTAGTACAGTCGCGTCAATTTGACACTGTATTTATTGCTTCGGACATTTCAAATAATTCAGAAACTGTTTTGGGCCTCCAGAATTATCTAAAAAACAGTTCCGCGGCTACCGTGCTAGACTTTGGCTTGTCGCAGGTTCTTGAACAGTCATCAGTTGCAGCCATTACTTTGCTGGACTTAAAAGACATCCAGTTACTTACTCGAAAAGAAAAACTACCCAAAACTGTTACCTCGCAATCTTCGCTCGAAGACATTCAAACCTGTCTTGACCTATTATTTGACCATTTTCAGTCAACGCTTGTTTTCGAACAGAACCAGTTTGTGTTTGTGCGCTCCAACACCGAAGCTATCCGAATCAAGGGTCAGCTAAATGCACCTTCGTTGGTTGCTGTGCTTGGTGAAAACTATCTACCGCAGAGCAAAGCAGTTGCCATTAGTGTTATTTAACAAGATATAACGTCATCGAATTATTGCCAGCTGTAATCGTTTGCTGCTGGCTCCAGTTGGCAGGAAGTTCGGCTGGAGGAATATCGTTACTGTCAAAATAAACAGTCCACACTCGGTCGTTTGTAACAGTGCTCAAGTCGTCAACATGCAAATCCTCACGGTCATAAACCAGTGACGTGCCACCCCATTGATACGGCTTGTTTAGAGTGTACATTTTAGCGTTGAGGTTACTGGTTGATGCATAGTAGCTCACATCAAAATAGGCGTAATGTTCGGCCGACAACAGCAAATCATCGTCGCGAATTTGCGGCTCCGCTTGCTCCCATACAGTGCTAAATTGATTGTAATTTAAGTTGTCGGAATTAAAATCACGGAGTGCAAAAGTATTGGTAATACCAAGTAAAAAACTGAGTGGAATTGCCAGGCTGGCAACTTTTAAATAGTGGTTTTTTTGCGCTAACCAATAGAGCAACGATCCAGCAAATAAAACCATAATAAATGGGGTAGTAAGACTGAAATAACGGTTATTGTACACCGGGTCCAACGGTGGCAATGACAGAACAAATATGCAGCCAATAGGTACGAGTGCAATAAGAAGTGGTAGTTGTATGCTTCGTAATGAATGAGTGCGAACATACCGAACAAAGCCAATCACCGTAAAGACACATAGCGCCATGGCGCCAACAGCCTGCCAGCCCTCAAGCTTCCATTCGTCAAAATAAAGAGCTATTTTGGTGAATGTCGAATACAATGATCGATGATCAACTGGCTGTATCCAAAAACCGCCTTGAACCTCTTGAAATTGACGCACTGCCGCTGGAAGCCAGACTGCAAAAATTCCAAGTATGCCTACCCAAGCAGCAATATAGCGTCGCTCAAACGACTGCAGTAGGCCTTTTACTGACTGGTTTTGAAGGTACGATTCATACAGTAACCACAGAGCGTGCGCTGCTAAAACAAAGGCGAAATAGTAATGAATCAATAGCCCTATGCCACCCAGGATCGTGTACACGACAAGGCTAAGTGCTTTTTTTGACTGCCGGTGGCGCAGAAGGGTATAGGTTGCAGCTAAAGCCATAAAAGCCGCCAGTGTATACATGCGCGCTTCTACTGAATAGCGGAGCCAAAAGGGGTTAATAGCTAATAACAAGCTAGAAGCGAGTGCCAGCTGTGGTTTTTTAAGCCGTGATACAACCACATACAGTAGAGGAATACATAAAATTCCAAACACTAAGCTTAACGAACGCATAGCAACAATCGTCGACCCAAATAAACTCATCCAAGCTTTTAGCAGTAGATAATACGCAGGGGGATGAACGTCATACTGGGCTCGTTGCAACAGTTCGCCCAGATCATATTCTGCCAACATATAGGTAAAGCTTTCGTCGAACCAAATTGAACCCCTGCCAATAAGCAAAACCCCTAAGCATGCGAAAACAAGCATCAACGCTGCAACGACTAGTAGTCTACTTTTTTCGGTACGCACCTTGCAGGTCCTTTACTTTAATTTTAAAAAGCTCTTGAAGTGTTTTAAACGACGCTAGCAGTGTATTGTCGCCAACTAAGCCTTCTTCTTTCGACTTAGGATCAAACCAGTCTCCGATAGTGAATGTCGCGAGACGCAGTTTGTTGCGTCGGGCAATTAACAAATATTCAAAATCAAAACCCCATCCCAAAATACTTTGATATTGCGTACAAATAGCACTGGCTTTGGCGCTAAAACCTTTAAAGCCACACTGGGTGTCTGACACTCCTGGTGCAACTAAAAACTGAATAAGGTAGTTGCTGAGTAGCGATAAATACTCTCTGTAGCCAGAATGAATTTTACGAAGATCACGCTCGGCAATAACTACGTCCGCACCAGCCTGCAGATAGTCGTAGGCTGTTTGTATATGGTGCAGGGGAGTGGCTAAGTCGGCGTCCATAAATATATGGAACCTGCCGCTGGCATGCTCGAGCCCAACTTTCACATTGTTGCCTTTGCCGATTCTTGCGCCAGCATCTACCAGTCGGACGCTGGTGAGTTTTTTCTGCATGGCTTTAACTATATCGGCAGTTCCATCCGGACTATGTGCATCGCACACTATAATTTCGTACGTAAACGATTGCCGCTGTAGGTATGAGTCGGTTCTTTTTAAGGTGTCCTGTATTCGTGCGGCTTCGTTGTAAGTTGGAATTACAATCGAAATATCTGGCTTATTCATTTGCTACTTATTAAACACGAATTTAGCGTACATAACATAATTCCATAGTAATGAGCCGACTGTAGCCACAGCTTTTGCGCCATTAACAACGACAAATTGGTCGTCGAATACTTGTGGTAGCAATGAATTTATGCGAATGAAAACATCGTGAAAAACCAACGATTCGGCGGTGAGTATGGCTATTAAAGAACTTTGTATTACATAGATACCAATGGCAGTTATGACTACAAATAAGGCAAATTGATGCTTGGTGTTTTTGCGAGAAATATCAGAAAAAACGTATTTTTTATTCAACACGAAACTAACCATCATTGCCAACGAAGCAGAAAAGACATTCGCTACTACGGCCGCGAAGCCAAAAATAAAAATCAAAATATTATAGGTGGTAAAGTCAAAAAAGGTATTAAATATACCAACCACAGCAAAAAGTGAAAATTGCTTTTTATGATGTCCGAGTTTTTTTGAAATAGTCATCCTTGTCCACATGGTGGCGCGGGTGGGAATCGAACCCACACTCGGGATTAACCAAACGGGATTTTGAGTCCCGCGCGTCTACCAGTTCCGCCACCGCGCCTTCTCAATAGATTAGCAGTTTTTGCATCTAAATTAAACTAAAACACTCTGTTGTTTATGACATGGGTTCACCAAATAATTTTGCCTCGTAACCTCATGTTTAAAGGCGTTTAAAAATTAAATTATTTCACTATTCGCCACACAGCACATGCGCCATAAACTAACTCAGGTTGTGCCTCAAACATTACTCTGTACAAAAAAACATAATTATTATACAATATTTTTGTTAAACTTAAACAACATGGATAGACACAATAACCCGTATTTAGGCAATTCTAGCAACAGCAATCCGCCTAAAGACGACCCCGACCAGAACAGTGAACTTGCCGCCAATTTAGTCCGCGCAAAATTGGCGTCTTTATATGGTGATGATTCTCAGCCACAGCCAGCCGCTCAACCACAACCAGAGCCACAGCAACCGGTGGTAGAACAGCCAACGCCTGAACCAGCAGTATTTCGACCGTACCAATCGACCCAAACCCAGGCCAGCACGCACCAATCACCGCACCAAAACGACAGCAGCCACAAAGACTTCCAAACATTTAAAATTCCGCACGGCAATACGCACAGCCCAGCTACCGGCATGTTATACGAACGAGAACAATCGCTGCAGCAATCTATAGATCATGTTGATCATGTTGCTCAGCCAGACCACGAACTACCGCCACCGAATACTCATTTTGAGTTACCGCAGGCTCAATCTGCATTTACGCTGCCTCAAGTATCCACGCCACGTCCTCAAACCAGCCGGCCGCACGTAGAGCCACCAGTGCCGCAACCAAGCATTCAGCAACCCGTCGTTAATGAGGATCAGTTTGCTGCACCAACTATTTCGCAGCAGCTTAATCCCGAAGGTCAGATGCATTCTGCCGCTACATCACGAGACAGTGCGATTAAGAACTTCACAAAACAGGCCGAAAAGCTGCGCGCAACTAAAAAAGACAAACTTAAATTTTGGAAACGACAACGACACAAAACTCCAACCCAAAAAAAGAATCCAATGTACAAAACTGCAATTATTACTGCACTTGTGTTGGTGCTGTACAACAACCAGCTAATTTCAGGCCAAATTAACTACTACATTAGCCCGGGTGATGCAGTGGTTTCTCCGCAAATTATCGATCCCTCAGCTAATAACACTGTCGGGGCAGAACCGGAAGTTATAATTCCAAAAATCAATGTCCAAGTGCCTACTGTATATGGGGTAGAAACCCGTAACGATGATGTGATTCAAGACTATCTAGAACAGGGTGTGGTGCACTACGCTAGAACAGCGTTGCCCGGCCAAGTTGGTAATACTGTAATCTTAGGCCACTCGTCAAACAGCTTCTGGAACGGCGGACAACACAAAAATGCGTTTTCACTCCTTGACCGCTTAGAAATCGGCGACACCTACATGATCCATTTCGAGGGTAAGCGCTATGTCTATGAAATTTTTAACAAAGAAGTTATTGAACCGACAGAATTTAGGGTAGTTAGCCAAGAAACAAACGGGCTACCGATTTCAACCCTCATTACTTGTACGCCGCCAGGGACCAGTTGGAAGCGTCTTGTTATCCAGGCCGAACAAATTAGCCCCGACCCCCTAGAAGCAGAAGAAGCAGATATCGAACTAACCCCTGAAGACCAAGAAATTATTGGCGGCAATACGCGGTCGCTATGGGACAACTTACGCGACTGGCTATTTGATTAATTGTCTTGAACGATGAGGCTAATTTGGTCGAGTACGGTAGAGTTTGATCCAGCAATTTCTGACACCACGTAGGCTGACCGGCCAGACTGAGACAAAACAACATCAGAAGCATCCAACGCTGTAGTTACAACTTCTTGGTTGCCGCCGTCGAATTCGAGTAGGACATGGGCCTCACCAACCTCTGCTAGAAGCGAAAAATCGTCTGCCCAGCGGATGTTTGCAGCCTCTTGGTCAAACGTAAACTGATGAACGGTGTTTTGATCTAGGTCAACAGTGTTATAGCCGGTAGTTGTTTCGAACAGAGCATAGTGGCCATTTCTTGAGGCCTCAATATAGTCAGTGGCGGCCGGCAAGTCACGCACCGATTGTTTACCAAGAACATCGCGAATAATAAAGCCGCCTTCGTCAGTCATCCCAGCTATGTATTGTTTACTTTCAAATTCAAAAATATCAATTTCTGTCGGGGTAGCTTCAATTACATCTTCGATGGCAACAATCTGCTCACCATCCCACAGTGATATAACGCCATCTTCAACCCAAACTGTGTAATTTTGGCTGGTACTAAAGGCTGTTGCGCTCGCTGCAAGTGGACTAACAGTTTCACCATTTATTGGAACTGCCCACAAGTCATTTGCTCCTCGTCGTCCAATAATTTGATCTTCAAGCAAAGCTACAGGCGTAAAGCTCGACAGCACCTTGGTGACATCGGTTACTTTTAAGCTTTCTGGCTCAAAAATGACAAACGACGGTTGCTCGCCAGCAATCACAATCAGCGCAGCCGAGCCATTTGAATTCCACAGTATTGATTGGATGCTGCTATCTGGCCCGACAGTTAAGTTAATTGGCTGTTGTTGTGCTGATGGATTAGTTAAGTCAAGCAAGGCAAGCTCCTGAGCAGTTCCGCGCACGGCAAACTGGCCATCCGGGCTAAAGCTTAGTTCTTGCGTTGCTGGCTGAGCTAAGACAGATTCTGCTACAAGTGTTTCTGGTATCAACCGTGGGTACCGAAGCCACTCCACAAGTCCACCTCGAATTTGTACGTCTTTTTGCCATGTTCGATAGCCATCAGCTACAAGCTCCACATTATACGAGCCCTCAGGGATTGTTTCTTTGTATGATGTGCGTTCATCGGTTGATTGGCCGTCTATAAAAACCTCAGCCGTAACGGGACGAGACTCAACTCGCAACAACCCCGACAACGACACTTCGCCACTGGCGACATCGTAGCGGTAGCCTTGCGCTAAAGCCACAATTAGAATAGTTCCGATCACAACAAAAATAAGCGTGGCAATATTTGCCACGGCAGTATATAAAAAGTGCCGGAATGATGGTTGATGTCCTAGCATATTTAGGTGCTTTCTAGTATAACAAATAAGTTACTGCTTATGTTTGCAGATATGCTGCAACTCACTAATACTTAACAAGAACACATGATTACACAACGAATAGCAATCGACTTAGGAAGCAGCGCAACGCGCATTTATATACCTCGTAAAGGTGTTGTTCTTGACGAACCAAGTGTAATCGCCAAAACACCCGACAACAAGATTGCTGCCGTCGGAACCGACGCTCTGGAGATGATGGAACGCACACCAGAGGCATTATTGGCCACTCGACCGCTCAGCAGCGGGGTAGTAGCAGACTTTAAAATGACCCGGCTCATGCTAGAACAATTTATTATCGACTCAATCGGTCGCTTTAGGCTGCGTAAACCCGAAGCCATGATAACGGTGTCGTCAGGGGCAACCTCGACCGAAAGACGAGCAGTCGTCGACGTAGCTAAAACTGCTGGTATTAGTAACCCATTCTTGATTGACGCTCCCGTTGCCGCAGCCCTGGGCGCCGGTATACCTATTGCCGACCCAACTGGCAATCTAATTGTGCACATCGGCGCTGGCTCGACCGAAATTGCAGTCATCTCATTAAGCGGGGTAGTGGCCTCGCACAGTATTCGGGTTGGCGGCATTACTATCGACAACGCCATTGCCCGCTACATGCGCCAGAATCATAAAATTTCAATCGGCGCAGCAACAGCAGAAGAAATTAAGCGACTGGTAGCATCGGCCATGCCACGGCAACAAGACGAAACCATCAAAGTTCAGGGACGCGACACAATTGGCGGCATGCCCAAACAAATTGAAGTCAGCAGTAACGAATTAGTTGATTCTATCGAAGGCATACTTGAGCAAATCGTTCTAGGTATTCGCCAAGTTATGGAGCGAACTTCGCCAGAACTTGTTGCAGATATTGTTGAACACGGCATGATGCTGACTGGTGGCACGGCAATGCTCCACAAACTCGACGATCTTATGCGCAAAGTTGTCGGCGTACCATGCATAATCGCCCAAGACCCACTGTACTGTGCGGTTAAGGGAGCTAATATAGCTATGACTAATCTTGATGACTATAAAAAGAGTTTTTTTGTGAATTAGTTTTAAAAATTTTATTTTTATCTAAAAAGTTGCAAGCTGCCGCCTGCCCTCATTTCCACCATTTTGAGTGATCAAAACGGTGGAGCCAAAAGATCACCACGTTCACTCCTTCTTTATGTTTCATTGCTTTTTACACAATTGGCTGCGGGAGAAAGCTCCAAGTATTCGCTTCCGTGGTCCTCGCCCTCCGAGCAATTGTGCAAAAAGCATTCTTCATCAGGAAGAAGTTCAAAGTGGACTAGCTGCATTGCGAGCTTTGCTCGCTTGGGTCTGGGCCTAAAGCAGCAATCTCCTGAGTAGGCTGTTGTAGTCAAAAACATGTGAACCTCACCTCAAAATGCGTGCCTGAACAAGAGTGCTGGGAGCACTCTTGTATCAAGTACTCTTTTTGAGAATGTTTTTAGTACTAACAGCTACTCAAGAGATGGGTGCCCCGCCCAGTCGTTTTGTGCCCGTTTGTCGACACAAATGGGCGAGAGGTTTGTAAGCGGCAGCTTGCCAAATAAAACAGAGAAATACTACTTTTTTAAAGAAACAATCAAAGTATACTTACCTCATACAGCACCTTGCCAATAGAGGTGAAATTCCGTATTATAGAGCCAAAGCGTAAGCGCTTGGAAAAGGGTATAATTAACCAAGTACATGGCAAACAACAAACACACAATGGTTATAAATGGCAGGAAGGTTGCAGGTCAACCTCGTCGGTCGTTGGACGGACTTAGCTTTGCCCCGGGGGCACCAAAAGCTTCACCCGCTCCACTTCCACGACACAACCAAGCCACAACTCCTACTCAAGCTGCCCCTGTTAAACCCATTACACGCCGAGTACCTAAAAAAGCCCACGCACTCCACCAAAAACAATCAACTGCTGTAAAGCGACGCAAACCAGCGCAAAACGTCGTATTCGTCAAAACTCACAAAAAACCGACTGCCAACCACAAAGACCATAAGTTGCCACAAAGTGCAGCCCTAACAGAAGCTCGCTTACAACGTGCTGCCTACCACCGTCAGTCTCATCACGTTACTCGTTTTGGTGTGTTGAGTGATCATTCGTTTAAGCAATACCGCCAGCACCCGTCGCAAAAAGCAAAGCATGCAGCCGTTAATGTGGTTGAATATGTTATTCCTCAGGCAGGACCACCAGCTAAACCCCGTACTATCAATAAACAGATTGCCGAATACCACCTAAATCAGCAATCATCGCAACTGCCAAAGCCAACTGCCAAACCATCGCAACGACTTGGGGGAATTTTCTCTAGTCGCCGCATTGTTAGCTTGTCTGCCGCTGCACTCAGTTTCATGGTGCTGTTGGGTTATGCAGCCTATCTAAACGCTCCTAACTTAGCGTTTAGAGTTGCGGCTTCTCGTGCTGGAATTGAAGCAACCATGCCCGGCTATCAACCGAGTGGCTTTGCTTTGAATGGCCCAATTGAATACACCGACGGCGAAGTCACCATTAACTACAAAGCCAATGCCGACCAACGTAAGTTTTCACTCATCCAGCGCGAAAGTGATTGGGACTCTCGATCATTACTTGAAAACTATGTATCGCGCGAATCAGCTCGCTACGAAGTAATCGAAGAAGATGGCTTAACCATATACAACTACAACGGGTCCGAAGCCGCCTGGGTGAACAGGGGCATGCTATTTGTTATTGACGGCGAATCTCTTCTTGATAAAGACCAGTTAACTCGATTAGCGACAAGTCTTTAGTTTATTAAGAATAGAACGTCACTGATACTAGGTGATATGAAAAATAAAATGCCAGTTTTGGAACTCTATTGACAAATCATAATTTTCATTGTAATATGTTTTCAATAAATTGTGGAGAAATAATAATGAATTACGAATTCCAAGATTCCGGCTATTCTTTTTCCGAGCCATCAAGTGATGAAGATCCAGCAACGCCGACTATGATTGAGCCGAATGAATACCCTCATCAGTACACAGAATGCCCGGATGGGACTATTCTGCCCGCAGATAATCATGAAGGACTGCAAGAATGCCCCAACGACCCCGTTACTGAACTAGATAATGATTATCTAGACATGGGTTCAGCGGGAGGAGACTCTGATTCAGTGGAAGAAGACCCTGAGCTTTATTTCTGTGCTGATGGTGTTTATGTTCAAACCATCGAGGAATGCCCGATGGAGGGTGAAGAACTTAATGCACCACCAGATTACGTACACCCTGAATATGGACCATACATACCTAGTAGGCATGAAAACGATTATTACACCTGTCTTCCGCAAGTTGAGAGTATTTGTGGTTTATACACTTCGGAGGATTTTGCTAGAGGACTAGAAGCGCCACCACTCTTTGCAGATGTACCTGAAACACCGTCAATAGACATTGTTAGTGGAACTCTGGCATTAGTAGCTGCCGCCGTAGCCGGAGCAGTTGCAGTCAAGCGAGCCAACAAGAACCTGTAAGCTAGTCTAAATTACAAACTCCTATACAATAGGATTATGGAACAAAAGATCGTAACTCGTTTCGCCCCAAGCCCGACAGGCTATATGCATATTGGTGCGGCTCGTACCGCTATCTTTGCATGGTTGCTCGCTCAGCAAAGCAATGGCGAATTTATTTTACGCATCGAAGACACCGACAAGAATAGGGAAGTGCAAGGTTCGGAAGCGCACTTAATAGAATCTTTAAAATGGCTTGGCTTGAATTGGACCCAAGGGCCCGATATTGGTGGTGAAGCCGGTCCGTATCGCCAGTCTGAACGCTTAGAAATCTACGCCCGCTACGCCCAAAAGCTCGTCGACGAAGGTAAAGCTTACGCCGACACCACCACCCCAGAGCAGTTAACTAAATGGCGCGAAAAAGCCAAAGCCGAAAAACGCCCATTCCACTTCAACGACCACCGGCCTGCTAACCCACCAGAATGGCAGATTGGCTTGCCACTACGACTCAAAATAGACGAACCACAAAGCCCAGCCTGGAACGATGAAGTTCGGGGGCCACAAAAGGAATCAAAAGAAAATATTGATGACTTTATTTTAATGAAAGCCGACGGCTACCCAACCTATAATTTCGCTCACATTGTTGACGACTTTGAAATGGGTGTAACGCACGTTATCCGCGGCGAAGAATTTGTTAGTTCTGTCCCTAAATACTTAATGCTTTACAAAGCACTTGGCATAACACCGCCAGTTTTTGCGCATTTACCAAGTATATTAGCGCCAACCGGCAACAAAAAACTCAGCAAGCGTGACGGAGCTCCTGATTTGCTTCAATACCGAGACCAAGGCTACCTACCCGACGCCATTCTTAATTTTTTGGTTAAACTTGGCTGGAACGACGGAACCGAGCAAGAAGTTTATAGTCGTGCAGATTTAATAGATAGCTTCAGCTTAGATAGAGTGCAAAAATCGGGCGCTCGCTACGACGAAAAGCAGCTTAATTGGATATCTGGTCATCATATCCGCACGCTCGAACTTGACGATATTTACGAACTGTCAAAACAATGGTGGCCCGAAGAAGCCGCCAGCGCCGATGATGATCTGAAAAAGAAAATCCTGAGTTTAATTCAAGAAAAATTAAAAAAATTCAGCGAAATTCCAGACGCTACTCGGTTCTTTTTCACACGGCCCGACTTTAACCCCCGTGATTTTATTGCAAACGACAAGCAACTTAAAAAGCTTACCGACACCGAATTAACCGACTTTTTAGAAGCCGCTATTGAAAAGCTGCAACAAAGCGACTTTAGCGAACAGGACCTTGAAACGGCTCTGCGCAACCTTGTCGATGAGCTAGAAACCAAGGTTGGGGTTCTATTTAAGCTAATCCGAATTTCTGTGACTGGCAGCACAGTCGCTCCTGGCTTATTCGAAACATTAGCAGTTTTAGGCAAAGACGAATCCCTAGAGCGTATAAGAATCGCCCAGAGCAAACTATAGTTAACTATACTCAGTCTTCTATCTTCCATCTTCTGCCCGTAGGCCTTATACTTATAACCATATGCGCGATAAACTTGCTGATTTTTCTGCTTGGATTAAACGAAATAAAGTAAAACTCGGCGCCAGTACTGCTGGGGTTGTAATTGTTATGTTTGCTATTTTTTTTGGTTTGAAAATTTTTAATGGCGTCGAAAAGGTTGATCGAACAGCTCTTGACGTGTCAGCCAGCGAGGCCAGCGAAGCCGTTAAGCTCGTGCCTTCGATAACAACCGGCCACGACGTCACCGAATCTGTTAACCAACAGCCAGTGATTGGAGTCATGATCAGCAATAGTAGCGAAGCACGACCGCAAACTGGCCTAAAAGATGCCGACATTGTGTTTGAGGCAATTGCTGAAGGTGGCATAACCCGTTACCTAGCGCTATTCCATGACAACACGCCAGAAACAATTGGTCCAGTGCGAAGCTTGCGGCCATACTTTACCGACTTCGCTTTGTCGTTTAATGCCTATGTTGCTCATGTCGGAGGGAGCCCACGAGCGCTTAGCGAAGCCGCAACAAAACTTGGCAGCAGAGACCTCAATCAATTCAGCATTGGCACGCGCGCCTTTGAACGAGTAGACTTTCGGTTTGCTCCACATAATGTCTATACCAACTACGACGACCTAAGCAATGTTGGCGGTGGCAACGCCAGTGAATTTGACTCACTGCTGCGCAAAGAGCCCGAACCACTCGCCACGCCAACAGCCTCTACGATCAACATTGAGTATTCAGCCGCAAAATACGACACGGCTTGGCAATACGACCCTGCCACCAACGACTACAAGCGAACCTTGGCTGGTGCGCCGCACACCGACCTAGAAACTAAAGAACAGCTGCGCTTTGACGTTGTAGTGGTTCTTAAGAATAAATACAGTCAATTCAGCGAAGGCGGCACAACCTATAACAGCATTCAAAGCACTGGCAGTAACACTGCTTTTATCTTTCAGGATGGCGGCTTCACCAAAGCAACTTGGACTAAAAACAACCTAACCGACCAATATGAATTTACCGACGAAGCAGGTCAACAAATCGCCATTAACAGCGGTAAAGTATGGTTCGCAGCTCAACCCGAAGGTCAAACAACCAGCTATGACCAATAAATACGAAGGTCAAATTTTTAAACGGCTTATTATTGTAATGGCAGTAGTAGTTTTGGGTGTTGCAGGTGTCGGATTGCTGTTAGCTAGCTTTACCGACTTGCAACCGCTAATTATTTTCGCTGCAAGCCTGGTTGTTGGGTGTGCGCTTGGCATGACTCTGTCGCTGTCTGTATCTAAACAATTTAGCGCTCCTTTAGTTAGTTTGGCTCAGCAAGTTGAACACGCCACCGCTAGCGAAACCACCCTCGACCCCGTTTCAAGCCAACTGGGAAACGATTTAATTACCCATGCACTTAATTCTTTGCAGAACTTCATTAGCAACTCAATGAACAACTCAGAAAAACTAAATTCCACTGCTCGGCAAGTTGCGCGGACGTTAAATATTTTGCCATACCCGGTCATTGGTTTAGACCATAATAAAAAAATTGCTCTGGCCAACCAAGCAGCCGCTCAATTAGTCGGTGTAGAATCCAGCCACGACTTGTTGGGCCAAGAATTTACAGCCGTATTTGCATTAATTCAAAACGACAAACACGTGCTACCAACCTGGGTCGACCTCCAACAAGCGGGAGCGGTAAATGCCGAACAACAATGGACCGAAATTCGTTTTCAAAATAAAGACCGTCAAGAATATAACTTTGATGTGTGGGCCCGCTACATCCGGGCAGAAGAGAGCGGCATTGAAACAAGTATTATGCTGGTGGACCGCACGCTTGAGCGCCAGCATGAAGAAATGAAAGTCGACTTTGTAGCAATGGCTGCACACGACTTGCGCGCACCTGTTACGGTTATTCGCGGCTATATAGAAACCATTGCCGACGAGCTAGAAAAGGCCATGACTGCCGATCAAAAAAATTATATGCATAAACTTGACGCCTCTGCCGCCCAGCTAAGTGGTTTCATAAACAACATACTAAATGTTGCAAAAGTTGACCGCGGAAAGCTTAACCTTAGTCTGCAAGAAGGAGAATGGGGTACTATTTTGCGCCAAGCGGTTGACCAACTGCAGATACGCGCCAAAGCGCACGGCAAAACTATCGAACTTAAAATCGACAGTGCATTGCCACATGTAGCTGTCGACCCGGTTAGTATTATCGAAGTAATTAATAACTTCGTCGACAACGCAATTAAGTACAGCGGTAGTAACAATGAACGTATCATCATTACTGCTCGGCTTAACGACAAGAGCGAAATCGAAACAACTGTGCAAGATTTCGGTGTTGGCATACCAGACAATTTAGTCGGGAAATTGTTCACAAAATATTACCGATCACACCGTACTCAAAAAGAGTTTGGCGGCACTGGATTAGGGTTATTTATAAGCAAAGCTATCATTGACGCTCACCACGGTCATGTCTGGGCACAATCAAAAGAGGGAGAAGGCAGTACATTCGGCTTTAGTTTGCCGCCATATGAAAAAATAGCTGCTAAACTAGAAGAAGGCGACTCACCAACAATTACTCGTGGTACACACGGCTGGATTAAAAATCATTCACTATATAGAAGATAAAATTAGAAGATGGAAGATAGAAGAAGGGATATGAAAAACACAGACAATCACAACTTTTTTTCGTTCATGCAGATGCAATTCAAGGCGATTACGAACCGCGGACTGAAACGTATTAGCAATACGCTGAAGGAGCAGTGGAGTAAGCAACAAAGAAGTGCGTTGCAAGTAAAAACAGAGTTTCTGACTCTGTCAGAAAGCAGGTTTTTACGATGAACGAAAAAAAGATACTGTGCATTGAAGACGACATGTTCATTAGCGAAATGTACACCCGTGCCTTACGCAAAGCTGGCTACGAAGTTGACGAAGTAAGTACCGGCCCAGATGGTATTTCCCAAGCGCGAAAACAAACCTATGATTTGATTTTGCTAGATATTTTTATTCCAGAACGCACCGGCATAGAAGTTCTAGCTGACCTGCGCGGTGCAGACGGCAAAGGCCTGCCCGACACCAAAATAGTAATTATGACCAACTACGCTCAAGACGACATGTCTAAACAAGCTTTAGAAACTCGTGCTGACGGCTACTTTATAAAAGCCGACATTACTCCTAAAAGCTTGGTCGCATTGGTCAAGCAAGTCATAGGTTAGTTCAGCATGGACCCTATTAGCGACTTGTTGTTAAAGAAAGCCAAGCAGCTTGATTTTGACTCCAAAAAGTCCGAGCTTGAAATTATCCAAACTGAATTAAGCCGACTACACGACACATCTGTTAAATTGCTGAAAATTAACACCGATCGGTCAATTTTAGTCACTGCAAATTCTGCTGCAAAAGCTACAGAGCTGCGGTTTCAACAGGTAGAATTGTTAGAAATTATTAACTCTGCAGTTACAAAACCAATCACAGCTGTTCGGATTATTATTAAATAGATTTTTTTGACGACAGGTGGTAGCCAGAGCATTGATTGCACTTGTAGACCCGGTTGGGCTTTTTGGGTTTTCGCTTAGGGTTTATGAGGTCTAAAGCTGCATTGGCCGACTCTAAGTTGTCAAACCGGCGCTTACGCTTGCAGTTGGTTTTATGAATTGTGTTCTTAAACATCAACACCAGTATACTAAATAATATGAATCAACCGCTGGCCGACAAACTACGTCCCAATAAACTTGCCGAGGTAATTGGCCAAGAACACCTTACGTAGCTAGATGAATTTCTGTATAAACATGCCAAAATTAAGCAGTTAGTAGGCATGAAATCTTCGATCAATTTACAGCAAAAATAGGTAGCCTAATAAATCACATAGAACAAACCAGCAACCAAGAAAACTGATACTATACTAAAATGCAAAACGAAAAAAACAAGAAGATACTTTTATTTTGCCTAATATTGCTGTCGATTCTACCAACATTTATTCTAGCTGGAACGCCAAAGTTGACGTGGCTATATATTTCCACTTTCTCTGGATTCATTGGCACAGTGCTAATTCTTTGGCAATACATTCTTGGCACCCGTAGTGTTTCAGGATTATATTTTAACGAATTGCCGTGGGTCACGCGCCTGCATGTACTGTTTGGTGTCTGGGGGAGTCTGCTAATCTTTGCACATCCAGTTGCAGCTACGATTCTTTATGCAAAGTCGTGGACATATTCATTTGCACTAAACTTTTCTGGCGGACTAGAGACAAGCGTGAGCTACGGAAGAATTGCCCTCTTTTTCATCCTAACTATATGGCTCACATCCGTTCTGCTTAGGAGATTCTTGAGTTACAGGTTGTGGAAGTATATTCACTATCTTGCCTATATCTCTCTGCCGTTTGTCTTTATCCACGCACCAAGTATTGGAACTAGCTTTATTAATCATGCTGTCTTTGCATACTGGTATTCACTCGCTGCCGTATTTGGAGTATTTACCGTCGTAAGACTTCGAATGTTTGTGTCTTTAGGGAGAACTAAGTACACAGTCATTAAGCTAACGAAGTTAAATGGACATGTAGTGCTGCTCGAACTGTCGCCACAAAATAAAAAGTTACGAATTAAGCCAGGGCAGTACGTATATCTTCGCCGCTCCATAACGAGCGAATCCCACCCGTTTAGCGTTGCTCACTATAGCAAAAAAAGTGGGAATATATTTGTAGCCTTTAAGGTGTTTGGTAGATACACCGGGGAGTTAACGAGGGTCAAACAGGGCGCAACCATGTATATTGATGGTCCGTACGGGACATTTACACAAGTCGCAAACCTAAATTCTGGTGAGACAATTGTATTTATTGCCGGAGGTATTGGCATAACGCCTTTTTTGATGCATCTTTTTAATCCAAAGTTAAAAAATAAACAGCTCTTCTATGCCAACCGACAGAGAGAAAATGCAAACTTCATAACTAGTCTCCGCAGAGAACTAGGCCAAAATTTGCATGAATTCTATAGTGAAGAGAAGAGCTCAAAAGCAGGCAGCAGGGCAGATCGAATAACAGCTTCAAAAATCAAAGAAAACGTCCCAGATTGGCAGAGTGCACAATATATTATTTGTGGACCAAGCCAAATGATGAAAATATTGAGAGATGACTTAAAAAACCAAGGTGTAAAAGCTTCAAATATTCATATTGAAGAATTCAGCTTTTGAACAGTAGATAATATCACTGCCTTGCACAAGCATGATTTTCGCTTTATATGATTTCTCGAGTGATTTTAGTTGTGCATTATTACTTAGCAAACTAACTGTTGCTAGCATATCTGCGGTCTTCGCATCACCTGCAATAACACTTGCTTGGTGCTCGGATTGAGCACTGGGAATGTGAGTGTGTTGTACGCCTCCAAACCTCCATGCCCGAGCCGCAGCACTACTAGATGCAACGGCTTGGTCTTCTACCCCCACCTTATGTCCAGTACTTTCAATTTGTACTATTTTTTTACCCTTAACATACATATCTCCGCCGCCATTGATCACAAAGTTATCAGATTTATCTTGCAGAATTAAAGCTAATTTATCTATAAGCCACCCCTTACCAAAACCGCCGAGATCAATACTATGCTCACCAGTAAGTTTTATCTCTTGTTCAGAGAACGAAATAGCTCCACTGAATGCATTACTGAACTTATTGTTGTTTTTGAGTCCATAGCCACTGTTTTCGAGCGTAGCGCCGATAAAAATATTAAACATTCCCTGTGTGTTCTGGTAAGCCCGGTAAGCAAATTCCAGCATTTCGTAGAGTTCACTTGGGGGCTGGTTGATTGATGATCCAGTATTCAACCTTCCAACATAAGAAGTTTTTTTAAAGCGACTGTAATTGTTTTCGAACTCCGTAACGACGGAGAGGATTTTGTTCTTTTCGGCAACAACGTCAAAATCATTTGCTTTAATTTTCCAGCCGGTGCCGAGTGCCTCAAACGTAAGCATACATACTCAATCAACTATATGGCGTCACGAAGACCAGCCTTAAACGCTTTCGTGGTTAAGCTAGCTTTAGATATCAGAATATCCTCAATTTCTCCAGTAGCCTTTCCTGTCGCTTGCTCTTGAACACCCTTATCAAAAATTCTGATGTGGCCTGCTGAAGCTGCATCTATCGATCTATGGACAGTTTCAACAGAAATAATAATTTTATTATCTAGTATTAATTTTACATCAAGCGCATTGCGCTTATTACCGGGAACTGTGTACTCAACGCTAAATGTAACTTCTTGTGGCTTTTCTTCGTCAAGCACTGCTGCTTCTGAAGTCTCGATTAATTTTGTGGATATTGTCTCTTTTTCTTTAACAGTCACGCTAACTTCGTTGCTTTCAAAGTCCATCTCTGTATATACGTATAAGTTTGCTAAGCCAATTGAAACTATCGAAGCTGCTAAAACAATTTTTGGAGTTTGCGAGTGATAACTTTTATATCTCATACTTGCTGTGCAATTTCGTTCATTATCATGTGTTTTTTTGCCATCTTAATAGTGGCTTTTGTTATAAATACGATAGCGATTGCATTAATAAATACACTTATAAATATGCCTGTTTGGATTCGCGATGAACTGAAATAAGCTCCACTGCCGGCTATTGTTGTAACCAGAGGGGCAAGCAATGAGCCTCCACATGCTACACAGTGGGTCCCGATGAGGGCGCCGAGAGTACTGGCGGTCCCTGCGCGTTTATTTTTAATGGCTTGTTTGTTTCGATAGGCTCGAACCATAAGAAAAAAATTAATTGCAGCGATAAAACTAAAGACAATAATAGATGCAGCGCGCGGGTCGCTACTATACCTGAATAAATTAGTTATTGAGTCTAAAAAAAAGCTCAATTTTTCAAAAATATTAAGCGCATTGTTTGTAAGTATATGGGAAAACAAACTAAAACTAGTTGCATACTGAAAGATCCATAGGGTTCCTATCCAGATTCCCAAAAAACCATAGGGTCTGTCTGCAATTTCTTTTGCAATAAATTGGATTGTTTTCATGAAAACTTGCTTGTTTAATTGATATCCTATGATACCATACACATATGTTAGATACGTCATATGAGAGATTTTTTGGAACGCTTGCCAATGAAAACCGCCTAAGTATTGTTCAGTATTTACTGCAATGTGAACATAGTTCAGTGAATGATATTGCAGAAAACACCTCGCTTGAACAATCACTCGTATCCCGCCACATGCATAGACTTTTGTCATGCCACTTCGTGAGTGTCACTCAACAAGGCAAAGAACGCATATACGCTCTAAATCAGGATACGATTGCGCCGCTTTTGAAATTGATAGACTCGCACATCGAAAACTATTGCTCGTGTGAGTCGTGTGTCTCTTGTGACGATAAATGCAAGTGTAACCAATAAAAAGGAAACAACATGGACCATTACTACACCTGTCCGATGCATCCAGAAATAACCCAGGATAAAAAAGGTACTTGCCCAAAATGCCAGATGGCGCTGGAAAAACAAAATAAAGGCTACGTATCACATACACAAAATCACGATAAACATGCTGGACATAGCCCAAACATATTTAAGCGAAAATTTTGGGTGTCACTTTTCTTAACGATACCTGTGCTGTATTTTTCTCCTTCAATTCAAACGTTCTTATCATTTAAATCAGTAGAATTTAGTGGTTCTACCTATATTCCTGCGTTGCTTTCATTGGTTATCTTAATCTATGGAGGCTTAGTATTCCTAAAAAGTGCACGTGCCGAAATTGGCATTAGAACACCCGGCATGATGACGTTAATCAGCATGGCAATTTCTGTTTCTTTCCTTTATAGCGCAGCTGTTACATTTGGGCTTGTTGATGGCATGGATTTCTGGTGGGAGCTCGCTACGCTTATCACTATCATGCTTCTAGGACACTGGCTTGAAATGGCATCTATTGATAGCGCGCAAGGAGCTCTAGGCGAACTTGCAAAACTACTCCCAGACACTGCAGAGCGCGCTACTAAAGACGGTACCAAGACTGTATCTGTTGCAGAGTTAAAAGTTGGCGACAAAGTGCTGGTGCGTCCGGGTGCAAGTATCCCTGTTGATGGTGAAATTATAAAAGGTAAATCTGGCATAGATGAATCATTCATCACCGGCGAATCTAAGCTGGTAGAAAAAGATGTTGGCGATAAAGTCGTCGCAGGTGCAATCAATTCTGAAGGCTCACTCACAGTACAGGTTACAGAGCTCGGTGATGACACTGTTTTGTCTGGGATAATGAAGCTCGTAGCAGACGCTCAGAATTCAAAATCTAAAACACAGCTACTTGCTGATTCTGCCGCTAAGTATTTGTTCTACTACGCACTTATAGCAGCTTTGATAACTGCAGTTTCTTGGGCGATCCTGGGGACGAGCGGATTAGACTATACTATCGAGCGAGTTGTTGCAGTGCTGATTATCGCATGCCCTCATGCACTCGGGCTCGCTATACCTTTAGTAACTGCGATATCGACAACAAAAGCTGCAAACTCTGGAATATTAGTCCGGGATCGGCTCGCTCTTGAGCAGGCACGAAAGATAGATGTTGTCGTGTTTGATAAAACCGGCACACTTACAAAAGCAGAGCACGGAGTAGTCGAAGTTGTTGCCGAGGACAAAAAACATGCTGTTTCCGTAGCAGCTGGAATTGAAGCAGACTCCGAGCATCCACTCGCCAAAGCAATTACTGACTACGCAGACGAAGAAAAGATTCGACCCAAGAAAGCCACCGACTTTACCTCAATATCTGGCAAAGGTGTAAGTGCCAAAGTCGATTCCAAGAAATACTATATCGGTGGACCTCAACTTCTGAAGGAACGTGGAGTAAAGCTGTCTGGAACATTTAAAGAAGCATCTAATAAAGCTGCAAAAAACGCTCAAAGTGCAGTTTATCTTGTAGAGGACACGAAGGTTCTTGCAGTATTTCTTATTGCTGATGTCATTCGTGAGGAATCTAAAGAGGCTATTCGTTATTTGCATAGCCAAGGAATTAAAGTCGGAATGCTTACTGGGGACAGCCAAGCTGTAGCCGATTGGGTTGCAAAAAGTGTTGGTATCGATACGGTGCATGCCGAGGTGCTCCCGGGCGATAAAGCCGACATCATTAAACACATCCAATCTGGTGGAAAACGAGTTGCAATGGTCGGCGATGGTGTGAACGATGCACCAGCGCTCACCCAAGCTGATGTTGGTATAGCAATCGGTGCGGGCACTGATGTTGCTATCGAATCAGCAGGGGTAGTCTTGGCCAGAAATGATCCACGGGCTGTCACATCGGTAATTAAACTGAGTAAAGCAACTTATAGCAAAATGGTACAGAATCTTATCTGGGCAACATTCTATAACTTGGCAGCCGTTCCACTTGCCGGAGGTGCACTGGCATTTACCGGGTTTGTTTTATCACCTGCGGTGGGCGCGGCACTGATGTCTGGATCTACAGTTATCGTGGCGCTTAACGCACAATTGCTTCGCAGAATTAATATATAAAGGATGAATATGAAGAATACAGTACTGCTAGTAGTGTTCTTAATGCTCGGAGGTTTAGTTTTAATTATGTCTGGCGACACAGAGCCAGAAGCATTCAGCCCAGTTGCAGTAGACACACTTGCTGACGCACACGGCTTTTCGGTTGATCTCAGCGACAAAGAAAGCCTCTATATAGCAAATCACAATGGCCTCTATAGACTTCTTGATGAAGCGACGCTAGAAAGAATAAGTGAGGCCCAACATGATTTTATGGGGTTTGCGGCTCATCCTGCAGATCCTAAGGTAATGTACGCAAGTGGGCACCCCAAGACTGGTGGTAATCTTGGTGTCTTAAAATCTACCGACGGCGGACAAACATTTGAAAAAATTTCAGATGGAGCTCAAGGGCCAGTTGATTTTCATGCAATGACAATTAGCGACGCTAATCCGCTGTATCTCTATGGTTCATATACTGGAACCTTTCAGCGCAGTATTGACGGCGGTGTAACATGGGAAATTACTAATGGACCAGCCAATACAAATATTATTTCTCTAACTGCTGACGTAGAAGATCAAGATACGGTGTATGCATCTACATCAACGGGTATTTTTGTTAGTACCGATGCAGGTGATAGTTGGGAAAAATACTACGGAGAATCAGCTGTTATTGCATTTGCAATCAATCCCAACAACCCAAGCGAGCGTATAGCATCATTTGCTGAATCTGGCCTGCTGAGGAGTATTGATGATGGAGAGAGCTGGAACCAAATGACGTCACCGAGCGAAAGCAGTGTGCCTGTTCTTTACATTGACTTCGCTGGTGACGAATCAAACACAGTGTTTGCATTGCTGCAGGATCTATCAATACATAGTACAACTAACGAAGGAGCCACATGGAAGACAATTCACAAAAACTAAACACCGAAGAGGCTAATAAAGAGACAAGTTCTAACAAAAATTCAAAAGTTAAAGCGCTGGTTATTGGGTTATTTGCTGCGTTTCTAATCGTTGGCGGCGTGTACGGTTTTTTGTTTTTCAACTCACCCGTAAATTTCAGAAGCCCAAAACTAGAACACGCACACTTACGAATGCAGTATGTCGTTGATGGTACAGCAATCGACTTTAGTGATGATAAGTTTCAGCAAGAATACAAGAAGGGAGTATGTAGCGCTGAATTCCCAAAGCAACCTATCCATTTTCATGATAATTTAGACCAATTTGTGCATCTTCACTGGAAAGACGTAACGGGCGCACAACTACTTGGCTACTATGGAAATAGCGTTGGTGGTGTCGATGGCACGCTTGGGTACAAGCAAAATTCACTAACGGATTGGGAGAAAGTACCCGCTCATGGGGATTTACTCGACAACACATTAAAAGACTCGATGTGGGTCTACGCTGCTACTGATTCAGGATTAGAACTCAGGGACATAGATGCTTTCTTAAATGATGACTTAGAGACCTTTTTCGGGGACCAAAGTAGCTTTAATCCTCCGGAAACTAGCTTCCTGAACAGATTTTTTCCTGTGGCTCACGCACAAGAAGACCTACCAGATGAGTCTGACCTAAAACGCATACAAAACCTTATCGGAGATGTGGTTATATTCATACAAGACACCGAGCCTACTGCAGAGCAGATTGAGTCTGCTCGCATCAATTTCATTGAACTGGAAAACAGCGTTTGTGGAGGCTAGGCTATTACTTATTAAATCAATCACCGCCCCTCGTGCATCTGGACAGCTTAGAGAAAACTTAGAAAGATGCTTAAGACTGTTACGTTGAACGTGTCAATACGCGCTTCATCAAAATATCCTTCTTAAATTAAAGCATCTAGAATATTAACGATAAACCCACCTATATGAGAAGTTAACAACGCTATGAAAGCAGCAGATAGTATAATTAAACTTAAGATGATCCAACCACTTGCAGACAAGCTGCGTCCACAAAAATTAGCTGACGTAATTGGGCAAGAACACCTAACCAAAAAGGGTGGGCTGCTTTTTGAATTGGCTAAAACAAAAAAGCTCACCAGCCTTATTTTTTGGGGGCCACCAGGTACCGGTAAGACAACTCTCGCACGAATTTTAGCCACCGAAACCAAAGCTGACTTTATAGAACTCAGTGCTGTCGCGAGCGGCAAAGCAGACGTAATGAAGGTAATCGAACGCGCTAAACAAAATAACCGCCTGCAAAACCGTACTGTGTTGTTTGTAGACGAAATCCATCGATTCAATAAAGCCCAACAAGACGCCTTTTTACCGTATGTGGAAAGTGGTGTTATCACCTTAATCGGAGCCACAACCGAAAACCCGAGCTTTGAAGTAATAAACGCCTTGTTGTCCCGCAGTAAAGTAGTTGTACTCAAACAGCTGTCAGAACAATCTTTAAAACAAATAATCCAACGAGCAAAAAAAGAGCTTAAACTAACAGTTAAACAACTACCGTCAAAAAGCGTCACTACTTTAATACGGCTCTCCCACGGCGATGCCCGCACAGCTCTAAATACACTCGAATTAGCCCTACAAATAGCTGGAAAGGGCGTTATAGCGCCCGATACAATTCAAACTGCAGCTCAAAACAAATTACCTGGCTACGACAAAAAGGGCGAGGACCACTACAACACTATTAGCGCATTTATAAAATCATTGCGTGGCAGCGACGAAAATGCCGCCAGTTTTTATTTAGCGCGAATGCTACAAGCAGGGGAGGACCCTAAGTTTATTGCCCGCAGAATGGTTATATTCGCCAGCGAAGACGTCGGCTTGGCGGTAAATGGCGTGCTTAATGTAGCTGTCAGTACGTTTATGGCGGTGGAGCGAATCGGCATGCCAGAGTGTCAGTATAATCTGTTCCACTGCGCCTTAGTACTTGCGCGCTGCGACAAGTCGCGTGATGTCACAACAGCCATGAAAAACGCTCTGCAAACGGCCAAAGACAATCCAACCGCCCAAGTACCACTCCATATTCGTAACGCTCCGACAGAGCTCATGAAAGACCTTGGCTATAGCAAAGGCACAAAATGGGAAGCCGGCTTTAAGCACCCAGAGGGTTTTTTGCCAGAGGAGTTGAAGGAGTGGAAGGCGCTATAGCCCATACCTCCGCAAGAGAAGGTTTATAGTGACGAGTTTGTGGATGTTTCGATAGGGTGGGTCAAAAACTGATCGTGGCCACCTTCGGCAATAGCATACGGTACCGGTGTCCGTGAAAATGCAGCCTCTTCATAGCGAGGTTGTATCGTAGCAATCGGGAAAAACTCATCCGCATCCATAAGCACTGAACCAACAGATTGACCAGCCTCTGCCATTTCTCGTAGGATTTCGAAGGTTGAAAAACTACCAATGGCCTTCATGTGTCGTAAATTCCCGTAAGTGTGAGTCGCAAGCTCTAAGCCTTTTTCGGCATTAAGATGTAAATGGCGCTGACCCTGCTCGCTTAGCCCAGAATTACGCGCATGATTAAGGCTAAGTTTTACAGCTCCAACTATTAACCGGCCAAAAGACCGTGGCTCTGGACCAGCAATGGCCTCTACATGCGCTGGTCGCATTTCAGACGTTACTGCAAGCAGACCTGCAGAGTGAGCGACTACAGTGTTGCCAGCAGCAGCCCGTTTAATTAAATCAGGATTATTCATGGCTTCTCTAAACGAAAAAGCCTGTCCGTCAGTGGCTAAATCAGCATCAATAAGCTCATCCAGCACCCGCTCCATCGATCGCGCAGGGGTATTAATTCCTCCGATGATAGTAAGTTCAGCGTCGTGGATGTTCATGAAATATATTTTAGTATATTTATATAATTTTGTCAATTTATCGACTGCTTTACTCCATTGATATCATTGGAATTTATCTGGGTGCAACCTCTCTGTTATATACTTAAATTATGAAGTTTAAATTAAAATTCCTTGGCCGCATCATCCTCTACATTGCAATTATCAGTGGTGTATCGACTTTTCTGTTGGCCAAGGTACTTCAATCACTTAGTGTAATTAGTTCCTTTTTTCCAGCTATAAATTTTAATAGTTTGCCATACTGCATAGCTACCGTGCTAGTAGTGATTTCATCCGCGGCTGTTTTATTTTATTTTACAAAATCAGATTCCTCCTATAATACTGCAAGAAAGAGAGCTAAAAAAAATGATTGGAGCACTACAGCCAATACCAATATTTTTTCTATTTATGAAGTTGGAGATAAGGAAGCAAGCAACTTTCTAGAAAAATACCGTAATAGCTTCATGCACTATCGAGCGTTAAAGGCACTACTTGATGAGCTAACAAATACAGATAGTCCGCAATCCAAGTCGACTATTTTGATAGATGGCAAGCACCGCACTGGCAAAACTACTCTATTGGCTATTGTGAATAACCTGCTGTGGGCAAAAGACGAAGAAAAAAATAAGTTCGAAAAGCTTATATATACAGTCGAAGGACTCGAAAAATTAACAGAAAAACCAAAACTACTGTATATCTGTCCTGTGATTTTGAATGATTTTGACGACTATATAAGGCTGCTGCTCCAAGAATTTAAAGAAATGAAAGACGTGACTGGCGTAGATGAACACGATGATATAGAAGACTACTTGAATAGCTTTATTAAACACAAATATGGCATTGAACTGTTTAAAAAAAATCTACACTCTAATCCCGTTGCATTTAATGCCGCACAAAAAACAAGTACTAGCAGTCCAAAAAAGCTCTATGTAGTTTTTGATGATATTGACCGACTGGAAGCGAAGGACATACTAAAAATCTTCAAAATGAAGATGTACTTCGAGCGCTATGCAGATATCGGCGTGGTTCTTTTACTTGACTTGGATTTAACAATTAAAGTGTTGCAGACAGAGTACCGCTATATAGACAACGCATACCTTGAAAAGTATTTAAACCCTGATACCACACACACGATAGAATTAAAAAAATACGAAGAGGATTATCTTACCTACCTAGACCAACAAGCCAGGCAGCTAGATGTTTCGACAAGAGCACTAGAAATGCTGTGTGTAGAAAAGGCTATTTCGTTTCGGTTAAAAAAATTTAATGTTCAAGACTTGCGCTACGATGAAAAAGGACACAGTTTCAAAGAAATCAAAGAGCACATCATAGGCGATAATGAGCTGTTAGAAGACGCATTAATTACTGCATATTTAAATATGCCGCTATTTCAAATGGATCGCACCGACCTTTCTCTTAGCAATAACGATCTATATGCGCCCACTGAATTTTCTACCGAAAAACCATTTCGATCGTTGTTTAACGAAACCGACAGCCAGATGGAAGAATCAGTGGCATATTTCTATCCCGAAGAAGAGAGTAAGTTTTCTTCGTCGTTCATTACAGAGCAATTTAACTATGATGGACTACATTGTAATACGGTACATTTGGGGCATTTGCCGAACTGGCATGTAACCAAACTAGTGATCAAAAAAGTAGAAGATGAGAAGGAGCTGCTACCTGAATATTCGGATGCGATGGAACTATAGACCCCTTGCATAGTCGACAAGACCCCGACCCGCCTGGCGACAGGCAGGCATCGTGCTGCTTGCTTGAATACCTGAAATCTAGATGGGGAATACTTTGTAGAACTGCCTCACATGGTTGATCGTTCGCAAGACTGTGCGTCCTTAGGGGAAGAAAAACAAAAACCTCGTCTCGCGCAAAAAGAGAGATGCCAATAAACAGAGAATTAAAGAAAAAATAAAAGAAAGCATAATCGCAACAGATCGGATACCTTCTGATTTATGTTTACTTTCATAAATCAGAAGCCCAACTATATTCATTAGTGAAATATAAAACACAGCCGGGACAATAGTTCCAAACATCAAGATAAATAAATCGTCGGTGTTAAACGGGGTTGATGAATTGTCAGACCCAAACTGTTGCTTAAATAAAAACCCCGTAACATAGTAAGAAATAATTCCTAAAAGTTGCAAGACACTCATGCTAATAAAGAACAGGCCCCATTTGGACAGTTTATGAGCTTTCAAATTATAAGGTTCTTTCTGGTTTAAGTGATTTGTTTTTATTGCTTGATGTATTCATTCGTTTAAGAATATCAGAAAAATGTATAGACTCGGGGATTTGGTTCTGTGCGTGGTTGTTGCTATCTGAACTCTAGAGTTCGAGATTTCATCAACGAAATCCATCATGAAAAAACCCAGCACAAGGCTGGGCGCTTTCATAGTGACCTATGTGAAGTCGAAATCGAACGTAATCTGTACTGAATTACCTGAGGTATACAACTATATGAGGGCGACAACAGTAGCAGGATGCATTTCCGCTTAGAGTAGAACTACTACCGACTATTCTATTGTTGTATTTTCGGTTGGGTTTTATTGTTTTACTCTAGTCCATTGGCCCGCTGGATATTCAGTCTCTATCCAGTCATCTATTGTTACATACAGCTTTTTAGTGTTGTAACAAGACTGTCGAAACTGCCTTGCCGTATCCTGTAGTTCTGTAGTCATTGACGTTGATGCGAATACATAAGACGTTGGTCCTTCAGATATTTCTATACCGCTACTTGACTGTTCGGCTTTCTCCAGCCACGATTTAGTATTACTGTCCTTCACAAGTCCTATATCAGTGTAGCCAACAAAATAGTCCGCCTTACAATCCTGCATGAAACTAATAGCTTCTTCTTTAGTTTTACCAGATTGCGTACTATTCACAACCTCACCCTTGAAATACCAACTACCATCTTTGAACTGTTCGTACCTACCGTCATGCCAAAATTGAGGACCGCCACACGTTTTTTGAGCTTCTCGAGCAATAGGTACCAGTTCGTCTACTAGACTATCAGCGATACTGATTCTGTAAGGTTCTCCATCTATTTTAGTCAGAACAATACCAGTTGCTGATATAGCAGGTGATGTCCCATGCTCTTTTTCGGTTTCCTTTGTATAGTAGAAACCCTTTAACTTACAGCTTTGTATTAATGTTATTGCTTCTTCTTTAGTTATTTCTGGATTTGCATTATCTACGGCGAACTCCTGTTCCCTTTGTTCCGAATCTTTCTTCAGTTGCTCACTGAACTCTTCATACTGTCTAGGAGCCGCAACTCTTAATTGGTATACACTGTATGCTCCATACATAAATAATATTACTGATATGATCAGCGAAACGACAGCCAGCAAGAACCCCTTACCACGTGGTTTGAATTTCCTCATGTATATCGGTAAGCTTATTAGATTTATTAAAGCAATTACTCCAACGGCAGGTACAAGAGTCACGAAGAGAATTAAGCCAACATATTCAGTACCTGAAACTCCTACCTTAGCTTGCTGTATAGCCCAAAACATTATTAAGAAAAATACTGCAACACCCAATGCTTGCAATATTCCTAATACTACGAAGAAATAACGCCATTTTGAAGGTTTATTATTCTGATACTGGTTAAATTGACTGCTTGAGGCTGGGCTTGAAAGAGGAGTATTAGTAGACTGATTAACTTCAACGGATTGCTGAGTATTCGACTGTGGATCAAATGACTGGATTATTTTATTTTCATTGTTTTTATTTTCATCCATATCATAAATAATATCATAAGGATATTACCTTAGATTATAGTCTAAAAATCGCTCTAGCCGTCTCTAAATGTACCCAGAAGGCATTAAAAGTCGGTTCGCTATTCAACCGATATTGTTACTGGGCTACTCTTCTTACGATTTTTCTCCAGATTTCACAACCTCTAACGCCATTTTCTCACACAAGATACTTGCGTATCCTTACACTAAAATCGGTAAAATCATTGGCTAACTTATGGGATAGTAAAGAAACTACACACTGCTTCACTTTGTCTTTGTTTCGCAGCCAGCATCCTTTTTTATACAATTACTGTTTCTCAAGTAATAAAAGAGGTAATAACGCATTTTGCGGAGTTCGTTTCGCATTAAAGCTTACCAATTTAAAAACCGCCCTTTCGAGCGGATCTTAAATTGGTGACCCCAACCTGCCTGCCGGTAGGCAGGGGAGAATACTTTGTATAACTGCCTCACATGCTCGAAACTAGGAGGTAGCTTCTGCGCGTGCTCGTTGTTATCTGAACTCCGCGCAGCCTAATGGCCGCTTATACGGAGTTCGCTTCTCCTGAAGAATCGCTCAACTAAAAAACCCGCCAAATGGCAGGTTTTTTAGTTGGTGACCCCAAGGAGAATCGAACTCCTATTACCAGATTGAGAATCTGGTGTCCTAACCGTTAGACGATGGGGCCATGATGTTTACAATAATATACCGTTTTGCTCGGGGATATTCTAGATATAACGGATTTTCTTGGTTTTAAAAACTCCGAGGGAATAAACAGCACTTTGCGCAGTTAGCAACTCGCAACTTAACACGTGGAGCGGTCTTTATACTCTTATTTTCGTTCTTTTGAACTCGTCAGCATAAATCCGCATTTATGGAATAAGAGTGATAAGTAGGCATCAATATAGAAAAACAGGGCGGGGTAGAAATGTGCGAGAGTGCACCAGCCATGTATACGTTCTATATTCATGTCTACCTATCACTCGTGTAGCTGGCTAGTAGGACATCCTGTGCCGATGGGGGAGGCTAGATTCCGGCGGCTCTACAGAGACGTTCTCCTTCTTCAAGTAGACCTCTCCTGGCCGCTTGTCTTCGGGGTGGTTGGGTCGAAGGGGAGGACTGTTCTGCAGCAGCTCCTCGGAAATATCGAAGAAGTCGGCCCCCAGTGCTTGCTTCAGGCCGGTCTCCTGCGGCGTGAGCGTCACGATGACGGCACCACTCCAGTCAATGCGAACGTTGACATCCGCGCCCGCAGGAGCAACGACAGTCAATCTGCCGTCGTCGTGTTCGGTGATTTCATACTTAGACTTGTCAGCCATTTTGTTGTGCTTTCTCCAGCAACTTGGCACTATGCACATGTTTAACTACATGCTGTGTTTTTCTATAAACACACAAGATGAGGCGCTAAATTACTTCCAAAGAGCAATCTTGCGTCTCACCTTATGCTAAACCTACTTATCAAAGTCCTTTTGAGACAGGGTCTCAAAATCGTATATATTATGCACTAATTTGATTAAAAAATCAACAATTTTGAGCTGTTGGTATTTGGTAAAAAAGCCAAACACGAGCATAATAAACAGCAACGGAAATGATTCATGCAAAAAGTTCCTGACATCTGGTATAGCCGAATAAATTTTGCATTAGGGGTGGGTGCGCTTCTAATTGCGCTTAGTTTTGTTGTTTTTAAAGTTTTTGGGATTGTTGACTCCACAGAAGTATTAGGTCTCACCAATGTAGCAGTAGCTGGTTTTGCTGTGGTGTGCGTGCAAGCGTTTGGGTTGTATTTTTTAGAGCGCAAAAAGCTAAAACCTGTGCTTTCGTCGCTGGTAACACTGGTACTTAGCGGCATGGCTAGCCTGCTATTAATCCATATTAGCGGTGGTATTACCTCTGTATGGCTGTTTATATGGTCGGTGCTTATATTTTTCTCTGGCGCATTTGGCATAAAATCGCTGCTGGTGACGCTTGGTGTAATTTTGGTCTACTTAGTGACAGCTCCAGATGGATTATTGCAAAACAGCACCGCAACCGCAGCAACGGCCATATATTCAACTGCTAATTTACTTATGGCCATGATTTCGTACTTTAGTTGGGAGCATGTAGGCGGTAAAACCATAGAGCATGCCAACACCGAACTGCAGGCCGAGCAACTAAAGTCTGAAATTGTTATTAACTCGATTGCCGACGGAGTGATTGTGGTTAATAACGCTGGGCAAATAGTTATTTTTAACCCAGCTGCACACAACATTACTGGCTGGAAACAAGAAGACGCCACGGGGCTAGACGTGACCAGTGTCTTGAAATTTGTCACTCCAGCAGGGGAAGGGCAATTTAGCGAACTACCGCGCAATGAACACCCCATTGTAAAGGCCTTAGACTCGTCAAGTGGCCAAAAGTATGAATCGATAAACCTTACGACTGCAAGTAAAAAAACCGTGGAACTGTCGCTGTCGGTGTCGTTAATTAGTGCGGCCAACGTAAAACAAGGTGTTGTTGCAGTCTTTAGGGACGTAAGTGCGGCCCGCCAAGCTGAGCGACAGCGAGCAGAGTTTATTTCGACCGCCAGCCACGAAATGCGCACCCCAGTTGCAGCTATCGAGGGCTACCTAGCCCTTGCCTTAAACGAAAAAGTAGCCAAAATCGACAGTAAAGCTCGTAATTACCTAGAAAAAGCTCACGAATCAACCGAGCACCTAGGCCAGTTATTTAAAGACTTATTAGCCGCTGCAAAAAGCGAGGATGGCAGACTAGAAAACCACCCCAAAGTTATCGATATTCATCAACTACTTACTCAACTCACCGAGGACGCTCGCTTTAGTGTTGAAAAGAAAGGCCTAAAACTTAACTACGCGGTGGCCGGCGACTCGTCTGGTTCACACGGAGAAAACACCATTGTTCCGTTGATGTACATTCATGTAGACGAGGAACGGATTCGCGAAGTTATTACCAACCTAATCAACAACGCCGTTAAGTTTACCGAGGACGGCAGCGTGACAGTTGGTTTACGAGCCATGCCAGACTATATTCAAATCAGCGTCCGCGACACTGGCTACGGCATACCCGAAGAAGACATTCAGCACCTGTTTCAAAAATTCTACCGGGTCGACAACTCTAACACGCGTGCCATTGGCGGCACTGGGTTAGGTTTGTTTATTTCTAAGAATATTGTTGAAATGTACAAAGGAAGAATTTGGGTCGAAAGTAAATTAGGCGAAGGCAGCACATTCTACATTAATTTACCGCGACTGGATGCCGACAGAGCCGCTCAATTAAAACAGCAAGAAGAAGGACAGGTTAAACCACTAGAGTTAGAAGGCAGGTTATAAAAGGGTGGTTAGCATAAGTATTATGAGTTAGAATAGGGGCAAGATGTCAAAAGTAATGGTCGTTGAAGACGACAATAATTTAAGAGAAATATATACCGACGCACTCGTAGCCGAAGGCCACGAGGTTGTTGCTGCTGCCGATGGTGAAGAAGCCCTCGCAGTTGCCGTAAAAGAAAAGCCAGAACTAATTATTTTAGACGTCATGATGCCTAAAATCAGCGGCTTCGATGTTCTTGATATTCTCCGTTCAACTCCAGAAGCAAAAAATGCCCGAATCATGATGATGACAGCCCTAAGTCAACAAAGCGACAAAGAGCGCGGTGAACGACTTGGCGCTGACAGATACCTTGTTAAATCACAGGTAACTATTCCAGACATCGTAAGTAACGTAAATGAACTATTATCTCAAGGTCCAGCACCAGATAAAGGCAACGATGAGTCAGCTGCACCATCGGCTAGCGACGTTGCTCAGCCACAAGCTGATATTGAATTGCCAAATCTACCAGTTTCTGACACCAGCGATCAAGTCCCAGTTGCGGCCGCACCACCGGTCGCTGAAGCTCCAGCACCTGCCACACCACCAGAACCACAAGCCAGCCCACAACCAGCTCCTGCAGAAGTGGCAACACCACCACCTGCACCTGCTCCAGCGCCTCCAACTCAGCCAACAGCGGCTCCGCAACCTGCTACACCGCCTACACCTGTACCAACGAGTGCTCCAGCTCCACAACCTGCAACGCCTCCTGCGCCTGCACCACCACCTGCACCCGAGCCAGCTCCAGCTCCTGTAGCGAGTGTTCCAGAGCCAACTACACAAGTACCTCCAGCTCCAGTAATCGTCACGCCAACTCCTGCGGACGACGATCAAGTTCAGGACAGCGAACCGCCAACAACTAGCATTGAACCGGAACCACAAGCTGCTAATGCAAGCGAGCAAACAACAAGCCCCCAACTCGATAATTTGGCAGTTGCCGATGTCGATATTCCTCAAGAAACAATTAGCGACGCTGCAGCCGACCTTGACCAGCCAGCCGATTCTAGCTCACAAAATGAGGGAGCAGCCGAAGAACCAGCTCAAACCGAAAATAATGCTACAGCTGCTCCAGAAGCGCTTGAAAGCGCAGAACAAGCCGTCGAACAGGCACTACAAGACAGCCAAGAAACCACTGCTGAAGGCTTTATTCAAGCTGCGCAAGACGCTACGGAAGCCCCACAACCTACTGAGCCTACAACACCTGCCCCAGAGCCAGCTCAACCTGCGCCCGCAGCAGAGCCAGAGCAAACAACTCCCCAAGCCCCAGAACCACAGCCTGCCCCAGAGCCAGCTGAACAAATTGAACCAGACACTACTGATATCGCTCATCCAGAGCCAGCACCAGCAGCTCCTGCGCCAGCGCCACAGCCTGTAGCAGATCCAGCTACACCTCCAGTGCCTGAAGCAACACCAACCGAAACAGCAGCTCAAGCGCCAGCAGATTCTCAGCCGCAACCACAAGCACCACCTAGTGAACAAGCACCAGCACCAGAGGCCGCAAATCAGCAGCAGGAAACAGCTGCATCTGACGACGTAAACCCACACGATATAGCGCTATAAGTTAGTAGTCAGAATATAGAAGATGACAGATAGACGAACATAGTATTCTCTTAGAATATTATTAATTTAGCCATTACTTTGTACTTTTTACCTTTCACCTTCTACTATTAGTTCATGCAATCCCTTAATGCCGCCGTAGCAGAACGAAGCCAATATTCACGCCGTAAGGCCAGTGAACTTATTAAGGCTGGGCGCGTTCAAATTAACGGTGCTGTGGCTATGTTGGGCGCTAAGGTTGATAAAAAAGATGAAATTAAGATTGATGGGGAAGTATTAGCCCCGGTGACTTTAAAATACTTTGCATTTAATAAGCCCGTTGGCTATGAATGTAGCAAAAATCCAGAAGGTAAAAACCCAAGTATGTACCAATTGCTTCCAAAAGAACTACAAAACCTAAATTATGTCGGTCGATTAGACGTAGATTCTCATGGGCTTGTACTGCTAACGAATGATGGTCAATGGCTACAACAATTAACACATCCCAAATATGAGATAAAACGTGTGTATGAAGTAGAACTCCATAAAGCACTGTCCGAAGATGATCAGAAAAAAATCATAGATGGTATAAATCTAAAGGATGGTATAAGTAAACTCGGACTTTCCGGCTCTGGCAAAAAGTGGACAATTGAAATGCGCCAAGGAAAAAACCGCCAAATCCGCCGAACCTTCGCTCACACGGGATATGAGGTTTTAGATTTAAAAAGAACTCAGCACGGAAATTATGATTTAGAAGGAATCGAAGAAAGAAACTACAAAGAAGTTAATAAATGATAATTCATTAATAGTTGCTAATTAGATGGTTTATGAGTATTTGAGCGGTTAGATGTAAGCTGTCGCTTACCAAAACTTATTACCATTTTGTCTCGTCAAAACGGTAAAGCCAAAAAACGACCACATTCACCCTTCTTTATGATTCGGTTGTATAAATAACAATTGGCTGCGGGAGAAAGCTTCAAGCTTTCGCTTTCGTGGTCCTCGCCCTCCGGGCAATTGTTATTTTTACGCTCTTCATCAGGAAGATCTCAGAGTGGGTTAGCTGTCCGCCCAGCAGTTTCGGGTTCCGTTTGTCTGTACAAATGGAACATTAATTCGCAAACGATAGTTTGCATACCTAAATTAAGGGTTGAGTTATGGGTTGAACCCCTAATTATAATGAGAGCGTAGCAATAACAGATGTAACAAGCTATACTATCATCTGTTATGAGTAAAATTCCTATAGTCGCTATTATTGGCCGTGCAAATGTTGGTAAGTCCAGCATTTTTAATCGCTTGGTTGGCTACAAGCAGGCCATTGTCGCCGACGAAGCAGGCACAACGCGAGACAGCGTCACAGCCCGCGTAAAGCTAACTGATAGCCATACCATTCGCTTAGTCGATACTGCAGGCTTAAAGCCAGCAGAGGACGAGTTTGAGGCTTCTATTCAAGAGCAAATTGAGGAAGCTACTCAGGCCGCAGATTTAATTTTAATGACTGTCGACGGGACGACGATTTTAACAGATGAAGATCGCCGAGTTGCCAAGACCGCACTTAAATCTAACACCCCCGTTATAATGCTTATAAACAAAGCTGATCGCGGTAAAAAAATTGACTTTAATGAATTTAATAAAACTGGCATAAAAGACTTGTTTGCAGTGTCGGCCATCCACGGAATTGGTTTTGACCAGCTAGTAAAACGACTGACTGAAAAACTACCACGAGCCAAGCAAGAAGTGTCCGACTCAATTAGCGTTGCCTTAATCGGCCGCCCAAACGTTGGTAAGTCATACCTATTTAATGCCCTCGCTAAAAAACAACAGGCAATTGTCGCTAACATCGCTGGAACAACCCGCGACGTGAATAGAACCGAGCTGAAGTACAAAGGTAAAGAAATTCGGCTCCTTGATACAGCTGGGATTCGTCGCCCAGGCAAGATTCAGAGAGGCATTGAGAAATTCAGTGTTCTTAGAACCATGGCAGCTATCGACGAGGCTGATATTTGTATGCTTTTGATGGATGTCAATGAACTTAATGTCAGTATGGACCAAAAGCTCGCTGGAATAATTGCTGACAGCGGCAAAGGGTTGATATTGACTGTTAGTAAATGGGACACGTTAGAAGACAAAGACGCCTACAGCCAAAACAATATCGGCGGTTGGGTAGGGCGTAACTACCAGCACGTGCCGTGGGCGCAATTAATGTTTACCAGCGCCGAGACAGGGCAGAACGTAAATACAATATTCGAGCAAGTTCTAGAACTGCACGAGCGTATGAATCAAAAACTAGAAACCAAAGACCTTAATAAGCTACTGCGAAAAGTCGTACAGCATCACCCACCAGCAGGACCAGCTGGCAGAAAAATTTACCCTAAGCTTAAATACGCCGTTCAAACCAGCGTAAAACCGCAAGAAGTAACAATCCACGGCAAAAACGCGAAAGTGCTGCACTGGAGCTACAAACGCTATGTCGAAAAAGCTATTCGTGAAAACTGGAATCTAAGTGGCGTACCGCTTAAGATTTGGCTTAAGAATGATAAAGATAGAGAGATGGATAAATAGAAGATAGGATAGAGGAGTTGGTAGCTGGAAGATGGAAGATAGGGAAGTGATAACCGAAATTATTGGAGACAATAACTCTAATCACGCAATTTTTTATATTCATGGTTTTGGTGAGAATCGTTACGATGGCGGCGATTTATTAAGAGATGTTGCTAAGTCGCTACCTGCATTTAAGAATGTTTTATTTGACCTGAATGTAGAAGGAGCGCAAGGCTTAACGCTAAACACACTTGCTACTCAAGCCGAGCGCATACAAGCAGTGTTTGAAGAGCACAAAACTAATAAATATTCAGTCATCGCGCACTCTATGGGATGTTTACTGGCGGCAGAGAATCAGCAATTATTGCAGGGTGCTAAAAAGATAATATTCCTCGCCCCAGCAGCAGAGGACTTGCATCAAACCCTACAAGATGCCTTTAAGAGCCGGGTTCCGGAATTTGACGTTAGCAGCGAAATGAAAATCCCACGCAGTAATGGCACTATTACTACTATTCCTGCCGAATTTTGGAGAGAGCTCAAAAACAAAACTCCTAAGAAAACAATTCTGGGGGTTAGTGATAGCCCTCAGATGCATGTCATTGCCGCAAAGAATGATGAGGTATTGGCAGACAATATATTCCTGAGTTCAGAGACTACAAATTTGCAAATACTCGACGATAACCATAACTTTTCACTAAAACGAGATGAACTGTGCTCGGCAATCCAAGGTATTATGAGCTCATGAAAATAATTATTGGCCTCGGCAACGTTGGCAGACAATATGTAAACACGCGCCACAATGTTGGCTTCAAGGTCATCGACGCTTTAGCTTTTGAAATGAAAGCCCAATACAAAGACAAGTTTAAATTGTTTTGCGTCATGGCCAAGGGCGAACTTGATGGGGCAGAAGTTGTTATAGCCAAACCTACAACCATGATGAACGAGTCGGGCAAAGCCGCCCGAGCATTGATGGATTTCTTTAAAGTGGCGCCTGAAGACCTAATAGTTGTGCACGACGAGCTAGATATACAGTTTGGCGACGTAAAAGTTAAACATGGCGGCCGTGACGGTTCTCACAACGGGCTTGCCAGTGTTACTCAACATATTGGTCCAGAATATAGGCGTGTCCGCGTCGGCATAGACCAAAAACAGCGAGAAATACCAGTGCCAGCAGACTTTGTGCTAGCGAATTTTAATGAAAACGAAAAGCAAAATTTGCAAAAAATCATTCAAGAATCTGTAAGTCATATAAAAGAACTATTATAAAGCGTGAATTTTATTTGAATTCACTTCGAATAAAATTCATCAACTCGGGTGGGGGATCCGAAAGCTTTAGCTTGAGCTAAGGGTGAAGATTCACATCCCCCTTAAACAAAAAGAGCCAAGCGGGGGTGGGCACCGCTTGGCTCATTACAACCCTCGATTATTCCTCCCACCCTTGAGGTATTACGAACAGGCTTATGTCTGCTCATAACACCTCAAGTTGTGGATTTTGGACCACCATTTCAAATATCCGGAGTCTCAGTGAGGTATAATCAAGGGCATTAGGATACCTACGATTTTTTCAATCAAGTGGAGGGTAGAAACTTAATTGAGCGTAGGTAACCTAACATCTGTTGTTGAATATGTACAAAGTAGATTTAACTACTCACGCAATAAAATTTAACATTTGTTTTACAAATTGTCAATAGTCTTTCTTAAATAAGTAAACCATGAGCACAATAACTTCAATTTCAGCCAACTCAGAAAGCTTTCCGAGCAGCCTCAAACATATTCCACAGCCTGTTAGCAAACTGTATGTACACGGCAATTTAAAATCAAAAATGCCATTAGTTGCTGTTGTTGGTAGCAGGAAGGCTACAAATTACGGTAAACAAGCAACAGAACTTATTACGAAAGAACTTGTGCGTCACGGTGTAGGCATTGTTAGTGGTCTTGCCTTTGGCATAGACTCATGGGCGCACAAAATCGCCCTAGAAAGCAATGGCTACACCGTAGCGGTGCTTGGTGGCGGTGTGGATATTATTTCACCACCTGCTCATCGCCAGTTAGCAATCACAATAGTCACTTCTGGAGGCGCTTTAGTAAGCGAATATAGCAATGGCACACCACATTTAGGTCATCAGTTTCTAGAACGAAACCGTATTATTTCTGGATTAAGCCGAGCTGTGGTCGTTGTGGAAGCCGCCCAACGGAGCGGCTCATTAAACACCGCTCGTCATGCTCTAGAGCAAGGAAAAGAAGTATTTGCTGTGCCCGGGTCGATAACGGCACCACTGAGCTACGGAACAAATCAGCTCATTAAGGCTGGCGCACATCCAGTTACAAAAGCGATAGATATTCTGGAGGTTTTAAACCTTGACCATAGCGATCCGACCGAAGACATTCGCTTGCCAATTTTCACAGATGACACGCAAACGGTCATATACCAGTTAATTAAAGACGGGGTGAGCCACGACGCGCATGAACTACAGCAACGGGCTAACCTAGAAACCGCTGTCTTTCAGCAAGCACTTACCATGCTAGAAATCGAAGGTCATATTCGACCGCTCGGTAACAATCAGTGGGCTATTCGGCGCTAGTTTTCTCAAAAATACTTGATATTGAACGACCAAAGCGCTTTAGAGCTTCGATCGACCGATTATGCTGATCGGGGAACTGTTCACGGAAGGTATCTTTAATATAGTCTGTAATTTCTTGAATCTGTTTGTCGTCTAAATCGGTATTATCTACTAAGTAATGTTCCGGCCGCTTTAAAAACCGTAACCAGTCGTCAGAAAAGCCCTGACTATTCGCAACAAATCTAAAATACGACCAGTCTGAAATTAATTTGCTTGATGCCGCACACAAAATAGCAAACCGAAAATGGTCTTCATCAAAGGATTCTTCTTCTATGCCGGTATATTCCGCCAAAGGGAGTCCAGCGTCCACTAAAGCATTGCTATTACTAGACACCATTACCTCATCGCCAAAAATAAGGCCTTCAAAAAGATCCGTGCAGGATCTGCGTAAATAATCGCTGTTGTAATCCATATGTGCACCTACTATAAAGTTATCCTAGATCAGTTATCAATGACTAAATCAAATTTGACGCTTGTGCTTGTTTACGGGTACTTTACTTGACAATACGTAAGCTTAAAACGTAGAGTGAGCCTCGATGTCAAAGAACCTCGTTATAGTAGAATCACCAGCCAAGGCTAAAACTATCGAGAAATATCTCGGTAAAGATTACAAAGTATTGTCCAGCTTTGGGCATATTCGTGATTTACCAAAAAAGGGCATGTCTGTTGATATCGAAAATGATTTTGAACCAACCTATGAAGTTAATGCTGATAAGAAAAAAACTGTCAGTGCGCTTAAAAAAGCCGTAAAAGAGGCAGAAACCGTATGGCTCGCCAGCGATGAAGACCGTGAAGGAGAGGCGATTGCCTGGCACTTAAAAGAGGCTTTAAAGCTTAAAGACGCCAGCACTAAACGAATCACGTTCCACGAAATCACTAAGCCGGCAATTGAAACCGCCATTAAAAACCCGCGTGATATCGACTACCACCGCGTCGACGCCCAACAAGCTCGGCGAGTTCTTGACAGGGTAGTAGGCTACGAGCTTTCACCGCTACTGTGGCGTAAAGTCCAGCCCGGTTTAAGTGCGGGTCGAGTCCAGTCAGTTGCCGTGCGGTTGGTTGTAGAACGCGAGCGCGAAATTCAAGCTCACGAACCAGAAACCAGTTTCAAAACATCTGCTGTATTTGCGGCTGACGGGGAAGAGATTCAAGCGAAAACTAAAGACTTTGCGTCAAAAGAAGAAGCAAAGATATTTCTAGAAACCGCTGCTCAGTCCGACTACACCGTACAATCAGTTGAAAAAAAGCCCGGCAAACGCAACCCGAGTCCGCCGTTTACCACATCGAGCCTGCAGCAAACTGCCAGTAGTCTGATTGGTTTCAGCCCACGACAAACAATGCGACTCGCTCAAGGCCTCTACGAAGCTGGTCATATCACCTACATGCGTACAGATTCACTAAATCTAAGTGATCAAGCCTTAACGCAAGCTGAAAAGATTATTACCAGTGAATTTGGCAGCAACTATCATCACCGCCGCACCTTTAAGACCAAGTCCAAAGGCGCTCAAGAAGCTCACGAAGCAATTAGGCCCACTAATTTAGCCGCTACCTCAGCAGGCAAAGACGAACGCGAACGCAAGCTCTACCAACTTATTCGCGAGCGCGCACTTGCCAGCCAAATGGCGCCAGCCGCTACTGAAAAAACTACACTTGTACTTGGAGCCGCTAATGTGGCACCAGATTTTATTGCAAAAGGCGAAGTCGTGACATTCCCTGGCTTTCTAGCAGTACAAAGTCGCCGCAAAGACGACTCTCTACTACCAGACTTAACAGAAGGCCAAGCCGTTGATCTTGTAACAGCTGAAAGCACTGAAACCCTTAGCCGTGGTCCTGCTCGCTACACCGAAGCCAGTTTAATTAAAGCGTTGGAAGAGCGCGGCATTGGCCGACCAACTACCTACGCTCCGACAATTAGCACCATCCAAGACCGAAAATACGTCGAAAAGCGCGATGTTATAGGTGAGGAGACCGAAATATCAGTACTAAAGCTTGCTGATAAAACTGTATCGCTTGAAACGGCTAAAAAAGAAGTTGGCGGTGACAAAAACAAGCTTGTGCCGACAACAATAGCAACTATTGTTACTGACTTTTTAACCAAGCACATCGACGATGTGGTGGACTATGACTTTACCGCCAAACTCGAAGCAGAATTCGACGAAATAGCCGAAGGTAAAGCCCAGTGGAAGTCTGTACTGAAAAACTTCTACAAAGGGTTTCATGATGACGTCGAAAAAGCTGCCGATGTCAGCCGTAAAGAAGCCTCACAGGCGCGGACGCTCGGCACCGACCCTAAGAGCGGTAAGCCAGTTATTGCTCGATTAGGCCGATATGGTCCGATGGTACAAATTGGTGAAGCTGAAGACGAAGAAAAACCAAAGTTTGCACCGCTACCAGATGGTGCAAATCTTGAAACTGTCACGCTCGAGCAAGCCTTAAAGGGCTTTGACCTACCAAGAACTGTTGGAAAAACAGCCGATGGCGAAGAAATTATTGCAAACAAAGGTCGGTTTGGCCCGTATGTTAAGTACGGCTCTACCTACGTAAATATTAAAGACTATGACCCGTTCACAATCGACGAGACAACCGCAAATGAATTAATTGCAGCTCATAAAGAAAAGCTCGCTAAACAGCTTATAAAAGACTTTAAAAACGGCATACAAATTAAAGATGGTCGTTTTGGTCCGTACATTACCGACGGCAAAACAAATGCAAAGGTACCTAAAGACGTTGAGCCATCGGACATTGATTTAGAAAAAGCCAAAGAACTACTAGAAGCTCGCAAAAAGGCTGGTCCAAAAAAGAAGGCAAAAAACACTAAAAAGAAAAAGACTAAGTAAACGTAGCTTTTACACATATTTTACAGTTATAAAATAAAGTAATGTTGTTAATTACTCATCCAACATTGTTGGTTAATTTTCTAGTTGCTGCTATAATTTTTTAAATCACAAGACTTGATTGACACATTTACAAAATAATTATAAAATAGACTAGGTAAATTATGGCAACAGACACTCTTGAACCAACTATAACTATTCAGGAGGCGGCTAAAAATATCTTGAACACAATCGACAAAGAACGTGAGCGAGAAATCATTAGTCGTCGTTTTGGGCTGTACGACCGTCGTGAAACTCTTGAGCAAATCGGCGACCTATTAGGTATTACTCGTGAACGAGTTCGCCAACTTGAAAAATCTGTAATTCAAAAACTTAAGTCTATGTCGAACCAATTGCCACACCTGCCAGAAATTGAACAGAATTTTATTCGTCACCTCGAGGAAATGGGACGAGCAGCTCGAATTGAACACCTTACCCCTAAGGTTAGTAGTGAAGTTGACGATCGAGCTCACGCACATGTGCACTTTTTATCAAGCCTTTCGCCAAAACTAGCAGTTATAAACGAAAATAACGACTACTATCACGGTGTGGCAATAAAAGAGCACCACGATGAAAAAGCCGTTAAAGACCGTGTGAAAAATCTCGTTAAAACTATTAAAGACATTGGCGAACCACATACAATCGAAAAAATCCACGAAAGCACTGACCACGAGCACCACACCCACACCCACGCTATGGCAACTCTGTCTAAAAAACTAGCTAGTCTTAAGAGTAACTGGGGGCTCAAAAAGTGGCCAACAGTTAACCCAAAAAACATTCGTGACAAAATTTATGTTGTGTTGAGCGAAAACAAAGAACCTATGCACTTTAGCGACATTGCAAGCGCTATTCAAGAATCTGACCTACGACGAAGCGACGTAACAACCCAAGCAATCCATAATGAGTTAATCAAAGATGCCCGTTTTGTATTGATTGGTCGGGGAATTTACGCCCTTAAAGAATGGGGCTACAGCAAAGGAACAGTGGCCGACATGATTGTAAGTATTCTTAAAAAAGAGGGTGGTCCACTGCACCGTGATGAAATTGTTAAGCGAGTACTAAAACAACGCCAAGTTAAAGAAACAACTATCCTGCTAAACCTACAGAGCAAACCACAGTTTAAGCGAGTAGAAAAAGCTACCTACGACTTAGCTGATAAAGAATAGTCCTATTAATGGGAGAAGTCTCAGCAAAAAACAACTGTGCACGATACTGCCCGGTTGTGTCTACTTGTCGATCAAGAATAGATAGACTTGAGGATGAGATAGCTGATACAAAGCAGGAAATACTCAGCGACAATCCAGACGCGCCAGTTTCTACTGTAATAATCCAAACATACTCCGAGACAAGACAAAAGCAAGACGAGATCATACGCTCGGTTGGCGTTGCAGATACAGCTGTCCAATACTGCCTAGATGGGCCGATGATTGTCCGAGGTACACCTATGAAAATCCAATGCTCGACCACCGCAAGCCACACGTATGTACCAGAGAGTTTACGTAGCGAAGTAGTTGAGGGCACTAGGATTCAAGCAACCAGCAATGACGAAATCAACCTCAGTAGCCACGAGGAAATCGAACATCGACTGGAACGCATTGTCGATAGAATATCTTCTGGCAAGGGGCCCTGCGGCGAGCAGCTGTCTGCAGCAGCCATATTGGCGCTTCGCGGTATCGCAAATGACCTAGTGAATCAGATATGCCAATCATAAAATTTGTTAGGCGTAAGCATCGTAGTACACTAGTGTTATGACAAATTTCGGGGTGGTCCAGTTTATATTCTCTTTGGTTGAACTTGTAGTGACTACTGTATGGATATGGTTACCGCTTGCCGGTGTGCTGGGCTATTTAGCGTGGCAAAACTGGCGACGCACAAAATTCGCCCTTAAAACCGATTACCAGTTGCTTATTCTTGAAATTCCTCGCAATAACGAAAAACGCGAACTGTCTGCAGAGCAACTATTCGCCAGCTTGCATGGTATTTTGCGTCCCCGTAAAGAAATCTTGCGTGAAGGAGCAATTCAAGAGCACATAAGTTTTGAGATTGTGACAATCGGACAGCAGATTAAATTCTACGTATGGACGCCAAAGCACCTGCAAAGTTTTGTTGAAGGTCAAATCTATGCTCAATACCCAGACGTGCAAATATCTGAAGCTGTCGATGACTACTCAAATCGCGAATTTAACCAAACAGTGGCTCACTCTGCCGAACTTAGCATGATTGCTAGCGACACGCTGCCAATTAGGACATTCCCAAATTTTGAGGTTGATCCACTAGCTGCTATTACAGCGACTTTGTCGAAGCTGGACAGTGCACACGAAGAACTATGGGTGCAGATTCTGGCACGACCCCTAAATGATTCATGGCACACTAAAGGCGCCAAAGAGATTATTAATATTAAACGTGGAAAGAGTAGGGGAGTGGGGGCCGGCGTACTTGGCTATTTCTTGCAAATCTTTAGTGCCTTATTCAAGCCGCCAGAAGCAACCGGCTCAACCAGTAGCGGAGTCGATTTAACAGAGAGAGAACGAAGTCAAATATCGGCTATAGAAGAAAAGAGCAATAAGCTTGGCTATGAGGTAAAAATTCGAATAGTGTACTTAGGCGATAACGAAAGCACCGCCAAAATACGCATGCAATCACTAGTTGGCACGTTTAAGCAATTTAACAGCACTAACTTAAATGGCTTCAAGCAAAGAAAGTCCAGTTTTGACGCAAGTGTAGTCCGCGAATACCGCGCCCGCTACTTTGCAGGCAAAGGTTTCACTCTTAACACTGAGGAACTGGCAAGTATTTGGCACTTGCCTCACACCAACGTAGAGACGCCTAATATCGTTTGGACAAAGACGAACGTTGCAGAACCGCCTTCGCAGCTCCCGACGCTTACAAACGCCTCAGAAGAAGAGCTAAGCCTATTTGGTGTAACTAACTTTAGGGGCAGCAACCTGCAATTTGGCCTACGCCGCAAAGACCGCGCACGACATCTATACATTATTGGTCAAACCGGCACTGGTAAATCTGGGTTATTGAATTTGCTCACCCTTAGTGACATTTATCACCACGAAGGCTTTGCATTGGTTGACCCGCATGGAGACTATGCCCAAAATATGCTGCGCTACATTCCACAAGAGCGGGCCAAGCAGGTTGTCTATTTCAATCCTGCCGACACCGAACACCCACTTGCATTCAACCCTATGGAAGTCACTGATCCAAAGCTGAAAGGGCACATTAGCTCCGAGTTAGTTGGAGTTTTAAAACGGATGTTTGATTCTTGGGGTCCACGCTTAGAATATATTCTGCGCTACACCATTCTTGCTCTGTTAGATTACCCTAACTCCACCATGCTAGACATTACACGCATGCTTACCAACAAAGGGTTTCGTGACGAAGTTATCGATCATATTACAGATCCGGTGGTTCGTAGCTTCTGGGTTGCCGAATTTAATAGCTGGGAGCCACGCTTTCAAACAGAGGCGGTGGCACCAATTCTAAACAAAGTCGGAGCGTTTGTGGCCAATCCAATGGTGCGTAATATTGTTGGTCAACCGCAGTCGAGCTTTAATATTCGTCAGGTTATGGACCAAGGTGGAATCTTAATTGTTAACCTTTCGCGTGGTCTTGTAGGTGAAGACAACGCCGCCATACTCGGTGCGTTAATGGTGACTAAGATTCAGTTAGCCGCTATGAGCAGGGCAGACATGCCCGAAGACCAACGACGGCCATTCTACCTATACGTGGATGAGTTTCAGAACTTTGCGACCGATTCGTTCTCAGTGATCTTAAGTGAAGCCCGTAAATACGGCTTAAAACTAACCGTTGCCAACCAATACATTAATCAAATGATACCAGAGGTGCGAGACGCTATTTTTGGTAACGTTGGTAGTATTGTAGCCTTTAGGGTTGGCGCCGAGGATGGCCGTATTCTCGAAAAATATTTTGAACCCTACTTTACTGCAAACGACCTCGTGAACACCACTAACCGTTACTTTACAGCTGCATTGTCTATAGATGGCGAAAAATCTAAGGCCTTTTCTGCCAGTACCTTAAATATCCCACCAACAGAGCAGGACTTAAGCCCTGTAATAATCGAAAATTCACGGCAAGTATTTGGTTCGCCGCGACAAATCGTAGAGCAGTACATACAAAAACAAGCCCTCGAACGTGATAGCAAACAAAAAGCGAACACGCGCGTACGAAGAGAAAATAGAAAAGAGCGGGGTAGAAACAATCAGCGCACTAATCGGCAACCGCAACCAAAACCCAACCAATCACGGCCCAGACCACAACAAGCTCAACAAGCACATGCTCAGCAAAACAATGATGGATCATTAAACGAAAATGAAGTGATTACGTTAAGGTGATCAAAAAACGAACATTTTGCATTACGCAATAAAAAATAATGTACAGCGACAATCAAACACATAATGAAATTACTTACTGCAAGTACTGCGGCGAATAAGGGAAGTGATTGATCGATACATTCACGAATCAGCCACATGCACATAAATCTCAAAAAATTAACATAAGAAAGATGACTATTCATACCTAAAACAGAATTAAACGCTACGTCGCACAATGTATATTTTGCGACACTAAGTATATGTATCACCTATGACACGTACATCACGAGTGACGGGGGACTTTGTGCTACTTCAGCTATTTAGTGGCGCTCAACCTACGCTGTTCTTAAGACTTTTTAAGGTTTAGCAATCAACCCACGCAACTTTCGTGCCATTGCCAGCATTGAGCTTCTACGCGTCCTAACGCCTCTACTAATTAACCCTAGTGTACCTCTGTTAAACTGACAACTATTTGCATATTTGCTATTTTTGTATCTTTATATACTAAATTGTATTTTTTGCAATATTTGCATTTTCGTGAAATAACTTGTTTTGTATAGTATTTCACATACTTTTCCACAACAACCCTTGCTTTTTTTCGTTTTTGGTATTTTATATACTTTTCTTCCCTGTTTATGTCATTTTTAAAAACAAAGTCTCAATATATGTATCGGAACAAAATACACACAGGCAGAAAAAATACAGCAGACTATTTCTCCAAAGAACAAAAAGCGAACATTGATGGGGCGATAGTAGTAGTATTGATAATTACCTACATACAGCAACGATAAGTATATTTATTTATGTACCAATTAGACTATTGCTGCTTCTGCTATTTCCAAAAAACTCGCCCTGCTACTCGAGTATCAACATACTCCTTAGGAGCTGCTCTTCCCTCTTGGGACAGTTTGGAATATAAGTCAAGGATACTGTCGATCTGAGCTTGAGGATCAATAGAGGTAGATACCAAAAATTTTGGACCATTTTGACTAGTTTGCAGGGTTAATGACTCGGTGGATTGACCTGCAACATAGTTAATGCCTTCAAAATAGCTCACATCAGACTGACTCGCTACCACTGCAGTAAGTTCACTAATAAAAGCCACCACACGTTCAGGCAATAATTTTTGACCTACACTATATTCTAGCCGTGCGGCATCAAACACTATCGGCAGTTCATCAAGCTGGTCTTTTGACTGGCTAATGTAACCGAGTTGGTTAACCTCATACTGAACACCATTACTTTGCCATAGAAGCCGCGTTGGTAGATTATCAGCACGGATGGTCATCGTGTCGCTAAATATGCCTATGTGGGTTGTTACATTAGTAAAAAATGGTGCGCGCTGGCGCAAATATCGCTCAAAAGACGCTGAATCAAAAGCAAAACGCCACCGAGATGTTTGCTCAAAATATTCGTTAGATATCTCTTGCACCAATCCATCATCCAAGGGGCCTTCATACTCAATGTGGTTAACTCTTGAAAACATGACTAACCACACCAATATTCCTGCGGTTAGTCCAATAAAAACGCCGTACGACAGCATTTTTTGCACAATAGTAGATTCGACGCGAGAAGAACTACGGCGCACTACTCTTCCCTGTTGGCGGCTAGTATTTGTAGTCGTCCCTTTATAGACACCACGAGACCGCGAGGTGGGTGTTGGTTTACGTCTACGGTTACGTTGTGGTCGCAGTTTCATGTGCTAAATCCACCAATATTTTTGCTGTCTGTTTTTGCGCATCATGCTTAAAAAGTTTGTGAAGATTATTTCCTAGCCACGCACTTTCTTTCGTATTCGCCAGTAGTTCATCAGAGTATACTACGAGTAAATTAGGGTCGTGCGACATGGTCGCTTCGTGAAGTAGTCGACAGGCGTCATTACTTTGAATAACATTGGCGTTTTTGAGTTGATGCCCACCTGTTAACAGAGGATTTGGAACAATAATGCTGGCTTTTTTTAAGTATGCTAGTTCGCTCACAGCCGTGGCGCCAGCACGAGATATAACAACGTCAGCAGAAGCCAAGTGGGCTGAATAGGAGTTTGCGTCCATAAAGCCGAATACAGCATACTTTTTAATTTTCTTCGATTTAATAGAGGTTGCTATTTCTTGCTCTTGGACAGCACCGACTTGATGCGTGACGTAGGCTAGACCAGATAATTTATCAGCCACCCGCAGCACGGCGTCGTTAATTATTTTGGCACCGTTGCTACCACCAATAATCATAATGTGTTTGGCGTTACTTGGTATCTTTAGTTTTTTGCGAGCACTTGCCTTGGAAGTTGCCCGAAAGACCTCTCGAATTGGCACGCCAACTTGAATGGTTTTGGACTTGTCATAGGAATAATTTTCTATTGGAAAACCTACCAAATTATAGTGCGCTCCTTTTGATAGAATTCTATTAGTTAAGCCTGGCAACAGATCAGAATCATGCGTGACATAGCGTATATTTAGCAACCGGGCAGCCAAACCAACCGGTAAACTCACATAGCCTCCTTTTATAAAAATGACGTCTGGTTTTACTTTGCGCAGAATCTTCATTGATTCAAAAATGCCAATACAAACCTTAAATAAGTCACGAAGATTTTGGTAAACTAGCCGCGGATTAATATACTGTCGCCACCCCAACGCGTTATAGCGTCTAAATTTTCCAGCCGAAATATAATAGGTTTTATAGTCTCCGATTGGTTGGGCGGGAATGGATTTTTCTCCAATTGCCACAATATCGATATTCTTCATAGACTCTAAGGCTTTGCCAACCGCCACCAGTGGCGTGGTGTGACCGCCCGAACCACCCCCAGTTAACAATACTTTGACTCGTTTGTTTGCGGTCATGCTCTGCTCCGTAAGCCTGACCGGCTTGTCGTTTGTGCTGAAAGGCCAAAAGCAATTCCTAGACCAGTCATCATCATCAGTAGACTACTGCCACCGTAACTTAAAAAAGGCAATGTTAGTCCAGTCAATGGCAGTACCGACAACATAGCGCCAACATTAATAAACACATGGGCGCCAAGCCAAAAAAACAATCCTGCAGCAAGCAGCCGGCCTGGCTGAGTTTTTTGATGCTCCGAAATCCGTAATAGTTTAGTCAGTAGCACACCAAAGGCGACCAACAACACAACGGCTCCTACAAAACCAAATATCTCACTGTGGATCGCAAAAACCGAATCGTTCTCTGCCTCGGGTAAAAAGCCGTACACTTGAATGCTGCGACCAAGTCCAACCCCAAACACCCCACCAGAACCGATAGCGGTTAGAGCTTGGTCAATATGATAGCCCGCCCCCTGTATATCCTCAGACGCGTTTAAAAACGTTGTAAGCCGAGCAATTCGGTGTGGTGCAATTGCTACCGAAAGTGCGCCAAGCAGCCCTAAAAGCGCCACCGCAAAACCGATATATCGCAGTTGCATGCCGCTAAAATACATCATTCCAAGCAAGATGGCCGTAAGCACAATCATTGTTCCAAGGTCTTTTTGAATAATGACAATAAAAATCCCAAGCACACCGATGAGCACCATCAACGGCCACAAGGTAAGACTAGGGTTATTGAGTTCTTGTTTGGTTTTACCACCTAGCCAAAAAGCTGTATATATCACCGCAGTTAGCTTAATCAATTCTGAAGGCTGAAAGGTAATACCCGCCAAACTAATCCACCGTGTTGCCCCATTTATAGTTACAGCAGTTGCAGGAATTAACAGTAGTATGCTCGCTACTACCGAGGCTCCAAGTAAAATTGGCAAAAGTTCTTTCCAGGTTTTAAGTGGAATTCGTGAGGCTACGAAAAACGCCACCGCACCAAGTAATAAATTAAACAAGTGGCGGTACAAAAAATAGTTGGCGCCAACCTCGCCGAATGCCCCGTAATTAAGAATTGGGCTAATAGTGTAGATAACCACAATGCCGACTAGAATAAGCAGGCCAGTGATTCCAATTAACCCGTAATCTCGTTGACCCTGTCGTCGTGCTGTCCGACTTCGAATCACAAGACTCCTCCCACCAATCCGATAACAAGACCCATAAGACCAAATACTTGTCCAACCACCCAAAAGCGCATAGTGACTTTAGTTTCGGGCCAGCCAAGCGCCTCGAAATGGTGATGAAGCGGTGCGACTTTAAAGATCTTTCGCCCCAAGTATCTTTTTGAAAGTACCTGAATAAGTGATGAACCTGCCTCAAGCACAAAAACTCCAGCAATAATCGGTAATAGCACCACTGTTCCTGTTAGCATTGCGACCACTCCAAGGGCCGCTCCGAGACTGAACGATCCGACGTCGCCCATAAAGAACCGCGCTGGATAGATATTGAACCACGTGTAGGCCTGAAGTGTTCCGACAATCGTAGCGCAGAATCCAGCTATGCCAATATTTCCCTGTAACAAGGCTATCGCTGTATAGGTAGCAAAGGCGCTGGTTAGTAATCCGCCCGACAACCCGTCGAGTCCGTCAGAAATATTTACTGCATTGGCGGTTGAAACCACCACCAAAGTAAACAACAAGATAATTCCTATTCCGCCAATGGTTAAGCTACTTTCAAAAAACGGAATTGAGATTGCGTCATAGCCAAGCTTGTAGTGAAAATAGGCCCCACCAACAAGCGCAACCAAGCTAATAAGTGCAAATTTTACCTTGGAGGTTAATCCAGCGACTCCTTTTGAGCCACGTAGATTAATGATGTCATCTAACAAGCCTACCCATGCAGCGCCGAGCAAAGCAGTTAGCGGTAGAAGTGTTTGGGCTCTATCTAGATTAAACAGTATGGTGATGATCACAGTAGCAAAAACAAATATAAGGCCGGCCATGGTTGGAATATGACGTTTGTGTTTTGCCTTGTGCAATTTGTTGAATTCTACGGCTTTTTCACCGGTCATTGCGTCTTGACGCGGTCGTTTCCACCACTTTTCTTTAAAGGCAATATTGGTGTAGATAGGAGTAAATATTAATGCCAACACAAACCCCGCCAAACCAAGTGCGGCAAGTTGTTGAACATCGTTTAATGTAAAGTTTGTAAATATTTGTTCCATGTAAGCTACCTTTATTCTACTCCTTTAGGGGCGATACCGTAATAGTCAATTAACCAATTTGAAATATCTGCGAAAACCGGTGCGGCGGCACCACTGCCCGCAAACACACCTTGGGGTTCATCAATTCGTACGACAATAACGTACTGGGGATCTTCTGACGGTGCAAATCCAAAAAACGTTCCTAAGACTCTGTCTTCATAGTAGCCACCTTCAGGATTAGCGATTTGAGCAGACCCGGTTTTGCCGCCGATTGAATAGCCCGACCGATATGCAGACCTACCGCCACCGTTAGTGACAACTGTTTCCATCATAGTTTTTAGCTGCTGGGAAGCTTCTTCAGACACTACATTGCGCTCAACCACTTGTGGCTTAACGGCATATTCGTTGCCTGCGCTGTCAATCTGGCTCGCTACAATGTGTGGTTTGTAATACGTTCCCCCGTTTATAACCGAGCTCAACGATGCAGCCAGCTGAACCATATTAATTGAAAGACCTTGGCCAAATGTCATATTCGCGTAGCGAACATCGCTCACCTCAGGCCCGTCAACAACACCGCCACGCTCACCCGACAATTCAATATTAGTTGGCGATCCTAAATGTAATCTATTGATGTAATAATCATGCAATAACTCTTTGTCCTCTCGACTAATAGAATCATCGTCACCATCAAGCGTTTTTAAAACGTAGATAACACCAGTATTAGCACTACGAGTAATGGTCTCTGTCATTGAACGGTGTTTAGTCACGCGATCGCCAGTATTGCAAATGGTGAAGCCGTCGATTTCTTCGCATGATCGGTCTAAATAGGTTGTGTCTGGCGTTACTGTTCCTGACTGTAAGCCAGCAGCCATGCTAAAAATTTTCACAACCGAACCCGGTTCTATTGGTTCGGATATTGCGGCGTTGGTAAACACTGCAATATCGTCCACGGAACGGTAACTTTCTGGACTGTAGCTTGGGTAGTTGGCCAGTGCCTTAACCTCCCCTGTCGAAGGATCCATTACTACCGCGCTCCCTTTGGTGGCGTCAACCCGCTCTACACCCTCTTTCAACGCTCTTTCTACCTCGTATTGGATGTTTTTATCAATGGTAAGGACTACGTCATTACCTGGCAGCGCTGGCTGCTCTATTGAATCTGCAACAGCTATCGGAATTCCTCGCACATCAAACGCACCGCTGAGTCGTCCTTCGACGCCCTGTAGCTCTTTGTCATAGTACTGTTCTATCCCATATTGCCCTGCCCCGTCGGCATTCACAAAACCAAGTGAATGTGCCGCTAAAGACCCTTCTGGGTAGACACGGCGGGTCACATCGCGGAGAGCTATACCCGCCAAATTAAGATCAGCTACTTTTTCGCCGGTTTCGAGATCTAAATAGTCCTCGAGAACTGCGTAAGAGGTGTCTTTATCGAGTTGTTCTTTGTAATATCCTTGATCACCACCAGTAGCTTCGGCAATACGCTGGCTAACCTCTTCGGAATTGGTTATGTAACGTGGATCAGCAATTACCCGTACAAATGTTTCATTTAACGCTAACGGCACAGAATTGCCGTTTTTATCTTGAATAAATATCTCTCCTCGTTCGGCAGGAATTACATAGCTTTTGTTGTGCGTCGATACTGCTTTTTGACTGTAGTAGCTGTGCTCAAGCACTTGTATTTGAAACAGCCGCACCATAAAAAATAATCCAACAACAAACAAAAATATCTTTGTAAGAAGATACCTATCAATAGAAACTTTTGACTGTTGTTGTCGTGCCATAATTGTACGTTTTTAAATACTAGCGAGGAAGAAAGCTAAGTTCTTCAGTTGGTTGGAATTCTTGGACCAAATCGCTGTCGCTTATTCGCTGCAGTGATTGTAACCGAGCTGCTTCAACACGTAAACTCTGGTTCTCTTGAGTTAGCTCTGTTTGGGTTTCTTTAAGTTCGTTAACTTCAAAACCATACACTGAGGTCTTTGTAATTTGAACTAAGTACAAAAGCCCCATTGCAGTAAGGATAAGTCCTACAATCAGCATATTAGAAATAGGACCCAAGGAAACACTACTTCGATGGCTGACAGCATTGCGATTTCGACTAACTCTTCGGGTCGAACCGGCTGAAACTCGTGCGGAATGTGTCATATATTAATGTTCTTTCTTTTTATTTTTGGCCACGCCAGCGGCTAGCACGCACGTGAGTACATGCTAACGCACCGATTAATCGTGGCTATTTATTACCTACTGTACTTTTACGAGTACTTTGTAAGCGTGGGATTGACCTTGTACCTTGATAGGCATAGTAAGGTGTCCTTTCTCGGCGATAAAACTATTTTGGTTTTTTGTCGCCTGTTTGTTTTATTTTTGCAACGGCTCGCAGCTTTGCGCTACGGGCACGCGGATTTATATCATCTTCGGTTGCCGTTACCGGCTTGGTGGTTAGTAATGTAAAATCGCTTTCAATACCAAGGCTTGTGAGGTCTTTAAATGCTTGTTTTACTAAGCGGTCCTCTAAGCTATGGAAGCTTATAATTGCGACTCTACCACCGGGACTTACGACCTTTGGCACGAGTTGTAGCATTGTTTTTAGCTGTCCGACTTCGTCGTTGACGGCTATTCGCAGTGCTTGGAACGTACGTGTTGCTGGGTGTTTCTTCCCTTTGCGGTGTACCACCGTGGAGACAACATCAGCCAGTTCTTCTGTAGTACGGATAGGTCGATGTGCCATTATGGCCTGGACTATTCGTTTTGCTTGGCGTTCTTCGCCATATTCGCGCAAAATTTGTAGTAAATCGACCTCGCTCCATGTATTGACAACGATTGCAGCTGTTAGATCCTGGCGAGGGTCCATGCGCATATCAAGCGGGCCGTTTCGCATAAAGCTAAAGCCTCTGTCTGCTTGATCAACATGAACCGAAGAGATGCCCAAATCGGCCAAGATCATATCAAACTGACGAGATTCGTCAATTAATGCCTGTAGTGCTGTTACCATATCCGCGTGAACAAATCGCAACAGGTCCTTATGCTCATAAAAACGGTTTTCTAAGTGTTTTATGGCTTGTGCGTCTCGATCAACTAGTGTTGTTTGATTCCATGCCCATGTTGAATCAAGAATTTCACTAGCATGACCGCCATATCCGGCAGTCAAGTCAAGATAACTTTGTTCTTTTTGCGGTTCTAGTAGCGTTACTACCTGCTTACATAAAACCGGTGTGTGTGGATTGTGATGTGTCTCCACAACTTAGACCCTGCCCAGAATTTTGGCAGAATATAAGTTGTAGAGAATCGATGAAAAAAAGTTCATCTAACCAGCAGTCAGCGTTTTGTTTTGTACGTATGTTTTTGTTTTTGTTTATCATTCGGGACGAATCCTAAATGATGAGTCGCAAGTGGATGTATCTTCTATAATAGAAGCTTGAACTTGCGATTGAGAGACTTATGTGTGAGGTGGAGTTTGGGAGGTGTTTCCAAATTTTTTAAAAGGTGCAAAAGTTTTTATAAAGTGGTTACTTCAATCCACTTGCTGGCTGCCAGATAGATAAACTTCTATTGTTTGTGGCAAACCATTGGTTTTGGTTATTTGCTCGTAATCTTAGATTGTTAAAGTACTAAAACATTAACCTAAACAAGTGTTTAGACTGCGTCGGCAACGGCGGGAGACATTAATCTCCAGTAGTTTCCTGCTCTAACGGCAACAACATCTCGAGTAATAGTGGCGAAATCGATAAGACTTTGATCAAGCGTAATTCTGCCTTGCTTAGAGTCCATAGTAGTTACTACTTTTCCTCTGCGAAATATTACGTTTAAATCAGCTATCTTTTCGTCCAAGATTGCTCCTTTAAGTTCTGGTTCTACCTGCTCATTCCATACTTGGAGTGTGTACATATGCAGATACGGTCCAAAACCTCGTGTGAGTACTACTTCTCCGTTATCGAACTCGCTTCGAACTTCGGCTGGTATTGTCAGCCGATTTTTGTCGTCTAAGCGGCGTTCAAAAAAATCTATAGAAGTCATGTACCTATTTTGTTGTTAATGTAGTGGTTTTTTTATTTTTGTTTTTTACCCTGCTTTTGGGCTTTTTGTTCCACTGACATTACTTTACCACCCACAATTACCCACTGCAACCCACTTATACCCACTTTTTTGGTATATTACCCTATTTTCCACAGCATTGTGTAAAACTAAAATCTGATAGCCGCTGTTATAGCCGTGACGATAGTAACTGCAATAAAAGCTGTTCTTATAAATTGGCTACCTCTGTTGATAGCGATATGTGCACCGATCCAACCGCCACAGTACATGCCCAGCAGCATGGCTATTCCATGCGGTACATCAATGAGGCCATTACTAAATAAAATAATACTTGCTGGTATTAAGATGCCGACGCCCACCACTCGCTTAGTGGCATTCGCGGCTAAAGCATTCATACCGAGCAACCCCATAAAAACAAACATTATTAAGCTGCCTATACCAGAACCGAAGGCGGCTTGCAGTATTGCTATAAGGCTATACAGCGCGTAACCAAGCAAGCGCCCACGTTTTGACGGCTGTCTTTCTTCGAGCCCGACCTTACTTTTAAGAGTTGCTAGGCTCAATGAAATAGATACTGCAATTACGATATACCCGACAACTTTTTGTGAAGTTTGTACTAAAATCTGGGGTCCAACTATACCGGCAACAATTGATATTGGAGCAAGCCATACAACCATTCGCCAGTTAATAACATTGGAACGGGCGAACCGTTGAACCGAACCGATTGCAAGCCCCAGGCCAGCAAGTTTAGGTGTGGCAACTGCTACTTGTGGTGGTAGTCCAATTAAGATCATATACGGTGAAATAAGTAGGCCACCGCCTCCACCCGCTATGCTGCTGCCAATGCTTGCTACTAAAGCCACAAAGCATGTAGCAATCGGCAGCAGATCCATGTTAGCCACGAATAGTGTTAATGACGAGCTGGTTTGCTTCGGCAAATGCTTTTGGGTTGCCGACATCTATAAAACTGCCAGTAATCGGCCATGTTAGCATCGGGTGCCGTTTTGAATATTCTTCAAAAGCATCGGTTAACAAATATTCATTGTCAGTTATCTCTATGGTTTTACATATATCAATTATGTCTGCATGAAATAAGTAGCTTGAAATGTTAATGAGATTAGATGGTGCTTGGTCTGGAGCTGGCTTCTCTACTATCCGATTAAATATTTTATGATCGTTACTATCTTGATATTCAATCACTCCATACCGTCCAACATTCTGTAGAGGAACCTCGGTGCAGGCGATTGCACTGTGCATATCGTGCTCGTTAAGCGTTTGGAGTAGTAATTCCAACTCTCGGCCGTCTGGCCTAAAAGCTGCATTGTCACCTGCCAGCAACCAAAATAATTCTTCAGATTCTAGCGCCTGCTGGGCTATGACCGGCAATAGGCCGGTTCCGTACCGTCCATCATGCGGTTGATCTACAAACACGAACTCTGCCAGGGTGTGTAAATACTCAATATCAGGGATAATGTTCGTTTTTCCGATTGACGCTAGGCCGTCTACAAGTGCTTGTTTAGGCTTTGAATAAAAGCTCCGCAGCTGATCATCATCCTCGCGGGTAATAAATATTATCTTTTCAACCCCCGCTTTAACCGCGTTCTCTACCGCATAATCAACTATCGGCCTGTTGCCTACGGGGAGCATTTCTTTACTTATGGATTTTGTAACAGGCATCATCCTACCACCAAAGCCAGCAGCAGCTATAACAGCTACTCTTGGACGTATCACGACACAAGTTCAATTAACGTTGCTATTTCTTTAACATCCGGCGGAGTCGGTTTTGAACTATAGGTACTATCAACGCGGTTAAGTCTAATCCCATCAATACCAAGTTCGCGGAACTCATCGTCAAATGTGTCGCCTCGGTCGTCTACTAGTACCACCTTTTCGTACTGATTAAATGTATCCTTAAACTGCAACAAACACTTCCCTTTTGATTCTTGGGTGATTGTTAGCGGGTAGTATTTTAGCTTTGGCGCAAAGCCAAACTTAAAGCGCTGATACTCATCTGTCCCGACTGTCACAATATGAATATCGTCATTTGCCGCGTCAATAATTTTTAATGTTCTCTCTACATCTGCAAAAACATAGGTCCGTTCAGCCAACTCTTGCGTTGCTATGCGTTTTACATCATCAATATTAATTTGTGGATATTCTTCACGGATCATGTCAAATGCGCTAAAAATGCCTTTGGCTGTAGACCTAATTTGATTATGTTTTTTTGCGATTTGGTGTAAGTCGTCGCCGTTGATTTCAAAATAAGCCGCTAAAATAGTTGAGAAGTCCTGAAAAAACTCATGATTGTTAAACAGTGTTCGATCAAAATCTAAAAAATATAATTTCTTCATACACAAACAGTACCAAACATATACGTAATTAGCATTAGCTAAAATATATTTTCATCAGGGTTCGGGCCACTTTATCTGCGTTATGGCGAATCAGTGTTCGTTGGATAGCGGTGTCATTTGGATCTTGGAAATACATATCATTGCTTACAAAATTGTCTCCTTTGGTTGTATAGTGCATCGATTTCAGCCGCCCGATATCAAAATCCAAAGCATACTCGTTCTTTTTTGCGTATTTAGCCAAGAGACTATCACTCGGTTTCTTGTTGTTGAACAGCACATAATCTAGTATTCGATCGCCAACAAACCGTTCGATCTCACTGGCGTGGTCGGCAACAGATAAGCCGGTTGTCTGCCCGGGTTTAGTTACCAAATTACTTACATACACTACGGTTCCTTTCGTTTCTTGCAAAGCCTCAGCCACACCCTCCACCAGTAATGCAGGCGCCAGCGATCCATAAAGATTCCCCGGGCAGATTACTACCATATCGGCAGTTGTTATTGCCGCACGCGCTTCGGGCGTAATAGCCCCTGAAGGGTCTAATTTTAACTGCGGCAACACTCCCTCGGACTGCAGATCTGATTCGGCAATTTTAAATTCACCGCGTACTTCGTCGCCATTTTGCTTTTGATACACCAATGTAAGTGGGTCGGTAGTAACAGGTAGAACTCGACCACTGATATTTAAAACTTTACTTGCAGTTTCAACGGCTTGGGCAAAGTCACCGGTAACTTTTTCAAGCGCAGTCAAAAACAAGTTCCCGAAGCTATGCCCGCTAAGATCACCTTCTCCAAATCTATAATTAAACAACTCACGAACTACTGATGAATCTTCCGCGAGAGCAACAAGACACTGCCGGACATCGCCTGGAGGCAACACTCCAAGTTCATCTCGTAATTTACCTGTCGAACCACCATCATCCGCCATGTTTACAATAGCTGTAACATTAGTAACATAATTACGTAAGGCTGAAAGTAATGTAAAGCTACCGGTTCCGCCGCCAATTGTAACTAATTTAATACCCTCTACATTCATGGTACCTAGCGTAGCATTCCTACTGAATTAGATCGATAGCATCCAATTGGCGCTTTCGCTCTCGGTAGTCTGGCAGGACACGAGCAACCTCAGTCCAAAACTGCTTACTGTGGTTATGTTGTTTTATATGAGCGAGCTCATGAACTATTAAGTAGTCTTGCAATTCGGGTGATAAATTTAGTACTCGCCAGTTAAAACTTAGGTTATTAACAGATGAGCAACTGCCCCAGCGGGTTGATTGGTTTCGGATAAAAACTTTATTCCAAGTTACGCCAACTTCACTCCCCCAACGATCTAATTTTGCATAGACAAGAGCGCGTGCCTGTCGCAGTTCGTTCTGAGTTGGCTTAGTTTTTTGTCGACTAATTACATCTGCTCGAGCCTGGAGCCACGGGGTATTAGTCTCCACAAATTTTTTTGCCAAATTATACGAAGAATGTTTGGGTATTGTGACCGTGACTTCACCCAAGCTATTCACTTTCATAGTAAGCTTTTTTGCCCAATGGTGTTTTAGTACTTTGATTGACATAGGAGTACCACCGATATCTACCTCTAAATACCTCATATTATTTGATTTTCTCCAATTAAATCAGTAATGAATTGCTTCATTCCTTCAAAAGACTCCTCGTATCCAGATACCTCTGGCCACTCGAACGCCTGAATCTTGCCCCACACTACGTCAATTAACAGCTTTAACTGATCTTTTTCTACGTGGCTCGGAATGTATTCGCGCACCAAATCTTTATCGCTTTGGGCTTCTACATATACCATGCGACCCTTGATTGATTTATGTTTCTGAGCTGCGTAGTCCTCTAGTAACAGGCTATAGAAGATGAGTTGTAAGCGATGCTTAAAAGCCTTTATACCGTGTGTTTTTGTTTTAGCGCCAAGCTCTGGAGCCAACGGAGAGCCAGTCTTATAATCAACGACAACTAGCTCTGACTGTAGTTCATCCAGCCTATCGATTTGACCACCAATAGTTGCATCGCCAATTTTTACGGCTTTTATACTACGTTCAGGCTGTGCGCCTTCAATCAGTGTAAGCAGATCTGGATTTTTAACATATTTCTCAAGCAACTCACGACCCTTTTGTCTATATTTTATAAAAGCTGGCTGCTCAAGGTGTTGTGTTTCAAGTACAGAATCAAATTCATCAAGCACTAAATCAAGCTGCACTGACTGCTTATTGAACTGTAATTGCAGTAAGCGGAGCGCGGCATGAATTGCCGTCCCGTACCCCATGTGGGGAGACTTCACATCTGGCAGACGCAAAAGGTTCCGTTCAATGAACAGCTGCGGCCCTCCATTTTCGATATCCAAAAAATTTATAAGATGAGTCACCGAAAGCTCATAGTTGGTAAGAAGGGGCTTAAGTAGGAGCTTCTCGTCAGTATGGTTGAGTCGTGGCCATGTATTAGCTCGTAGCAAGGACTGGTGAAGTACCTGCTTAGTACTAGTTATATCTGTTGGGGGTATGTCGGCAAGAAGTGGGCTTGGTAATTGAGCTTTGCCTGCAGCATCGGTTTTATAGCTAACAAATACTAATCTGGACTTTGCCCGTGTTGCTGCAACGTACAATAAGCGAGCATAATCGTCAGGATCCTCGCCGTACTCTTGCATCATTTCTAAATTAATTGGTGTTTTGTTTCGAGACCGTGATGGACTCCAAATAGAATCTACAGCGTCCAACACAAATACACTATCGAACTCCAGCCCTTTAGATTTATGAACAGTCATTAGGTTCACAAATGAATCACCATTTAAAAAAGTTAGTTCATTTGAAATTTGAAGATCTAAATCTTCATAGGACCGTAAAAGCTCAACAAATGACTGCAGATTATTGCTGCTAGATTTTAAGCTGCTACTCGCGAGAGACCTTAGTTTTTGTACACCGGACAGTAATTGCATCGCTTCAAAATCTTCGGCAGAATCAACAAGTTTTTTCAGTGGCGAAACGTAGCTACCAAGGGGCTTCAAGCCTAAAATATATTCCAGCAAAATTGAAATCGAGGTATTTCTTTCTAATTTTGCTAACTCAACCAACCACTCTACAAAAGACAACAGGTCCTCATTTTCACTAGCAAGAGCAGCGCTCACCCAGTCTTCATATCGATTACGTATACTAAAAGACCATAAAAACTTAGAATCTAAACCTACAACATCGCTCGGCAAAATGGTACGCAGTAAATAGGTAGACTGTTGTATATCGCCTTTTTGTATTGATGCAACAGTCTTTAACACATTTATAAGGAGCTGAATGCCAGGCAGCTCGAACACATTGCTCTGCCTGTCATACTGCAGTGGCACATTGCATTCATCAAGCACGGCAGCTATCTTGGCAAGGCTGGAATGATTGCGCGCTAAAACAGCCACCGACAAGCCTGCTTTGTAGTCGTGCTCGATTGATTGTGCAATAGAAACGTAAGAAACATCGAGCGTTGAATAACTTTTGTGTTCGACTTTATCGGTAGTAGTATTGAATTTTGCTTCGATTTTTTTAGGTATATCAAGTTGGGCCGATAGTCGATGCAGTATTTTGCTTGCGATAGTCTGACTGGAATTAATTAATTTACTACTAGAGCGATAATTTTCAGTCAGCGAGATAATCTTCGTATGAGTAAAGGTATCAAGGAAGTTCTGAGCATTCGATATTTCTGCCCCCTGAAACCTATATATCGCCTGGTCGTCGTCTCCTACCACCATTATGTTGGGGTTATTGGCTTGCAGCTCTACAATAAGGTTCACAAGCCTCATCTGAGCATCATTTGTATCTTGAAATTCATCAACCATTACATAATTAAATTGCTCTGCAACTGCGTGTCGAAGCGTCTCATTTTGCTCAAGCTCAGTAATAACACTTAAAACCATGTCCGAAAAATCATAATACCCTTGCTCTTCAAGTGCTGATTGGTACTGCTGGTATACATCAGCTAGCTCTAACCACCACAGGCTTCGTTTTACGTCTTTTAGCACACGCTTACCGTCAACAACCTGGCTATGAGCACTCTTCCACGCACTAAGTGGTTTTGTTGTGTTGTTTTCATCTGCTTCTACCAGAACTGCAGCTAACGAAGAGTGAAGCACTTCGTCGTAGCCGCGAATAGGATGAGTTTTTGTTTCAAGTGTCGGTATTTCATCTAGAAATTGATGAATCTCATTGGCTGTATTCTTATTAAATCGCTTAGAAAAAACTTGATCGAACCTGTCGCTGATAGAGTCAATATACGCAATGTTCAGAGCAGCCACCGACCGTAGTTTCTCAGGGGTGAGCCCAGCCTTTTTAGCTTGATCAATTGATCTGATAATTCGCTTAATTTGCGTAAACTTACCGCCATATTTAGACGTAAGGCGACTCTGAAATGGTAGCTCTTCTAAAATATTATTAATAATTTGTAGTTGAATCACGTCATCGGCGGGTTCGACGAGTGCATGATTAAAAAAATATTCTGGGTTTTGGTTAATCACGTCTGCGCTAAAACTATGAAATGTTCGCACTTGAATATTACGGGCTGTAAAACCAATGATTTCCTGTAGCCGCTGCTGCATATTAAGCGATGCTTTGTCAGTAAAAGTTAGACATAAGATAGAGCTTGGATGCGTATCGGTTGTTTGTAGAATGTTTGCAGCCCTCATTGATAGAAGCTCTGTCTTGCCCGTGCCAGGACCAGCTAATACCATCAGAGCGCCGTCGATATAATCTACAGCCTCCTTTTGCTTGGCGTTTAAACCATTGTACCGATTTGTAAAATTATCAGACATTACCGTCCTATTGTCTCAAAATAAAGCGTTAATGACGAAACTAAAAAAGACTGCTTTGAGTCTTGACTGACTCTAAACCAGCAACTGCAAGCAACACCCTATAAATTTCCACCATAGCAAGTGTATCGAGTTTGCAGTATTCAATAAGATCGTTAAACACTTGTTCTCCTCCGTCAACAGAATCAAACACAACCTGCTGCCACAGTCGCTGGGCTGCTCCGCCTTCTTGAATGCCGAGACTTTTGTAACTTAACTGAGGTACAACCACTGGAAGAACATTTTTTATCGATGTACTGCCGCCAAACCGCGCATCTACATATCCGAAGTTAGCAAATGGTATGCGTAAATCTTTCATGTGTTTATTAATGTCATGGAGCCTATCTTTATGTTCGGGTACAAAGTCTGCAAGCGTTCGATTACAGTATTTTTCGAACTTATCAAACCAAGCTAACACCGTGCCTGTTTCACCCAAATCACCCAGTAATGACTCCGTTAGTTGCTGGGCTGGATTGTTTTTTTCGGTGTGCAGATATTCATAATGTTCTAATGGTGATTGCGGCGAATCGAGTTTATGTAGCGAATACTGAAATGGCATCTGTTGATATGGCTTCACCCCCTCGTAAAATGGAATTGCGTAGGCCGAGGTTTCGTAATCGAGAAAATACAACGGATACTGCAAAGAATCTAAAAACGTCTTTACTTTTTCGCCGTCAATCAGCGGCGAGCCATTTTTGGTAGCCCTAATTTGCCATTTTTGTCTGTCATTTAATGCAGAACTAGGCTCGAGCTCATGCAGTGACTCAATACCAGCGAAAAAGTATTCTTTTACCTGCGATGGTTTAATACTTGTTAGGTTTAAAACTGAATCATCCGCTACGTCATGAATATGATTGTATATCGGCATCCATTCGGCCAAATTTCCAGCAAAAGCCGGGTGATCGTCGGCCTCCGCCTGCTCGATAACGGCTTGCGCCTCTGCAACTTCCTTGTCGACTTTATTGGCTATTTCGGCAACTTCTTCGCTTACGTCACGGATTGCAACCAAACTTTCAGGTCGTATGACTTTTTTTCTTTTATAAAATTTATTAATATGCAGCACCCGGCAGGCAGTAACGGTATGCCCGAGTTGTTGTAGAACTTTTTTTTGAAAAGCTAAATCAAACAAGTGACTTGTTTTAACACTTGTGGAACTCTTTACTTCATACAAGATCCAGCCAGTGTCCGTTTTCTCGATGATATCGCTTCTACAGTACAGGCGGTCGTCAGTCATAAACCCTGGCTGAAACACCACGCGCCATTCACCAGAAAGTAGTTGTCTAGTCTGGTTTAAAACTTCCTTGAAATCATAATGCTCGGCAGCAACCTCGACCCCGCCCTCAAACAGTTGTTTAGCGTACTGCTCAAATTCGTCACCTTGTTGAAAGGTATATTTTTGATTGTCGGTCGGTTTTGGCAAAACATTCGGACTATGTTTTTGATACCACAAGAAAGCTGGATGAACCCGAAATTTTAAATAATCTGACTTAGAAAGATGCTGCATGTCAGTATATCGTAGCTCGTATACCGGAGTTCGTACAGTTCAATTGTAGACCATTACACCCACGCGGGTCAGGCACCTACAAATTCACGACAACGTGCGTGCCCTCGTCGGGCTTACTATTAACTGTTAGTTGACCGCCTTGAGCCGAAACTGCCTTTTGCACAATCGCCATACCAAGGCCGGTACCACTAAAAGCCGAGGTGTTCGACGCCCGGTAGAACCGTCGGCCAATCTGAGCTAAGTCGTCACTCGGAATACCTACTCCAAAGTCCCGCACGCTCAACCGAACACTGCCATTCTTTTCTGTCAGCGAAACCCGTACTTCGCCAGAGCCAGGCTTACTGTATTTGATAGCATTGCCAATGATGTTTTGGGCAATCTTCACAAAACGTTCTGCCGGAATACGTAAAGAAATATCATCTTGAATTTTAGAAATTATTTTAAGATTTTGTTGTCGAGCCAATGACTCTAAATCTTCAAGAACGTCTAATAGAAGCTCTGAGATATTAAGTTTTTTTGATTTTTTCGATAGCGATTCTTCTTTTCGCTCCAAATAAAGCAAGTCTTCGTTGATTGAAATAAGTCTATTTACCTGTGTTTCAGTTGATTTTAGTAGTTTTAAGGCATCGTCTTTGTCTAGCGTGCCGCGCGACTTAATATTTTGCACGGTAACTTTTAGGGCCGCTAACGGATTTCTAAATTCATGCGCTGCGTCTTGCATAAAGCGCTCCTGAGCGCTGTAAGAATCCTTGATTGGGCGCAAAATTTGACGTGCCACGGCATAGGCAATTACACCGCTTGCTAGAACAATTAACGGCGTTAAGCGGGTTACGCCTTGAGCTCTACGCTCGACAAATTCCTCGTACAATACCCCTGTATAGTCTTGCAGTGCTTCCTGGGGCACATCCATGAAAAAAATTCGCTGTGTATCTGGTTGGGTGTCGCTAATTATCTGCAGGGTTTCTTGTTCTGTAAGCCGGACCTGCGATATCGACTGCAACAGCGTCAACGCGTAGACGAAAATCGAAAAAGCAACCAATACAATAATTGTAAGAGTTATTTTTAGCCGTACACCATAAAATAATTCTCGAATATTTGTTGAGGACTTTTCTCTAGCCATCACTCAGCTTATAGCCTGTACCGGGTATTGTTTTGATTACCGAAAAGTCGTCGTCACCAATTTTCTTACGAAGATTAGCTATATGGATACGTATCGGAGGGTTTATCAGGTCTGACTGCTCGCCCCAGGCAAATTCTATAATGTCGTCTATCGGGACCATAACAGTGTTATTTTCGAGCAGTTTTTGCATAATTCTAAATTCAATTTTTGTTAACTCAACCATATGGTCATCAACAAAGAACTCAAAGGCATCTGGCACTAACTTAAACCGCTTGGTGCGCAAAACAAGGCTCCTGTCGTCGTTGTGGCCAGCTTGACGTAAATGAGCGTGGACGCGGGCTATTAGCTCGGTTAGATCGAAGGGCTTAACAACATAGTCGGTAAAGCCAGACTCTAGCCCCTCAATTCGCTCTTGTAGGCTATCCCGGGCTGTAATTGCAATAAGTGGTATGGTTATGTCGAGATCGCGAATATAATCTGTTAGATCTAGGCCCGAATCACCCGGTAAATTAATATCCAATATCCCAATATCAATGTCGGCGTCCTGCGCTAAAAAATCCTTTGCCTTCTCAGCTGATTCAGCCGAATACACCTTATGGCCATCTCGTACCAGCGCTTCGGCAACCGCCTGGCGCATATCCGAGTTATCCTCAACAACCAAAATCTTATACATATATGAAACTACTATACAACATGGCTCCGTTCAGCCACTGTTAAGTTTTTTCTAAAATAACCAAACTTTCGATGTGTGGAGTTTTAGGAAAAAAGTTATACCCTTTGGCAGCTGTTATCTTATAGCTGCCGAGATGGCCGATATCGCGGGCTTGTGTTGCCGGGTTGCACGACAAGTACACAACATAGCGTGGCTGGTACTCCTCAATCGCATCAGTTACATAACCATGCAGGCCAGCTCGCGGTGGATCAACAATTAGAATATCGGCGCTGTTTATGTGCTCAACAGCCTGTTCGCTGGTGGAATGAATGACTGTTTCATTATTAGCGGCATTCATTTTTGCAAATCGAATTGATTCTGTATCAGAATCAACTAACGTATGGGCGCCAACACTCAGCCCAATACTGCCTACCCCACTGTAGAGATCTACGATACTGGTAGCGTCACTTTCGGTAGTAAATTTTTTAATATCTCGTAGGGCTTGCTCGAAGACCGGTATATTAACCTGAAAAAATGACTCAACGCTATACGTCAGTTCTGTATCTAAGATTTTGTCTACGATCTTGTCCTCGCCAAATGCATGTAAAAGCTTCGTGCTCACAGAAGCCGGGCTTTTAGGATTACTAAAATAAATTTTTAAACCGTCGACTGTTTTTTCTATGTCGGTCGGAGGCTGGAAATCTTTATCTTTAACAAATAACGCTGCATACACAGACCCATTCCTGTCGGCGCGCAGCATTAGTGTTTTTAAAACTCTCGCCTCAACCTCTGCTACGCGTAGAGCGTCTCTAATTCCACGTGCTGCTCTGTTAATTTCTTCCATGGCAAGTGAACTACCCTCTACGGGTAGTCGGTGTCGTGCACCGCGCATATGGAACGCTAGTTCAAGTCCAGTGTCATGATCCCACCAAAAACTAAACTCCATTTTGTTGCGATAAGCCCATTGCTGCTCATCGTTATGCCAATCGAACTCCACCTCAATTCCCTGCTGAGCAAACGTTTCCTTTAACAATCGGTGTTTCTCGGTGTTCTCCATTTTCCACGGTACGATCTGCCACGGAGACGTACTTAAAAACGCTCCGTCTTTTGGCTCAACACGTTGCTTAGATGGTTGTATGACCTCAACGACAATACCTTGAGCAAATTTTGTTTTCGACTTAGTGATAGCAACCTTGCATTCTTCGCCTGGCAATCCTCCCCACACAAAAATCTTGCGACCGTCGTCTAGCTCGCCTATAGTCTGCCCACTCGGCACAAAGGCGTCTAGGTTTACGACTACTGTTTTATTCTTCTTTGCCAAAAAGTACTCCTTTTAATATTTGTACAATCGCGTATGCGCTCGTACCTAGTTTTCGATAATCCTTTTGCACAGTATGCGTTACTCCATACCTTCTGGCTATGGCATTTTTGGACGGCTCGGAAGACATAGCTATCACTTTGTGTGCGTCAATTAAGTCAAAGTCGAGCTTAAAGAATGTCCCATCAACGGCGTAATAGTCTAATAAAATCGCATCCCAGTTTGTCGCGTTCGGGTTGACTATCTCAAGTACATCGCGCTCAGACTCATACACATCAATTTGTATGTGAGTACTTTGGTTTGTTGCCAGCTCTTCTAAATAGCCAGTGAGTAATGAGACAAATTGCCTATTATCCTCTAAAATCAGGACTTTCTTCATTAAGTACCAAGCGGTTCCTCGCGGACATACTCCGCGAACCGTTCTTTGAATTTCGCTAGCTTGGGGTTTATGACAACCATGCAGTAAGGATTGTTAGGTTTTTCAAAGAAAAAGTTCTGGTGATGATCTTCAGCTGTATAAAATTTCTCAAACGCTACAATCTCTGTAACTATTGGCTTATCCCATAGCGTCGGCGCTACTTCGTGCTTACTGATATCGGCCTGCTGCTTTTGTTCATCATCATGGTAAAAAATTATGCTTCGGTACTCTTGCCCAATATTAGCTCCGTCCTGGTTCGGCGTAGTTGGGTTATGACTCGTCCAAAAAATTTCCAACAAAACTGCGTACGAAATTTGATCGGGATCGAACTCAATATGTACACTTTCTGCATAGCCGTCATTTCGAGTGTGAATAGAATCATATGTCGGGCTGTCGTGCTCGCCACCACTGTAGCCAGACTGAACGTTTGTCACTCCTATTGTTTTACGAAATATTGCGTCTAAACACCAAAAACAACCAGCTGCAAATGTCGCCTGCTGAACTCCGGCCGCCATTAATCGTCTCCCTGTGGCTTGTCTAATTGCAATGGGTCTACTACCTCTGTCGCACCAGTGATTTTAGTTACATCCTTATCAACTTTTTTAAGCTCTTTGTGGGCTCGGTTGTAGTGGTTTACGGTCGTGCCAAGCGAACTACCTAGTTTGCCCATAAACTCATCATATACTTCTAAATGCCGTCCAAGTTTACCAACATTCTTTTGAATTTCTTTGGCTTGCTCTTCAATCTGCAAGCTACGCAACCCTTGTAGCACAGTTTGTAAATAAGCTAAAAAGCTTGTTGGGCTTACAATAATCACCTTTTTTTCTTGAAACGCATACTCAATTAAGTCCCTGCTAACCACACCCACGTTAGCTATAAGGAGGTCATAATACATGGCCTCGCTTGGCAAAAACATAAAGGCAAAATCCATAGTGTTTTCCTGTGGGCGAATATATTTGGCGGTTTCATCAATCCGTTTTTTTAAGTCATTTTTTATTAACTTCGTAAGAGCATCCCGTTTTGTTTTGTCCTTTTCGTCTATAAGCCGATTGTAATTTTCTAAACTAAATTTCGAATCAACTGGTAAAATTTTGCTGTCTTGTAAAAAAATTGCCGCATCAACTATTTCCCCATCAGCAAACTTGTACTGCATAGCAAATCGTCCAGGTGGCAAGACGTTTTCTAACACCGTCTGCAGATAATACTCCCCTAATACGCCTCGTTGTTTTGGATTTTGCAGTACGTTTTGCAGGGTCTTTAATTCGTCTGCTACATCAACAACACGCTTATTAGTTTCATCAAGTTTAGTCAGGCGCTGAGTGACATCTTTAACGATTTGATTTGTTTCTGTTTGAAATTTACCAAAACTGTTTAACAGCATGGTGTTAGATTTATCTAAACGGGTGTCCATTTTATCTGTAAGTTTAGCAATCTGATCTTGCAATAAGCGCAGCTGGCTGTCGTTCTGATTCTCATTATTAGTTCCAGTCTGTGGCTTTCTAAGCCATAAACTAGCTACCAAAAGCCCTATCATCAACCCGCCAATTAAACTGACTATAAAATTTAAATCCATACTCTATTAGTGTAGCGTACTTATGATTTTTCTACAGGATACCTAATAATAGTTTTAAGCTTTGATTCATCAACTCGGCGCGGGTCGCTTAAGTATATTTCGTGATGTTTGCCATTGATTTTATAGCCCTGTGCTTCAATAAAATCATGTAGCTTTCTTATTGTCGGCGCTTCGGCTTCATACGACCCTATATGCAATATCTGTGCTGCTTCAGTTGTCTCTTCTTGCAAATAATACATTTTATCTAGATCAAGCTCTGGCTTGTTTTCTTTAGTTAGTTCAATAAACTGCTCGGCCACTTCCTTTGTTGCAAAATCAGGCTGAACAATGAGTGCTGTCCATTTCCATTCTTCTTTTAATCGAGACTCAAAATCTTCTTGCGAAGTAACATCATCAGCCCACCATAAACCACTTAGCGGCCCGACTGTATATTCTCGGTAACCTGCAGGCGCTCTGTCTTTTTTTGGTGACATCCTAATTGCATATGCCACTGGATACAGCATTTCTATAGCTTTTTGCCAATCGTCCGACAAGCTTGGGTGCCCCGTTCCATCTACTGCTAAATATTGTGCTTTAGGTACATTTACAATACTTGGCTCTCTTTTAGCTTTAAAATAATCAAGTTTCTTAAAATCTAATTTGCTCATGACTCAATTATATCAAGTGGCTTTAAGCTCTGTGAAAAAAGTAATTCTAAATCCTTCGGGGTCTTTAATGAAAAATGAGGTATCACCCCAACTATTGTCTCGCAATTCAAAGACAATACACTCTTTTCCTTTATACTCTTCCCAAATACTCCACACATCGTCTACTCGCCAAGACACATCTGATGATCGATACTCTGGAGTTGCTTGATCTTTCTCCCACAATAGCTCCAGTATTGCTGGGCCTACTGTAAACATTACACCCTTTTTATCTTCATGATCCCACTCGTTCACTACCTTGAAGCCAAGCTGATCTTCGTAAAAATTACGTACTTTATAAAAATCTTTCGGGAATAGTTTTAACCTAAATTCAGCGACTTTAACCATAAAATTCCCAGGCTCCCTCTGAAACTACTTCTATTGATCGGTTAATTACCTTAAGAGCGCATTCGTCGTCGAGCGCATAAATTTTTTTCTTGTTCTGCTCTGCCCATTTCTCTACCACCCTAAACCTCTTTTGGTCGCAGTGTGGCTCAATTTCAAAATCAATTAACCCTAAACCAGTCAGATTAGTTAATCCACATAAATTTGGGTCTGCTGGTTCAATTCTTGCAACTTCAATAGTTGGAGTTGCTAAAATGCTGCCGGCACTTACGCCTACGTATACTTTATTTTTGATGTTTTTCTTTACCCATTGATCAAAACCGGTCTTGCGTGCCTGGTTTAGTAAATGAAACGTATTACCACCTCCGACAAACACAACATCTACTTCGTTTAACCTTGTACGCCAATCCACATCTGCAGCTGAAATATCAATTAAATCAATCCAGCCGAAACCAAACCTTCGCAAGTTATCTATAAGCCCCAGATACCAACGCTCATTTTTATTTGCTCCTTCAACATTCATAGCCGTAGGGATAAAGCCAATCTTAGTTTGCTCTGGTTTCTTATCTGTTAATTCGCTTAGCGAATCTGCAATTGATTGATTAGCTATACCCGCGGAAGTTAAAAGTAGTTTCATGGATTCATTTTAGCACTTTACTTCTATAGATTTTGTTCGCGGGCCTTGTTAGCGTACTCATCTGCCATCTCATTACCAGGATCGTCATTGTGGGCGCGCACCCAGACGAGCTTGGCTTTTGATTGCTTGTACAAACCACAGACCTCCTTAACAATGTCGAGGTTTTTTATGTCTCCACCCTTTTTCTTCCAACCTTTAGCCTCCCACGCAATCGACCATTTAGTAATGACATTAATCCAAAATTCACTGTCGGTATGAATAACGCATTCCCGTCCGTTGGCATCTTTGAGCGCTGCAATAATCGCAAAACCTTCCATGCGGATATTAGTGGTTTCTGTTCCGCTCGGTTCACCGCCTAATATAGCTGGCTTCATATCTTTAATAACTGCAAAGCCTCCTGGACCAGGGTTGGGGCTGGCGCTGCCATCGGTGTAGTAAACAATCGACTCAGAAATTATTACAGTTCCTCAATTTTCACGCGTGTTTGTTCGGTCGTATCACGGTCGCGCACGGTGACTGTGTCGTCTTCAAGGGTGTCAAAGTCAATTACGACACAGGTTGGAGTACCAATCTCGTCCTGGCGTCGGTAACGTTTACCAATGTTGCCATTGTCGTCCCACATCACATTGCCATATTTTTCCTTCATCGCGCCAAACACTTCTTGAGCTTTTTTTACCAACTCTGGTTTGTTTTTAAGTAACGGGCTAACCGCCATTTTTACTGGAGCGAGGTGCTTGGGTAGTCGTAAGACAATTCGGTCATTTTCTGTGTCGTGCCAATAGGCGCTGGTAAGCACCGCCATAACTGCACGTTCCACGCCAAACGACGGCTCTAATACATGTGGCACAAAAGGTTCACTTTGGTCTTTAGGTCGGTATTGCATATTTTTACCACTCACCCGCTGAACATTGCTCAGATCAAAATCAGTACGATATGCAAATCCGGCTAGCTCGTCTTTTCCATGTGGATACTCAAACTCAAAATCAATCGTGCGCTTGCTGTAGTGGGCCAAGTCATTGTCTGGAACCTCTAGTTCGTGCAATTTATCCTGTGGCAATCCTAGCTTTTCAAAAAAACTTAGTATTTCTTTGCGCCACAACTCAAACTGCTCTTCCCAGTTATCTGGATGAACAAAATATTCAATTTCCATTTGCTCAAACTCTCGTGATCGAAACACAAAATCACGCGGAGAAATTTCATTTCTAAACGCCTTACCCTGCTGAGCAATTCCAAACGGAAAATTTGGGCTAAAGCTATCTACTATATTGCGATAATTCGTAAAAATCGCCTGAGCAGTTTCTGGTCGTAAATAAATAAGGTCTTTTTTGTTATAAGAAACAACCGAATCTTTGTTCAAGCCTCCCATTGTGACTATATTTGAATTAGCAGGTCCATCATTTACGACACCAGGCATCTCGTGCCTAGAGTTTGGTCCGATGAAAGTTTCAAACATCATATTAAAAGTGCGAGATTCACTCAACGGGTTGCCATCAGGGCTTTTAATGCCCTCGTTTGCAATTAGTTCATCTATTTGTTGCATCGTTAAGCCATCTGGATTGTGGCCGTTATCTTTTAAAATGTGGTCAGTCCTAAATCGTTTATGATTAACGGTGTCTTCACACAATGGGTCAACAAACGTATCGACATGACCACTGGCCTGCCAGGTTTTTTGGTTCATTAAGATTGCACCGTCAACACCGTACATATCGCTGCGATCTTCAACAAACGTCTTCCACCACAGGTTCATAATGTTCTTTTTAAGCTGCAACCCGAGCGGCCCATAGTCCCATGTACCAGCCAACCCGCCGTATATTTCGCTGCCTTGATAAATAAAGCCTCGGCGCTTACATAAACTGGTAATATCTTCTAGGGTTACATCTGTTTTGCTCATAAAATGTAGTATACACGCCAACTAGCCGAGTTGATAATTTGTAAATGCTTCAATGTCCGGCGACACTTTTTTAACAGCTTCTACCACCCCTTTGACATGATTTAATTGGCGAGGATCATACCTAAGCATTAAGCGAAGAGCTTTTATGGCGTCCTCAGAAAAAATAGCATAATCGGACTCACTCGGTATTAGTGCCCCCTGACTTGGCTGAAGCGCGTATGTAAGATCAGCCCCAAGCTCTACTCCATTTACATCGTGGGTAAGATTTAGCTGCTGGCCGAAATACGTTAATACCTGCACGTAAAACCACACCTGTACAAGATCAACGTCTACACCCTCGTTCAAGGCATATAGAGACTGTTCAACGACGGTAAATAACTCCGCAGCCTCACCATCTTCTACTTTTTTATTGATAAGCTTTAGCTGATCATAGGCAATATTGAGTGTCGTGAGGTCTTTTGGAATACGGTCGAATGTCTGCGTAGACCGAGCTGACGTAATTGTGTACATAGAGCGACCTGGCAATACGCCAAGCTCGCTAACACTTAGCAGCTCTATGCCGCCAGCCAACTTAGATTTAAGCTTTCGCACCCCTTTAGCGATGGCCGTAATTTTGCCTAGTTCCTTGGTTAGTACTACTAGAATACGGTCGGCCTCAGCATAGTCGGTTCGGCGTAGAATGATTCCTGCTACATTACGTCTGGTTGCCACCAATAACCTCGCTCAATGTGCGTATTAAGTCTTTTGGTTCGGTCTGCGTTTTATCACAATAGTTAACAACACCAAGATCGGCTAAATACTCGTCGCTGGCCTGTATTTCGTCACGGTTTTTTGCCGACAGAATAATCACCGGTATGGACTGCCAATCAGCGTAGGACTGAATGTGATGCAATATAGCTAAGCCATTATGCTCGGGCAAAAATAAATCAACAACTAAACACCGAATATCGTCATAAGTGTCGAGTATGTCTATTGCCTCTTGCGCAGTTGTAGCTGAATACACCCGGTAGCCGGCTTTTTCCATGGCCCGCTCGTATGTTCGTCTAATTTCGGGCTCGTCCTCAACATAGACAATCGACTTGTGGACATGCATTACCAGCGTGCTCCGTGCCATAGGTCAAGCTGCTCCATTAATGGGAGTTGTAACACAAAACAGCTACCGATACGCCGTGGTTGCAGATACAACTTGCCGCCGATTGACTCGGACAATTGTTTGCATATGTAGAGCCCCAGCCCAGTTGAGTCAGCCTGTTTGCTTAACGGCTGCTTAAGCTTGCCAAATTTTTTAAACAAAGCCGCCCATTCGCTTTTTGATATACCCGAACCATAGTCCCTAATGCGTATGTTCTGTCTATTGGTTTCTTTGGCAAAGCGGATTTCTATTGGCTGACCTTTGGCTGAATATTTTGCAGCGTTATCAATCAAGTTATACATAATCTGCTCTACATAATTTTCGTCAGAAAAGATTGGCTGCAGTGGGCGCTCGTATATTCTAAGCTGTTGTTGTTTCTGTTTTAATACAGGCTCTAACATCTGACCGACGTTATATGAAACTTGCACTAAATTCACTGGTTCATTTTTTATATGTGCTGCCCCGCTTCTTAGTTTTTCAACATCTAACAACGAATGGACTAATTTCAAACTGCGGTCAGAAATATGAGCGATTCGTGCCAAGTCATCCAAAAGCTCACTTTGGTCGTCAGAAGCATAAAGGGCTAAGTTTTTTATTGCAGTTAATGGGGATTTTAGCTCGTGAGCAGCAATAGCGATAAGCTCGTTTTCCAGCATATTTAACTGAAGTTCATCCGGCTGCATACAGCAACACACTCCCTCTCTTATTGGTTTATCTAAATTTTATCACTAAAGTTTTAGCTAAACACAAACGCTATGGAGAGAATTGTAGTGAATCAAGAATAGATTCGAAGGTATCTTGGTGTGTGTCAGACTCTGTTCGCAAAATAAGCGTACGGTCTCGCAATGGCAGCAGCACTATACTGCCGGTTAGATCATTATCGATCTGACCATTCAAGCGCACACCGTCGACTCCAGAATACGTCACCGGATTAGCGGTTAACTCTCCGCGCTCAACATCATTATCATAGGTACCCAGCTCTTGCGAGTACGGATCATCAACAACCTGAATCTTTAAGGCAAAAGCTTTAACGGAGTTGCTAATAGCGTTGGGGTGAAAGGTTGCGTCCAGTCGAGTATTGCCGGAGTCATTCTCGTTAATTGACGCACTCCATGTTTTAGGGTAGTCAAATGTAATGCTACCAAGCACATCAGAACCAACATAGGTTGTTGTGTCGCTGTTAAGTCGATCTTCAAACTCTTCTCGTAGCTCAGTTTCCCGAGCGTTCACTGCTGCTAATGCCGCTGCATCAAGGTCGCTGTCATAATTAGCTTGCAGTGAACTGCGTTCACTAAACTGCCATATAAACAGCCCGAGAAAAATCACAGCTAAGGCCGAGGACATAAAGGCCACGATCAGAGCGGTGTTGTGTTTCTTGCCGCCTATCGGTGGCAGCTGTTGTTGTGGTGGCTGAAATGGTTGATTAAACTGAGGTTCCATATGTACTGCTTATGGTATATCAAAGTTGGTTAATCAACAATATCCTGATTCAGTTTAAAAAACCAAAACGGCTGTTGATTTTCTAGTATTTCCATGTCGGTTTCTTTGGCTGGCGCAAACCCATAGCTAATAATTAGCCCTGTTGGTCGCTTTGCAACCAAGCGAGCTAGGTTTGATTTTGAACCGAACATATAGACAACGCTACACTTTTTAAGATCAGCTTGCTGCCATAAGCCGTATCGCATACGGGTGTTTGGTATGCCGCGGCAATACCACCACCCAACAAGAAACACTATTGGATTTAGCTCGTAACCGACAGCTTTAAAGCCATGTTGTGCCGCAGCCCGCACCAACCGTCCATCGCCCGCTCCACAGTCTAAAAACGTTTTTTGTTCATTTGTGCCTATAGAATCCGGTAACCTATCGAACAATTTTTTTATATCGGCTTTGTGGGTGGGTACATATGGTGCGCCGGCCCACGCTAGGAGCAAGCTAATTAGTGCTAGTCCTACAAGCCAGATCATATTTGGATTTAGGAACTAATCTTTTTGATTTTTTGCTCGGCGCTGCTCAGCCTTTTTTTCAGCTCACTCGACAACACCACCCCTCGCTCGAACTTCTCTACTGCCGCTTCTAAATCAACGTTGTCAGACTCAAACCAGGCAACTATTTGCTCAAGCTCCTCGGCTAATTCACTAAAATTCATCGTATCGACTTTTTTCATAGAATCTTCGCTTTCTTAGTTGCATCTTTCAGCACTAAATGTATTACGTCGTCTGTGTTAAGGTCTTTTGCCTTAGTGACTATTGTATCTCCCCGCTTAACCATTGCATAGCCTTGGCGCAAAATATTGTGTGGATCCAACTGGTGTAAAACACGAGTCAGTCCACCAACCCTATTCTCATTAACACGCAGTGCTGTTTGAACACCGGCGAAAAGCTGATTATCGAGCGTCTCAAGTTTGTGAGAAATCTTTGCTGAGCTGCGTATTGCGGATTGTTCAAATAAGCCGATTAGATCTTTTGTATGGGTAAACCGTAATTCCAGCCCAGAATGTAAATCGCGCAAAGACCGATCAACAAGCAAATCGAATTGCTCCATATCAGGTGTAATAATTTGTGCAGCATCAGTCGGAGTTGAAGCACTTTTGTCTGCAGCTAGTTGAGACAATGCAATGTCAGCTTCATGGCCAACACCCACTACAACTGGCACTCTACTGGCGGCGACTGCACGTACAACTGGCTCACTGCTAAAAGCTAGTAAATCTTCGCTACTGCCACCACCGCGAACTACCGCAATTACATCGACGTCAGTTTGATTTAAGGCATTTAGACTGGCCGTTATTTGCTTTGGTGCTTCATCCCCTTGAACTAAGCTGTGAGCAAACACAATTGTAGCCAGCGGCCAGCGTTGTTTTGTTATTTTTAAAAAATCTTTATAGCCATCCGCCTGTTCAGAACTGACAACACCAATCTTCATTGGATAAGCCGGCAATGGGCGTTTACGATCCACGTCAAATAGGCCTTCAGCCTCTAGTTTAGATTTTAGTAGCTGCAAAGACTTTAATATCGATCCTTGCCCTACAGGCTTAATAGCACTAATACTAACGCTAAATTTGCCCCATTTGGCGCTTAATCGAGGGTTGCCGGCAACCACCACCTCCATGCCGTCTTGTAGCGGAGTCTGAATCTGCCAGACACTCCCGAAACACTCAATAATCGAATTATTATCCTTAAGCCGAAAACTCACCCATTTTCCGGCGCGAACTTGATAGTTGGACACCTCACCTTGAATTCGGACAAATGGTAGTGCCGCTTCAAGTATTTGATTTGCAACAGCAGCAAACTGACTGACAGTATAAATATTTTCCATATTATTTAGGTAGACTTAGCGGTTTTAGGTGGTTTTAAAATTTGGTTGTAATAGTAAAAGCCAATCGATGTAAATAAATATTTTGCCAAAACTCGATACAAAAGCGCCCCCGAAAGTGCAACTTCCTTCTCTACACCAGCCAAGGAAAGCATAACAACCATTACGGTTTCATGTACACCAACATCACCAGGGATAACCGATATGACACCAGCCACATTCGCAACTGCAAAGGTAACCATAATAATGCCAGGGTTGATTGTTGCGCCAACAGCCAAATACGAAAAATACACCACAAGAACTTCGAATGTCGTGCTTAGAATCATAAACGCTGCAGGTGCAAGCAAATGCTTCCTGTTACTACGTAATTTTTGGAAGCTTTTATGGAAGTCCTTGGTAGTTCGTCGAATGGATTGTTCGCCAAAAATCGGCTTACCGCTTCTGAACTTACGGCCAACCCAGTCAATTACCCTTCCCATGGACCCAACTGTTTTGTCTACGCGTGATTCCTTAGAAATAATGTAGAAAACTGCAAAAATCAGAATTGTTGAACCGACAACTAAACTAGTGATGAGTGTGCGGCCGGTGAAGTTAATGCCCACCAGCATAAATCCTTCGTTCAAGAATTTAGTAGTAAGTGAATCACTGCCAAATCTTAAAAATAAAAATGCACCAGCTAAAACAAAAAAGTAACTAATATAGGCAAAAATATAGCGCCCGAAGTGTGAAAACGTCGCTAGACCTGCAGGTATCTTTTTACGGGTTTTATCGACACCATACAAAAAATAAGTCGTGCCGCTAAGCCCCCCTGACGGGAGAATTTGATTAACAAAGTTAAGTGCAAACACTAATTTGTATAGCTGTTTAATGCTGGTTTTTTTATTGAACGCTTTGAAAAAATAATGGTAATAATTAGCAATACAAAGATAGCTGAGAGCAAATGAACTAGGCACCAGCAAGAATATAGCTAAATTTGTATCTGCCAGCTGTTTAATAGCGCCAACTACAACTTCAACATTGAAAAAAATAAGGGCTGCGAATATTGCACCAGCTACTAGTGTTAAAAGTCGTCTCGGTGTCCAGTATTTACGACTAAATATCTGCATCTCTTATGTGATTATACCTGTTTGGTTTAGAATGTGCCCATGTACTTGTACCAAACAGGGCGACAACAAGAGTTAAGTATCGCCGAAATCGAAGCACTAGCACCTAGCTCATCGCTAAAAATAGTTGATGATCAATTTGTTGCTGTTGACCAAGCAATTCGACTTAAGCATATGGGCGGTTCGCTGAAGCAAGCGTTCATCCTCGACGAGTTGGCTGACAGTTCAACGGCATCTATAAAACGACGTATTTTAAGCATTGATCCAACCCACCTGTTCGCTGCTGAAGATAAAAAATATAACTTCGGAATAAGCTGCTATGGTCTTGAAATAGCCGACAATGACATTAATGGAATAGCGCTGGAGTTGAAAAAGAAATTAAAAAAATTAGATACACCACGCAAATTACGTGTCGTTCCAACCAAAAACCAAGCTCTTTCTAACGCCCAAGTTCAACACAATAAATTATTTGACAGAAATAAGGGCGCGGAACTTGTTCTGGTAAAAGGCCGAGACGGAATTATATATCTTGCGGTAACCACCGACACCCAAAACTTAGACAATTACACTGCCCGGGACATGCAGCGCCCAAACACCGACACCTTTGTTGGGATGCTTCCAATAAAACTTGCTCAAATGCTAATCAATCTAGCTAAGGCCAGTCCTGAGAAGAAAGGCTATGTACTCGACCCGTTCTGTGGGCTTGGAACAGTTATTCAAGAATGCGCCTACGCAGGCATAGCAGCCTACGGCACCGATATATCACCAGAGATGGTGCGAGCTTCAGAAGAAAATCTGCAGTGGTTCACAGAATTAAAAAACGTACCCGCAAACTATACAATAGAAACCGGCGACGCTACCTCCCACACCTGGTCAGAGCCAATCCAAGCCGTAGCAACAGAAATGTTTTTAGGTGAGCCATTAAAATCACTTCCCTCTCCAGAAAAAGTCCACGAATTAAATACCCAAAGCAATCAACTATTAACCAAGTTTTTAGCAAACATACACGGTCAAATTGCAGTTGGTACGGTGCTGGCAATCGCCACTCCAGCGTGGAGAATTCACAACTCTTTTAGCTCTGTCATATCTGTTGACGAGCTACAGCAACTGGGGTATACTTATGCGAGTTTTCAGCACGTAGACTCTACTGACCTGGTGTACATACGAGACAACCAACAAACTGGTCGGAGAATCATGGTGTTAATCAAGAAATAGGAGTCATCACAAGATGAGTAAAAATAAAGCAGGCGGCACAAGTAAAAACCTCAATGACTCACCCGGTCAAAGGCTTGGCGTTAAGCGTTACGGCGGTGAAGTTGTAGGCGCTGGCGAAGTATTAGTACGACAACGTGGTAGCAGCAAAGTTGCTGGCCCTGGAACTGATTACGGTCGCGATTACACTATTTACGCAACTAAACCAGGTACGGTCAGCTACCGCAGCATAAAAGTAAAACGCTTTACGGGCAAATCAGCTCCGCGAACTGAAGTTAGCGTCGTTTAAGGTTACTTTAATCTAAAAAACACCTAAACTTTTAGGTGTTTTTTGATTTTCTCAACGACGTCAGCAATAACAACCTGCGACTTAATTAGATAGTCGTCAGCATGAAGCTCCTGTGCTCGTTCAATATCCTTGGCTTGGGAAAGAGCGGTGAGCATAATAACTTTAGCATTTGTGGTTTCTGGTGTGTTTCTTAAGATGTCTAAAACGTCAAAGCCGTTTATTTTTGGCATCATTACGTCGAGTAAGATTAAATCGGGCTTAAATTCGATTGCAGCCGAAAGCGCATCCTCGCCGTTTGGGACATGTTTTACGCTAAAGCCTTCTGCTTCAAGTCGTTGCTGATATACCGTAGAAAGACCTTGATCGTCTTCAACCAGTAGTATTTTGTGTGCCATTAGTATTTTTCCTTTTTATTTAATGTAGCTTACGCTTACTTGCCTGTATTAAACCATAAAATAGTGGGTGTGGTCTAGTCGGCCGGCTTTTGAATTCTGGGTGGAACTGCGTAGCTACGAAATACGGGTGCAGCTTTTTGTCTAGCTCAATAATTTCGACAAGCTGATTGTCTGGCGATGCTCCAGCAATTACCAAGCCATGTTCTGCTAATTGCTCTCTGTAGGCATTATTAAACTCAAACCGGTGGCGATGTCGTTCTTTAATAGATTTTTCACCATACAAGCGTCTGGAGTGGGTGTTTTTAGCCAATACACATTCGTAATCCCCAAGGCGCATTGTGCCGCCTTTGTGTGTGATAGTCTTTTGGTGTTCCATAAGGTGAATAACTGGGTGATCACATTGCGGATCAACTTCCTCAGAAGCAACGCTGCCTTTGAGGTGTTTTCTTGCGTGAGCCACAACTGCAATTTGCATACCTAAACACAATCCTAAATATGGAATATTATTATCGATCGCATAATGTGCTGCGATGATTTTTCCTTCGATCCCCCGTTCACCAAACCCACCAGGCACAACAATCGCATCGAGTGACTGTAGCATGGTAGTTTTGTTCTTGGTAGTTAAGGTTTCAGCATTTATCCATTCGATAGAAATTCCAATGTCGTTTGCCCAGGCAGCGGACTTTAAGGCTTCGAAGACACTCATATAGGTGTCTTCATTGTCCATGTATTTAGCTATCACGCCGACCGACAGCTTTTTGGTGTATTGTTTAGTGGCTCGCTCAATGAGCTTATCCCACTCTTTTAGGTCAGGTTTTGAAGCCTTGAGCTTTAACTTCTTTAAAATATAGTCGCTTGTACCGCTTGACTCTAAGACACGCGGTACCTGATACACACTCTTCGCGTTTGGCAATAAGACTATTCCAGATTCTTCTACGCCGGTATGTATGCTTAGTTTTGCTTTTATCGAGGGTGGTGCAGCCGCTTCGCTGCGAACAGCTAAAACATCTGGGAAAATACCGATTGAACGGAGCGTTCGCACTGCATTTTGTGCCGGCTTAGTTTTAAACTCACCACTCGCCCCAAGGTATGGAACATAAACAACATGTACGAATATGCAATTTTCGCGTCCCACAGCATTAGAAAATTCCCGTATTGCTTCTATCCATGCCAAACCTTCGATGTCACCAACCGTGCCGCCAATTTCTGCGATATGAACTTGATGCCCCTTGGCAGCATTCGCAACGTACTCTTGCATGGCATTAGTAACATGCGGCACAACCTGTACGGTCTTACCTAAATATTTTCCAGCCCGTTCATCTTCGATTACTTTGCGCAGCACTCGCCCGCTCATCACAGAACTGTTGGTATCGAGTTCGATGTCCAAAAACCGTTCGTAATGACCAAGGTCAAGGTCGGTCTCTGCGCCATCATATGTTACAAATGTCTCACCATGCTCAGCCGGGTTTAGTGTGCCGGCATCGACATTCAAATACTGATCAAGTTTTTGAATATTAACAGATATATCCCGGGCTTTTAGTACTCGCCCGATTGAAGCCGCAGTTATACCCTTACCAAGACCACTCAATACACCGCCAGTAACAAAAATATATTTTGTTTTCATAGTAGTGTTGATTTTTTAGGGCTTTGAAGAGGCTTTGACTTTGTTTGAAATTGTTCGCTGTAAGCAAACATTAAAAGTTAAACCCTTCCTTTCTTCGCTCCATAATACCGACCGAATGGAGTTTGGTCTAGCGAAACGCCACTGATTCTTTTAAATCTTAATTATTAAGTAGAGATTTTGCGGCATCAAGCTGAGGATCTCGGTCAGCATTAAAGTCATCGAGTGTAAGTTCAACCTGCTCATCAGGTGTAACACCTTCTTGATCAATGTTTTTGCCATTCGGCGTAAACCAGCGTGCAATTGTTACTTTTAGCTGTCCGCCATCACTCAGGTTCTCAAGGCTTTGAACACTGCCCTTACCAAAACTTTGTTCACCCAGTATTGTTGCTGCTCCGTAATCTTGCAACGCGCCAGCCACGATCTCGCTCGCACTGGCACTGCCGCCATCAATTAGAACGACTGTCTCAACGCCCAGTAGCGGGCCGGTAGAACCAGATCGTAAAACCGCCCCTTGTTCGCCCTTTTGCTCAACGACTGGTTGATTGTTCAGCCACAGCCCAGCAATATCAACGCTGGCGTCCAAAAAGCCGCCCGAATTCCCGCGTAGGTCTAAAATAATTTTTTGTATGTCTTGGTCGACAAAATCAGAAACGATCGCATTTACATCACGCACTGCATCTTCACCAAACGTATTAAGGTCTATGTAGCCAATACCGCCGTCGAGAATTTCGCCTTCGGCATTCGGGACAGAAATAATATCACGGGTGATGGTAACGTCGAACGGCTCCCCTGACCCGCGGTAAATATTTAAAACAACGTCAGTACCTTTTTCGCCCCTAATCTTAGCGACTGCCTCTTCGACCGTAATTCCGGTGGTGTCTTCTGAGTTGATTTCCAATATTAAGTCCTGCGGTCGTAAACCAGCATTTTGAGCTGGTGTTCCCTCGAGCGGAGCCACAACCTGCAGTTGATCATTCTTAACGGCAATTTCTGCACCAATCCCTGAAAATTCACCGTTTAGGCTTTCGCTAAAGGCCTGGGCAGCTTCTTCATCAAGATAGACCGTATATGGGTCTTCTGTAGCACGAGCAATCCCATCCTTTAACGACTCTATCAGTTGCTCTTCGGTTAAATCGCCAAAATAGTTTGCTCGCAAAACATCGTAGACCTTCTCGACTTCTGAATAATTTAAATCGTCGGGCAAACTACTGTTCGAACTCGACGACGACGTTACTTGTTCAGCGATCTTAGCCGCAAAAAATGTGTCTTTACTAAGTACGCCAACGACAAACGCTACAGCAGCGCTGATAATAGCGATCCCTATCACACTTATAAGTGGTACTTTTTTATCCAACGGTCCTCCAATTCCTTTATAACATGTCAAACGATCAAAAATTTTACTACTACGCCGCTCGATTAGTATATGCGCGGGTCGTAGTTCCTGCTGCAACCACTCAGGCGTGAATCACCTCTAGTATCTAGGTGAACGTACCTACTTATTAGCCCGTCATCATGCAGAATTTCAATAGTATAGTTATTGTACTTAGGATTCGTGTAATATACACACCCATTTGTTATGATCTCCCCATTAGCGACTGCAACTGCTGGAATACCTTTTGCATACTGCGTGCCAATATCGATACCATCATGTGCCGCACCCTTAAATGACTGTGTGACACGCGTCCTGGCTGGCACAGGCCAGGTGTAACCCCTGCTTGAAATAATTAATTCAGGATCGAGCCTAGTTGTCCCTGAAACAATTTCAAAGTGCAAATGTTCACTTGTCGAATATCCGGTATTACCGACGTAACCGATAAAATCACCCGCTTGAACTCTACCTAAACTAACGAGCGTACCGTTTCGTTGTGCTGCTGCAATTTCTGCCAATCTCCTATTTAAGGCTTTGTCCGCTTCTTTTTTATCTTTTTCAAGCTCTCCTGCTCTAGCTTTGTATTCCGCTTCCTTACCTCTGTATTCCTTCAAGAGGGTTTCTTTAGATGCTTTAATGTCAGATTGTTGTTTTTTCTGGTCTTTTTGAGTTACTAATAAAGCTTCTTGTTGTGAATGTTGTTTCTCTAGCTCAGCTTCTAATCGGGCGACTTCTTGGGACGAGGTTAAAATACTTTCGCGAAGCTGATCTAAGTAGTCTTTTTGATTAAAAAATTCAGCAAAACTGTCTGAACTTGCTATCAACTCAATTGTCGTTACTTCACCAGTCTTATAATGCTCTCGAATCGAAATTGCTAGAGTGTCCTTTTGCCGCTCTAGCTCTATACGAGTTTCTTCTAGCTCTTGCTCTAGGTCTTTTAGCCGCAAATTGGTTAGTTCGATCTGTTTTTCAATCTCTGCAATCTGATCATCAAGTTCGTCGATTGCTTCTTGGAGTGTTTCGGCTTGAGCATGAAAATGGTCAGCTTCTTTTTCTGACTGAGCAATCTCTTGCTCAAGTTTAGAAATTTGGCTCTCAAGTTCATCAACACTTTGGGCAGTTGTTATGTAGGGTGCGAACACAGTAAAAGACCCAACAAGAAGTGTTGTAATCAGTAGTGCGGCAGATAGTGTTTTTATTTTTGCAGACGCAAATTCGCGAATGTTCATAGATACCCTCTTATTTTATACTTGTTACGCTTATGCGTCAATTATTGTCATCTGTTATTTCTTGGAATGTAGTCGGAGATAGCGGGACATTGCAAGCAAAGAAGATACTACACCAATAAGTACCCCGCCGGCAATAGTGCTGGTGCTTATGAGCCAGACCCGTTCACTAAACAGTTCAGCAGTTGGCAAAATAGTGATAAATCCATTCTCGCCCGAAGCACTCAAGCGGTTCATTACCGAATACACCAAGCTGAGGCTGATAACACCGGACAGCAGTCCATATATGCCGGCCTCAACCAAAAACGGCCCGCGTATAAAATTATTTGTCGAGCCGATTAACTTCATAATCTGTATTTCGTTGCTTCTGGTGAAAATTGCTAACCGTATAGTGTTAAAGATGACCAATACCGATATAAGCGCAAATACCCCTGCCGCTAATAATCCTGCGGTGATAATAAAATCCTGCAAGTTACCAACTCGGCTGGCTCGTTCCAGCCGCTCTGAATTAAAGTCGTCTATGACGTCGCTGTAAAGATCGCTGTTAATTAAATTCAGTAAATTTTGATTTTGGCTTAGTTGAGTTAGCTCTACTTCAAACGATGCCTGCAATGGATTTTCATCCAAAAATTCCGTAGCTATTGCCAGACCAGTGTCGGCATTGTCGCGTAAGTAATTTTCAAGTGCTTGGTCTTTACTAGTAAAAAAGACGTTGGTGACGTCAGGGCTCATCTGTAGATCGTTTTGGAACTCCAGACGTTGTTCTTCGGTAATGTCATCGGTCAAAAAGATCGAAATCGTAATATCTTCTGCCGCCTGCTGCAAGGTGTCTTTAGTGGCGTTGTTTATAGCAAAAGTCGACAAAATAATAACCAGTGTAACTACCATTATCGCGGTTGCTGCCATTGAAAGCCATAAATTGCGAGCAAAGTTTTTTATGCCTGTCCTAAACACTCGACCGATCGAAATAAACAGTCGAATCATACTTTGTACATCCCTACTGCTTGGTCGGTAGAGATTCGACCATTTTTAATGGTAACAACGCGGCGTTTTAAGGTATTAACAATTTCAACGTTATGAGTTGTGAGCAAGACTGTTGTGCCGTGTTTGTTGATCTTAAGCAGCAAGTTAATAATGTCCCAGGCGTGTTTAGGGTCTAAGTTGCCAGTTGGTTCGTCGGCAATTAATATCTTTGGTTGTCGCACAACTGCCCGAGCAATTGCAACTCGTTGACGCTCACCGCCAGACAGCTGGTTTGGAAAGGCGTTTTCTTTACCTTCTAGTCCCACCAACTTAATAACTTTTGGCACGTTATGTTTAATGCGCGAGCTTGGAATACCCACGATCTCAAGCGCAAATGCTACGTTTTCGTACACAGTTTTACCTGGTAATAATTTAAAATCTTGAAACACCGTACCAATACGGCGTCGTAAATACGGAATGTCTCGCTTTTTCAAGGTATCGTAATCAATACCATTAACAATAATTTTGCCGCTGGTCTGCTCTTCTTCTCTGGTTAACAGCTTCATTAACGTCGATTTTCCGGCACCACTCGTACCGACAACACACACAAATTCTTTCGCTTCAATATGTAAATTAATGCGACTAAGGGCTGTGTGGTCTTTTCCGTAAACTTTGCTTACACGATCAAGTAAAATCACCTCAATAGTTTAGCATAAGTTCTAAGCTTCGGAACCCACTTTCCAGTTTAAATAACTGTCCACAAAGTCAGCGATATCACCATCAAGAACAGCACTGGCATCAGTCGTTTCGTGTTTGGTGCGGGTATCTTTTACTAATGTGTATGGATGAAGCACGTAATTTCTAATTTGATTACCCCAGGCCGCTTGCACGTCTGGGCCGCGTACTTCACTGATTTTTTCAGCATGTTGCTCGGCTGCCAGCTGCGCTAATTTAGACCGCACAATTTTCATAGCCGTTTGCTTATTTTGTAACTGCGACCGTTCATTTTGAATCGCCACTACAATCCCCGTTGGTTCGTGAGTAATTCGCACCGCAGAGTCAGTCGTATTAACACTTTGCCCACCTTTGCCGCCCGAGCGATACACGTCAATCTTTAGGTCATTGTCGTCAATCTCCACCTCGTCTGGTTCATCAATCTGCGGAGTTACTTCCACCAGCGCAAAACTAGTTTGTCGCAAGTTATCTGAATTAAACGGACTGAGTCGGACTAATCTGTGCACGCCATGTTCGCTCTGTAGCTTGCCGTAAGCGTATGGGCCGGTTATAGCTAGTTGCACTCGTTTTATTCCAGCTTCGTCACCAGCACTTCTTTCAATAACTTCTGTTTTAAAACCAGCTTTTTCGAAAAAACGTAGATACATACGCTCCAGCATTTCCGCCCAATCCATTGCGTCGGTTCCACCGGTGCCAGCATGGATGGCCATAAGTGCATCGTAGTCGTCATATTTACCAGACAGTTTTAAGGCAAACGCTAACTGGTCGTAGGTTTTTTTAATAGCGGTGTATTCTTGTTTTATTTCGGTGTGTAGTGCCGCATCGTCCATGGTGCTTAGCTCAGCGATCTCGTCAATTTTCGAGGCTACTTCAAGCCACGGCTGCAGCTTTGCTTTAATTTTGGCGTGTTGTTTAGTGATTTTCTTAGCTCGCTCTTGATCGTTCCAAAAGTCAGGCTCAGCCATATGCTGCTCGAGTTCGCTTAGCTGCGCACTCAAACTATCGCTGTCGATTCGCGCTAAAGCGTCCTGTATGTCGCGTTGTAGTTGGGTGATCTGTTCATTCATCTATTGATCAAGTATATGTTCTATCCCCTAAAACACAAAAGACCCCGATGTTAGTCGAGGTCTTTGTTTGGTGAGGTGCGCTCTATTACTTAGTTAAAAGTGTTTCGGCAAGCTTGCGGCGTGAGCTTACAAATATGTTTGCACCTTGGGCGAGAACACCAGTACCAGCTGCGGCAGCAATCATGCTACCTGCACCAGTGTTTGGTAGTTCTTCAGGATTTTCTTCAGGTGTTTCTTCTGGCGGTGTTTCACCAGGTTCACACTCTACTCGAATATCAGTTTTAGCAGTGTTAACAAAAGTATTCATGCCTGCAGGACGTACAAGACCAACGTTTGTTATCTCGTAATCGCCACATTTTTCAAATACTTCAACATCGTCAACTTGTGCTTGGAACATTACGTACCCAACTGCACCTGGACCAAAACTTGCAACGTACTCGCTGGTGTCGAATCCACCACGAGTTATCAAGTCTTTATCGTCTTCGATAACTTTTTCGATTAACTCATCGGTGTCACCGTCGCCATCTACATCGTCAACGTCTTTCATGCTGTACATAAATCGAGTCGAACCTTCAACATAGCTAAGGTATTTTGGTAAGTTATCACCAACAATTACACCTTCAAGTGGAACATTACCTTCATTCGCAAAACGAATTTGGTATTCAAGCAATGCACCTGGCTTAGCAGCATTGTGTGTCTGCCAACCAGTTAAGCCAGCTTCACGCACAGTTTTGTTAATGCTCACTTCCTGAGCTTTAACACGTGCTAAGACAGTAATAGTAGACTCAAACCCAAAACACGGCTTGTAGTCAGTTTCGATCACCGCACCGTTAGGTTTGGTTACTACTTCATCGGTTATCACCTCTGTTGTGTAACATTTAGCTGGTGCGCCAGCTGGGTCATTGCCTGTGTCACAAACACTTGGGTCAGTAGCTGCACCGGTGTTGTGTCGCCATTCAACGGTACCAGGAATAAATTCAAGATACGCGTTCTCAAGGCTTAATGTTACATCTACCGATGTGTTTACTGTGTTCGCATTGTCTGCACCTACAGTGGCAGAGATTGTCTGATTAACCCCTTTATCGGTTGGTATGTTGATTTTCGCAGTTAATTTCTCAGCGTTTAAACCAGAATCTGCGTCTTCCATGTTGTGGTACCACAGTTGAACCTTAACAACGTCGTCAACTTTTGCGTTAACGCTGTCAGAGTAACTTGTGTCACCTTGGGTTTGGTTTGCAACTCCTAGGTCGCTTTCTAAACGAACAGCTGGAGCTTGCGCAACAACACTAAGCGGAATAGCAAATGCAAAAAATAATGCAAAAACTATAGACGCCAAGCGATTAGAGCTTGTAAAAATACTCATATTGCTTCCTTTCAAAATTAGTAAATAATTATAAATTTTTGTTAAGCGGTCAGTTTGTTAAAGAGCCTCTGTTTCAGGTTCGTTTGTCGTTTTAGTCAAATCACTGCAAATAAATTCAAGGTGTGTCCGGGGGAGGTTGCAAGGCGCCATGTTACGGCTGTCTTATATGCAATTAATCCTCTACCCCGGAAAACACTTACTTCTTCTAACCTTGAAGAACATTTCCAACTTCACTGCTGCTTAGCTTCCTCGGCAATCAAGGAAACAAAGTCTTATGCTCTTTTCACTCGCACTGGGTGCGATCGCGGGTAGACACGATTTGTGTCCGCTATACTCATCCAATTGTAGGATGGATAGTTTAAACTCGCGTGAAAGTTGGCCAGTTCTTATACTTTGCGCTAACTAAAGTTAGCGCGTGCTACTGGTTAAGTAGCAACGACGGGTGCTTCAACCACAGGGGCCGGAGCGGGTGTCGGAACAGGCGGTGCCTCAACGACGGGTGCTTCAACCACAGGGGCCGGAGCGGGTGTCGGAACAGGCGGTGCCTCAACGACGGGAGTCGGAGCGGGAGCGGATGCTGCCTCAACGACGGGAGTCGTGGTGTCAACAGTCACGTCAACCACCGGGGTGGTTTCGCGGGGTTCGACTACCACCGTAGCGTCGACAACTTCTGCAGCCACCAGAGCGGCACCAGTAGTGTCGTTCTCATTGGCGGCAAGAATGCCGTCTTCGACCACAGGCTGGATAGGCTGGCTAGAGCCACTAGTAGACTGAGTTTCCTCGGCCTCCTCAGCGGCGTCATCGGACTCCAGCTCGTCTGCATCTGCCGGAGGGGTTGCCTCATCAGCATTTGCAGTCTGCGTAGATCCAAAGCCGCCAGGGTCACCAGCTGCATCATCATCACCCGTACCAGCAGGATCGGTAGTTACACCATCCTCGGTACCGGGCGAAGGAGCGGCTTCCGGGTCGTGATCGGGGTTGTCCTGAGCATCGTCGCCAGGCTCTTCCGTCACACTCTCGTCACCGCCGCCAATGGCGACATCGCCGTCCAGCGAGTCCTCGATCTCGGTTCCAGCGTCAGACGCTTCGTCCTCGAGATCAAAGTCCTCCTCGGCCACAGGGCCACCCTGAGCGTCGTCATTATCTTCAGCGCTGTCTTCCTCGTAACCCTCGGTCGGGTCGCTCGTCTGGACAGGCTGCTGGTCTCCACCCGCGTCGGAAGTTCCGCAGAACTCTTCTTCAAAGATGGGGTTGCCATCATCGTCGAAGCACTTCGGCTCTTCCGCGTCATCGCAGGAACCATCGTCCTGAACGTTGAGCGGGACCTCGACATCTTCGACGCCATCTTGGCAGACGAAGTGTGTCTCGGG